>Ga0209573_1000943_pt1 | contig 51030 bp, 35 predicted proteins | sample TNRBio252014_DNA_FD_185870 | JGI IMG/M metagenome (GOLD analysis project Ga0209573, IMG submission 185870) | Wastewater treatment Type I Accumulibacter community from EBPR Bioreactor in Madison, WI, USA - TNR Reactor_6/25/2014_ DNA (SPAdes)... | ecosystem: Engineered > Bioreactor > EBPR >... | reverse complement strand
CTCTCCACACGACTTCACAGCCGTGCAGTTACACTCGACTACCATCGAGGAGCATCGACCTCGAAGACTTAGACTTTCACTTGTTGGTTTCATGTTTTCATATGCGAACAGAGTGCGAGCGCTTGCTCTCGCTTTGTGGTGGAGGGAAGCTTGCTTCCCGGGGCGGGGGGCTCGGCGTGGATTGCGGTTATTGGCGGCATTTCGTGGTTGGGCTTGAGCGCTGGGGTGGTGGCACGCGACGCCAGCAGGGCTGGCTTCCCCAAAGCGGAAGCTGAGCTTCCGCACTCTAGAAGCGTCAGGGTACCCTAGCGCTTTTTGAGTGCGAGCGCTTGCTCTCGCTTTGCGGCGGAGGGAAGCTTGCTTCCCGGGGGAGGGCTCAGCGTGGATTGCGGTTATTGGGGGCTTTTCGTGGTTGGGCTTGAGCGCTGGGGTGGTGGTGCGCGACGCCAGCAGGGCTGGCTTCCCCAAAGCGGCAGCAGGGCTGCCGCAGTCCAAGAGCGTCAGGGTACTGCAGCGCTTTGCGTTCTATCCGTTCTCACCCCACTGCCCCGCGAACCCAGGCCCCATACCGAGCCTCCACCGTCTCCGGCTTCAGTGCCACGATCTCTGGTGTATCGTAGGGATGCACCTCCTTCAGCCGTCGCTCCAAGGCGGCGAGACCGGCAGCGGTCGTTTTCAGGATCGCCAGCACCTCGGCATCGTGCTGCACTTTGCCCTCCCAGCGATAAATTGACTCAACCCCGGGGATCAAATTGACACAGGCAGCCAGTTGAGATTCCACTAGCATCGTGCCAATTTGGCGCGCAGTGTCAGCATCCGGAAACGTAGAAAAAACCAAGAGAACGTCCATACCACCATCTTATGAGGACCGCCTTCGTTGACAAGCTCATCCAGCGGATGGACCGCCTGGAGCCCGAGGAGGTGCAGCACATCATGCTGGACCTGCTTCGGGAAAAGGGCTTCTTGGAAAAAGTCTTCCAGGCTCTCCAGGAGGGCATCATCCTCCTCGATGGCAGCGGCTGCGTGACCTACATCAATCGGGCTGCCTGCGAGTTCTTTAACCTGGAGGCAGACTCGGTCATGGGCCAGCAGCTCGGCCAGGGCGTGCACGGCTTGGATTGGAAAGAACTGCTGAAGCCCGGCACCGTCGTCACCCGCGATATTGAGGTCTTTTACCCCGAAAACCGCTTCCTGAATTTCACCGTCACCTCCATCGATGACGAGCAGCCATTGGGCTTTGTGATGCTGATCCGGGACATCACCCAAACGCGCAAGCTGACGGAAGAAAAGATCGAGAGCGAGCGCATCAACGCCTTCACCCTCCTGGCCGCAGGCGTCGCCCATGAGTTGGGCAACCCGCTCAACTCCATCACCATTCATCTGCAACTCCTGGAGCGCAAAATGCGCAAAATGGGGGCCAGCGGTGCGAAGTTGCAGGAGCACCTCGATGTCGCGCTCGGCGAGATCAAGCGCCTCGACCTCATCATCGGCCAATTCCTGGCCGCGATCCGTCCTACCAAGCCGCAGTGCCAGCGCCTGCAGCTCAATGATTTGATCGAGGAATGCCTTCGATTCCTGAAGCCAGAGATCGAGCAGCATAAAATCAAAGTCCGCCGCGAGCTCCGCGCCGATCTGCCCTACATGCCGCTGGACGGCAATCAGATGAAGCAGGCAATCTACAACCTCATCCGCAATGCCGTCCAGGCCATGCAGAGCAAAGGCACGCTGACCGTCTCCACCACCTTCAACGACTTTGAGGTCCTAGTCGGCTTTCAAGACACGGGCAAGGGCATCTCTGCTGCGGAGATGAACAGCCTCTTCCAGCCCTTCTTCACCACGCGAAAATCCGGCACTGGCCTGGGCCTGCTGATCGTCCGCCGCATCATCCGCGAGCACGGCGGAGAGATCGATATCAAGAGCCGCGAGGGCGAAGGTACGCTCGTGACCCTGCACCTGCCCCTGATCGAAAAACAGATCCGACTGCTGGATGTCGGCTCTGATGACGCCACTGAAGCCACATGACAGACCCCGCTAACATCCTCATCGTCGAAGACGAAAAACACACCCGCGAAGGTCTCCGCCAGTTGCTGGAGGATGATTTTGAAGTGTACGTCGCCGCCAACGAAACCGAAGCGATGGAGCACCTCCAGCATGACGCGATCGATGTCATGCTGACCGATCTGCGTCTCGGTGGCGATGACGGCATGAAGCTGCTGGAGGCCGCCCAGGCCCTGCCGCAGCCGCCCGTCTGCATCATGATGACCGCCTACGGCTCCGTGGAGACCGCAGTGGAGGCCATGCGACGTGGGGCCTATCACTTTGTCACGAAACCGTTGAACCTGGATGAAGTAGAGCTGCTGGTAAAGCGCGCCCTCCGCAGCCGCCATTTGGAGGCAGAAAATCAGACCCTGCGCCAGCAGGTGGATCGCAAATTCTCCATGCAGGGCATCCTGGGTCAGTCAGAAATGATGAAGCCCATCCTCGGCACCATCCAGCAGGTCGCCCCCACCCGCGCCACCGTTTTGATTGAAGGCGAAAGCGGCACAGGCAAGGAACTCGTCGCCCACGCCATCCACCACCTCAGCGGACGACCCAAGAACAAACTCGTCACCGTCCACTGCGCAGCCCTTTCCCCCCAGATCCTGGAGAGCGAACTCTTTGGCCACGAGAAGGGCTCCTTTACTGGCGCGCAAGAGCGCCGCATCGGACGATTTGAACTCGCCGATGGCGGCACTCTTTTCCTTGATGAGATCGGCGAGATCGACGCCAGCACCCAGGTGAAACTCCTCCGCGCCATCGGGGAGCAAACCTTCGAGCGTGTCGGCAGCAACAAGCCCATCAAGGTCGATGTCCGCGTCATCGCTGCCACGAACCGCGATCTCGCCCGCATGGTGGAGGAAGGAAAATTCCGCGAAGACCTCTACTGGCGACTGCACGTCGTCACGATCCTCATGCCGCCCTTGCGCACTCGCAAAGAGGACATCCCCGTGCTGGCAGATCACTTTGCCAAAGAGATGGCCGCCGCCAATGGAAAGGCTGCCAAACCACTGAGCGACGATGTTTTACCCGCCCTCATGACCTACGATTGGCCCGGCAATGTGCGGGAGCTGCGGACCGTGATCGAACACGGCGTCGTCATGAGCAATTCCTCACGCATCCTCTTGAAACACCTGCCCATTTATCTGGCGCAGACCGCCGCTGGCGTGCGCAGCAATGTGCCACGCACACACCCCCTACCTGCCAAAGGCCCCGCCAATACCGCCCCCCAAGTGACGCTGCCAGAGGCAGCAGACCTAGACCTGAACCACCTGGAGATCGAGGCCATCCGGGAGGCCCTCCACCGCACCGGAGACAACCGCACCGAAGCCGCCAAGGTCCTGGGCATCAGCCGCCGCACCCTCCAGCGAAAACTAAAAGAGCTAGGACTCGTCCGACGCCACCGTCCAAAGCGCCCCGCACCAGAAGGGGCCTAAAGGGCAGCAAAGACCTCCATCGCTCCCCACTTTTCACGATTCACTTCCGACACCTCACCCCTCCGCGCCCATGACTCCCACCAGCCGCCAAGCCCCACCCTCCAACAGTGGCGCGCTTCGATACATCTTCTTCGTTCTCGCCGTCGTCCTGGCCTTGATCCATGTCTTTGTGACCTTTCGCGGCCTCAGCAGCGCCTCCGGCATGGATCAGGCACAGCTCGCGCGGGAGATCGCCCGTGGGCACGGGTTTCAGACCAAGGTCATCCGCCCTTACTCCTGGGCGCAGGCGCTTGAGTCTGGCAACAAGGTTTCCCCCGCCGCAATGCCAGACCTTTGGCAGGCCCCGCTACAGCCTCTCTTGCTGGCACCCGCATTCAAAATCCTCGAACGCTGGAGCGCCTACACCCCAGCCCGTGGCAGCACGATTTACCTCTTGGATCGCGTCGTCGCCAGCTACGGCGTCATCTTCTTCCTCCTCGCCATCCTCCTGACCAAGAGCGCCGCCAGCCAGCTCTTTGATGATAAAATCGCAGGCATCACCGCGCTCTGTCTCGTCGTCTCGCAACCGCTCTGGGGCCTCGCCGTCAGCGGTTCCGCGTTGACCCTGCTGATGCTGGAGTTTGCGGCCGGGTTTCGCCTCTTCATCTCCGCTATCCGCCGCAGTCAATCGGGCCAGTCCTCGCTCGTGGTGCTGATCCTGCTGGGGATCGTCTGTGCCGCCATGCTGCTGACCCACTGGATGTCGGTCTGGCTGATCTTGGGCTTCATCGTGGCCGCGCTCATCGTCCTACCGGGCCGTGTCACTGCGGCCAGTCCAATGATCCTTTTCACCCTGCTGACCGCTGGTGCCTGGGGCTACCGGAACTACGTACTTTGTGGAGATCCCATGGGCGCGACCAAGACCCTCTTCCAGGCCATGATCTTTGCCGGGCAAGAGGACATCCTCCTCCGGGACTTCTCCATCGCGGTGCAGTCCGTCGATGTTCAGAGCTCGCTCAAAGAACTCACCGCCAACTGGGCCAACCTCCTGGACCAGACCAGCCTCCTGGTCGGCAGCATCGTCGTAGCCCTGCTTTTCCCGCTAGCCCTGATCCATCGCTTTAAAAATGGTCAAACCTCCTCCGCACGCTGGGCACTGGCCGCTATCGCAGGCTGCGCCCTCCTGGGCGTCGGGCTCGCGGGCGTTCGGGAGGAATTCGTGGACGAGCACAACCTCCTCGTCATCCTCGCCCCCATGCTCACCGCCTTCGGCATCGCCATGCTGGCCACTGCCTGGGCGCGATTTAATCCCCTGCTCGGCGCGTTTTGGAATCAATCTGGCTACGCCATCGTGGCCATCGTCCTGACTGCCCTACCCCTCATTTCCCGGATGCCCACTGCGCTCAAGGCCGGCCTCGCCATGCGCAATCAGCTCGCCAACTGGCCTCCCTACCTCCCGGAGAGACTGGCCGTCCTGCCGCTGATTTTGGATGAAAACGAAGTCATCGCCGCCGATGCGCCGTGGTTTTCCGCCTGGTATGCCGATGTACCCTCGATCTGGATCCCCGCGCAGCGCTCCGACTTTGATGCCCTGCGCCAGCAGGCCGCCGATAGCGGCCACCCCATCGCCGGATTCCTGATCACGCCCATCTCCGCCCAGGTGCCAGATTACCTCGGCCAGATTTTTGAAGGCCCCTACGCGGAGTGGCCAGACCTCGTCTTCCGCGGCCCCATGCTGGGCTTTGATCGCGAATTCCTCCCCTGGCCAGACTTCCCGTATAAAGTGCCCATCCCCCTCGCGCCCTTCACCGTCAGCGGCGGGGATAGCCAGAGCATGCTCATGGCCTTCTACACCGACCGCCAGCGCAACATCAAGCCGCGCTGACGATGAATCCATAGGCCAGGACCAGAGCAATCTCCCACCGCCGCCCAGCCGGACCATTTCAAGTTTTCCGTGTATTCGGTGTATTCCGTGGTTTGTCCTTCCCGTTTGCGCCCACACCTGAAACAAGTTCCAAGCACAAGTTGACACCTCCACATCCCGGCCTAGACTATCGGCCTTCAAATCCTCATGGCGAGGTAGCAAAGTGGTAATGCACTGGTTTGCAAAACCGGTATGCGCGGGTTCGATTCCCGCCCTCGCCTCCAATTTCGGCTCTCTTCTCCCAACACGAAGATCACTAGCCTAATTTGCCAGCACTGCACCGCGCTCAACTCCTCGCCGACCGGAGGATAAGCGTCCCCGCCTGTCAACGGCCTGGGGCTTTCAGCCTCCAGGACCCCGCCCAAAAACCCGATCCGGATTTGGCCGTCACGGATCACAAAGAATGCAAAGAAGCATTCTGGCGCGACAAAAAGAGCCCCCAATCCCTTTCGGCCCAATAGCCTCGGCGGATCTCTTGCTCTCTCGAAACGCTCGCTGAGGTGCGAACCGTCCCACACAGTTGACAATTTGTGGGACATCTGTCAGCATACCCCAAAGGGAGAATTTTATGGCCGAAGGAGTCAATGTCAGATTTGCGGGTGAGTTGCTACGTTTCATCCAGAGCCAAATCGGAGAGTCCGGTCTTTACGGCTCTGCGAGCGAATACATCCGCGACCTTGTGAGGCGCGACTATGAGCGCGAAGAGCAGCGCAAATCGCAATGGCTACGCCAGGAATTGAAAGCAGGTGCCGAGGCGGATGCTTCGGAGTTCGTGGCCTTGGATGCAGACGCGATCATAGGTGAAGCAAAGAGCCGCAAGAAGAAGCATGGCCGCTAGGATTTCCGCCGCCGCCAGAGAGCGTCTTCTCGAAATCTGGGATTACACAGAGAAGACGTGGAGTGAAGAACAGGCGGACACGTATGTGCGCGAACTCGTTGCTGCCATCAACGCAATCGCGGGCGAGCGCCACCGTTGGCGCTCCGTGATGGACGATGCTTTGCCCAATGTGTTCTTCTTTCGCCACCAGCATCACTACATTTTCTTTCGGGAGCTACCGAAGGGGACCGTCGGCATTGTCAGCATCCTCCACGAAAACATGGACATTCCGTCGCACCTCCGACAAGACTCAGAGAGAGACATCGATGCCTGAGCGCATACTCAGATAGGGACAGCCAAAAAAAAAAACAATTGCTGTCGGCAGCAGAATTTTGTCTCGCGAAACGACAGCGGCAGAACGGAAAACCTGGCCACCAACGACCGACAACCGCTCTCTGGCAGCGCAAGTCGTTCTTTGTTCTGCCAGCTATTCCCGCCTGTCACCGCCCTGGGGGGCTTTCAGCCTCCAGGCCCCCTCCCAAAAACCCGATTCGGATTTAGCCGCAAAGGATCACAAAGAATGCAAAGAAGCATTCGGGCGCGACAAAACGATCTGAGACAAAAAGAGCCCCCCAATCCCTTTTGGCAGAATAGCCTCACATGCCCTCTGCCAATATCTGCGCCATCTGCGATGTATCGGAAGCTTCATTGCCCCACTTCGGCAGCTCAGGCAGCCTGCTCACCAACGGAGGCCAACGGCTCCCTGGCGGCAGAAGCCATTCTTCATTCTGACAACTATTCCGATTGTTCGCGCGTGGGCATCTGTCATCAACCCGCCGCCTGAACCTTGGGTGCCGTCTCGCGCACAGCGGCGAAAATGCCTTCGATGATCGACTCTTTGCCTGCAAAGATAGCCTCAGGCCCTCCATCGTTCAGACTACTGAAGGGCGGTTCATAAAGAGCCGCTTCAGTTACCAGCCCGCGCATCGTGAGTTGATCAATGATCAGTTCCACAAAACGAATTTGCGCTGGCGTCAGGCTGCGATCAGAGAGGTACCCCGCAAAGGCCCGTTGGGCCGCTGCCCGGTCAAGCCCCACCAATCTTCGGACGAAGTGTGCCAGATCAGGTGCCTCGCTCGTCTGAAGGAGCCGACTCAGCAGTTCAGGCCCATCATCCTCGCCGATCCGCTGGAGAATCCGCTCGAGTTCAGTCAGGTCCAGCGGCGTAAGCGGTTCGTTCTGGCGCAGTTTTTGAATCGCGATGTGGTCCTGATGATTGATCAGATATTCGCGCACCTTCCGCTCGTACTGCGCTCCCGTCATTTTGGGAATGACGAAGGCCTCGCCCACCCTGATCCCCTGGATCTCGTCTTTGAAGCCGGTGTAAACGATGGTCTTCTTTTTCTTGTCGATGAACTGGACCAATTCCCTGAGCTTGAGGCGCAGTTCTTCGAGCAGTTCAAGGGTGATGCCGTCCCAAAATTCCAAACTCTGCACCGCCTGAAGGTACCCCAAAACAGCTCTGACCGTCGGGATCGAGTCTTTCTCTTCCAGCAATTCTGCGATTTCTACCACCCGCAGTCGTTGGGTTTCAAATCCTCCCATATCGCCCTCAATGTGCGCCAACTGCATGCGCAATGCCGTCAAATCAAACATGCGAGCTTCGAGACCATCCGTATCCACTTGGCTGGGAAGGCCGGCAATCTCGCGTTCCAACACATTCACATCGCCCTCGGACAAGGCGGCCCAAGCGCTCTCCTTTTGGAACTCTTCCACCGTTTGCAGCCGCATCCGCACGATAAAATTATCCGGGTTCATCCCCAGCACTTCGCGGTGCAGCACATGCGCCAGCGATTGTGCCAACTGCCCCGCCGACTCCAGTTCCGGATTCCGTTGCAGCGAGGCAAGTATCCGCGTGCGCGACTTGAAGAGCCTTGTGGAAAGGGATTCCCCGCCACCCCCTTCGATGCCGTCCGGGTTGACACGAAAGAAGTCAAAATTGAAGCAGAAGTCGAAGACCCGGAAATCCTGCTTGTCCTCGCCTGGGCCGTATAGGTTTGGACACAGGCGTGTCCCTCGTCCAATCATCTGCCAGAACTTGATCTTGGAATACACTGGCTTAAAAAACACCAGGTTCACCACCTCCGGGACATCGATACCCGTGTCCAGCATGTCCACCGAGATGGCGATGTGTGGCGCCTTCTCCACTTGGGAGAAGTCATCGATCAGGCTCTGCGCATACTTGACGTAGTTATCGATGACCCGGGCAAACTGCCCGGCATACTGCGGGTAGTGCTTGTTGAAACGCTCATCGATGAACATGGCGTGGTCATGGTTCCGGGCAAAGATGATGGTTTTCCCCAGACGGTCGCCGCCATGCACTCGATGCCCACGCTCCATCAGCACCTGCAGCATCTTGTCCACTGTGTCGGTGTTGAAGAGCCAGTTGTTGATGGCTGATGCGTTGACCGTGTTGGGCATGGGTGTCTCATCCCCCCAGTCGAGCCCTTCCCACTGCGCTTTTTCTTCATCGCTCAGGTCATCGTAGTTGATGCCCTCTCGCGGGAATTTCAGATCCACCTGGTCCACCCTGGGTGGTACCAGATAGCCATCCTTGACAGCTTCCTCCAGCTCGTAGGCGTCGCTCGGCACGCCTGGCTCCAGGTCAAAGAGCTCATACGTGTTCTGGTCCACCTGATCTCGCGGAGTGGCGGTCAGGCCGATCAGCAGCGAGTCAAAATACTCGAAGATGGCCCCATACTTCTGGTACACGGACCGGTGTGCCTCGTCGATGATGATGATGTCGAAGTGCCCGACCCCAAACCTCGCCTCGCCGTCCTTGGTTTGGTCAATCAGCCCCATCATCGTCGGATAAGTGCAGACATAGACCCGGCCTTCCTTGTCCTTTTCGGTCACCAGATTGACCGGGCTGGAGTCCGGCAGGAATTTCTTGAAGGCGTTGGCAGCCTGGTTCACCAGCGAGACCCGGTCCGCCAGGAACAGCGCACGCTTCACCCAGTTCATCCGTTGCAGGAGATCCACCAACGCGATCGCCACCCGCGTCTTCCCGCTTCCAGTGGCCATCACCAGCAAACCCTTGCGCAGATGAGCCTCAAAGCTGCCGCAAAGGCTTCCAATAGCCCGCCGATGGTAGTAGCGCTCCACGATCACCCCGTTGATCTGGGCCACCTCCAGCGCTTTGCGGCTCGCCCGGCGTTGGACCAGTCTTTGCAGATCATCCCGGCTATAAAAGCCCGCCACCCGGCGGGGCGGGTAGAACGTGTCATCCCAGATCCAGGTCGCATAACCGTTGGTGTAAAAAATCACCGGGCGCTGGCCCGTCATGGCTTCGAGACAGTCCGCGTAGAGTTTGGCCTGCTGCTGGCCGGCCTGCGGTTCCACAGTGGTGCGCTTTGCCTCGATCAGACCCAGCGGCTTGCCGTCCTCCCCCCAGAGCACATAGTCCACGAACCCCTTGCCCTGCTGGTTGGGCATGCCAGAGACTTCATATTCCCGGTCTCGAGGTTGGTCGAGAGGCCAGCCCGCCCTGCGCAGGTCCAGATCGATCAGATAGGTGCGGGTCTCCGCCTCCGAGTAGTTGTGGGTGTCCGGGATCTGGGCATTGGCTGCCCGCGTGGCTTCCAATTCCTCCCGCACCGCACGGAGTTGACCGTCCAGTTCGGAGAGGTGCTGATCCCGCTCAGCCAGGGCGCGCCCGGTGGCCTGGAGTTCCTGCTCCAAGGTCGCAATGCGGGCCACATCCAGAGGTTGGGGCGCCGTGACCGGGCGCGGCACCAGCACGGGATCAAACTCCGTCGGCGCGGTGGTGCCCGCCCGGGAGTAGGTTCGCCTCAACCAGAACAGGAAGTGATGCAGTTCCTTGGCGGCTTGCAGAGCGTCATACTGCCGGATGGGGCGCTGGGAGTGGACCGCCAGATTCCCCGCTTTTTGAATCACCCGGGCTTTTTGGAAAACCGCCTCCGGCACCAATTGCTGAAAGCAGGGCTCATGGATTAGCGCCCCCAGCGACTGGTCGTAAGGCATCTGCAATCCCGGATCGTTTTCGTACAGCCACTGCACCGCCGCCTCCAGGGCGAAGCGGGCATAAAAGCACCCCGCCCGCGGATCAGGATAGATATGCAATTCCGCCCGCTTGGCATGGCTGGCCAAAGTGGCGAACTGGGCATCGAGAAAGTCGAAGTTGGATGCCATACGGGAGTGCTGTCAACTTAAGAGCATTTTTGCGACTTCCGCCACCAATACTGCGCCGCCGACGCACAATCTCAAATTCGGACGTCGCCGGGCGGTGTCGAGCCCGGCCTCAGGCCGTCATTGCGTGTTTCTCAGTACCTAGTGATATCGCAGACTCCACCAGAACTCGCACCACTGGGTTGCAGCCTTGGAACACCATTTTATCGAGGAATGCTGGCCCATGCTGCTCAATGAATCCAGATACTAAAGCATTCACAAATGAGCTGTTGGCACTCCGCACCCCGCTGAAATCCAGGACAAATTCCTCGCAAATGTCAGCATATGGGTCCATGCGACCAGCACGAAACTCCGCCGCCAGCGCCCCATCTGCGAGGCGTGGCCCGAATTCGCGGGCGAGGTCTAACTCCAGTTTCATTCCTGGAACCTACCACTTGAGCCGCCTTTGCGCAAGAGGCCAGCCTGAATCTTCGCTTCGTGCAACAATGCGGCGAAGTCGTTGACGTGGTCCCGGCGGAACGCGGTCACCACCAGGGTTCCTTGGAAATAGCCGGAATCAGGCAGGGTCTGGACCGCCGGAGCCCCCCCTTGCTTGATCGTTACCACGCCACTGCCGCTGGCCACCAGCAACCAGCCCTGCGTCTGCCGCACCAAGCCAGACACCAAAGTCAGCCCCACCCCTTCATTCGTCGGGCGTCCCCGGCTCGACACCTTGGGCTCCAGGGCCCGCAGAATTGCCGTGCCGTCATCCAGCTCCGCAGCCCAGGACAGGCCCGCATCGATGAAGCTCTGTCTGATGCCCCGGCCATGATCGGCAATCGCAAGCCGGACCAACCCCTCGGTCCGCGCTGCTTGTGCCGCCGCATACCCCAGCCCCCGGCTGTGCTGGCGGGCATTGTTGGCCACTTCGGTAAAGACGTACCAGGCCAGGTCGTAGAGCGCCGCGTGGGGGTCGCCGTATTCCTCTCCCCCTGGGGCCAGGCAGGCAGCCAGCTCACTCCCCATCGCGTCCACACCGTGGTCAATGAGGCTGACGGGAACAAACCTCCCCCGCGAATCATGCCGCACGAAGGCCTCTGGAAGATCCACCCCACAGGCCCTGAACACATCCATTCGCTGGAGATAACCAGTGATCGCGCAGCGGTCGAGGTTCGAAAATATCACCTTCCGGTGCTGCCGAAGCCAGCGCGTCGTCGTCGCCACCAAAGCCAGCAGCCCCCCGGGTGACACACGCCTCAGTCCGGCAAAATCCATCTCAATCTCTGTCTCATCACCGACACTGGCCAGCAGGGAAAGGAAGGGCAGCAACCCATCGGCATTGATGTTCGCCGGAAGTTTGAGTCTCATACGTCAGAGGTAAATGCCCTTGTCTTCTTTCCAATCCAGACTTTTCACCAATGAACCCATTCACTTCCGCTTCTTCGGCAGCCACCCTGGCGCCAGAGCGACGGCGAAGTTGCCGTCCTTGAACGTCTGATGGGTCTTCCGATCTTTACCATCGTAATCGGCGCTTCGGATCCGGCCAGCGGGATGGCTGGCGCTCGCTTTGCGTTCGATCCAAAAAATGCGGCGCGCCACAGGATCCACCGCCAAGGCCTCAAGGTTTCTGGGCAGATTTTCAAGGATGCGCACGGGCGCACTGCCATCCAGATTGGCCCGGCTGATATGCGCCTGTTGAGATTCGTCTGGACAGGCCCAGAAGAGGCCCCCGTGCTTTTCGTCCACCGCGATCGCCATGGGCGGGTATGTTTCGCTGACGACCTGGATGGGCCCGGTGCCGTCCGCATTGGTCCGGACCAAGCCCGTCGGGTGCATTTGGGATCTGTAGAGTTTCTGGTGGGTGGCATCAAAGGCCAGGGCCGGACAATACCCGGCCTTGGGCACAATCACCGCCCCATGTTCCCCGGAAAGATCGGTCCGCACAATGTTGCGGGGTTCATCTTCCTCCGCCAGATAGAGATGCCTGCCAGGCGCATCCAGGGCCATCGCTAGCACATGATTGGGAACCATGAATCCCCCTAGCGGAACACCATCCAGGGTTCGTCTTCCCACAGACGACTCCTCGGCCAAGTAGAGCGTTTCCTCCTTGTGGTCGATCGCCAAGGACTCGAACGTAAAACCCGGCACAAGAATTTCCACCTCCCCGCCCGCGACCGGAATGCGCGACAGCGTCCTCGGCCACCACGTGGCGTAGGTGAGGTGAGAGTAAGGCTGCTGGCAGCCAGTGAGGAGTGCAAGGGTGACGGCGACCGCGAAGATCTGGATCAGTTTCATGGTTTGGGAATCGGACATCGAGGTTGGACAGGATACCATCTGACAGGTTACAGCTCGCCTCGAAAGGCGCGGTGCTGGAGGGTGGCGAAGAGCGCGTCCAGCTCCGCCAGCGACGCGCGCTGCGCCGTCTTCAGCGCCTCCACCGCCGTCACTCGCCGGGTGAATTCGCGCTGCAAGGGGATGGGGGGAATGAAAATGTCCAATTCGCGAATCGGACCTTGGAAAAGATTCGCCTGACTGGACGAATGCGCACTTCTAATCATTCGCGCCTTCATTGCGGGAGTTCTCAGGTAGTGCTCCAAGAATTCCGGTTCATGAACGCTGCGATCCGGCTTCACCAGTGCCACGCTGCGAACGAGAGAAAGTGGCTCGGTTAGTTTGACGATAGCCACTCTGCCGATTGTGCCCGAACACGAGATTAAGATGTCCCCGACTTGCGGATCACACCTTCGGCGAATTCTCTCATACTCCTCTTGCCCGACGTGATCGACATCCTCGGTATCGATGAAGCCATCGCGAATGTTTCGCGCGGAAAGCAGCTTGATTCCTTCCGTCGTGCGTTTGGGAGTTTGATGCTCCCCGTCTGTGATTTTCAGCGCAACGTCACCAAGCTTCCGGACTGGGAATCTCTGCTTGGCTGAACCGGGGTCGCCGAAGAGGTCGAGGAATAGTGATTGGGTGAGGGAATCGAGTTGGGCGAGGGCGGCGCGACGCTTGGCCCGCAACGCCTCCGCCCGGTCCAGCACCTCCGCGATCCGCCGCTGCTCCGCCAGCGGCGGCAGGGGGATTTGGAACGAACGAATGTCCTCAAAATTCAGACCCGCCTTCACTGCGTGTTTGTTGCGCCCCATCACCTGCTTCTGGCCTTCTTGCGAAGCGAGGAACGCGGAAAGAAACGGCGGGTAAATTCCTTGAACGCGGAGAATGGCGAGGTGCTGGTTGATGTATGCTTTGCCGATTCCATCGGGCACAACCCCGGTGCGTCCCAAGTCAGCCGTGATGCTGAGCAACACGTCTCCCGGTTGAACCAACGTTCGCTTGGCTTCAGCCGTCTGTGGCGCTTCCACGAATGCAACGTCTTCGAGCAGCATCTGATTTCTTCCGACGTTCTGAATTCGAAGAAACAAATCACCTGACTCGCGATAGTATTCTGCCCAGCCACGCGAACCGCTGGTGAGGAATGAGAGAAGTTCGCCAAGCGGCTTCAGCGGCCATTCGGCCTTCGTCATTCGAACTTCGGCCTTCACCGCAGCATCCCCTCCAGTTCCTTCATGCCCTCAATAATTTCCGTCTCCAGTTGACCGAGGGCTTTCAGGATTTCGCCCGGCGGGCGGTGCGCGACTTCTTCATGGACGACTTCTTTGTAGCGGTTGAGCGAGAGGTCGTAACCTTGGGCGGCGATCTGCGCCTTGGGTACGCAGAAGCTTTGCGCGGTGCGCGGATGATCCTTTTCGCCGGAGCGGTTCTGCCAGCGGCCCAGCAAGTCCGGCAGATTGTTCTTGGCATGCTCCTCTGGGGTCAGCGCGGTCTTGGGCACTGGCCCCTGCTTGTCGTCCGGCAGCAGCGCGGCGCGCTTGTCATCCAGGCTCAGACCGTCTGCCTGCACATCGTAGAACCACACCGCATCGGTGCCTCCGGAGTTGGTCTTGGTGAAGAATAGGATGGCGGTGGAAACGCCGGCATAGGGCTTGAACACCCCGCTGGGCAGGCTGACGACGGCTTCCAGCTTCTGACCCTCTACCAGCAGCTCCCGCAACTGCTTGTGCGCCTTAGACGAACCAAAGAGCACGCCATCCGGCACGATGACGGCGGCGCGACCACCCGTCTTCAGCAGGCGCAGAAAGAGCGCCAGAAACAACAGCTCCGTCTTCTTGGTCTTGACGATGCGCAGCAGGTCCTTGGCCGTGGCCTCGTAGTCCAGACTGCCAGCGAAGGGTGGATTTGCCAGAATCAGGGAGTAGGCCTCCTCATCGCCAGCGTTTGCCTCCTCCAGGCTGTCCTTGTAGCGGATGTCCGGATTTTCCACCCCGTGCAGCAGCATGTTCATGCTGCCGATGCGCAGCATGGTGGTGTCAAAGTCGTAACCGTGGAACGTGGCCTCATTGAAGCGGCGGCGACTGGCCGCGTTGGCATAGATCTCATCCCCGTAATGGCGGATCAGGTATTCCGCCGCGGCCACATGAAAGCCGCAGGTGCCGCAAGCGGGATCACAGATGCTGTCCTTCGGTGTCGGTGCCCGCATCTCTACCATCAACTGGATGATGTGGCGCGGTGTGCGGAACTGCCCGTTCTGCCCGGCGGAGGCGATCTTGCCCAGCATGTATTCGTACAGATCCCCCTTGGTATCACGATCCGTCATGTCGATGCCGTCCAACTGGTCCACCACATTGGCCAGTAGTCGCGCACTGGGGAACATGAAGAGCGCGTCCTTCATGTGGTGGGCGTAGGTGGAGTCCGCCCCGTCCTCGCCGGTGCCCTTGCCCAGGGTCTTGAGGAAAGGGAACACCTCGTCCCGCACGACCTCAAACATCATCTCTGGAGCCAGATCCCGAAAGCGCGACCAGCGAAGCTCCGCAAACATCCGGCCCTGCCTGGACTCCAGGTTCTTCCCCTCCGGGAAAATGGGGTCTTCAACCGGCTTCTTCAGACGCGCCGCCTTGCGCTCCCGCAGGGTATGCAGCTCGTCCAGACGCTTGATGAAGAGCAGATACGTCAGTTGCTCAATGACCGTGAGAGGGTTCGCAATGCCCCCCGCCCACATCGCATCCCAGATGCGGTCAATTTTCGATTTCAGTTCGCCGGTAATCACAGGGTTTAGTAAAGAGAGGGTGCGGAGGTTGGCAAGGTGGGCATGTCAGATGGAGATATTTCTCGAACTGCACACCCCGCACCAAAAAAATGCGCCACCGTCTTTCGACGGTGGCGCGGGCTGAGGGTGGTTCGTCTCAGGGTGAGGGGGGGGCTTACTTCACTGCTTTTTGCAGGGCGGCGGCTTTGGCGGTGCTTTCCCAGGTGAGGTCGGCGTCGTCTTTGCCGAAGTGGCCGTAATTGGTGCTCTTGCTGTAGATCGGGCGCAGGAGGTTCAACTGCTTCACGATGTCGGCTGGCTTGAAGGAGAAGACCTGGAGCACGGCGTCGAGGATGACGTCATCACCGACGGTGCCGGTGCCAAAGGTGTCGACGTGCACGCTGACTGGCAGCGGGTGGCCGATGGCGTAGGCGAACTGGATTTCGCACTTGGTGGCGAGGCCGGCTGCGACGATGTTCTTGGCAACCCAGCGGCCCATGTAGGCGGCGCTGCGGTCCACTTTGGAGGGATCTTTGCCGGAAAAGGCACCGCCACCGTGACGGCCCATGCCGCCGTAGGTGTCCACAATGATCTTGCGACCGGTCAGGCCGCTATCGCCCTGAGGACCGCCGACGACGAATTTGCCGGTCGGGTTGATGAGGAACTCGGTGTCCTTGGTCAGCATGTTCTTTGGCAGGACTTTTTTGACGACCTGCTCGATGCAGAATTTTTCGATCTGCGCGTGGGTGACGTCCGCTGCGTGCTGGGTGGAGATGACGACGTTGACGATGCGCGTTGGCTTTCCGTCCACGTATTCCACGGACACCTGGCTCTTCGCGTCTGGGCGCAGCCACTTGGCCAACTTCCCTGCTTTGCGGATGCGGGTCAGTTCCCGACCGAGGCGGTGGGCGTACATGATCGGCGCTGGCATGAGCTCTGGCGTTTCATCGCAGGCGTAACCAAACATGATGCCTTGGTCGCCAGCGCCTTGTTCGGCGTGCTTCTTACCTTCTGCCTTCTTGGCATCAACGCCTTGGGCGATGTCCGGGCTCTGGGTGGTGAGGTAGTTATTGATGAAGATCTGGTCGGCGTGGAAGATATCGTCGTTATTCACGTAGCCAATGCCACGGACGGCATCGCGGATCGTTTTGTCGATGTTGATCACGTCACCGATGGGCTTTTGCCCGATCTTGGGGATGGTGATCTCGCCACCGACCACGACCACATTGCTTTTCGCAAAGGTCTCGCACGCCACACGGCTCTTTGGATCCACGGTGAGGCAGGCGTCCAGGATGGCATCGGAGATGGTGTCGCAAACTTTGTCAGGATGACCTTCTCCGACGGATTCGGAGGAGAAAATGTAGGAGCGGGACATGATGGTTTTTTGTTTGATATTGATGAATGATGATACGTTGATACGTTCGAGGTCCAGAGAGTATCTCCCTACTGCATGGCGTCAATCTTGAAATCGCTCAGTCTGATCGCTGATCCCACTCGGGTCAGGATCCTGGTCTTGCTCCGGCAGGAGGAGCTTTCCGTGGCTGAGCTCCAAGAAATCCTGACCCTGCCGCAGTCCAATATCTCCGCCCAGTTGGCGAAGCTGAAGTCCGCTGGCCTCGTGCAGGATCGTCGTTCGGGCAAAAATCGGCTCTACTCGCTGGAAGAACCCGCCGCCCGCGAGCGCGAATCCCACGACCACTTCCTGGCGCTTCTGGAAGCCGCCGCTGCGGAGCTGAAGGAATCCCGCAAGGACAACGCGGCGCTCAAAGTCGCACTGCGCAAGCGTGCCCAATCTGCCCAAGCCTACTTTGATGCGCTGGCAGGGAAGTTCGGGCGCCACTACATTCCCGGCCGTTCTTGGAAGGCTCTGGGCGAGACTCTGCTGAAGTTGCTGCCTCCGCTGGTGATTGCTGATTTAGGGGCAGGCGAGGGCACGCTATCTCAATTGCTAGCCCAACGGGCGGAGAAGGTCTTTGCGATCGATAACTCGGAAAAGATGGTGGCCTATGGGGCCGAACTGGCGGAGAAGCACGGCTTTAAGAACCTCGAATTCCGGTTGGGCGATCTGGAGAATCCTCCTCTGGATGCAGAGAGCGTGGATCTGGCCATCCTGAGCCAGGCCCTGCACCACGCGGCGCATCCGCTCAATGCGCTAAAGGCTGCTTACCAGATTTTGCGGCCTGGGGGTCGGATCGTGATTCTGGATCTCCTGAGCCATCACTTCGAGCAAGCGCGCGATCTCTATGCAGACGTGTGGCTGGGATTTACCGAGGCTGAACTGGGGGACATGCTGCGGCAGGCAGGCTTTAAGACCATCGAAACGAACGTGGTCCACCGCGAATCCAAGAGCCCGCACTTTCAGACAGTACTGGCGATCGCCTGGAAATAGAGCGGCCGCAAAGGCTAAAAAAGGGGAGTGCTGAGCAAAGCAGCGGACCTTGCTGGACGGTTGTCATTGACTCTGTTTTATAAATATTACAAAAATGTTAACTTTTTCACTTGCTATAATTTATGGATATTATAGAATACTGTCGCAATTCAGAAATACCACACTTATGAAAAAGCTCATTCTCATCCAAAACGACCACCCTGGCACTGGGAAGTCAGCCCTGGCTAACTCTATCCACCACTACCTGCTGAAGGCTGATTCTGGCCATCAACAGGTCCAAATCGTTGATGAACACTCTGATACCAGTGACAGTGACGCGACGATCTTCGACGCGAACACGCTGAACCCGCGTGATTTTCTGGCTTCCCTCGATGCGGGTCCAATCACGGTGTGTGAGATTCAGACGGGAATGGGCGAGTTTTTTGGGCGGTTCTTCCAACAGCATGAACTGGACAACGTGCTGAATGAGGCTGGCATCAGCCTCACTGTCGTCATCCCGGTCACTGGCGAGGCCGAAAGCTTTGAGTCGGTGATCGAAGCAGCCGAAGTCTTTTCCGACAATGCGGAATACGCCATCGCCCACCTGGTGACGAGCAGCTACGACGACGACGACAAGGTCTGGGACACAAGCTACGCAGCGCGTGTGATGGACATGTTTGAAGCGGTGGAGGTCCACATCCCTGAGACCACCTTCCAGCTTGAGATGGAACTCCGCACCCACCATGTGGATCTTGCGCAGGCCCTCGCCCAGGCAGATCCAGATGAGACCTACGGTCGCGAATTCACCAAGTGGTTCCAAAAGGTACTGGTACAGATCGATGGGGTGCGCCAATACCTCTTTGGCGACGAGTTCCGTGCGCCAGTCATCGAGCAAAAACCCGCCCGCCGTGCGACGGCTAAGGCGCGTTAAGCCCGAACTTTCTCCCCTGTTTCGAAGAGATCAGGGTAACACTTCACTGCCACAGCCCGGCTCAGGTTTGCAATCCTGGCCGGGCTGGATTCTTTTTCCACCTCCGCAACGAGGGCCGCACAGACGCTGCTATCCAGCCTGCGCACCGCATGCTTCAGACGCGGCACGACGGCTGCGGCGACGCTGAATTCCTCCAGCCCCAGTCCGATCAAGAGCGGCGTCAGGCTGACGTCGGAGGCCATCTCCCCACAGATCCCGACACGGATCCCCGCATCATTCCCGGCATTGACCGTCAATTGGATCAGGCGCACGACCGCCGGATGCGCGGGCTGGTAAAGCCCTGCGACGCGGTCATTGAGCCGATCCACGGCCAGCGTGTATTGAGTCAGGTCATTGGTGCCGAGGCTCAAAAACTGCACGTCCTTAGCGATGTGCGCGGCGCAGAGAGCGGCGCTTGGCACCTCCACCATGGCTCCGATCTCTGGAACGCCGATGGGGACACCCTCCGCCTGAAGCGCAGCGGCGCATTCGTGCAAAATATCCCGGGCCTCACGCACCTCATCGACGCCCGATACCATGGGGAACATGATGCCGACGCGGCCATGGGCCGCTGCCCGCAGCAGGGCGCGGAGTTGGCGTCTGAAAAGGTCTTTGTGCCCGAGAGAAAGGCGGATACCCCGCCAGCCGAGGAAGGGGTTGGGCTCAGGACTTTGCATCCCGACCTCATCCACCTTATCCCCGCCCAAATCCAAAGTGCGGAAGGTGACCAAGGACGGCGAGAGCGCACGGACCACCTGGCTGTAGGCATCTGCCAGCCAATCTTCAGATGCATCGGGCGAGGCGAGGTGGAGGAACTCGGTGCGGAAAAGGCCGACCTCCTCAGCGCCACTGTCCTGGATGACGGGAATCTCCTCCAGGAACTCCGCATTCACCCCGACGCGGACGAGGCGTCCATCCACGGTCTGGGCGGGCTCATGCCGCAACGCGTGGAGGGCATCCTCGCGCCGCTCCGCCGCTTGCTCGCGCAGGGCATAGCGTGCCAAGGTCTCTGCACTGGGGCGGAGGATCAGTTTGCCTTCATCCCCATCCAGCAAAACGGGATCGCCCGAGTGCAATTCATCACCAATGCCATGCAGCCGCACGACGGCAGGCAGTGCGAGTGATCGGGCAATAATCGCGGTGTGGGAGGTGGTGCTGCCAGATTCCACGCCAAAGCCCAGGACCTTGGTGCGATCCATCTGCACGGTATCCGAAGGCGTCAGGTCGTGAGCAATGAGGATGACCGGGTGGTCAAACATGGGCTCGTCCAGCAACTCCCCCCGCAGATGCCGCATGACACGCTGGGTGACGTCCTTGATATCTAAAAAGCGCTCTCTGAGGTAAGAATCCGCTAGGCCGCGCAGGGCGTCCATGTGCTTCAGCATCAGCTGATAGTAGGCGGCATCAACGCAGACGAGATCCTTGCGGACGCGTTTCTCCACCTGCGCCAGCATGGAGGCATCCTGGAGAATGAGGAGGTGGGTCTCAAAGATGTCTGCCTCGACAGAGCCTTCTGCACGGCTGACCATGACCTGGAGCGCCTCGATCTCCATCCGCGTCGCCTCTAACGCCGTACGCAGACGGCGCATCTCGTCATCAGCGTCGCCGGGCTCGATGCTTTCCACCTCCGGCTCATCAAAATGATCCTTCAGAACGTGGGCGACCGCGTGGGCGATCCCGCCTGAGACAGGGATACCCTGCCAGGTGATTTCGAGAGTTGAAGGATCTTGTTCCATGAGACGCGGCCCCTATGATCCACGGGCGGGGCGCGGCGTCAATGAAGGCCTTTGGTCAGGTGAACAAAAGCTTTACTCAATCCGATCAAAAGATCGCTCCTTGGGGAGGACAGGGCTCAATCCGCATCGGTGCGGCGTGGGCCGCCCCAGCTATCGCCACCGCCACCTTCGCCAGTGCGGCCACGATTGCCACCAGGCTTAAATGGACCCTTGCGAGGACCACCAAACTTGCTAGGGCCGCCGCCACCGTACTTGGAGCCGCCGCCAAATTTAGGGCCACCACCAAATCCGCCACCACCACCGCTGCCAAACTTATTGAACGGACGGCGTGGACCTTCGCTGCTGTAACCGCCCTCGCGAGGCCGACTGCGGTCATCGCCACGGCCCGCATCATAACGACGCGGTCCTTCGTCACGGCGTGGGCCGTCATCCCGACGACCTGCGTCAAAGCGACGTGGTCCAGCGTCATCACGACGTTCAAATCGACGTGGTGGCGCACCTGCACCGCCACCGGCGGCACCACCGCCTGCGGCACCGTCTGCCCAATCCATGCGCAGTTCACGGCCCCGCATCATCGCGCCTTCGATTTTCGAAAGCACCTGATCGGCAAACTCTTCGGGCACCTCAACGTAGCTGCTGCGATCCCGGATATCGATTGCTCCCAGAGATCCTGGGGCCAGTTGGGTGGTATTGTAAATAACGCCAGCGATATCGCCAGGGCGGGCACCATCGATGGCCCCGACATTGATGAACAAACGCGCCATCCCCTCACGAGTGGAGTTGGATGAAGCACGGCGTTCATGGACGCGCGGCTCTTTCTTGGCCCAATCCCGCTGCGGACGATCCTCGCGGACAGGTCCATCAGAGGCGGCATCGGAACCCCAGATTCCTTCTTCAGGAGTCGGTGCTTCTTCAACTTCGTTGCTCGGCTGCGCAACCGGCTGCGGTGCAGGCATCGGCGCGGGTGCCTCCACATTTTGCGAATCCGAAGCCTCAGCAGTGCTGCCTTCGCGCACTTCCGGCTCTGGAGCATATACGGGAGGAGTAATTGCTGGAGTTGGAGCTGCGGCCTGTGGAGCCTGGTCGGCAGCGGGCTTTTGCCCAAAGGTGTCCGCAGCAAAGGGGCGCGGCGCGGGGCGTTCGCGGACGGGTGCCTCCCGGTTCGGGCGAGGGCGGTCGTTGCGTTCAGCGGGGCGAGTGGCGCGATCTTCCGGGATCATCTGCGTTTCGCAGGTGGATTCCAGACTCAAGAGATGCAGCAAGGCACTGGCGATGGCGGTGCTGTCAAAGCCAGCATCAATCAGACGATCAATAGCACGCTGGTCCGTCTTCACGGTGCCTTCTTCGAGAAGCGCTTTGACGCGCTCAAAGAGTTGATCCGCACGGCGGTTTTCCATTTCGTCCTGGGACGGGACCTTGCAGCGCAGAATGCGGATGTTGATGTAGCGCTGGATGCGCTGGAGCAGGTAAATATCCCGACCGGCCACCAAATTGATGGCCATGCCAGTGCGGCCAGCCCGGCCAGTGCGGCCAATGCGGTGGACGTAATCTTCCTCATCGTAAGGAAGGTCGTAGTTCACGATCAGATCGACGTGCTCCACGTCCAGACCGCGCGCAGCCACATCGGTCGCTACCAGGACCTCGACGGTTCCGGTGCGGAAGTTCCGCATGACGCGGTCACGCATGATTTGATTCAGGTCACCATGCAGGCGATCCGCACTGAAGCCACGTGCCACGAGGGCATCTGTGACGTCATCCACCATCTTCTTGGTGTTCGCAAACACGATGGAGAGCCGGGGGGACTCCATGTCCAGCAGACGGCAAAGGACCTCCGTCTTGGAGCGGCCCTGGACCTCATAATAACGCTGCTCCACGGTAGGCACCGTCAGGGCCTTGTGCTCGATCGTGATGGTGACCGGGTTGTTCGTGTAATTGGCGATCAGGTGCCGAATGGCCGGGGTAAAGGTCGCGGAAAAGAAGATCGTCTGGCGCTCCTTGGGCACCACTTTCATGACGCGCTCAATTTCATCGCGGAAGCCCATGTCCAGCATCTCATCCGCCTCATCAAAAACCAGAGTCTGGAGGTTTTCCAGCCGGAGGAGGCCGCGCTCAATGAAGTCGATGACGCGACCTGGAGTGCCCACGACGATCTGGCTGCCGCTTTCCAGCGCACGGATCTGTCGATCATACGAGGCCCCACCATAGACGGGGGTTGCGCGGACACCTTGCTTGAAGGCGGTGAACTTGTGGACCTCTGCGCAGACCTGAATGGCCAACTCCCGCGTTGGGCACAGGATCAATGCCTGGACGCCACGGAGGTTGGGTTTCAGCCGCTGCAGCGCCGGGATAGCGAAGGCCATGGTTTTGCCCGAGCCAGTCTGGGACTGGCCTACGACATCGCGTCCACCAAGGGCGACAGGGATAGCCTGCTCCTGAATGGGCGAAGGTTGTTCAAAGCCGAGGGACTCGATTGCTTTGAGGAGGTCTGCCTCGATACCGAGGTCGGGGAAGGGATGTTTTTCCATGCCAAATGTCCCCGTCATGATCTAGACGGTGGGCATCATCGCATACCCGAACCACATTCGCAAGAGAATACATTGCGCCCCCTCGCCGCGCGTCACGGACGCACACCTCAAAGGCTCCGCGCTGCCCCAGAAGTTTGGGCCGCGCACAGCGCAGACCTACCGTCCGCCATCGGTCGCACGCGTCTTCATAACTTTTCGTTGGGTAACGCATCTCCATCGCTTACATCTTGGCGTTTCTGATCTCATGCCCCCTTCCCCTCTCCAGCGACTGCTCTCTTTTGCCACGCGCCATTGGCGGATTGCGGCTTGGCAACTGGGGCTTGCCGTTCTGGGTACGCTGCTGATCCTGGTCTTCCCTGGGGTGGTGCAGTGGTTCATTGATGACATCATCCCCAATCATCGCACCCAGGCGGTGTGGACGGCGGGCGGACTGGCCATCGCGGCCTTCGTCGTTCGTGAGATGCTCTTTTATGCCCGCACTCGGGTGAATTGCGAGTTTGAACAGCGCATGATCACCGATCTGCGCGGCCAGTTGCACCGCAAGATCGTGCGTCTGCCGGTCGGCTGGTTTGACCGCCAAAGCACCGGGGACATCCTGACCCGAATGGCCGATGATGTACCCTCCACCCAACGCGTCATCTTGGAAGGGATTGAGCAGGGCGTGACCGCTGTGCTGCAAATGTGCATCGCTGCGGTGATGATGTTTGTCAGCGATTGGCGACTGGCGCTCATCATCCTAGCCCCGACGCCGCTGATCGCCGCTGGTGGCTGGATTTACAGCCGATGGGTCGCCCCGAGATCCACCCTAGCAAGAGAGGCCACCAGCGCGCTGAACTCCACCCTTCACGACACCATCGCCGGCATCCGTCAGGTTAAAAGTTACACGGCGGAGGACCTGAAGCAGCAGGACTTCCTGAACGCCAGCGATCTCCTCCGCAAACGCCAGACCCACCTCATGGCGGCGTGGGCGTTCTACAGCCCGTCAATGACATTGCTGGGCAATGTGGGGCTGGTTTTGCTGCTCATGACGGGTGCCTGGTGGTGCATCGATGGTGGGATGACGGCGGGCGAACTGATGAAGTTTCTCCTTCTCGTCGGCTTTCTTTACGAACCGATCGCCCGTTTGCACGGCGTGAATCAGACGCTCCAAAACGGCCTCTCTGCCGCCCGGCGGGTCTTTGAGATCTTGGATCGCAACGATGCCGAAGACCTCGAAGACGGTGGCCCCGCAACGAACATCAAAGGCCACGTGCGTTTTGAGAACATCACCTTTGCCTACAATGAGGGCAAACCCGTGCTGCGGAACGTCAGCCTGGAGGTGCCGGCCCGCCAAACCATCGCCATCGTGGGTGCGACGGGCTCGGGAAAAACCACTCTTTTTCAATTGCTGGCACGCTTTTACGATGCGGAACAGGGCCAGATCACGCTGGATGGCAAACCGCTACAGGACTACGCCAAAGCCGCCCTGCGCCAGACGCTGAGCTATGTCACGCAGGACGCCTTTCTCTTTGCGGGCACCATCCGTGGGAACCTCTTGCTGGGCTGCCCGAGCGCGACCGAGGAGCAACTCTGGGAGGCTCTGCGCCTCGCGAGCGCGGAGGACTTTATCCGTGCCAAAACTGACGGCCTCGATAGCCAGGTCGGCGAACGCGGTGTCATGCTCAGCGGTGGCGAACGGCAGCGCATCGCCATGGCACGCGCCTTCCTGAAGGATGCACCGATCCTCCTGCTTGATGAAGCCACCTCTGCCGTGGACACCAAATCGGAGCATGCCATTCAGGCCGCACTCGATGCGCTGCGCAAAGACCGCACCTGCATGGTCATCGCCCACCGACTCTCCACCGTGATCGCCGCAGATCAAATCTACGTGCTGCGACTTGGCGAAATCGTGGCCCATGGCAGCCACGAAGAACTGCTCAAATCATCGCCCTACTATGCTGAACTTGCAGCATTGGCTTTTGAGAATACGGCGCACGCCACAGCATGAGCCTAGAGATCCGAGAATTCAGATGACAAGATCAGCGACTTGACTAGAAGTCCCATCATGCACTGTCAATTCTCTCGATCCCGCAAACTTCTGCAACTGCTGGGCATTGCCCTCCTTTGTTTGCAGGCAGATGCCAGAACCAGCGAGGTGACCGTAGAGGATATCTGGAATCAATACTCCCTCGGCACCCTCGATAGCGCGGCAGCCCAGGCCTACATCGGTCAGGCCGCGAATGGCATTAAAGCCCCAGGCGTCACTCCCACAGAGTTGTTGCGTCTCCGCGCAGTGGGTGCAGCGGCCCATTGGCTGGAGGGTCACTCCACAGCAGCAGTCGAAACGCTTTCGTCCGTTATCGCGGAGGTAAGGGCCCTCCCTTTGGCCTCGCTACCGCACGACGTCCGCAGGGAGTTTCATCTCGTCTGGCTTCTCTATTTGGATTCCCTCTCAGCGACCCGAGATAACGCCGCTTACATCAAAGAGAGCGACGCGTTCTTAGCCGCAGAGCCCCACGATCCTCTTTGCGCAGCGCTCGCCTACAGCCGCCGTTCGTGGCATAGCAGCAAAGCCAGCGATTCAAAAACGGCGCGCACGGAGGCGGTCAAAGCCTACGAAGCATGGAAGAATCTTCGCGAGCAAACCCCGCTCGCAATCGACGTCATCAACGCCACCCACGTCGCCTGCGTGAATTCAGGAGAACGGGACAAAGCGCTAGAGATCATCAAATCTACTGCGGCGATGATGGAGTCAGAGAACATCAAGCAATCACCCGTCTATGGCGCGCTGGCGCACAATTTGACGAGCGCCTACCTGAGTCACGGCAAGTATGCCGACGCACAGTCATTTGCCCGCAATGCACTGGAACACTACAAGGCCGCCGGTCGGGCCGAGAGCCTCAATGCCGCCGAGATGATGAACATCCTGGCCAACATCCTCCGAAACATCGCTGCCCTTCAAGACGAAAAGTGGCGGCTCGATGAGGCAGAAGAGTTGTCGAAGCGAGCCTCTGAAATCATTGAGTCCAGCCCCACCGCAGGTCCCGACGCCCTGATGCGGTCCATGAGAACACAAGCAGAGATCCTGCTAGCCAGAGGCAAGATGCCCGAAGCGGAAAAGCTGCATGAAAAGATGATCGCCTTCCGGGAAAAGCAGAACGGCAAATTTCACGCGACCACGATCAGCGCCCTCAGTTCCTACGCGCACATGAAAAGCGTTATGGGACGACACGCCGATGCCGTGGATCTTTACGCAGACGCCCTCCAGCGCACCGTCAAAACCTGGGGTGTAGGTTCCGCGCAGGAGGGGGATGCCCTCCATGACCTGGGAAACAGCCTCGTCTCCATGGGCAAATCCCACGATGCGGAGGAGCGCTTTACCCGCGCACTCGCCATCCGTGAGCGCGTGCTAGGACCGGATCACAAAGATGTCGGGCGCACCCTGCACAACCTCGCATGGCTGCTGGAGCGCAACGGCTACCATGAGAAAGCCGAAGGCATGTATCGGCGGGTGCTAGAGATCAGCCGCAAAGACCCTGATCCCCTAAACGTCCAGCTTCTTGAGGATCTGGGCAATCTCTGCCGCGTGCTCCAGACAGAGGGTAAGATCGATGAAGCGATCTCCATCACCCTGGAAATCCAAGCCGCTTTGGAGCGCTTTGGCGGGGAGGATCATCCCTTTGTCGCCGGTGTCCTGAGCAGACTTGGCGATCTTTACTCCGCCGACAACAAGTTCCCGGAGGCTGAGACTGCGCTCGCTAAGGCCATGACAATCCAAGAGAAGGCGGTGGGCAAAGATCACCATAAAATCGGGGAAATCTGCCTCCAGTTCGCCGTGCTTTTTCATCGGCAGAACGATTTCATTCCCGCTGAACGTGCCGCAAGGCGGGCGGTGCTCATCTACGCCCGCTCCGTCGTTCAGAACCCAGGACTGAGTAACGTCTTCGAAGCGTCAAAGAACGTGTTTAATCGCATCTCCTCCCTTGTCGGCTGCACCCCAGACACGATCCGCCGCCGGCTCGAAGAGCTCGAACACGGCAATGACCCCGGCAAACCGCCGATTGAATGACGCCTGCTCTGCTGCGATGCGGTGCCCAACACAAAGCCGAGGAGACGCGTGACTCCGATTGGCTCGACTAGGCCGATCCAAAGAACCCGCCGAGCTTCCGGATGCGAGTTGGGTGGCGCAGCTTCCGCAGCGCCTTGGCCTCGATCTGGCGAATACGTTCCCGGGTGACCTGGAACTGCTTACCCACTTCTTCAAGCGTGCGTCCAGAACCATCGGACAACCCAAAGCGTTGCTCCAGAACCTCGCGCTCGCGGGCGCTGAGGGTATCCAGCACGTCGCGCAACTTATCGCGCAGCAGATTCATGGCCGTGAGCTCCATCGGATTGGAGGCCTCCTTGTCTTCGATGAAGTCGCCAAACTCCGTGTCGCCTTCACCATCCCCCACCTTCGTTTGAAGCGATACCGGCTGTTGGGCCATGCGCAGCACGGAGCGCACACGATCCACCGGCAGGTGCACCTCTTCCGCAATTTCTTCCGGCGTCGGGTCGCGCCCGAGTTCCTGGAGCAACTGCTTGTGCACACGCATCAGCTTGTTGATCGTCTCAATCATGTGCACGGGGATGCGGATCGTCCGCGCCTGATCTGCAATCGAACGCGTGATCGCCTGGCGGATCCACCACGTCGCGTAAGTGGAAAATTTGTAGCCGCGGCGGTACTCGAATTTCTCCACCGCGCGCATCAGGCCCATGTTGCCCTCCTGAATCAGATCCAGGAACGACAGCCCGCGATTGGTGTATTTTTTCGCGATGGAAATGACCAGGCGCAAGTTGGCCTCGATCATCTCTGTCTTGGCTCGGGTGGAGTCGCTCTCCGCCTTGAGCGCATGAGTCACCGTCTGATGGAAGGACTCCGCGCTCTGCCAGGCACCCTGTTCGAATTGACGGAGACTTTCCTGCGCCACCTCATTGTTCTTGTTGGCAGAAATCTGGCGCTGAAGTTCATAGAGCTCCGCCTGCTTCGCCTGCAACAAGGCGACGAAATCTTCATTGATCTTCTGCTTGAAGAAGAACTTGCCGCAGATTTTGAAAAAAGCCGCACGCCCCAAGTCGAACTCCTTTTGCCGTGACTCCTTCTTCGATTTTGAGGATGAGGCGAAGAGCATCGCCGCGCCTTCCGCCTTGTTAAAGGCATCGCGAGCCTGCGTGATCAGGACGGGCAGTTTCTTGAAATAGCTCTCCCGCTCATCAAACTTCCGGTCAATCACCAAACGGTCAAAACGCTCAATCCCCGTGGCGAGTCCCTCCGCCAACTGGAGGACGGAAAGCCCGACGAAGCCGACGCTCTGGAGACACTCCAAGAGATGGTTTTCTGCCTTCTCGATGCGTTTGGAGATCTGGATCTCCTGTTCCCGCGTTAGCAAGGGGACCTGCCCCATCTGGCGCAGGTACATCCTCACAGGATCGTCCAGCATGTCCAGCTTTGCGGAGCTATCGTCACCAGCACCCGCACCTTCTGTAGCGCGAGGTTTTGTGACAGGTGCAGAGCGCTCAAGCTCCGTGTCCTCGACAATTTTGATCTCCAGACCACGCAGACGGGTCAGCACCTCATCCATGAGGTCGGGTGTCACAAAGCCCAGTGGCAGGGCCTCATTCACATCATCCCAAGTCAGGCGATCCTGTTCTTTGGCAAGCAGAATGAGATCGCGCAGGCGCTGCTGGATCTCTGGATGCTCAATGTCATCATAAGTCGCGGCAACGGGCTTGGCGACCGGAGATGCACCGTTCTTGGGTGGACGGCCACGCTTCCTCTTCCCGTCAGGCATGGGTGCAGGGGTTGCTACTGGCGGCGGTGCCTCACCCTTTCTGGGCCGCCCACGCCCCCGCTTCACGACCACCGACGCATCACTGACTGGCGGGGTTGGCTGTGGTTGAGGGGCTGAGGAGGACTTTTTCTTTTTGGCCATGATTCCCGCTAGGACCTTGTTCGAATCGTTCAGGGGGGGCCTGAGGCAGACCCGGACTGGAGGGTCAGGCACTATCCGGTTCAGGGCGGATGCGGTCAAGGTATTCTTTCTGTAACGAAATAACCCGCCGTTGCATCTCCATCGCCCGATCAGCCGGTAATCCATGCGTCTTTAGCTGCGTCTGCAATTGTTGGATTTCTGTCTGCATCCGCAGCAGTTCCAGTGATGCCAGCGCCTGCTGCGCATCCTCCAATCCGCCCTTGGGCTCTGCGCCAGCGAGGACCTGAGTCAGCGCGCTCTCTGTATCCCGATCCAAGGTCGCGAGGAAGCTGCTCATCGAGGTGGCATCCAGCGGATCAAAGCGCCCCTGCCAGACCAATCCCAGCAACTCCGTCCCCGGCAGCCCGCTCAATAGATCAGGACGATCCACCGTGCGCAGCCACTTGAGTACCTCCGGCTTATTCAATGCCATGCGGCAGAGCAAGAGCGCAGTCTTATCTTGGCTGCCCAATAGATTCCGCCCTGGGCGATCCCCTACCGCACCCGGCGCGCTACGCTTTTCCTTTACCTGCGTGCCAGCGCCCACCTGCCGCCGGATCGAGGCATCCGCGAGGCCCAGCCGCAGGGCTACCCGCTGCATCGCGGTCTCCCGCGCCATCGGGCTCTCCAGCAGGCGGATATTCGCGGCCACCTTTTCCGCAAAGCGCACCCTCTCCCCCATCTGCTCCATCGCCGGATTCGCCATGGCGTGATCCATCTGGTAGTCGAGAAACTCCACCGCCGCACCGATCCGTCTCGCGAAGGCCTCCGCCCCCTCCTTGCGAATCAGCGAGTCTGGGTCTTCCCCCTGCGGCAGTGCCACCATCTTGATGTTCAGACCCGTGGGTGCCAGAATTTGAAACGTGCGCTCGGCCGCCTTGAGTCCTGCCGCATCCGAGTCAAAGCACAGCACCACCTCATCCGCATGACGTTTGAGCAGGCGGCCGTGGTGCTCCGTGAAGGCGGTGCCCTGGGACGCCACCACGTTTTCAAGCCCCGCCTCATAGACCATGATCACATCGATCTGCCCCTCGCACACAATCACCTGCCCCGCCTTACTGATGGCGCGTCGGCTCTTATCAAAGCCAAACAAAACCTTGCTCTTTGAGAAGATCGGCGTCTCTGGGGAGTTCAGATACTTCGCCGCCTTGGCATCCGCCTGGAGCAAACGTCCACTAAACGCAATGACCTCTCCATTGTCATTGCGGATCGGAAACATCAGCCGATCCCGGAAGCGCGGGTAGGCCCCACGCTCGTTTTCCGTCAAAATCCCCGACTCCAGGAGCAGCGCCTGACTGAATCGATTTTCCCCCGCCCACTGCCGCAGCAGTTGTGGCGAGCCCGGCGCATAGCCGATCTGCCAGTTCTTAGCGACCGCAGAAGTGATGCCACGGGACTTCAGATAGGCTCTACCCGGCTCCCCCAGCGGACTCTTCATCAGCAATTGGTGGTACCACCCCGCAGCCGCCTGATGCAGACGGATCAGCGCCGACCGCAGCTTTGCCGCCTTCTCCGCGTTCGCATCCCACACCTCCTCCTCGATGCGAATGCCCGCCGCATCGGCCAAGCGCTTCACCGACTCCACAAAGGTCATCCCATCATGCTCCATCAGAAAGCGGATCGCCGTTCCACCCGCCCCACAGCCAAAACAATGGTAGGAACTGCGGGAAGGACTGACGTTGAACGAGGGCGACTTTTCATTGTGAAACGGACACAACCCCACAAAATTCCCGCCTGCACGACGCAGCTTCACATAGCGCCCCACCACCTCCACGATGTCCGTGGCGGCGAGCACCTGCTGGATCGTTTCTTCTGGGATGCGCGGCATGGTGTGGGTAAGGAGATCAGAAAAAATGGGGGGCGCAAGATGCAGGCGCGACCCACCCTGCGCAACGTCGAATCCAACCCCGCTCAGAACCAACGACTTGAGCCTTGCAGGGATTGAAGTTGCAACTTTTGGTCAATTTCGCTAGGTTAGACCTAAAATCACCCCTGCTAGCGAGATAAAACCCCGCATGCAGTGGATCTAGCACCCTCCGAGACCTCATGCGGCCACCTTTGATCGCAATCTTCCTCTTCGTCCTCAGCCTAGCGCAGGTATCCCCCGCCGCTGAGCTGAATCTGACGTGGAACTCGCCCGCCAGCGTCCCGATCAGTGCACCGTCCTTCACTGCGACTGGGCACACGCTCACTTTCACTCTGAACTTCGCGCCCGCTTTAGCTGACGAATTGACCGTCGTGAAGAACACAGGACTGGCCTTTGTTCAGGGCAGCTTTGCGAACCTCGCCCACGGGCAAGTGGTCAAGCTTTCCCATGCTGGTGTGGACTACTTTTATGTCGCCAACTTTTACGGCGGCACCGGCAATGACGTCATGCTGGTCCGGAAAGGTTCTGCCTTGGCTACTTGGGGGATGAATGATCGGGGTCAGTTAGCCCGACCAACCGGGGGTCCCGCTACGACCCCGGCAATGGTGACGGGTAGCGCAGAGTTACGCGGGGCCACGATACTCTCCCTCGCAGAAGGGGAAAACCACACCCTGGCGCTTTGCAGCGACGGTCGAATCTTGGCCTGGGGCCTGAACAATTTTGGTCAGCTCGGGCTAAATCACACGGTAAACACTCCCAATCCAACCCCGGTAAATACCAAACAAGGAGTCTCCGCTCTCTATGGAAAAACGGTGGTAGCAATCGCAGCTGGGTACTCGTTTAGCGTCGCACTGTGCTCCGACGGGACAGTGGCGACCTGGGGTCGCAATGACGCCGGCTCACTGGGCCAAGGTACTGTCGGTGGTGCCGATGTGCTGGTGCCCACAGCCGTAAATGCGGCCCCAGGCGTTTCCGCACTCAACGGCAAGTCCGTCATCGCCATTTCGGCCAATTATGGCCACGTGCTTGCGCTCTGTTCCGACGGAACCTTGGTCGGTTGGGGGTACAACTCCTCCGGTCAGGTGGGTGACGGGACGACGACGAGTCGCCCTTTTCCAGTCAACCTTGAGGCAACGGAAGGCATTTCAGAACTTGCGGGTCGTCAGGTCGTCGAAATTTCGACCGGTTATCAATTCTCTATCGCCCGCTGCGCTGACGGCAATCTGCTGTCTTGGGGCAGCAATGTAGCTGGTCAGCTCGGCAACGGCACGACGACCCAGAAAGTGCTGCCTTCACTGGTGAGCCGGGAGGCTGGGCTATCAGCCCTCTACGGCAAGAGCGTCACCCGACTACGCACGGGAATCGGTCACGTTCTGGCGCTGTGTCACGATGGCACCATCATTGGCTGGGGTGGCAATGGCAGTGGCCAAATAGGAACCGGCAGCGGACAAGCAAAAACATTCCCCACAGAGGTCAGTCGAGACGAAGGGAACTCCGCCCTCGCCAATCGAACGGTAAATGCGGTGTGGTCCGGTTGGTATCACAGCTTGGCGGCCTGTACCGATGGGAGCATTGTATCCTGGGGCTACAACGCAAACTACGGACTGGGGAATGGCACCAATCTCAACAGCTTTTTCCCGGGCCTCGTTGATCGCAGCACTTTTCCTCCCGGCGCGATCCCGAAGCTGGACATCGTTCGTTCCATGGGGCGGCACTCGGTATTACCATTGGTGCCTGCGCCAACAGTCGATCTCGTGGCAGCCGCGTCTGGCACGACCGCAGTCCTGCCGCCAAATGGCGTCGTCAATCTAGGCTCTAGCCCCGTCAATACGGCTGCGAACGTTGCCGCTCTTCAGATTCGGAATCTCGGCTCAGCCGCGGCTACGGAACTTTCCGCGACAATCTCCGGACCTGATGCACCGGACTTTACTTTTGGGAGCCCCTTCCCATCGACAATCGACCCCGGCAGCCCGCTTACCCCCAGCATCGTCTTTACCCCCACCGCACTCGGGCCGCGCCGGGCAACCTTGACGATTTCTTCTGCGCTGCCAGACATCGACCCTCTCGTTGTCGAGCTGCGAGGGACAGGTTCGGGGGCGCTGACGGCTCACTTTGCCATGCCAAACACTGCGGCCTATACGGCGGACGCCTTTTCCGCGACAGGCAGCACACTGGCCGTCACGGTTGCTAGTTCGGTGCCGCCAGGAGCATCGTTGAAGGTGATCGATCAATCAGGCGTAGAGCCCATTGATGGAGAGTTCTCCAACCTCCCTCAGGGAGGGGTCATCGATATCAATTTCGACGGCACCACTCACCACTACATCGCCAACTACCATGGCGGCGATGGCAATGACTTCGAATTGGTAGCGCAGCACAATCACCTACTCCTCTGGGGAACCACATACGGCATTACCCCCCCGACTGACCCGAATGGATCAGGCCCTCGACCTCTCTTGGATCTCGGCTCACTGGAGGGGAAGACGGTGATCAAAGTAGCAACGGGCTTCTCGCACACTCTTGCGCTCTGTAGCGATGGAACGTTGCATGCGTGGGGCCAGAATGACTACGGGCAGTTGGGAGTGGCAGGCATTGTCCGTTCGGTGGGACCCATCCCCATTTCAATCCAGTCAGGCGCTTCTATCTTGCACGGCAGGACGGTCGTCGATATCGCCGCAAGCTACTTCTTCAGCCTCGCCCTGTGTTCGGATGGAACACTCGCTGTTTGGGGTAAAAATGACCTTGGCCAACTCGGAGTCGGTGACCTTTTAAACCGATATGTCCCAACCGGCAGCTCCTACAACGGCGTGTATCCAGCCGCCCCCAGAATCGTGGCGATCTCAGCAGGTGTCGACCATGCCCTGGCCCTCCGTGCGGATGGGAGCCTCATCGTGTGGGGCATCGGCGACCTCGGTCAGACGGGTGCCGGAGTCTTCTCCTCAACGCCCCAGGGTCCCGTGGTTCTGCAGATTTATCATTCTCCCGATTCACTGTCGCCGCTGCCCATCACCCACGCCTCAGCAGGCGTGAGGTTTACCCTGGTGCGATGCACCGATGGCAGCTTGCATGCCTGGGGGGGCAATAGCGATGGCCAACTCGGAACCAACAATACGAAGAATTATTCGCTACCCACCCGGGTCAATGCCGAGGAGGGAGTCTCCGAACTTTTTGGCAGGTCTAGCATTGAAGTTGCGTCGGCCGGTTTCGCCAGCATCGCTAGGTGCACCGACGGCTCGATCCTGAGTTGGGGGAGTGGACCAATTCTCGGCGACGATTCCGTCACAAGCCGTTACGCACCCGGCCTCGTCAATCTACAGTTTGGTGTCTCCAGTCTTGCGGGGAAGACCATCCTTGAGCTGGTCGCTGGTGCTGGAACTGTGTTCGCAGTTTGCGATGACGGCACCCTGCACAGTTGGGGCTACAACAGCATCGGACAATTGGGCGATGGCACTACCGTCGCGCGATCCAACGCGAGCCCTGTGGATCTTTCCATGATCAAGCCGGGCGAGCGCTTGTTGAAGGTCTTCGCCGGAAGCCTCTCCAATCAAAGCGCCGCCATCATCGCGGACGGAGCAGCTCCAAAACTCACCGTCTCTCGCACGGGCGCTGAAACTCTCGCGGACAACACCACCCTGGCTTTTGCCCCCGCACCGCTTGCAGACCCACGAACGCCGATCTCGATCACGGTCGAGAACACGGGCAATCACCCCCTCTCTGACCTAGCGTTGTCCTTCGAAGGAGCCGATGCCGCCGCCTTCTCGGCGAGCCCTTCATTGCCGACCAGCCTCGCCCCCGGTCAATCTGCGATCATTCAAATAAGCTTCACGCCGCTCCGCCAAGGTGGCCACACTGCTGGCCTTCACTTCGACAGCGATGCACGATCACTCACCCTTGCACTCGAAGGCACCGCCACTCTGCAAATCAGCGCCAGTTACACCACAGGTCTCGAAGTGCCCGTCTCCTTAACAAAGAAGACGGACCTTACTGGCAGCACTGTAGCGTTCACCCTGAACTACCTGCCCACAGCAGGGACTAGCCTCTGCGTCCTCAAGAACGATAGCCTCGATCGACCTCAAGGAAGATTCAACGGCCTCGCTCATGGACAAACCGTGACGCTCAGCTATGGCGGGGCGACTTTCGATTTCGTCGCCAATTATTATGGGGGCGATGGCAATGACTTGGTGTTGGTGTGGAAGAATACCCGCATCATTTCATTCGGAGGCAGCATTGGCCCCTTCCCAACCCCGATTGCTCCGGGGGCCCTGGAGGGGAAGACGATCCTGAAGCTGGGCAGCAACGGCAACGTGATGACCGCGTTGACGGCGGAGGGCGAACTGATCTCCGTCGTCGCCAACTACCAAGGCCAGACCGGAACGGGAGCAAACGCTGTCGCGCCTACGCTTGTGAACGCGCAGCAAGGCACCTCTGCATTGTATGGCCGCTCGGTTGTGTCTCTTTCGGTCGGACTCGACCACAGCCTCGCATTGTGTTCCGATGGCAGCATCGTTGCGTGGGGTCGCAATACTTACGGTCAACTCGGCGATGGCACGACCATTCAGCGGAGCTACCCAGTCCTTGTGAATGCCGATGAATACACCACTGCACTGTTCGGCAGACGTGTCATCGCGGTTGAGGCTGGTTCATCGTTTAGTCTAGCGCTGTGCTCCGACGGCACCTTGGTCAGTTGGGGAAGAAACGACACCTATCAACTCGGCAATGGCACTTCTGTTGCTCACCCACTCCCAACTCCGGCAACCGCCGTGAGTGATGCCCAACTGACCACGGATCGAATTCGCAGCCTTCAGATTGTCGGGGATCGCACCTACGCGTTGCTCACGGATGGCAGCATTTGGGTTTGGGGCGGCTCGTCATCCCCTCCGGTATCGCTTTCCGTCAGTGAGGCCGGTTCTCCACTCGAGGGGCACCGGATCACACAGCTATCGACATCCACCTACCACTTTCTCTATCTCACCGAAGAGGGCAAACTCGTGGCTTCTGGAACCAACTACTCTGGGGCACTGGGGATCGGTCCCCCCTTCACGTCCAGCCCACCCGTTTTGGTCAACACCACCCAAGGCATTTCGGCATTGAACGGCAAGACAATCGCCCAAATTTACGCAGTCGGTTCCTCCTCAAGAGCACTCTGCACCGATGGCAGCATGGCAAGTTGGGGTGCGAATGTGGGGGATGGCACCACTGCAAATCGCGAATATCCCACCAGTCCGAATCCCTCTTTCCTGGCACCCGGAGAGCGATTCATCGCCCTCGCCCAACAAACGACCTCAAGCCCTGCCTACATTCTTTCGGCCCTGGCAAACGTAGGTTTGGAGGTTGTATCATCCGCAGGCATCCCCATTCCAACCGGCAGCACCCTAGCTTTGACGGGTGGCAACCCCTTTGGCGACTCCGCCGTGCAGACGTTCACCTTGCGAAATACAGGAACCACAGCAATCGCACGCCTCTCCTTCACGCTGGATGGGGCGGATGCCGACCGCTTTGATCTGACAAACGACGGTCTCACCATCGCGCCGGGTCAGGAAGTGACGTTCAACATCACTTTTACCCCGGATCGCCTCGGCAGCCACGAAGCAAACCTTCACATTCACGCGGAGGTAGGAGGGCCACCACTGGTCACCACGCTGCACTTCACTGCAGAGTCCGAGGAGCGCACAGCAGGGCCCGTTCGAATCCATACCGCCTCCGATCATCTGATTGCCGCTGCGGGAGATGCCGTCGCGCTTTCCGTGTTCGCAACGGGAGCCCCAACCATCACCTACAAGTGGACTCGGAATGGTGCAACGGTGGGCGGCGGCAACCTCACCACATTGAATCTCGCCAAAGTCCGGACCGCGCAAGCAGGCCTGTACCAATGCGCAGTTGCCAATGTTGTGGCAGGAAAGCGCACGACCCTTAGCAGCAGCACCATCAACTTAGCAGTGGTGGATACATCGCTGCGTGCACTAGTCCAAAAGGTCGGCACATCCGCCACTCTCAGCGCGCCTGCGGGGGGCAAGGATCTGTCCTATCAGTGGCTCAAGGGCGGCATTCCGATTCCAGGGGCGGTAAACCAGACGCTCAGGCTAACCAAGCTCGACAGAACCGCTACCGATACCTATGCGTGCAGGATCACTTCGCCCGGCGGCAGCCTGGAAGGAGGGCGCTACAATCTCGCCGTGGTCGATACGGCACCGACGGTGCTAGTGCCAAGTCAGGCACGGATGCCCGATGCGCTGGTGGGGGCAGCCTACGCTTATCCAATCGCGACTGCACCGGAAAGCTATCGCCAAGCGGCCCGCTACACAGCACGCGGGTTGCCTTCGGGATTGCGTATCGATGGTCAAACAGGTCTCATCACTGGCACCCCTACGGTTGCCAAGGAAACAGACTACCTCATCACCATCACCGCATCGAACGCTGTCGGCACGGCATCAACGGTTCTGAAGCTCAAAGTCAGCCCCTTACCCTTGGATGTGTTAGGACAATACACCGCGACGATTCCCCGTGACGACGCCCTGAATCAAACCCTCGGCGGCATTCTCAGTGCAACCGTTACCAAAACAGGTGCCGCCAGCGGCAAGCTGACTCTTGGCACCAAAACTTATTCATTCCGTGGCTTGGTCGTCAGCCAGATCGCACAGCCCAACACCGTGGCCCTGGGGGCATCCATCAAGCGAACCGGCACAACACCGCTCAACTTAGTCGCTACCTTGGATCGGAATACGCAACTGCTCACAGGCGGCAGCCTCTCAGATGGCACTACGACGGTCAGCTTTGACGGTTGGCGACATTCCTGGGACGCCATGAATCCGGCCAATGATTACGCTGGCACCTACAACTTTCGAATGTCATGCCCGCCCGATCATTTGCGCGACCCACTCGTCCCGCAGGGTGTTGGCTTCGCCTCATGCAAAGTGAGCACGACTGGTGGGCTAACGGTCACAGGCCGCATGGGGGACGGCACCCCCATCACATGGAGCACTACCCTCGGCCCTACCGGCCAAATCGCCGTATTTAAGAGCCTCTACCCTGGCGCAACTCGTGGCTCATTGCTTGGAAACATCGTCATCCGTCAATTAGCGCCCTTTGACGCACTTACCATGATTGCTCAGCAACTAAGCTGGTCGCGATCCGCTACCCCTTCGAAAACTCAGCGGCTCTACAAAGCGGGGTTTGGCCCACTGGAACCTGTGTTTTTTGGATCCCGCTATTCGGCTCCAGTAGCTCCGCAGATCTTCCTTGATCTCGATTCGTCCAAAGTGGGCAACGTCGTGCTCAGGTTCTTCGCACCCACGACGGGCATCGCGATCACCCCGGAACCGGGGCCAGATGTGCTGGCCAGTATCAATTCCACGAACCAGGTGACCTTACCGACGGGAGCGTCAAACCCTCGCAACACTCGGCTAACGATCAACCCGACCCAAGGCACCTTCAGCGGCAGCTTCACTCTGGTGGATCCAAACCCACTCAAACCAACCACGAGCATCAGGCGCACAGCGACCTTCATGGGAAGCATCATTCGCGAACGAGTCGGCCCACCCCGAGCCTACGGTTACTACCTCCTCCCCGAACTCCCAGCGAACGAAGGAGAAACTCCCAGCAACACCCCAATTCGCTCGGGGTTGGTAACTCTTGATCAAACACTGCCGTGAGGTCGGCGTGAAAGCACTTGCGTGCCGCACTTTTCCCGAAGCTATGCTTGGCGAAGGACGTTGGTTGTGAAAGCATGGTGCTTTCCCCGTTGTCATGAAATTGATCCGCCTCCTCTCCCTCTCTCTGCTGCCGCTGGCAGCGCACGCCGTCTCTTCTGAAATCGATGCCATCCATGCCGTGGATCGCGAAGGCGTGGGCAATGAGGCTGCGGCCACTGCTTGGGCGAAGTTGGCACGGTCCCCGAGCACGGAACTGCCCGCCCTCCTCGCCGGAATGAACGGTGCCAATCCTCTGGCAGAAAACTGGATGCGTGCAGCGATTTCCGTCGTCGCGGATCGGGCAATCGCCGCCAAGGAGATGCCCATTGCAGCTCTGAAGAGTTTTCTCTTGGACACCCAAAACGCACCAAACGCACGGGTCGCCGCCTTTGACCTGATCCAGCGCGCGGATCCAGCAGTGGCCGCAGAAGTAACCCCCTTGTTGATCGAAGATCCCAGCTCAGATCTGCGGCGGCATCCGGTGGCAAAGTTGATCGAAAAAGGAGATGCCGCAAAAGAGGCGGGGAATGAGGCCGCCGCCATTGCGGCCTGGCAAGAGGGACTGAAGGGTGCCCGGGACGAAGATCAGATCAAGACCTTGGCGAAGAATCTGCGCGCGGCCAAGCAGACGGTGGATCTGCCACGGCACTTTGGCTTTCTCATGAACTGGCAGTTGATCGCACCCTTCAACAACGCAGATCGCAAGGGGTTCGAGACCGTTTTCCCACCAGAGGAGAAAGTGGAACTAACCGCCAGCTATCCCGGCAAAGGTGCCGAGGCAAAATGGCAGGCCTTTACCAGCACCGACGACTACGGAATGGTCGATTTCAACAAACCCTTCACCATGCTCAAAGAGGTGACGGGTTACGCCTACACGGAGTTCAACGCTGCCGAAGATCGTGATGCAGAGCTCCGCCTCGGCTGCAAAAACGGCTGGAAGGTTTGGCTCAATGGCGAGCTCTTGTTCGGCCGCGATGAATACCATCGCGGCATGAAGCTGGATCAATACAAGCTGCCGATTCACTTGAAGAAGGGGAAGAACAGCATCCTCATCAAGTGCTGCCAAAACGAGCAGACGGAGCAGTGGACCGTCGAGTGGCAGTTCCAAATGCGTGTCTGTGATGCCACCGGCACCGCCATTTTGCCCGCCGCCGAGTAAGATTCATCCTTCACTTTATCACGCTCATGATTCGCCCACTTTTCTTTACGGCCCTGGTGGCTGGCCCCCCGCTCCTTCACGCCGATTGGCTGCAATTTCGCGGTCCCGATGCATCTGCGGTATCAACAGAAACCACGGTGCCAGGACCCGAAATGAAGGTCGCCTGGCAGGTGGATCTGCCAGGACGTGGCTTATCCAGCCCCATCGTCGTTGGAGATCGCGTCTTTGTCACCTGCTCCAGCGGACCTGAACAGGGGAATTTGCATGTGTTTTGCTTCAATGCAGCAGATGGCAGCAAGCGCTGGGAACGGGTGATGCGCGCCACGGGTCGGACCATGACGCAAAGCAAGACCAGCGTCGCCGCATCGACGCCGTGCAGCGATGGCAAGAGCGTGTTCGCCTTGTATTCATCCAACGACCTTTTCGCCTTTGATTTGGACGGGAATCTCCAGTGGCTACGCGGCATCACTTACGATTATGCGAATGCCAGCAACAGTCTCGGCATGGCATCCTCACTGCTATTGGCGGGCGGCACTCTGATCGCGCAGTGTGAAAACGATAGCGAGTCGATCGCCCTGGGCATCAATCCTGCCAATGGGGTGAATCGCTGGAAGATTGAGCGCCCCAAGGCGGCGAACTGGACCAGTGCCGTTGTGTGGAAGGACACCGTAGCCCTTCAATCCAGCAAGGGCTTGATCGGCCTGGACCCCATGACGGGCGACGTGAAGTGGAACTACACAGACGGTGCCGCGACGATCCCATCCTCCGCACTCGGGAAAGATGCAATCTACATCCCCTCCAATGGGGTCACTGCCGTCGTGCCTGATGAGGGATCGACCACGCAGCTCTGGCGCGCCACCGGCCTCAAGCCCGGCACCGGCAGCCCGCTAGTTTTGAATGATGCCCTCTACGTCCTCAATGGTGCGGGAGTGATGATCAAAGCCTCGCTGGCAAATGGAGATGAGGCCTGGAAGCTCCGTCTCAGCGGCCCCTTTAGCGGGTCCCCCGTGGCGGCAGGGAAGTACCTCTACATCGCCAGTGAGCGCGGCGCTTTTCAAGTGATCGATACAACGGCGCCCGAAGGTGCCGTCGTGTGCACGGTGGACCTGAAAGAGACCATCCTCTGCACCCCGGCGATCAGTGGCGGGGCGGCGTACGTTCGCAGTGATGGCCACCTCTGGAAGCTCCAGTAACAGCAGGATCAGCGGCGACGGCGGCCACCCAGCCAGACGAGCCCAAACACCGCCAGCATCGCCCCCGCAGGTTCCGGCACAGGCGTGACGGTGAAACTAAAGTCATCAAAGTAATTCTTGAAGCTGACCGATGGGGGTGGCAGCGAGCCGCCCTCAAGGTCCCAGTCCAATCCGGCCAGCGCACCCGCATCGAGGCCGATCGGTGCCGCATCAAAAATGGAGGCCTGGACGCCCAGGGTGAAGGTGTTGTCATCAAACGCACTGACCCCGAGACTGACCCAGTCCGAGGCCGTATCCACCGCCACAGAGACTTGCGACCACCCCTGTGATCCGACGTTGTATCCGGTCGTCTGCCATTCACCACCTGGCATCCGGTATTGAAAGAAGTTGTCCCCGGTATAGCCGACCTCAAGCAACGTCATGCCATTCGCATCACGCAGGCCGAGCCCCAGCATGTGGCCCGTGTAATCGTCATCCCAATCCGTCGGGCATAGCCAAAATGACATTTCAACGATGGAGGAGACGGTGGTGGTCGGGTTCACCCCGTCGAAGTCCCGCGAATCAAACGAGTATTGGTAGGCGAGGCTTGTGTCGGACCCATAAAGATTCAGCACCTGGTTCCCGGTATGGGCACTGCCACCGACACGATAGGCAGCGACGTAATTGCGTGTCGCGCCATAGTAGAACGGTGCGTCCACATCCTCCTGGAGGCGCCCCCCAGCGATCGCTTGCCAGAGTCCGGAGTTGTCCAAAATGTCCACCGCCACGCCCCCAGGCCCGCCATTGGTCGTCCCGTACTGTCCGGCGTTGTATCGGGAGAGGTCTGCCCCGTGCGTCCCATCGCCCAAGGTGTTCGGATAGGCTCCTGGGGCCACGACTCCGGTGAATCCACTGACAATGTCGTTGTTCAGATAAAACTGCGCATCCCCCCCGAGGTTCAGAGACGTGATCTGCCCATTGACCGGAACCCGGTAGCCATCCAGTTCCTCAAAACTCCCCAAGTAAGCACGCGCCGTCCCCGTCATTCCGCCGAAGATCGACAGACAGACGAAAACCTTACAGGCTGCCCTCTTGATATTTTTCATATATTACTATATTAACCATAATTAATTCCTTCGCAACTTATATCTCGGATGCCTGAACTACCCAGCCCCGATCATTCCCTTTGCCGCAGGACTCCAGCGCTGGTAACATCCTACACCACAGGAATCCCTCCAATGCCCGACGACACCGAAGAAACGGCCCCGGCCGAACGCGCCCACCGAATCGAGATCCGGCCCCGCCTGCCCGGCCCCCGGCAGCCCGAGGCGGAGACGTCCAACGCGGCCGAATTTCCGCTAAACTTTACCTGCCCCGCCTGTGGCAACATGATGCAGACGGCTGCCGGGGTCGGTGGCACCAGCCACCAGTGCCCTTCCTGCCAGGCCTGGGTGATCCCGCCTCAACTGATCCGCAAGGCACTCTCCTCCCGGAACGAGGGGAAAAGCCACCTGCCGCCCCCGCGCAAGACGGGGACTCACTCCATGCGGGATAGCTAAGCCAGTGCCTCACTTTTCATAACGGCCACCGCGCGGCCCAGAAATCCAGCGCCAGGCAGACTCAATGTGGCTGCGCGGATCTTTGTGCTGTGCCTCCCAGCCCAGCACTTCTTTTGCTTTCGCGGGTTGGCAGATCAACTCTGAAGGATCGCCCGCACGCCGTGGTCCATAACTGACAGGGACTTTTTGGCCCGTGACAGCCTCCGCTGTGGAGATAATCTCCTTGACCGAAAATCCCCTGCCGGTCCCCAGGTTCACCGCAGTGGTCGCGCCACCACGGCGCAGGTAATCGAGAGCCAGCGCGTGAGCGCTCGCCAGATCGCAGACATGGATGTAATCCCGGATGCAAGTCCCATCGGGGGTCGGGTAGTCCGTCCCAAATACCGTGATCGAATCGATCTCCCCCCGGATGGCCATCAAGATGCGAGGGATCAGGTGGGTCTCAGGATCGTGATCTTCGCCAATGATCCCTTCGGGGTCGCAACCGCTCGCATTAAAGTAGCGCAGGAAAACACACTCCAGGCCCCAGGCGCGCCCGCAATCTTTCAAGACACGCTCCAGCATCAGCTTGCTGGCCCCGTAGGGGTTCACTGGGTTCTGCGGATGGGATTCGTCCATCGGCATCTCCACCGGATCGCCATACGTGGCGCAGGTGGAGGAAAAGATGAAGCGCTTGCAGCCATGACGCTGCATGGCCTCCAGCACGGTCAGCGGGGCGCAGACATTGTTGCGGTAATACTTCAGCGGATCTTCCACCGACTCGCCGACATAACAGAAAGCGGCGAAATGCAGGACCGCCTCAGGTTTATGATCCGCAAAGACCTGCTCCACCACCGTCGCGTCGCTCATATCGCCCCGCACAAAGGTCACGCGATCATGATCCAGTGCATCTAGGTGGCCAAAAACCAGGCTATCCAGCACCACGATGCGTTCCCCCATGCCCAGCAGGTGCTTCACCGTGTGGGATCCGATGTAGCCTGCGCCGCCTGTAACTAAAAGTGTACCTTTTGACATCAAGTAATCTGCCGGATGACCCGCAGCAGCGCAACCCACAGATGGCCCTCCACCCAATTGTGGGGACGCATTGTCGGGGGACTTCTTCATTCGGGTTGACCCGCCCGACCTCCCCTCTAGTCTTGGCTTCACTATGGAAATCGTCAGACTCGGAATCGTCGGCCTCGGCAACATGGGCAAAGCCCATCTCAATAACATTCGTTCCGGCAAAGTCCCCGGCATGCGCGTCACCGCGATGTGCGAGAGCTTTGGCACTCTGCCTGCCCAGCTCGAGGGAGAGCATCCCTTCACCGACGTGAGCGAGATGATCCGCTCTGGCCGCATTGATGCCATCCTCATCTGCACCCCACACTTTTCCCACACCACCATCGGCATCGAGGCCCTCCAAGCCGGGCTGCACGTCCTGGTGGAAAAGCCCATCTCCGTCCATAAAGCCGACTGCGAGCGCCTCATCGCCGCCCACACCGACAAGAGCAAGATCTTTGCCGCCATGTTCAACATGCGCACCAATGCCTGCTTCAAGAAGTTGAAGGACCTCATCGACAGCGGCGAGGTCGGAGAAGTCCGTCGCGTGCATTGGGAGGTCACCAACTGGTTCCGCACCAACTACTACTACGCCACCGGCGGCTGGCGCGGCACCTGGAAGGGCGAAGGCGGCGGCGTCCTCATGAACCAGTGCCCACACAATCTGGACCTCTTCCAATGGCTCTTTGGCATGCCACAAAAGATCCGTGGGTTCTGCAAATTTGGCCGCTTCCACGAGATCGAAGTCGAAGACGACGTCACCGCTGTGATGGAATACGACAACGGCACCACCGCCACCTTCATCACCAGCACGGGGGAGGCACCCGGCGTCAACAAACTGGAAATCTCCGCCGAGCAGGGCCGCATCACCGTCACCGATGGCACCCACATTCACTTCCAGCGCAATCGCACCCCCATGAGCAAATTCTGCATGGAGGCGGAGGCCGCCTTTGCCATGCCAGAGTCCTGGCACATGGACATTCCCGTGGGCGACGCAGGCGGTCAGCATGTGGAGATCCTCCAGAACTTCACGAACGCCATCCTCAATGGGGAGAAGCTCCTCTCCCCAGCTGAAGAAGGCATCCGCAGCGTTGAACTCGCCAACGCCATCCTCCTTTCCACCTGGCAGGACAAGGCCATCGAGCTACCAATGAGCTCCGCCGACTACGAGCGCATCCTCATTGAGAAGGGAGAAAAATCCACCTTCCAGAAGACCAAAGTCGTCGCCAAAGCCACCGCCGACGACTTTGCCAAGAGCTTCCGCTAAACTCAGCGCTAAAGAATCAGGGCTTCAGGACGCGTGCTGTGACAAAACACAGCACGCGTTTTGTTTGATCTGGTGCCCCGTTTTCATCCGGCGGCTGATGGATGCCAAGCAGGGCCGTGCCACCGCTCTGCACCTGAACGGAGGTCTGCACCTTGATGGAATAAAAGCGTGGCATCTTCTGCAATTCGCGGTCACCCGTCTCATGCGGCAGCGTGAAGGTCGGCGAATCCCCAAGATAAGTCGTCAGCTCCGGTGCGAGGTTGAGATCGATCAATGTTCCGTCTTGATTGAGGACGGGATCCACCTCACACCGAACCCCGGCAGGTCTCATTTCAAAGGAAGTCGCCGTCGGCACATCTACCGCACTGAGCCCCGCTGGCACCGCAGGACTACCCTCCGCACGGCCCTTGGCCGGGTCAAACTCCGTCGCGTAGATGTGCTCATCCACCGACTCCGCAGTCGCGCGCTGACCACTGCGGGTCGTCACACAAGCCTCCCCCACAACCTTTCCTTTTCCATCCTGGAAGAGCCCCTCCAGCGCCTTGCGCCATTGCTGGCCATCAGCTGGCATCGTCTCCCCATGCATCAGGAGCAGCGTGTCCGCAGCAGACATCTCCACAAACTCCAGGTGGATCAGGATATTCGGGGGTGGTGGTGGCGGTTGATTTTGAGCGATGCCCCAAGGGGTTACAAGAAGGCAGAACGACAGCGTGGTTAGGATAGATTTCATCAAAGAATAGACGGGTTGGATTAGTGGTTGAAGAGAAACTCAGAGGTGTTCAGCAGTGCCCAGGCGACATCGTCAGCGGAGCCGCCTGCCACTAAAAAGCGATCCGCCGCAGCGATCTCAGACGCCAGAGGTTCCCGCGATAGAACGGCAAGGAAGAGCCGCCGCGTGATCGCCTGTGAATCCGTCACCAAACCCACAGGCCCGCCCAGAGTCTTCGCTGCGCCGGAAACGAGATCTCCGCAGGACATGAGACGAGTCAGGGAAAAGGAGATCAGCGGCAGACTTTCATCGGTCCACTCCCGACTCCCACGCCCGAGGATCTGTAGGGGATGACCGTCAGCGGGCACCTGACGTTCGTCGATGGATTTCACCATTGCCGCTGGCAATGCATCCTTCGATTGCCAGTCCACCAACGTATCCAGAATCACTTCGCTCGGGATCCGCCTCATCAAAGGAGCGATGCGGTTCACTGGAAGGGAATAATCGGGATCAATCGACTCCCGCTGATACGCCATCGTGCGAGCAACGATTCTGGTCATCTCCCGCAGATCAAATTGGCAGGCGATGAACTGATCCCGCAGCGCCACAAAGAGCGGATCCTTCTCGCCAGCTTCAAAGTCCCCACGCCGCCCCCAACTGCGCGGTGCCTCACGACAGTCCCCGCCCCGCATCATTCCAGTCACCGCGACCTCAGTCTTCGCCTCCTCACGCCAATTGGCTTGCTCCACTACGGTCACCGGACCAAAAAGCCAGCTCCATACCCTCGCTGCTCCAACCATCGCAAACCTCGGATTACGCCGCCCAGTCATCCAAGCCGCAAGCTTCTCACGTTGGCTCATTCCCGACTGCGAGATCGATACCAGTCGATTCTGCGCCCGATCTTGTAGGCTAAAACTAAGAAAGGCAGGCTTCGCCAACTCTCCCGGCTCTCCATCCCGGTATTTGTAATTCGACGGCAAGGTAAAACCCACGCAGTCATCGTTTTCAGATACGACCAATTGTTCACTGCCAACCAAATCCCTGAACGGCTCAGCCGTCAGCAGCCGAGTCGGCCACAGTTCGCCGTCCATTATTTTCACCTCCACCGCGAGCTTATTTCGAGTCTTGCGTTTGCCGACGGGCCGGGCACCGGGCAAAAGAGTCTTTCGCTCTTCTGCCTGAAAAGCCTTCATGGTCTTTGACATTTCGACCGCCGGAACACGCACCACTCGAACTCCCGTGAAACAAGCCGCAAGCTCGTAAAACCCCTTTTGTGTCCAATCCGCAAAAGGGTGGTCGTGACAGGCGGCGCAATGGATATTCTCGCCCAAAAATCCACGAGTCATTTCATCCATCGTCACCAACAGATTACCCGCATCGCGCAGGAGAAAGCCAGTCGCTGGATTCGTCGCTAAACTGCCTTCAGCCAACAGCAATTGCCGCACCCATTCATCATACGGCATGTTCGCGCCCACTGCCTGCTTCAGCCAGTCGATGTAGGGTTTTTGTGAGGCACCCAGCACCTCGTCCTTCAACCTCAGCATGTCGGCCAATCTTTGAAATCGAAGATCCGCCGCGCCCTGCTCCAACAAAAGCCGATCCACCAGCGCCGCCCGCTTTTCCGCAGCACCATCACTGCAAAAGCCCACCACTTCATCCGCAGTCGGCAGTCGCCCCGCCAGATCCACGCAGGCTCTCCGCAGAAAGGTAGCGTCATCCACCAACGGAGGCACCGCACCTTCTCCAGCCTTCCCTGACCGCTCCATCATCGCCTCATCCAACCGATCAGCAGCAGCCTGAACCCCCGCTTCATCGAGTCGCCACCCCTCATCCGCCATCAATGAACAAGCCATCGCCAGGGCAATCATCGGAAACAGGGAGGCGAAGTTCATACCCAGTCAACGCACCGCAACACCGAAAGATTAGGGACCACTTTTTGGCACCATCGGCGCGAACGATCCTCCTTTGCAAAACTAGCCTCGTTATCGTAAGGTGGCTCCCATGCGACAGTATCGTCCCACCATTGAGCAGCTCAAGAAGCGCTACTCCTCCGACATGGCCCGGCGGAAGATGCAAGAGCGCCGCGACGCCGCTAGGGATCCATCCGCCACGCGATCTCCCATCCCAGACAACTCCGAACCGTGGTTGCCGCACCCACCACGCAACGTGGAGGAGTGCGCATGGATTTCAGAACAAACAAAGCTCAACATTGAACAATGGCAGACGATCTTCCCAAGAATCTTTTCATCCGCCGGTTAGCCAAGGAGTACCGTGTCATTTTATTGGGAGGCATGGCTGTGATAGCTCACGGCCGCTCCCGCCATACCAAAGATTTCGATATTTGGTTGGAGCCATTTCAAACTCCCGAAATCTGGGCGGACAAGCTACAAGCCGTATTGGCGGATTTCCCCGACGCTAACCTTTGGTCTCTTGCACAACGGCGAAATCTGGAACCATCCGAAGTCGCCATCGAGATCGAAGATTTCGGCGTCCTGAGGGTCGGCGGATTTGATCTCCCAGTTGACGTATTTCGTCGTCCTAACGAATTCGAGGCCGAGGAGTTCGAGAAGGTCTGGAAGGAGTCAAGATTGATGGAAGACAATGTCGCACTGCCCAACGAACTTCATTTGTATGTGACCAAGATCAATACGGGACGCCAACACGACGCTGACGACATCGCATTCCTAGAGACATTGGTCAAAATCCGCTTTCGCGAGCGCCTCCCCGTCTGCGATCTCGCGGAGGCAACCTCAATGCTGGATCGATTCCTTGACCCCGAAGTTCTCCAATACGCCCAGACCAACCCCAACACTGAAGTCCGCGCTCTAGCTCAAAAATACCTCCACGAATTTGAAGCAGAAGGAGACCCCTATTCCCGCGATATTCTCGCAAAATGGCGGGAGTAGCGTCAGCTTCCTTCACTCCGGCAGCGACGAAAACACCCCGGCCGCCGCCTTCACGGAAATCCCCTGATTGGCGGCATACGAGCGCGCTGCGGTCATGCGAATTCCGGCCAGAGAATCCCCGCGCAACCAAGCGGCTGCGGCGTCGCGCACGAGAAAGGACCCGGGATACATGAGTTGCTCTGTCATCAACACCGGCTCAGCCCCCAAGGCCTCCAGATGCGGCCCAAAGAAGGCACGGCTCTTGCAGCACAGCACCATCGCCGACGCAGGTTTCTTGCGCTCGTTGCCAACGATGGTCGGGAGACTGAAATCCATCAGCCCGTCGTGTCCCACATACACCACCAGATCCGCACCCCCACTCTTCAACTCCGCAAAGAACGCCTCCGTGCAGGCCTTCATCTCGCTCCCCCGCCACGCCTCTGCCACCAGAGAGCAATCATGTTCTCGGTGCTTGAAGTCTAGGCGCTCCAAGACCGGCCCGGTTTCAGGTTTGGTTGAGCTAACCTTTTGCCAGGCCTTGCTATTGCGAAACACAGATCTGAACCCCTCAGACGTCCCCCAGTAGAGGTTCTCGTCGGCGTCGTCACCATTCCCGATTTTAGCTGGCACCGGCACGATGCCTTGGCTGGCATTGTCTGCCAGAGCCACGAAAACACGGATCGTTCGAGTCTCGCCCCCGGCAGTCACAAACGGCAGGACCGCCAGGAAGAAAAGCCAGACTTTCATGGACAGCACCGTCTTAGAACTTCAATTCCTCCCCAAAGATCATCCGCGCCGCCTGGGCCACGTCTTTGTCTCCACGACCAGAAAGGTTCGCAATGATGATTTGATCTTTGGCCATCGTTGGCGCGATCTTCTTCACATAGGCGATGGCGTGACTGCTTTCCAAGGCAGGAATGATTCCTTCTTCTCGGCTCAATTCCTGGAAGGCATCTAGCGCCTCGTCATCCGTCGCAAAGGTGTATTCAACGCGGCCTTGGTCGTGCAACCAAGCGTGCTCTGGCCCGATGGCGGCGTAGTCCAGCCCCGCGCTCACAGAGTGGGTCAATTCGATCTGGCCATCTTCGTTGGCGAGCAGCCAAGTCTTCGTGCCCTGGAGCACTCCAAGCCGACCGCCCTGAAAACGAGCCGCATGTTTCTCTGGCAGGATCCCCTCGCCACCAGCTTCCACGCCCACCATCTTTACACCCTCGTCATTCAGGAAGGGATGGAAAAGGCCGATGGAATTGCTGCCACCACCCACACAGGCGACCAACATATCTGGCAGGCGCTCTTCGCGCTCCAGAATCTGGCGGCGTGCCTCGATCCCGATCACGCGGTGAAAATCACGCACCATCATCGGGAACGGGTGGGAGCCAAGTGCGGAGCCCAAGATGTAGTGAGTGGTGCGCACGTTCGTGACCCAATCACGCATGGCCTCGTTCACCGCTTCCTTCAGAGTCGCCTGCCCAGCAGTGACGGCGCGGACTTCAGCGCCGAGAAAACGCATCCGTGCGACATTGAGAGCCTGGCGCTCCATGTCCACCTTGCCCATATAGATCACGCACTCAAAGCCAAACCTCGCGCAGACCGTCGCCGTCGCCACGCCATGCTGCCCCGCGCCCGTCTCCGCAATGATGCGCTTTTTGCCCAGACGCAGCGCCAGCAAAGCTTGGCCGAGGGCATTGTTTATCTTATGGGCCCCGGTGTGCAGGAGGTCCTCGCGCTTCAGATAAATGCGTGCCCCCCCCAGCTTCTCTGTCCAGCGCTCCGCCAAATAGAGCGGCGTAGGACGTCCGACGTATTCGTGGAGGAGCCGATCCAATTCTGCCTGGAAGGCGGGGTCCTTGCGCGCTCTATCGTATTCCCCGCTCAGCTCGTTCAGCGCAGCCATCAGCGTCTCTGGCACAAACATGCCTCCGTAACGGCCAAAGTGGCCATGCTGGTCTGGCATGGTGGGGAGAGGAAGGGCGGTGGCAGAACTCATGAAGGGATAAACGGAAAAATTGGGGGGTAATCAAGCACAATCCAGCGCGGCGTCACCTCCCTTATTAACGGACCACGCGCCACCCACGGTTGCCGCGATCACCCCCGCCATAAAGTTTGGCGGAAGCCCCAAACCCGACCACACAAAACCACAAACTTTCACAAACGCCCAAATGCCCCCAAGGAGGGGCGGTTTGCAACCGCCCAGCCCCCCTCAAAAAGTCCTCCCCAGCCGTCACAACGCCAGCAATCGGCACGCGGAATTGCTGACAGCAAATGGGGGCAGCAAATTGAAACCCTGACATCTCCTGTCAGCTCCTTCTTTGTGCCACCAAAACCACGGCAGACATCCATGCGACTGTCTCTGCGCGCTGGCCTTCCCTCCGGTGATGCCGCTATCGCGGCAAGGCAGGCGTCCAACAACGATCCCCATCGAGGCCACGGCGGTCACGCCACCCACCAACCCAAACCTCTAGCGCCGCGTCTCAATGCTAATTTGGAGGTTCGTCTGCGTGGTCATAGCTGGTTGTTGAGAGCCAAGAAAAGCGTGCGCACAAAGTCGCCCGCGTCTGTCGTGCCCACGTAAAAAGTCTGCCCAAATGCCTGGCCCAAGACATACACGCAATGCGACAGAACAAAAAATGCGCCTA
>Ga0209573_1000942_pt1 | contig 51031 bp, 40 predicted proteins | sample TNRBio252014_DNA_FD_185870 | JGI IMG/M metagenome (GOLD analysis project Ga0209573, IMG submission 185870) | Wastewater treatment Type I Accumulibacter community from EBPR Bioreactor in Madison, WI, USA - TNR Reactor_6/25/2014_ DNA (SPAdes)... | ecosystem: Engineered > Bioreactor > EBPR >... | reverse complement strand
CTGTCAACTTCAGGCATTAAACCTACTTGATTTTCGCCAGGAGCAACAATATCAATTTCGTTCGACATATTCGAAAATTCCGACACTACTTCCGAACCGCTTGATGCGTTTATTCCTGAGCTTCCTACTGCAACGACATCTTTCATACATGCAGGATAAGAAACCTGCGTCTTATCTCCATTATTACCGGATGCTGCAACTACAACCACGCCTTGACTTGTTAAGTAGTCAATCGCTCTTTTAACTTCATTATTAGCTTCGCAATTTGGATACCCACTTCGAGGGAAACTTAAAGAAAGATTTATGACATCAGGTGCTTGTGGCGATTTAGCTCGAACCGCTTCAACAAAACTATTCAAAGCTTGGACGAAATCTCCATATCGGATTTCACCTTTTTTACTCATTGCCTGTCGAATGTAAGAAATTTTTGCAGATGTTGCAATCCCAGATACGTCGACGTTTCTTGAATTAATATTGACAACACTTTCATTTCCAGCTGCAAACCCAGCAACAGCCATTCCATGAAAACAACCGACTTCTGTTGTGAAACAAACGTTGTTCGCATATTTAGCCGGATTAGTTTCACACGCATTTATCTCAGTTGATTCTCCAACACATGCCTGACTTACTATTCTCGATTGTCCATTAGAAATGAATGCTGGATTATCAAGATTTATTCCACCGTCATATATACCTATGACAACTCCATTTCCAGTGAGCGTTTGACCATTGGTTTGAACCGCAACTGCATTAGTTCGAACTTTGTAACTATCACTAGGCAAGTTCGAAGCAGACTTTGAAGAGAGAGAACCTGAATTTAGTGTCGCGAGAGATCCGCTATTTGATATTAAAAGAAATACGCTGAACGACAGAACACAAGCAAAGGTCAATACTTTGGAAAGCGCTTTTTTAGCGAATTTCGCTGTCTCCACGTACGTATAGGCCATAAGTCCCATTATCTCGCAAATAACGCGAAATTGGAACCCTTAATTGTCTTTCTACGCTTATTTCAGTTTAACTAAATCTTTTTTATAGCGTATAAATGCGTTGGGCCGATTTTCCGCCATATATAGGGGAAAATCGGCCCAACGCGAGTTGTACTTTTTGACTGAAAGTTATCGTCGGTTTCTGTTACCGCCGCCTCTGCGATTGTTTCCAGCCGGTCGACGAACTTCTTCAGGACCTAAATCTCCGAATTCGTTCTTGAGTTCTTCATCAAGAAAATCAGAGAAACTTACGCTGTCTCGATCTTCGCTAGATGAACTCGATGTTCGCTCTGAACGAGCAGGTCGGTCATCAGAATCTGAACGGCTTCGAGAACGGGTTGGTCGGTCGCCATCTTTAGAATCACGAGAAGGTCGAGCTTCTTTAGCTTCTGGCATTGGAGGAGCTTCTTCACCTTCAACGATCAAAGTCAAAGCAACCTTGCCTCGATCATCCATGTCATCAACACGAACTTGGAAAACATCTCCGACATTCATAACGTCTTCAACATTGTTAACTCGTTCGCCGTTACCCATTTTTGAAATGTGTACAAGACCGTCGCGTCCAGGAAGAATGTTAACGAAAGCACCGAACTTAGTTGTTCCGACAACTGTTCCTTCATAGACTGCTCCAAGTTCTGGAGTTGGCGGGTTTAGCGCCAAGTCAATCATTTCTTTTGCTTTGTTAACCATTTCTGATTCGAGTCCACCAATGGTGACGATACCTTTTCCGTCTTCGCCGTCGCCAACATTAATGTCACAGCCAGTTTCAGCTTGAACCATTTGGATATTTTTACCCTTTGGCCCGATGACTTCACCGATCTGATCTCCTTCAATTTCGAATGAGATGATTTTCGGAGCTGTAGCTTTAACGTCTGCTCGAGGAGCAGCTATCGCTTCTTCCATAACATCAAGAATCTTCAATCGCGCTTCTTTTGCTTGATCGAGAGCTTTAGACAATACGTCAGCAGGGATTCCGTCGATCTTTGTATCAAGCTGAAGAGCTGTAATACAGTCACGCGATCCTGCAACCTTAAAGTCCATGTCTCCAAATGCGTCTTCAGCACCAAGAATATCTGTCAAAGTTACGTATTTATCATTTTCGTAGATAAGTCCCATTGCGATACCAGCAATAGGTGCAGCAATTGGAACACCTGCGTCCATAAGTGAAAGTGTTGATCCACAAACTGATGCCATTGATGTTGATCCGTTTGATGAAAGTACATCAGAAACAACACGCATAGTGTATGGCCATTCAATCTGATCTGGTAAAACACCAACAAGCGCTCGTTCAGCTAATGCACCGTGACCAATTTCACGTCGTTTTGGTGAACCAACACGACCGGTTTCACCAACAGATGACGGCGGGAAGTTGTAGTGATGCATATATGTTTTAGTTGTAGTTACTGAGAGAGTATCCAACATTTGTTCCATGCGAGGCATACCTAAAGTTGCTGCGGATAGAACTTGTGTTTCTCCACGTTGGAATAAACCTGAACCGTGAGCTTGAGTTAAGAATCCAATCTCTGCAGATATTTCCCTCAAGTCTGAAAGGCCACGACCGTCGATACGAACACCTTCGTCAACAATACGAGCACGAACAATTTTCTTTTGTAGAGAAGAAAATGCGTTCTTGACTTCTTTGATGCGATCAGCAAACTCACCTGGAGCTTCAGGAGTTCCTCCAAGTTTTTCGACTAGGTCAGCTTTGATTTCGTCAAGTTTGAGTTGACGATCATGCTTGTCGGCAATAATCATTGCATCTGAAGTTTGTGATTGAACTGCTGCTTTTACAGCTTCCATGACATCATCCGTGTAGTCAACGTTTGAAGCATATTCGATAGCGGCAATTGGCCCGCGCTCCGCTTCAACAGCAGCTTTTAGATCTTTTTGAAGTTGAACAGATGCAGAGATCCATTTTTTAGATTCATCAAGACCTTCAACCAAAACGCTTTCAGTGATTTTTGGCGCACCAGCAGCAAACTTTTTGAATGACCCAGGAGTTGCTCCTGCTTCAACCATCATCACTGCGACATCACCGTTAGGCAATTCACGTCCAGCAACAACCAATTCGAAAGTTGATTCTTCACTTTGTTGATATGTTGGGTGAGCAATCCACTTTCCTTCGTGGTGAGCTAGTCGAACTGCTCCAACAGGACCATCGAATGGCATTCCTGAAATGTAAAGTGCAGCTGATGCTGTGTTGATAGACAACACATCATGTGGATTTTCAAGATCTACACCGAGAATCGTAGAAACAAGTTGAACTTCGTTTCTGAAATCTGCTGGAAAAGCAGGTCGCAGAGGTCGGTCTGTTAATCGACAGGTAAGAATTGCTTCTTCGCTTGGACGGCCTTCACGTCGAAAGAAAGACCCAGGAATTTTTCCTGCAGCATACATTCGCTCTTCAACATCAACTGTGAGAGGAAAGAAATCTGTTCCTTCTCGAGCAGGGGCAGTTGCAGCAGTTGAAATCAACTCTGTACCTTTTACTTTTGCATGAACTGATGCAACTAGGTTTGCTAGTTTTCCAGTTTCTAAAACAAGTTCAAGGCCATCAGCATTGATTACACCTGAAACGGTTATTGGTTTTGACATTTTTTATATCCCTTCGATACAAATATTCCGAGACAAAATACGATTTTCAGTGGTGAATCTAGAATTTGTTTGAAAATTTGAGATTCGCAACTGACTACCGACCATCTCGCATCGGATTTAATTCACTCACGTCTATGAGCTTTACTTTTTTACTATTACAACTGACGATACTAGCAGGAAATGTTGAGATAGGTTGATTTCTGGGCAAATATCACGCTGTTGGCGGTGTTGCTTCGTGACCAGCTTTGTCTTTAGTTCTCTTAGCCTCTTTCAATTCTGCTTCAAAAACATGGCGCACACCATTGTTAAGTGCATTACGAATCTCTTCTTCTTGAGCTTTGACTTTGCAGTAATAACCGTCATCGAATTCTTCGACAACCTGGAATGTCCATCGGCCTTCCAAAACATTCAAGCCGCAAATCTCTGATTCTAAATTATGAGCCTGTTCTTCGTTGCCAGATTCTCTGAGTAGATCAACAGCATTTGAAAACAAAGAATCCGCATGGCCAATGTTTTGATGAAAATCATAAAGGTTTCCGCGAGCCCGTTCTACCCACTCGAGAGCTTCTGATACTTTTCCGACAGCTTCAACTGTTTTATCGGTTACGCCTTCTGGGCGACGATCAAGTGAATTAATTCGCTGATCGGACATAATCTTTCGAATTATCGACGAAGTCCAAGCTTCTTAACGATATTACGGTAACGCTCAACATCAACATCTTTTAAGTAGTCAAGTAATCGACGGCGACGACCAACCAGCATCAAAAGTCCACGACGAGAGTGGAAATCTTTCTTGTGATTTTTGAGGTGTCCAGTTAGGTGTTCGATACGGCCGGAAAGAAGTGCAATTTGAACTTCAGGTGAACCAGTATCGGAATCGTGCAGTTTATGTTCTGCAATAATTTCTTTAACTTTTTCTGGGTTTGAGGCAGATGCCATTTTTCGCTCCTATGTTCGCCAATGAGTCTTCTTAACAATTTCATCAGGTGGCGAAACCTGGTGAAGCATAAATTCTACTCCAATGGAGTAAAAGATCGGTAATTGAGACTTATTGGTTCTAACTAGCTTGATCTATCAAGAAAGGAGGGTCTGAGCCTTCTCGTCTACAGGTATCACCTGAAAGTTCAATTGCAGAATCAAGAGCATCTTCTAAATCTTCTTCGCTAAGTAGTTCAATATCTTCTGGATGATACCTATTGTTATTGATTAACCACTTAATCATTCCTGCAGTGAATGCATCGCCAGAACCTAAAGTGTCAACAACTGCAATTGACCTTGCAGGCATATTAACTTGCACTTTGGAAGTGCAAGCAAAAGCACCTTTGTCGGCACGGGTAACTATCGCTAATTTGACGCCGTAATTTTCAACCCAATCTTGCGCAATCTTGGAGTATGGTTCACCTGGATAAAGCCAGTTTAGGTCTATGTCGCTCGCTTTAACGATGGTTGAACTTGCTACCCATCTTTCGAAATTGCTTTTAACCAGCCCCCACTTGTCCCCTATTACGGCTTCTCTAATGTTTGGATCAAACATGATTGTTTTGGGTTTTTGGGAACTTGAAACAAAATGAAGAAGTTCATCAAAACTTTTTGTCATGTGTTCGATGACAAGAGCAAATGAACCACCGATAAAGAGAAAATCAACATCGCCTACTTGTTCACTCAATACTTCATATCCGAGTTCACCTTGAGAACATCCATCAATATAAAAACTGAATTTTGCTTCACCTAAAAGACTCATCGAAGCCATTGCTAAAGTCGTGGGAGCATTGGTATACGTAACTCGCGAAGTATCTACATTCGAGCTTTCTAAATGTCTGATTAACATGTTGCCAAATTCGTCTGTCGAAATTGGAGTCACTATCGAAGCTTTAATTCCTTGACGGCCAAGCGCAACTGCGACGTTCATTGGAGAACCACCTGGAGCCGGCATGTAAGCACCATCAGGCTGAGCAATCATATCGATTAGAGCTTCTCCGAACGATGTAACCATTGGCGTTGATTGGCCTATTTGATCCATACCCAAATTCTATATCCAATCAGTAACTTACGTCTATTCTCGATAGTTCTTTGTTAATTATTTGCTTATTTGAAAAAGCCAAAATCCCCATGACCTTCACGTAGGCCTCCCGCCCACGGAGGATTTGCCCCTGCCACCTGGCAAACTTGGCGAGCTAGTTCACTAGCGCTCCACACAATTTCTCTAGCAGTAGCACGGTCTAAGCCGACTATATCTTTTTTGGATGTTTTGTCGTTCTCGATAAGCCACTTTAAAACACCCGCATTGAAAGTATCTCCTGCCCCAACGGTGTCTACTATTTCTGAATCATCCAGGGCATCAACTTCAACTTCAAAAACACCCATTTTTCGGCTCGCTACTAAAACAGCTCCCGGGCCATCAGTTATAAATATAACTTTATTGCCATCTCCAACCATCAACTCTGCAGCTTCTCTTAGATCAAGATCAGGATACCGCCAAGCAACATCTTCAGCACTGGCTTTTACAATGGTGGATTTTTCAACCCAAGAATCAAACAATTCTTTTGCGTGAGCAATATTTTGCTCGTCGTTTCCAATAATGCGCTCTCGAACATTTGGGTCAAAATAAATCACGTGATATTTTGAACCCTCATCAAATAACTCTTGAAAAACTTGAGACATTGGATATGTTGCCAACGAAAATGAGCCGCTAACTAAAAGAATATCTCCATCGGTTGGACCGCCTTTATATATGTCTTCACGTTTCCATTGACTTTGTGCTCTATTCGCCATTTCGAATTCGTAGGCTGCATTTCCTTCATCATCAATATTGAGTATCGCCAACGTTGTAGGTTGAGTAGTTGGTTTCAACATCGAAAGATCTACGCCAGAACCCTTTAATAAGCCCATAATAAATTTGCCATCTTCATCAACAGAAATTGGCGATAGAATGGCTGTCCGAATACCTTGACGCGAAAGTGCGATCACTCCGTTAACAGGACAACCCCCCGCTACTCGAGTTTGGACTCCACCCTTATTCAGGACATCAATAACATTTTCACCAACGCCGACTACCCGCGTCTTTGCTCCACTAGCTGAATTTTCCATTCATAAATTATACTCGAAAACCTTAAAAGCGATAAATCAGCAAGATTACACCAAATTCACTATTAACCAGCTTGAACTGTTGCTCTTACTGTCTCCACATCCTCATCTATCTGACTAATCAAATCTTCAACGCTGGGCAGAACTAGCTGTTCTCGTAATTTTTCCTCAAACTCTATTTTCAATTGCTGGCCATAAATAACCTCATCAAAGTCAAGAAGATGCGGTTCAATAACTCGAATATTGTCATCATGAAACATGGGTCGCACGCCGATAGAGATTGCGCTTTTATAAACCGAGCCATTTTCTAATATAGCCCGACCAGAATAAACTCCATCAGCAGGTATAGACATAGATTCATCCACCTGAGTATTAGCGGTGGGGTAACCAAGCTCATTGCCTACTTGATCCCCAGGAACCACCGTCCCTACCAATTCATGCGGTCTCGTCAACAGCTCTTTTGCTTTTTGAACATTGCCTACAGAAATATATTGGCGTATAAGCGTGGATGAAACTGGAGATTCAGATTCGTTGGTCAACAATGTGACTCTCTCAACTTCGTAGCCAAAATTTACACTTAGTTCTTTCAACATTGCGAAGTTGCCACGTCGCCCGTGTCCAAACTGAAAGTTTTCACCGATCAAAATAGATTTTGAACCTAGTTGCTCTACGAGGACTTCTTTTACAAAGTCTTCAGCACTTTGCGCTGCTCTAATTGCGTTGAAATCGACAACCAAGACGACATCGACTAATCCTGTTTGTTCTATAAGTTCGAGTTTGCGATCCAAAGTCATCAACATTTTTGGACTGTGTCCAGGAGCTATAACGCTCAACGGATGACAATCAAAAGTTACAAGTGCAGATTTTAGGTTCTTAGATTTCGCATCGGCGGAAAGCTGTTCAAGAAGTTTTTGATGCCCAGAATGAACACCGTCAAATACTCCGATAGTTACAGAGGTACTTCCTTGGAATTTTGTATTGTCGTGAATAATTTCCATAGGACAACTTTAGAGCAAAAATTAATCTAAAAACACTACGCAGCGACTTTTTAATTCTTCAAGATCTGCAGATGAATAGATTGCTATCAATAAAGGAGCGGATGTTGAAAACACCGCGAAAACATCATCTTGAGTTCTAGCAACCAACTCCTGCTGGGCGGAATCGAGTTTTAGCTTTTTACCTTGAGATACTTTAAGAGTTTGATCGAGCGTAAGCTCAATTTGATTGATATGACTCAACACATCCAAAGACTTCTTGGCAACGGAAAAGGGATCTTCAAGTTTGGCTAAATCTTCTAAACCTATACAATCTTCTTGGGTTACATTTCCATTTTTTGTTCTACGCAGATCAGTCAAATGTGCAAACCCACCAAGACTTTGTGCAATATCTTCTGCAAGAGTTCTGATGTAAGTTCCTGCTGAACAAACGACTCTTATTTTCGCTGTCGCATTTTTATTTTCTGTTTGTTCCTCAAATTCAATTACTTCGACCTCTGAAATATTTACCTTGCGAGATTTACGTTCAACAGTCTTACCTTCTCGTTCGTATTCATAGAGCTTTTTGCCATCAATTTTTATTGCACTTACCATTGGAGGAATCTGTTCGATATCACCTTTGAATTTATCAAGTACATTCTCTAGCTGCTCGCGCTTCAACCCGCTCATGTCGACAGTTTCAACGACTTCGCCTTGCCTATCCGCTGTATTTGTTTTCGCCCCGAACGAGATATCGGCGAAATATTCCTTGGTCCCCGTTTGGACATAATCAAGAAGTCTTGTACTGGTTCCAAAACCAACAACCATAACGCCGGTTGCCATTGGATCCAAAGTTCCAGAATGGCCAATTTTTTTCATGTTCAATATTTTTCGCATTCGAGAAACAACTGAATGGCTAGTTATGCCCTCTGGTTTGTCGATACAAAAAAATCCAGATTTCATGATAATTATGATTTTAAATTCTCGCGCTGTTGAATTATTTTTTCGCGAACTTGGCAAATGATATCTGTTGGCGACAGCATAGTTGTAAATCCAGCTGCGAACTTGTGTCCCCCGCCTTCATATGATGATGCTATTTCACATACATCAATAATCCCGAGCGACCTTAGTGACACTTTATATTCGCCAGGTATGCATTCTTTAACAACACAAGCCACATCAGATTCTTTTGCGCGACGAACAAGTTCAATCAATCCTTCGGTTTGATCGTAAGAAACCTTATATTTGTCCTGCATTGCCTTTGTTGCAACTGCACTTACAAGATTAGATTTTTCATCTAGTTCCATATCGCTTAGAGCTTCGCCAGCGAGTTTTAGGAAGTTGTAAGGATCTTCTTCTGTTAACCAACGGGAAAGCTGGGCAATCGGCAAATTGAATTGCGAGAGCCTTCTTGCTTGCTCAAAGACTTTTTCATCTGTAGAAGAGAATTGAAATCGACCGGTATCAGTCAGCAATGCGACATACATACATTGTGCAGACTCTTTATTCAGTTCAATTTCACACGCATCTAAAATTGCTAAAACCACTGATCCTGAACTTGCAGCTTTCGCATCAATAATATTGATATCTCCAAATTTTTCATTGGACATATGATGATCAACATTTATAAATGTCTTGCTTGATTGAATCAACGGTTCTAATCCAGCTAACCGAGATACAGAACCACAATCAAAAGTCATTACGCAATCAAATGAAAGTCCGAGTTCAATGAGTTCATCTTTTGGTTGCAAGATTTCCATTCCGGGAAGCGACTTTTGCAAATTTTCCGGGATAACAAAAGGGTCAGGGAAAGTAGCTCGCACTTCTTTACCCGATGCTTTTAAAGCGTGTGCCATTGCCATGGTTGAGCCCAAAGCATCTCCATCTGGATGAACATGACAAGTCAATAAAAATGTGTTCGCAGAATTTATTACCGCACGGGCTTTGGCTATTTCAGAATCGATTTGGGAACTCACCAGGCAATTCTAATCTTGTTCCGCGAGATGGTCGTCACGAAGAGCTAATTCTCCGTCCTTATCGTGCACTTCTTGAATAATTTTCTCGATTTTAAATCCAATTTCAATAGAAGGGTCAACAAAAAAATGTAGCTCCGGTAGAAATTTCATTCTGGTGGATTTAGACATTGCACGTTTTAATCTGCCCTTGTTTCTTTGCAAAGCTTCGACTGCTCGATCTCGGCGATCACTATCACCAAACGCAGATATAAAAACTTTCGCATGGCGAAGATCGGGGCTCACATCACAGCCAGTAATGGTCACCATAACTAGATCATCGTCGTCGATTAGTTCGATTTCCTCAGCCAGAACTTCTTGAATCAAGTGATTGACTCTAGATACTCTGGAATATGATTTATGGGCCATAAACAATGATATAACATTTGGGACAATTCGGAAAATTAGAAGCAGGTTTCGATGGTCTAATTTTCGTTAATCACAACAAGTTTTTCTATAGTCATCTCTTTAGCTGTATAGGCGGGACCTTCTTTGGTGTTTCCAGAGTCTTTAATACCGCCATAAGGCATGTTATCCGCACGATATGTAGGAGTTTCATTTATTAGCACTCCCCCAAAATTAAGTTTTCTTGCAGCTTTTAGAGCTTTAGAAATGTCTTGAGTAAATATTGATGCTTGGAGCCCATATGTTGAATCGTTTGCTCTTTTGATCACCGCGTCTAGATCTTCGTATGACATAACGCTGACTACAGGACCAAATACTTCCTTCCTGCAGACATTCATATCATCATTTGTGTCTGCCAAAAGCGTAGGTTTTAGGACACCTTTTTCATCCAAGACACCCCCAGAAATAAGTCTTGCTCCAGAATCAATAGCTTCTTTTACCCATAAAGCTACGCGATTGGTTTCGTTGTCTGAAATTAATGCCGAGACATCTGTATTGTCGTCTAAAGGATCGCCTACAACTAATTGATCTACTTTTGTCTTCAACTTTGTTAATAAATCTTCGTACACCGAAGCGTGTGCATAAACCCTTTGCACACTTATACAACTTTGACCAGCAAATGCATACCCGCTTGCGGCCATTAAATTTGCAACTCTTTCTAAGTCGGCATCTGACTCGACAATAACTGGTGCATTATTTCCAAGCTCGAGCGCAACTTTTTTCTTGTTCGCTTTTTCTTTAATGGACCAACCCACTCCTGGAGATCCGGTAAATGAAATCATCGCAACTTTTTCATTGTCGGAAATGTTTGCTGCAATTTCTCCAGTACATGGAACAAACGAAAGGTATTCTCCAGGCAGGCCACATTCGTCAATTAGCAGATCAACTAACGCTGCAGAGGACAACGGGGTATTGTGTGCAGGTTTCAAAACCACAGGACATCCAGCCGCTATTGCCGGCGCGATCTTATGTGTCACAAGATTTAGCGGAAAATTAAATGGTGCAATAGCTGCCACTACCCCAATTGGTTCCCTCAGCGTGAAGGCAATCTTATTTTCGCCGCTGGGGTGGGCATCTAGTGCGATCATTTCGCCAGACATAGTTCTCGCCACACTGGCTGAAAAAGTGAAGGTTTGAATAGCTCTTTCAACTTCAATACGAGCAGTCTTAATTGGTTTAGCTGCTTCGCTAGCAATTATTTTCGCAAAGTCTTCTTTCCGACGTTCAATTTCTAGTGCAGCTTTATCAAGAATCTTTGCTCTTTCATGAACTTCCAAAGAATTAGCTTCAAAGGTTTTATAGGCTTGTGAAATTGCTTGATCGAGTTCGGCTGCACCTGCAAGATAAACAGAAGCCACAACTTGTTTTGAATATGGTGAAATCACATCTGAAGTTTCATTCGATTCGATAGCCGCGCCGTTTATTCGTAACGGAATTTTCGAATCTGTTTGGAGATACTTAGCTGAAAAATTCATACAACGAATCTACTATTTTTCTGTACATGTAAGTTGTGCACTTATTGCGATCTTATTAAAAAGTTCCGTTAATTTTGCGATATCACTATGCTCCAAAGGTTCAATGAAATTCTTTAACACAGCGTCTACGTGCATAGGCGCGAATTTCACCAAAACGTCATAGCCCTTATCTAAGAGAATACAGTCGAGACCTCTTCCGTCATCACAAGCGCTCTTGCGTTCAACCCAACCATCTAGCTCTAATTGGGTAATTCGGTATGTTAATCTCGATTTTTGAGCACTAACTCGTTTAGCCAATTCAGTCATTCTCATTGATCGATCCGGCGATTCTGAAAGGTTCACAAGAATTTCATATGTGAGCAGATCGAATCCAGCCTTTTCTTCTAGATCGCTGTTCAGGACTGCATCGAGGCGGAAAAACGCTCCTAAATAGGCCCTCCAAAGGGTTTGTTCTTCTTTCGTAAGCCATCTTTTTGGAATTTTTGCCATTTTTAAGCCATTCTTCAGGGTTCTTATTTATTTAGAGCACAATACCACATTTTTGTTCAAATCTGAACTATATTATGATATAGTTTAAATTTGAACTACCAATATAACTAAAAGGAGAAATTATGTCATTACCAATCGATCAAGGTTCATGGGTTGTAGATCCATCTCACTCTTCAATCGCATTCGTCGCAAAACACCTTGGATTCACAAAAGTTAGAGGAACGTTCTCAGAATACAGCGCAACTGTAAATGTAGGAGATTCACTAGAAAACTCATCTGTGAATGCAGAAATAAACCTGTTGAGTGTTAGTACAGGAAGCGCGGATCGTGATGCTCACCTACAAGGTGCAGATTTCTTCGGCGGCAGCGATGACCCAAAGATGACTTTCGTTTCAACTTCAGTTACAGGTTCAGAAAAGAAATTCACTCTTGCCGGCGACTTAACGATAAACGGCAAAACTGTACCGGTTGAATTCGAAGCAGAATTTGAAGGAACAGTTGTAGATCCATTCGGAAACACAAAAGCTGGATTCGAAGCTAAAACTGAAATTAACCGAACAGACTTTGGGATCGACTGGAATGTTCCAGTTGGTGGTGGACTTTTAGTTTCTGAAAAAGTAAAAGTTGAGTTAGACATACAACTTCAACCTGCAGGTTAAAAAATCTTCAGCTCTCGGGAAGTAATCACCCTCGTTTACTTCGCGTAAAAAATGCGGCCGTCAGGGCCGCATTTTTTGTGAAAACAGAAACCTATTCAAAACAATTACACTTCAGCAATCGTTCTCAGCATTTCTGGAGCAAAGTGAGATACTAATCCATCAGGCAAATGTATCACCCGAGAAGGAGCAAGCTGTGTAACAAAATCAGTATCGTGGCTCACCAAAATTATTGTTCCCTCATATGATTGCAAAGCGCCTAACAATGCTTCGATTGATGCCGGATCAAGGTTGTTAGTTGGTTCATCTAGTAGCAAGACGTTAGCATTTGAAACCATCAACCTCGCCAATGCCATTTTGGTTTTTTCTCCACCAGAAAGCGTTCCTGCCTCTTGATCGGCGACATCTCCATAGAGTCCAAAGTGAGCCAAAACCGATCGCAATTCTGCTTGCGCCATTCGAGGTGAAGCTTCAACCATTTGAGACAAAACGCTTTTCTTTGGTTTGATATCTTCGTGTTCTTGAGCATAGAAACCCAAAGTCGCATTTTTCCCAGGCTTTACTGTTCCACTTTCACGTTCGTAAATTCCCATAATACAACGCAACAAAGTTGTTTTACCTGCACCGTTTTTACCCGAGATGAGAACAAAATCTCCACGTTCAACTATTAGAGAAATAGGTTGAAATATTTTTCGACCATCAAAGGACTTAGTAATTCCATCTAAAGTCAGCGCAATGTCGCCCGTTCGAATTGGGGAAGGAAAAGTAAAGTTAACTTCTCGGGCTTTAACTTTTGGTGCTTTCTCATTTAGTTCTTTTGCCAATTTATCAATACGACGTTCTAAAGCATGTCGCTTTTTAGCAACACTGGCAGTCGCTTTCATAAACTTAGATTTGGTATCAGAAAGTCGACCGATTTCTTTTGAAACAACTGCGGCTTGACGCGCACGCATCTCTTCACGTTCATCCCGTGCTTTCAAATACTGAGTATAAGTTCCGTTGTATTGTTCGAGTCGTCCATTTTCTAGAGCCAATACTCGTGTAAGACTTGAATCCATCAAAGAAATATCGTGACTTACAACAAGCACTCCAGCTTCGGTGTTGCTTAAAAAATCCATTACGAATCTCTTCGCATCAACGTCCAAGTGGTTGGTCGGCTCATCCAAGATAAGCACTTCCCCACCTTTGAGTAACAACTTTGCTAGTTCTACTTTTCTTCTTTGTCCACCACTCAAGTTCTTTAACTCACTGAGCAACATTTCTTCATCGATACCGACTCCATGAGCCATGGACTCAACATCAGAATTGATTTCATAACCTCTCGCATCACTGAACTCTTCTTGGGCATGCGAGTACTTTGTAACTGCAGCCATCTGTTTTTCTAAATCATCCGCATATTTATCAATCTCATGATGCAATTCTTCGAGCTTGTTTTCCAAGGGCACCAATGGATGAGAAAGACGTATGTACTCATATACATCTTTTGATTCGAGGGATTCTTTATTATCGGTTCGCACTTCTTGGCGCAGCCAACCATATGAAACACCTAAGTCGACAGTACCTGAATTCTTGTCGAACTCCCCTGCGATAGCTTTGAGCATCGTGGTTTTACCGGCACCATTACGACCAACAAGTGCCACTTTGTCACCTTTAGCCACACGAAAAGTGGCTTCTTTAACTAGGGTTCTAGCCCCAATTTCTATGGATAGATCATCGACAATTAGCACCGAAAGATTCTAGTTGACGTTAGAAAGAACTCTCTCGTCGCGTTAATTATCGCGTTGGGCCGATTTTGTCTCATTATTTGTGATTTTTTGCAACAACACTGACAAAGTTTTTAGCGTCCTTGTAAATTATCCATGATTTCGGGACAAAATCGGCCCAACGCGAGGTGAACTTAGAACTAGTGTCGGATCATTACGTGCTTGAGTTCTGAATAGTGTTCGATGGCATATATAGACATATCTTTTCCATATCCACTTTGTTTGAAACCACCGTGCGGCATTTCAGAAATGATTGGTATATGGTCGTTAACCCAAACGCAACCAAACTCGAGAGCTTTTGTTACTCGCATTGCGCGACCGACATCGCTTGTCCAAACAGAAGCGGCTAAACCATAGTCAACACCGTTTGCCCATTCGATTGCTTGGGTTTCGTCGCTGAATTGTTGAACACTAATAACTGGACCAAATACTTCGCGTTGAACAATTTCGCTATCTTGAGTAGGGTTCGCCAAAACTGTAGGTTCAAAATAGAAGCCTTCGCGATCCATCGTTGAACCACCAGCTAGAACTTCGGCTCCAGCTTTGACAGCTCGATCTACCATTCCATTTACGCGTTGCTGTTGATCGAAAGATACCAATGGACCCATTGCTGTGTCTGGGTTGCTTGGATCTCCCGTAACAATTTGAGCAGCCCTGCTGCCTAATTGATTCACTAATTCATCGAATACTTTTGGTCCAGCAATAACTCTGCAAGGAGCCGTGCAGTCTTGACCAGAATTGTAATAGCCCATGTCGATCAAGGTGCTTGCCACAAGTTCTAGGTCCGCATCATCAAAAACTACGACAGGAGCTTTTCCTCCAAGTTCTAGGTGCACTCTCTTTAGCGAGTCAGCAGCATTTTTGGCGATCAGTTTCCCAGTATTTACATCTCCAGTGACTGAAACCATAGCTACATCCGCATGACGGACTAAAGCGTCTCCTACAGATTCGCCCTGCCCAGTTAAAACGTTAAATACTCCTGCCGGAAAAATATCTGCTGAAATTTCTGCAAGTTTCAAAGCTGAAAGTGGAGTCAATTCGGAAGGCTTTAAAATGAAAGTGTTCCCCGCGGCAAGTGCAGGTCCCAATTTCCAGATCGCCATGTTAAGAGGATAATTCCAAGGAGCTATTCCCACGCAAACTCCAAGCGGTTCACGACGAAGATAAGAAGTGTGGTCTTCTAAATATTCTCCGGCGCCTTGTGTTGGCATGGATCGAGTTGCACCCGCGAAAAATCGAAGGTTGTCTACAGTCAAGTCGAACTCAAAATCAATGATTGAAACTGGCTTACCAACATTTTTAGATTCAATAGCTTTGAGTTCATCAATATTCTTCTCGATTACATCAGCGAGAGCTAAAAGTTTCTCGCTTCGCTCTCGAGGAGTCGTTTTCGACCATTGTCCGAATGCTTGTTTGGCGGCAGCTACTGCCGAATCTGCATCTTGTGCATCCGATGAAGGTACACTCGAGATGACTTGACCAGTTGCAGGATCGATTACTTCATCAGTTTTACCTGATGAACTGTCAACAAATTTTCCACCTATATAGTTTTTGTCACTCATTTAGCATCCTCTTTCAAGCTTCGATACCTATAGATTAGATTAATTATCGGCTTTTGTATTTGATAGCTTAAAAAATGCCGAATCTACATAGATCTTTAGCTTTTCTCGACAAACCGTCTAACCTATCCGCATGACGAATTATCGAGTTGGAATTCCAAAGGAAATAAAAGAAAACGAATCTAGAGTCGGCTTAACACCTGACGGTACTAGATCACTAGTTTCACAAGGCGCACAGGTTTTTGTTGAAAGCAATGCAGGTGCTGGTGTTCACTTGACAGATAAAGACTATGAAGATGCAGGAGCGTCAATCGTTGACGCCAAAACTGCATGGAGTTGTGATTTAGTTGTAAAGGTAAAAGAACCTCAGCAAAGTGAGTTTGGTTATTTTCAAGATGACTTGATCTTGTTCACCTACTTACATTTAGCTGCTTATCCAAAAGTTGGAGAAGCTCTTTGTGCCGCTGGCACTACCGGGATCGCATATGAAACCGTTTCGGTAGATGGCGGCCTTCCTCTGTTGGCTCCAATGTCGGAGATTGCTGGAAAGATTTCAATTCAAGTTGCTATGAGATTTTTAGAAAAGCCTCAAGGCGGCCGAGGCGTTTTACTCTCTGGGGCATCGGGTGTAGCTCCTGCACATGTGACAGTTTTAGGAGCCGGACACGTTGGGCTCAATGCTGCTCTGTTAGCAAGCGCGATGGGAGCTCGCGTCGACCTAATCGATATTAATGCCGAAAAATTGAGAAGCATTGAAGAACAACATCCCGCCAAGTTCAACACACTACAAAGCAATCCTGCAACAATCACAGAAAGTATCAGTAAAGCTGATGCTGTTATTGGAGGGGTTTTAGTTCCTGGAGGCCGAGCTCCTATTGTTGTAAGCGCAGAGATGGTTTCTAAAATGAAACCTGGTTCCATTGTCGTTGACACTGCAATTGATCAAGGTGGCTGTATAGAAACTTCACACGAAACTAGTCATGCGGATCCTACCTATATGGTCGGCGATGTAATTCACTATGCAGTTGGAAATATGCCAGGTGCGGTTCCGTATACGTCAACTTATGCACTCACTAATGCAACTCTGCCATTCATTTCTGCTTTGGCGACGATGGAATTGAACGAGGCAATCGAAAAAATAATCGGATTAAGCGAAGGCGTTAACACCAGAGCCGGCAAAATCGTCAATGAATCTGTGCGTCAAGCAGTTGAAAAACAATAAGCTATTTTGTGATCGCAGGAAGAAGCTCTTGAACCTCATAATCTCTATTGATCTCTAGGCGTATAGACCCCAAAGGCACAACAATAGTTCCAATACCAGGTCCTGACAAAGTTGCATTTTCCGCGCTCCAAATAACCCCGGTAGAAACGACGTAACTTCCTGTTGAACGGAACTTGTAAACCGTAGCCGGATTTTCAAAACTTCCACCGTTGATCTCACCATTTAGACCAGGAACCAATCGCACTAATGTCGATTGAGATCCACTTTGTGGCGCTAGCGAAATTGAGACTTCTGAAATATTTGCAGTTGCTTGAATTCGAAATCCACCTGCGACAGTTACATCGCGTGATATGGATTGCCCACCAGGAAACTGAGCCCAAATATTTGTTGGCAATCCAGTCAATCCGGGAGACTTAGGAGCAATGTATGCGCCAGAAGAAATTGAACTGTCATTGAAAGCTTGCGTATAAACAGCATTCCAAATTTGTGCATAGGTTGGAGGAGAAACAACATTTGGATCGCGTGCTTGACTAGGCAACAGGCAATGCGAAGTGTAAGAAATGTTTTCTCCTGAAGCTCTGTCTGTCAAACTTCTTATAAAGACTGTTCCTTCTCCCGGAGCCGGTCCAACAACTGGAACGACAAGAGTCTCAGTAGATACAAAACTTTGCGGATCACAAGGAACCCTTCGATCGATCGGGAAAGGATCTAAAAATATCGCAATGGGTAAGGAATACTTTTCAATTATCGGACTTAGCCTCGCCGCATTCAAACCACCGGACCCTCCAGAAGAATGTGCAATAGGAATTCGATAAGAAGTTGAGAGATACACGGATCTTCCATCTGCACCTGGAGCTAAAGTTGCATTCAATTCTTCATCAATTGAATATGCACCGGAAGTATGAAAAAATAAAGTCAATAACAACAAACTAAAAACCGAGATTCGCATCCATGCTCTCATTTAACTCAGCCTAATGCGGGCGACATCAAAGTGCAACAGCGCTCTATTTAGCTATTTTTAAACCTATTTCCAACCCTGAAACTGCTTCAGTTCTTCACTTGATAATATTGTCGCTCCACGAAGTTTCATACACCAAATCGAGAATCCAATAGCCGTCATAAAACTAATCAATGTAGAGACAACCAGCAGCGGCGACCTAAAAGGAGAACTTGACTTATTCTCTGAGATTTCGGAGACTGCAGAATTGCCATCAGAGTTGGTCTCTTCGAATGGATTAACGAGAGTTTTGTCAATCCCTTCGACTTTTATTTCAGGACCGTTTAACTTGCCATCATCAATTTGCAACCCCGGAAATTTTGAAGGTTGGGGCACTACCTCAATCTTCGGTCCAGGAATATCTGTAACTAGTGGGATATTTCCGTTTACATCAGGGCTATCAGCGTCAGAATCATCATCGTCGGGAATTTCTTCCGAAAGGGTTAGTGGTCTAAGTGTAGGTAAGGCCCCATCATTAACTTGCCATACATCTTCGAAGTCCCAATTGTTAAAAAATTCGGCCGAACTATTACCCAGGAAATAATTACTATCATTTCCGTCTACATTTACATATCTGCATGGATCATTTTCGAAAGTTTTTGTCTGCTCGTCAGCGTCAATTGCCCACACGCATTGATCAGTACGAGCTGCCGTTTGATCAAAAGCATTATTTGACAACTTTACTTCAACCGTTCCTTCATTATTTTCAAGTTCGAAGTCAGCCAAATACCCACCAATTCCGAAATTAAATGGCATCATAGATTCAAGGTCGATATTTCCAGAAAAGAAATTGTCATTTAATTCAACACCCATACTGTAAGAGGCAATTCCAGATCCGCCAACAATACTATTAATGCCTACACCAGATATGTTACCCGCATAATAAGTTCTATCAATCTTCCCCGTTATATTGTATGACGTAATTCCAGAAATAATTACAACCTCTGTATCTTCTGTATCAAAATTAATGTCTCCAGTGGCAAAACTATCAGATATATCTATCTTCCCATATCCTGCAATCCCCGAAACCGTGATCATGTCAGACGACTTAGAATTAAAATTCATATCTATATCGGTACTTGAACGAGAAATCGATGTGGAATAGCTATAGTCTTCTCCCGCGATTGCAGAACCAGCTATTCCTCCAACGGTAAATATATTCAAGGACTCTGTAGTTAAGGAATCCTGGTATTGACCTGTAGAACTATAGCGACCAAGATACCTATTCGAGTTGTTGATGTAAAACGATCCGTCATCATCAATAGACATGGCAATCGGATCATAAACGAATGGATGGCCATCGACAAAATTTTCGTCACTTTCAGATGGGTTGACATTAAATGTATTAATCAATACGCCTTCCGAATCGAAAGTCCAAATATTCCTTGTGTTCCTGTCTAAAACAACGATATTGTCGCTTGAATCAATTTCCACAAAGGGATTGTATTGAAAAAGCCCCTGTCCGATTTCTTGTAGTAACTCCCCGTCCGCATCAAATTTAAAGACGTTGGAATTGATTCCAATATAAAATCGACTTTGGGAATCAACTGCAAAATTCTGTTGGCTACTTGTACTTTCTAAATCTAAAGCAATGCTTTCTTGGAGCTCGCCATCTACGTCATAGATTTCCACACCATTGCTTGTATTTACATATACAGAATCGCTATTAGTTATTTGAATTCGGTAAATTGAGCGGGCATCATCGTACCCAAATCGATCTAATTCATTCCCTTGAGAATTGTATTTAACAACTTCATTTCGATTTTCGGAAACCGTAAAAATATTTCCATTCGAATCTACCTCAAACTCACCAGAAGCCATACTAATATCTTCCAGTTTCTTCACTAATTCGCCCACAGGAGAAAGCTCAGCAATCGTGCCGTATTCGCTTACATAGATTAGATTGCCTTTTATAACCGATTTTTCAAGGGAACCATTTGGAACATACTTATTGATTCCGCCTTCAACCGAAACCATAGAACCATTTACATGAACATTGTCAATTGTCGTGTTAATTGCCATTCCAGCCAATCCGCCAATGAAACCTTCTGACTTGCTTACCTCTATTTCGAGGTTATTAAGTGTCAAATTCGAAATCGACGCACCATATGTAAGCCCGAAAAACCCCATCGAATACGCTTTAGCTTTTTGGTATATGTTGGAAATACTGTGTCCTCGACCGTCAAAAGTTCCTGAAAAAGCCATATGCATCATTGAATTTGAATTATCCTGATTTCCCGATATAGGCAAGAATCCATAATATTCAAATTGTAAACCTTCAAGCACAACTTTATATCCATCTTCGTGCCAATTTCGAGTTTCCGAACAATCTAAATCTCGAGTTAAAATATAGTTTCCTTCAAGATCCCCCTGAGTTTGGGTCAAGGGGTTAAAACCTATAGCTTGCAGATCCTGACATGTAGTTATTTCATAATTTTGAGCTACTTTCGTTTCAAGCACAAGGGTCTCAGACCATTGGCCTGTGATCACATAGTCTTCGCCACTACTAGAAATTGGAGCAACTCTAAAAACATATTGTGTTGCGGGTTCGAGATCAAACACGAGACCAAGATCGCTGTCTTCCTGGTGATTTCGAATTGCAGTCCATTGATTGGAATTCATTGGCCGATATGCAAGATACCAATTGTAGGAGCTTGTTGCATCCCAATTAATTTCAGCAGTGCGAGCTGTAGTGTTTCCAGTTGTTTCAAAAGGACTTTCTTCACAATCACTATTCACAAATGTTTGATCCTGGCCGTAAGATGTTCCTGCGCTATTGGTTGCGAACGCACGGAAGTGATACGTTGAGCCACAGTCCGTTGGTAAAGTTACGTTTAAGCTATAGAGCGGTTCAGCAGGGTCAGAAAGAAGGATCTCAAAAATACGTCTTCCTGAACCCAGATAAATACTATTTTCAGACTGGTTGAAATAGATCGGCTTTTGATACCCCGACGATCCATAGTCTTGTATTAAATCTCTACCAATTGTTTCTAAAAAGTTTCCATCGGAGTCAAAAGTTCTTATATCGCTACCACCGTTTACTCCGACATAAAGCTGATCATTTCCATCAACTGTAAGCCCAAAATGGCCGCCCCATACTTGTTCCAGTGAAATAGTTAAAACATGTTCAAAGTTCGAATTAAATTTTTCAATGTCAATCTGCCCATTGCCATATGTAGTATGTTCGCCTACGTAAATGGAACCATTTGGAGAAACCGCGATGGTCTTGGGATTTTTGTCCAATTGATCTTGGCCAAAAGCAGATAGAAAATTTCCGTTCGAATCAAATTTTTGGACTCGATTATTTCCTGAATCCACGACATATATATTGCTGTCTCCATCCAATGCTATTCCGCTTGGCCCACTGAACTGGCCTTCATCTGCTCCCCCGGATCCAAATTTAGAAAGAAATTCGCCATCCCTATCGAACTTTTGGACTCGACCATTGGAAGAATCGACAACAAGAATATTGTCGTTACTATCTATTGCTATTCCAGCAAGGCTCCATGAGAACTGTCCGTCACCTGATCCTTGAGATCCAATGTTGGAAACGAAATCTCCTTGACTGTTGAACTTTTGAACCCGATAGTTATCGGCATCAACAGAAAAGATTTCACCAAAACTATTTGTAGCGACTCCAGTGATGTGACTAAATTGGCCGTTTCCACTTCCATATAAGTCTTCAGGGTTTATTGTATTGCCGATTGAAAGGTCTTCAAAAGCGGAGCTCGAACCGATCCGTTCTCCATACGAAATAGTTTTTCCATATTCGAAACCATACTCGGTAACTCCTAGGGAAGTTGTTTGACCAAAGAGTTCGATGCTCCCGCCAGAGACAGAACTTTCTAAAGTAGTTACATCGGGCACATCGGTGGGATTAGCGTAAGCTGATGCGGGAAAAGAACATAGCGTAAGAATCAACAATATCTTCAGGGCATTTTTTTTTAACACACAGTATATTTCGGCCGTTCTGAGCCTCTATTTACTGGATACAGTCGGCGCATCACTAAATGAATCAAACGACCTACATGAGTGTGCGAATAAGTCGCATATAGCGAACCATACGAATCGTTAATAATCTATTCTTAACGAGCGACTTCTTTGTCGTCGAAAGTTTCAATAATGTCCCCGGCTTTAAGGTCGGTGTAATTTTCTAGACCAATACCGCATTCAAAACCGCTTCGAACTTCTTTGACATCATCTTTCTCTCTTCGAAGAGAAATGATGTTGCCCTTCCAAATAACTACACCGTCCCGCAAGAAACGTACCTTGCTTCCACGAGTAATTGTCCCAGTTTGAACATAACAACCAGCAATTTTTCCAAGCTTAGGTACAGAGAATATTTCTCGAACTTCTGCTTCACCGGTAACAACTTCTTCGAATGTTGGAGCAAGCATACCTTTGAGAGCTGATTGAATATCTTCGATAACTTTGTAGATAATTTCGTATAGTCTCATGTCTACGCCAGCTTTTTCAGCCAACTCACGAGCATTCCGATCAGGACGAACATTGAAACCAATTATTGCTGCATTAGAAACTTCTGCCAGCGAAACATCGCTTTCAGTAATTCCACCAACAGCTCTATGTACGAATGAAAGTCGAACTTCTTCGTGTTCTTTGTCGAGTTTCTTCAATGAATCAGTTAATGCTTCAAGAGATCCTTGGGTGTCGGCTTTCAGCAGCAAGCTAAGTGTCGCAACTTCTCCACGAGCAACTGCTGTAAAGATATCTTCGAGCTTGGACCCACTAGAAATTGAACCTCGAACTGCGTTAGCCAATCGTCGACGTCTTTCTCTTGCATCTGCAACAGTTCTTGCCACTCGTTCGTTTGGAGCTTCTCGTAAATCGTCTCCAGCAAGTGGAACAAATGACAAACCTAATACCAAGACAGGATCAGAAGGATATGCAACTTCAACCGCAGTTCCGTCATCTTTAAACATGGCTCGGATCTTTCCCCAACCTTGTCCAGCAACTACAACATCACCAATGTTGAGTTCGCCTTTTTTAACTAATACTGTTGCGACTGGTCCACGACCTGGGTCGAGGTGACTTTCCAAAACGTAACCGCGGGCAGCTCCGGTTGGGTTGGCTTTTAGATCTTCAACTTCAGAAACCAAAATAATTGCTTCTAAAAGCTCGTCCATACCTTGACCAGTTTTTGGCGATACATCAACGAACATCGTTGATCCACCCCATTCTTCAGGTACAAGTTCGTGTTCTGTTAACTGTTGTCGAACTCTTGCAGGGTCTGCACCATCGATATCAACTTTTGTGACAGCAACGATGATTGGAACTTCCGCTGCCTTTGCATGGCTGAGAGCCTCTATTGTTTGTGGTTTAACTCCATCATTTGCTGCACAAACCAAAATTGCTACGTCAGTTGCATTTGCACCACGAGCACGCATTTGAGAGAACGCTTCGTGACCAGGAGTATCAATAAACGTAATTCTTTTACCATTGTGTGAAGTTTGATATGCACCGATGGCCTGTGTGATTCCACCAGATTCTCCACCGGCAACATTTGTTTTACGGATAGTATCCAACAAAGTAGTTTTACCGTGATCAACGTGACCCATAACTGTAACAATCGGCGGTCTATAAACAAGTTCTGAAGCATCGGTTTCTTCTTCTTCACCTAACAATGACAACAATTCAAGTTCTTCTTCTTGCCCAGCTTCAATAATTAAAACTTTTGCGCCAAGTTCTTCAGCAATTAGTTCGATCATTTCATCTGCAAGAGATTGAGTTGCAGTAAGCATTTCGCCAGCCGCAAACATCATTTTCACGATATCTGCAGTTGTTCGATTTAATTTTGGAGCGAAATCTTGAACGGTTACACCTTGTGTAACAATAATTTCACCTTCAGGAATAGGAGTGTTCTCTGGAGTCAGTGCAGCCGATTGAATCGGTTGTAAATCTGACTTCTCGCGACGTTTCTTTCCTTTTTTCTTTCGACCTCCGCCTGGTCCTCGACCCGCACCTGGAGCACCGCGTCCCGCAAAACCACCGCGACCTTTACCTGGAGCTCCGGAAGGAGGAAAGTTTTGAGTGTTTGGAGTTGGAAAAGTAGTTTGACCTGCGCCTGTCCCTCTAGGTCCAGCTCCGCCACGTCCACCCGCTGGTGCACCTTGACTTCCTGGTCCACGTCGAACTCCTAATGCTCCGGGAGGAGGAGGTGCGATTCTTCTTCCAGGAGGTGGAGGTGGAACTGGTCCACGTCGAGAAGTTTGCATACCTTGACCTGGGCTTGCGACTTTAGCGGCAGCCTTTGCGATTTCTGCTTCTTCTTTAAGTTGTTCTGAGATTAATTCTTTCGCAGCAGCTTCGTTATTTGCTGTTACTGCACTTGACGAACGCACGACTCGACTTTTTGCAGGTTCGGCTGCTGGAGTTTCTGTCAAATCGATATCTTGAGGAGCTTCCTCGATTTTTTTCTTTCGGGAAGACGAAGATACAACAGCTTTTTTGGCTGCTGGTTTTTTCGGTTCTGGTTTTTCCTCAACAATAGGTTCGCGTTTTAGACCTTTAGAATCTGCAAGTCGACGAACGCGGTCGGCTGATGGTTCGTCGATAGAAGACGAGTGAGATTTAACACCGATCTTAAGTTCGGACGATAAATCTATAATCACTGAGTTTTCGACGCCTAGCTCTCTTGCGAGCTCATAAACGCGGACCTTCTTTTGTGCCACTTATTCCTCTTCGTTTGCCTTGTTGTATATCTTCGAATTTTTAACGGTAAATAGTCTCTCACCTATCGTTGCGCTTTTTCGCAAACAACGACAGGCTAGAAATTAACTTTTTGCTTCTTGTGTTTTCTCGAGTGCTTCCACTAATTCTTCTTGTGCTTCTTCTTCGGTTTCTCCTGAAGTTTGAATTTCTGGATTTTCAAGAATTGTAGGATCAGTTTTGTCTACTTGAACTTCTTCTGTTGCAGTTGGTGAAACGTCTCCTGCTTCACTTTCCGCTTGAATGTCAATTCTCCAACCGGTTAGTCGAGCTGCAAGTCGAGCATTCTGACCCTCTTTACCAATAGCCAATGAAAGCTGTTGGTCTGGAACAATTACTGTTGCAGTACCTGTGTCGTAATCGCAGATAACATCTTTGATGTTCTTAGCTGGCGATAGAGCTGCACGAACATAAGCTAGAGGATCTTCCGAAAAAGGAACAATGTCAACTTTTTCGCCACGAAGTTCTGTCATCACTTCGCGTACTCGTCCACCTGAAGCACCAACGCATGATCCAACTGGATCTACGTTTTCGTCATTACTCCAAACAGCTATTTTTGTTCGTCGTCCTGGTTCACGAGCAATTGCTTTAATTTCGACAACGTTTTGCTCGATCTCTGGAACTTCGAGTCTGAAAAGCGCTTCGACTAATCCAGGGTGAGTTCGAGAAACAACAATTTGTGGGCCTTTTTGAGTATTACGAACTTCAACGATATAAGCCTTCAATCGTTTTGCATGTTCGTAGCGTTCCATTGGAGCTTGCTCACTTTGAGGCAACAATGCTTCTACACGACCCAAATCGAGCAGCGTATAACGATTGTCGGCTTGTGAAACAATACCAGTAACAATTTCGCCTTCTTTACCCTTGTAATCGGCAAACTTTGTTTCGCGGTCTACTTCTCGGATACGTTGCGTTATAACTTGTTTTGCAGTTTGAGCTGCAATTCGACCAAAGTTCTCAGGAGTGTCGTCCCATTCACGAATAACGTTGTCATCCTCATCGAGTTCTTGAGCCATCACTCGAATGTCTCCACTCTCTGGATCAATAACAACTTCTGCCTCTTCAGCAGATTCTGGGAACCTTTTATATGCCGTAACCAAAGCATCTGCCAATGCTTGAAGAAGAACAATTTCGTCCACTCCTCGATCTTGTGCGACAGCTTTCAATGCTTGCATCATTTCTGAATTCATTATGCTGATTCTCCCTGCAGTTCTTCGTTAATCGGTCCCTTTTTCATTGCTTCTTCGAAGTTAAATAGGGTGTGAGCTTTTGTTATATCTTCGATCTTTATTGATTCAAATCCATCCGCATCTTCTATTTGGATTTGGCTATCGTCAACGGTGACAAGCTTTCCATTTTTACGAACCACTGTTCCGTCGTTTCGATAAGAAACTGTTATATCCATGCCTAGCGACCATACAAAGTGGTCGGGTTTTGTCAGCGGACGCTCTAAACCTGGAGTAGCAACTTCTAAATGATAAGCGTCATCGAGCGCAGGTAAATCGTCAAGAATCGGAGCAATTTGTTTTGAGGCTGATGCAATATCTTCGAGGGTTGCACCATTATGTTTGTCTAAAGTGACAGAAACAATTGAGCGTTTTCCTGCTTTTGTAACCTTTACATCCCAAAGTCGTAAGTTTAGATCTGAAAGGACTGGAGTTAGCATGTCGTCGATGTTGTCTACTAAAGACACTGCTACCTCCTCAGAAAGCGAATATGTGACGAAAGCAACTAATCGCTTTCGCTATTTGGTCCCATACATCAAAAAACGTGGAGGTTTTCCCCCACGCGGTTCCTGAAAGTATAGGCTGCGGACAAAAAATTATAGCACACTAAATCGCGATTTCTCAAAGGGATTGATCTCTTAGATCCATTTGATGGGCAATTCCGAATTTGATGCTAAATCTACCCCTTTTAGTGTCCGTTTTAAAATAAAATACAACCATTTTATGTTTTTGCGCATTTCTGGTATAATGGAAAAATGGCTTCTCAACCTAATCATCCAGGCATCATTCCGTTGACTGGTTGTTTCATTGTTACTTTCCAGGATGGAAGCCACAATGATTTCACTCAAATTAAAGAGTTAACCGAAGCCAGGTTGAGAACTCAATTTCATGGTCCGACTATTCAAACCATCTCATTAGATGAAGAGAACCCTTCCAACACACCTAGTGAAACAGGAATTTCATTTGGAAAAGTAACCGTTTCTGTTGGAGCTTTGCGCAATCCAGAACCTGGTGACTATCGTGCAAAATATTTCGACCGCGCACTATCAACATTTGAAATGCTTCTTGAACAACAAGGTTTCAACCCTTCGAGGATTGATCAAGCTCAGCCACCTTTTGAGCGAAGTTAATTCAAAAATTCAGCTAAATAACTTCGGCACCACGTTTTCATGCAAAGCTATAGGTAATGGCATCTATTCGAAATTCTATTGCAATGCAAGCAGGAAGCCTTGCTGCTAAAAGTTCCACCTTTTTAGGTAAGGGAACTGGCGAACAAATTTTCGGTCGCGTTGTAGATAAGTTAGATTCCAATGCGCTTAAAAAGTTGGCTTCAAATAAGCGAGTGATAGTAATCAGTGCCACAAACGGAAAAACGACCACAACTAGATTAATTGTGCAAGCGTTCCGTAAACAATATTCCAACGTAGTCACTAATGCTTTGGGGGCAAACCAAAGAGCTGGTTTAATTGCTGCACTAGCAACCCATAAAAGCACTTCAGAAGATGAGGTTTTCGCAATCTTAGAAGTAGATGAGAGATCTTTGCCAGGCTTGTTTTTAGAAATAGATCCTGAACTTCTGATTTTTGGAAACTTAAGCAGGGATCAACTTGATCGATTTGGTGAAGTGAGTTCAATCTCAAAATCATGGCGAAAAATGTTGAGTGGCTCGAAAGCGAAAGTCATTGCGAATGGAAACGATCCACATATAGTCTATGCATTATCAGATTTGGATGAAGAACAAATTATTTATGTCGACACTAAATCAAACTGGCACGACGACGCGAATACATGCCCAAATTGCGGCGAGCTTCTTTCATGGGACTTAGATTCACATTTCAAATCCCCCACTTGTGGATTTTCTACACCAAAAAAATTAGAGAAGCAGTCCTCAGACTTGATAGAAAAAGTTCAAAACTCTTTGAGAATTCCAGGAAATTGGAATGTCAATAACGCTCTCTTAGCTCTATATGCTTGTAAAAGTTATGGAATTGATGAGCGCCAAATTTTCGAATCCTGGAAAGAAGTATTTGACGTTTCCGGCAGAAACGCAATTTATAACATGGACGGAAATAAAACCGTTCAACTGTTCTTAGCAAAAAATCCTGCGGGATGGAATGAAACGCTTTCTCATATTTCAAAGAACAATAAGGGCAATACTATATTCGCTTTCAATTGCAATATCGCTGACGGCAAAGATCCTTCATGGCTGTATGATGTCGACTTTGAAAATGCATCGATTGAAAATATTATCGTTTACGGTGAACGAGAACTAGACATGACTCTCCGGTTAGAAGTTGCAGGTAAAAAAGTTATCGAGGCAAATTCTCTTTTAGATGCGTTGAGTAAATGCCCAGATGACAGTCACGTAAATATTGTTGCCAGCTACACTCAGTTTTTGAAACTATCGAGACTGCTTCCAAAACTTAGCGAAAAGGGAGACGAAAAATGAGTGTTTCAATAGCGATTATATATCAAGAACTTTTGGGCACTTACGGAGATAGAGGTAATGCTCTCGCATTTGCACATCGTGCACAATTGAATGAAATTGATTGTGAAATTATTCAAGTAAAGCCTGGCGACAAAATTCCAACTTCATGCGACCTCTATCTGCTCGGAGGCGGCGAAGACAATGCTCAAACATTAGCTACAAAATTGCTTACCGAAAACAAAAAGCGTTTTCAAGAAGCAATGGAAAATTCTATTTTGCTTGCGATATGTGCTGGATTTCAGATACTTGGGAAGCAATTTCCGATAAGTGATGGAAAGTTTCACCCGGGATTAGACTTAATCGATGCTACGACTCAGCCCGGTAGTCCAAGAATAATTGGAGAAGTTATCATTGATTCGATAATTCCTGGCGTTGGAGAGCTGACAGGTTTTGAAAATCATGGAGGACGAACAACAATCTCTAACAACTCAGAACCACTAGGTAAAGTACTTACTGGTTACGGGAACGGAATCGATAACAACGGAACTTTTGTTGACGGATACTTCGCCGAGGGAGTTATTTGTTCTTATCTTCATGGACCAATACTTGCTAGAAACCCTAAATTATGCGACTATCTCTTATCTAAAATTACAAATATAGAATCTGGCAAATTTAATTCTTCGGATGACGATACCGCCGCGAAACTTCATAAAGAACGGCTGCTCGCCAATTAATAAGCCCTCCTACGATTTGTCCATTTTGGCACTATTTGGTAGAATTGGGCAGTGACATCTGATCTTGAAATCCTAAAACGCGTCCATTTTGTGCAACCTGAGAACGGTTTGATTCCGAGAAATTTCCCTGTTGACCCTTCAAAAGTTCATAAAATTGAAACGCTAAAACCGGCAAAACCTGGGGATAATAGAAACACGCACACCTTCAGATATGTAATTGCGGTTGCTGGCGATGACAGAGAACAAGCCGCACATGAATTTCATGATCGAGTTTTACGCTATCCAACGAAACACGGAATATTCGCACTCTACGGAACTCAAATCGGAACCGCGAAAACAATGCTTAATTTAAATCCAGTTGACCAAGGCAACGTTCCAGGTGCACCAAAAATCAAGAAACTTTCTAAAGAAGATATAGAACGCATTAAAACTTTTCGCGACCATTTGCACGGACACAGAATGTTAATTATTCGCGGAGCTTTTGAATCTGAAAAAGAATTCATCGAAGCACTTACTCGCGCGGCTCAGTCACGTCCCGATGAACACGACTTCACCCCGAGACTTCCATCTATGTTTGTCGACTTTGTTGCAATTGATCCACTACTTGCAGTTAGCGCAGCACTTAAAACTGCTGGAACCAAAGGAAAGCAAATAGCTCCTAATGTTCCAGCTTCAAGAGCAATAGGGATCGTGAGCGATTTGGCAATAGCTTCGTCCGCAGGAATTGAAAACGCTGCAAATAGGCTTCATGAATTATCGACGAATAGGCAATGCCCGATTCAATCAAGATAAATTTTCAAGATCTAAGAATATGCTTTAAGGATTCTTTCTCTTAAAGACATCAATGCTGAATCGCTTTGTTCAATTGCTTCTCGAATTGCATTCATATATTGAAACATCCAAGAAAGATTGTGCAAAGTACAAAGATAAGGAGCACTGGCTTCCCTTTGAGTAACAAGATGCCGAATAAAACCACGAGAATAGTTTTTACAAACTTTACAAGAACAATTTGAGTCGATTGGTAAATCGCTTTTTGAATATTGGGCATTACGCAAATGCAATTTCCCTTCCCAAGTTAAGAGAACGCCATGCCTAGCCAATCTTGTAGGCAAAACACAATCAAACATGTCGATACCTCTCATAACCGCTTCAATAATCCCTATTGGATCACCTATTCCCATTAGATATCTAGGTTGATTTTCAGGAAACGAATTATTCTCTGCCAATACATCAAGCATGCCAATCATCACATCGCGAGATTCTCCAACACTCAAACCTCCAATTGCATATCCATCAAAATCGAGGTCAACAGTTCTTGCAGCAGATTCCAAACGCAGAAGTTCTGAATCACCACCTTGAACTATTCCAAACAACGCCTGATCGTCCACGCGACTATGAGCTTTTTTTGCACGCTTGGCCCAATCGTGAGTTCTCATCATTGCTTGTCTTAAAGTTGACTCATCTGCGGGTAAAGCAGAACAAACGTCTAACACCATTTGGATATCGGCACCGAGAAGTTGTTGTACTTCAACAGCACCTTCGGGAGATAAATCGATTAGAGATCCGTCATAGGTTGATCTGAATTGAACGCCGTCATCAGAGACTTTTGGAGAAAGTGAAAAAACTTGAAAGCCTCCAGAATCGGTGAGAGTTAAGCCGTCCCAACCTGAAAATTTTGCTAAACCTCCGAGATCAGAAACTATCTGTGCGCCTGGACGAAGCATCAAATGATATGCGTTTCCAAGAACTATCTCTGCACCTAGTTCTTCATAATCATGCGCGGCCAATGTTCTAACTGCACCTCGTGTGCCAACAGGCATGAATATTGGAGTGGAATATTCACCACGAACTGTCTTAACTTTTCCTGTTCTTGCGCCTAAACGCTGGGCTTTAACATCAATTTCGAGCTTCATATTGACAACTTCAAATACTAGGCAGTAACTTTGTGGTGATCAGGGTGAGGTACATATGAGTATGTTAGATCGCACAGGTAAAAAACCTTTAGTTAACGTTCCAGACGCTTCAAATTTTTCTAATTGGGAAGAATTTGCAAAAGAACTGTTTGCAAAGTGTTTGGAATGGCCCGACGGTCCAATTCATTCAGACCAAAGCATAAGAACAATAGCAACAAACTTAGTAGAGCTAATCGATTCTATATCTTTTATCGAGTTGACATCATACGAGACGCGCGATTTGAAAGAATTTTTTGGTTCATACAAGCTTCTTTTGGGTGCTTTAGAAGTAGGCCCTGGAAAACAAAATGGATTTCACTTATCGCTCTTTAAACCAAAAGAAAAACTATTTGCCATTTTTGCAAAACAAGCCGGCGAAGTAATAGAGGTAATCCAGACAGACCTCTCAGAAATTGGAGCCCAATCACATCAAGCGCAAATCATTCATACAAATGGTTTGGATTCAGAAATGAACCCGGCTGACCCTCAAGTAAAATCTAGGATCAAAATGACCGATGAACTTGTTCAAGGCTTGGAAAACTTAAGACTAATCTCGCAAGGAAAACCATTGAACCCAATCATTAGCGATAATCCCGGCAGCTCAATCAGTCCGATGTCAAGCGAACGAGGATCGATTGTCGTGGTTGGCAAAGGCCCTGGTCCTATGGATTTAGCTTCTTAAATCAAGTATTCAGAGACGTTCATTGTCAATTAGTATGTTCTTATGACTCAAATAGACGTTATTTCTCCTGCTGACAGATTTCAAGGTGATTTAGGTTGGCTTAAATCATTCCACATATTTAACTTTGCTGAAAATTATATTCCTGGTCGTAGCGGTTTTGGTGATCTACTTGTTGTAAACGAGGATTACATAAAACCTGAATCAGGTTTTGGCATGCACCCTCATCGAGATATGGAAATTGTCACTTGGGTTTTAGCTGGTTCATTAACTCACGAAGATAATGCAGGAAACAAAGGAGTCATCGTTCCTGGCGAAGTACAACGAATGAGCGCTGGAAGTGGAGTTCTTCATTCAGAATACAATCACTCCCCCGATGAAGAGATTCATCTTCTTCAAATGTGGGTACTTCCAGACGTAAACGCAGTTCCACCTCGTTACGATCAGGAAAATGTTGAAGAATTAATTACAGATAAACTTGGATGTATTGCAAGCGGGCAATTCGATGCTCCAATTCATTTACACAATAAAAATGCTTCATTATATGTTGGAAGATACAAGCAAGCATCAAAAATTGAATTTCCGATTAACGAAAAACTTTTTGTCTACGTAGCTGCAGGTAATCTCGAATTTGATGGAACAAAATATAGCCAAGGGACAAGTCTCTTAATCTCTGAACCAAATACATCGAGCACCGCTTTATGCTCCGACGATAGTGAAATAGTTATTTGGTCTACCAGTTCAAAAGCTAGAGCTATGAGTCGATATCGAGACTAACCATTTTTATAGCCAACGATTGGGTATAAGAACTTCGAATCTTCACCAGAAAAAGCTGCCCAGGCTTTTTCGAATAGTTCTCGCTCTACAAAAACGTTCTCTCTAGCTGGTAGTCCTGGGTCGTTCAAGTAAACGCCATTTTCATCACATCCTCTAACAATCACAAAATGGCCGGTATAAGAATCTTCACCTCGGGTGATAGACGAGTCAATCGATACCATCACGGGAAAGTGCTGAATAAATTTGAGAATATCTTTATATGTTGGATCGCGTTTTTCAATTTCCAAGTTAGGCAATAGCTCTTCAATCATTTTCGCATCTGCAACTAGATCATTGTTTTCTTGTTGCCAGTCTGCAATTTCATCACCATATTGCCGTCGAATATATTCAACACCGTCTTTGACAAATTCTTCATAACTAAAAGGAGTTATTGTTAAAACATCGATACCTAGTGAACGAAGGTACTGAAAACCTAACAACGGCCATGTTCCACTTCCTGGTTTGTGGCCAGTGGCGATATCTAGTTGGGAAAAATTTGGAGAGCGATTTGGATCGAAATATTTGATTATCATTGCTAAACATGCCTGGTAACAATGCATATCATCTTGTGCGTTCGCAACGAAAGGAACGTCATGATTCACGCGAACAGCGTCTATTGAATCAGTCATTTACTAGTGTCTCAATTTTGTCGATTTTTTCCGACGACTTGTTTGCGTCTGAACCCTGTATTTGAAGCAGCTCTTCTCTAACCGCATTGGATTCTTCTTCTGCACCTGCTTCGGCCTTTGCGATTCGAGCTTCAATTCCTTCTTCCATAATTGCCAGGGCTTCAGCTAAAAGAGCATCGACCATTTCATCTTCTGGAACAACACGAACAACATGACCTTTAACAAAAAGGTGTCCTTTTCCTCGTCCAGCTGCAATTCCGAGATCTGCTTCGCGAGCTTCCCCCGGACCATTTACGACACACCCCATTATTGCTATTTGAAGAGGAATATTTTTATCTTCTAGAACCTTCTGTGCTCTTGCGGCAACATCAATAACATCGATTTCAGTTCGACCACAACTTGGACAAGCAATTAGGTCTAAGCCAGTACGCTCGCGCAATCCCAAGCTTTCTAAAAGAGTTCGCCCTGCTTTTGCTTCTTCTATTGGATCGGCAGTTAAGGAGAATCTAATCGTGTCGCCGATTCCTTCATTTAAAAGCGTTCCGATTCCCGCAACTGATTTAATTAAACCATTTGGCATTGGGCCCGCTTCAGTAACACCCAAGTGCAAAGGATAATCGCAAGTTTCGCTAAGCAATCTATAAGCCTCAACCATCAAAACTACGTTGCTCGCTTTGACAGAGATTTTTACGTCCTCGAAATCTACTTCCTGAAAATAGGATAATTCCTTCATTGCGGATTCAACAAGAGCTTCTGGAGTTGGGCCTCCATACTTCTCATACAAAGCGGGATCTAATGATCCAGCATTAACTCCAATTCGGATAGGTATGCCTCTATCTTTGGCTTCACTTGCAACAATTTTTATCTGTTCGGGTTTTCTAATATTTCCGGGATTCAATCGTAAAGCTGAAACCCCTGCTTCCATTGCAGCAAGTGCCAATTTATATTGAAAGTGAATGTCGGCGACTATGGGTAATGGAGATCGCGGAACTATTTGAGCCAAACCCTGTGCAGCTTCTATTTCATTACAGGTACATCGCACGATGTCGCAACCTGCACCACGAAGTGCATAGATTTGCGCGAGGGTTCCGTCGACATCAGATGTTTTTGTAGTTGTCATCGATTGTATCGATACAGGGGCATCTCCACCAACAGCGACATTACCGACTTGAACTTGACGAGTTTTTTTGCGTGTAATCACGCTCATAGCCTAGGACGTAATCTGCAGCACGTCGAGCCAGAGAGTACTTAAACTAAACACAATCAGTACTCCAACGAATACAACAGCAATCGGCATGAGCTTTTTGAAATCTGCTGTTACTTTTTTCTTCTTGAATTTTGAGGCTATTCCTTCATAGATTGCTACAGCAGCATGGCCTCCATCTAATGGGATAAGCGGTACCAGGTTGAATAATGCCAAAAATACATTTACTAGCGCGATGATGTAGAACAAAAACCAAATGTCTTGATTTACGAACTGGCCACCTATATTTACGATTCCAGCAACTGAACTTGGTCGATCTTGACGTTCATAATCACCTTCAACAACGGTTTGTGAATAGTCACTTATACCCGAAGGGCTTACGAGCCTCTTCATAGCTGAACCTGACAGTTTGACAATATTCCAAATTGCTTCTCCTGAACGGGGAACCGCTTCAATAACACTCAAGCGTTCATATTCGGAAATTCTCGTGACACCTAATTGAGGCTCATTTGTTTCTTTTCCTTGTTCATTTATTGCGGCTTCAAGTTCGGTTATTCTTGTAATGCTTTTTCCGTCGCGAATATATGTGACTTCTATTTTCTCTCCAATGTCCTTTTTGGAAATAGCTAGAACTAAATCATCAAATGTTTCTGTTTCGGTGTTATTTATACTAACGATTCGATCGCCTTTTTGTAGTCCAGCTTGATCAGCAGAAGATCCCGGATTTACAGACTCAATAATAGGTCTAGATTCTGAAGTTTCTTTGGGAACCCCATTCAAAGTAAGAGAGGCAAAAATTAACACGTATGCAAGAATAAGGTTTACAGTTACACCAGCCAAAATGACTACAAGTTTTTTAAATGTGTGGCCTTGCCTATAGGTCCTTCCCTCATCGTCTTCGTGAACTTCTTCCATATTTGTCATACCGATTATTTTCACATAGCCGCCGAGAGGAATTGCCTTTATCCCATATTCAGTTTCACCTTTTTTAAATGACCAAATTCTCGGACCGAAACCAACAAAAAATTCTGTTGCTTTCATCTTTGCCCATCTAGCAGCGACAAAGTGCCCTGCTTCGTGAAGCATGATTGTAATTAAGATTGCTAAGCCAACCAGTCCGTATCCACGGGAAGTCGGATTAACAAGCATTACGATTACTGCCAAAACTATCATTGCAAGAATCGTATTTGAACGAGTTTTACTCCAATGTGAATGCGCTTCGAGGTGATCTCCTGAAAATGTCATCTACATAATCCTTTTTTCAACGTATCTTTGTGCTCGTTCTCGTGCCAATCTATCAGCTTCGTAGACTTCCTCTTCATTATCGACAGGTAAAGTCCCTTCCTGTAATACGTCATCAACCACTTCAGAGATTGAAGAAAAACTGATTTTGTCGTCCAAAAATGCCTGAACTGCGATTTCGTTGGCTGCGCTTAGTGTTGCAGGAGCTCCTCCGCCGAGCCTTCCAGCTTCATATGCAAGGTCAAGTGCTGGGAAAGCTTCTCGATCTGGAGGCTCAAAATCTAATGAGAACGCTTCATCGAAACTCATTTTTCCATAACTGACGTTGAGACGATTCTGCACGCCTAATGCAAGTGAAATCGGAAGTCTCATATCGGGGTGAGAAAGCTGAGCGATTGTTGCTCCATCGACAAAAGTGACCATTGAATGAACAATCGATTGAGGGTGCACTACAACTTTTATTTTGTCGAATTCAACACCAAAGAGTTCGTGCGCTTCAATAACTTCCAATCCTTTATTAAAAAGTGTTGCTGAATCAATTGTTATTTTTGGCCCCATTGACCAAGTTGGATGTTTTAGTGCTTGTTCTTTGGTTACGTTCTTTATCTCTTCTTCAGTTTTACCGCGAAACGGCCCGCCGCTTGCAGTTAAAACAATTTCATCTACTTCTTGTGGTGTTCCAGAACGAAGACATTGCCAAATTGCACTATGTTCAGAATCTACAGGAATTATTTGGCCTTTGAAATCTTTCGAACTGGTGATTTTTCTTACAACAGGACCACCTGCAATAAGGCTTTCTTTGTTTGCCAACCCAAGTACCTTGTTCGCCTTCAAGGATTCCAACGTTGCCGAAAAACCAGCAAATCCAACGACCCCATTAATTACAACATCGACGTCATCTGCACTAGCGAAGTCTTTGAGAACGCTTATATCTTTTGTTGCACTTCGAGCACATTCATTTGAAAGACCCCATGCATTTCGTTGTTCCTCTAGAAGTTCAAGATTATTCCCTGCTGCAATTCGCACAACTTCATGAGTGTCGCGAACTTTATCTAAAACTTGCAAGGATTGGGTACCAATAGAACCAGTAGATCCTAAAACCGCTACTCGTACTTTGTCTCCCATTGATTCCATTCTAGGTCAATAGCTTCGATTTTCAACCCTAAAATAGGTTTCTGGTGTTTTAAATCAGTACGAGAGCTAAATAGTAAGCAACTGGTAGAGCAAAAAGGAAACCGTCGAAACGATCCATTAGCCCGCCATGGCCAGGCAAGATGTTGCCAAAATCTTTAACGCCAACGTCACGTTTAAGCATTGATTCTACCAAGTCGCCGAAAATTGAAGCACATGCGATCAATGTACCTAACGCGATTCCACCTTTTACATCTCCCCAGATATTTGAAGATGAAGAATAAGCAACAAAGATTCCGACAATAATTGCAGCAACAACACCTGCAGTTGTTCCTTCCATTGTTTTGTTTGGCGAGATCGCAGGGATTAGCGGAGTTCGTCCCATAAACTTTCCAAAAATATAGGCTGCCGTGTCATTTGCAGCAACACAAATTGCTGTAGACACTAAAACAAATACTCCTATCGATTTTCCAGTCGAGTCTTCGAGCGCCAAAATCATTCCAGCAAACGAACCGAGAATACCGATGTACATATAAACAAGTGCCGATACGCCCAATCCAATAACGGGACGGGCTTTAACGACTCCAAATAAATACCAAATGGAAGCAAAAACAAAGAACGTCGCAGCTGAAAGAGCGACCGATCGATCGCCTACTAAATATCCTGCGAATACAGAGAAAATTGACCATATCGCAATTAAAAATGTTGCTGGCTTACTTCCAATTTGTCTAAATGCCCCACTTAATTCCAAGCTCATTGCACCAATCAAAACAGCAACGAAAATTAGTGTTGGAATGGTACCGAGAAACGCGCAAACAATAGCAATTGCAGCTAACACAACGCCCGTAATTGAACGTGTAACTAAAACAGAGATCTCGCTTTGAACAGCCGTTTCATTTTCTTCTGTTCCATTCGATTCATATGGAGCTGAACCAGGTCTTTTATTTCGCTTTTGCCGCGCAGATAACGCCTTCGTTTTTTGAGATTTAGCGTTCTTTCCTAAAACGAGATTCTCGCCCTCAACAGGATCGACAGATGCAGTGTCAGGAACAGTAGATATTTTCGCAATTTTATGTTCACCCGTGTTACTACTTACTCGCTTAACAGCAACTTGCTTTTCAAATTCTTCATCGCTTTCTGAAATAGCCAAATGATCTTCGCTTTTAGTTTCAGTGACGAACGCATCGTCCATCAAAGATTTTGTAGGATCATAATCGGCAGCGTTCCAATCATTTTGATCTACTCGAAGTCGAGGCTGCGAAGCAGTTAGTGCTTCCCATCCATCTCCGGGCGCATCATCCATAACGGCTGCTGGCACTTCTCCTGTTGGGGCTTCGCTCCAATGCGGTAATTCAACAGTTTTTGTTTGCTCAGAACCCGAACTCATGCTCGATGTTGAAACAGACTTTTTTGACTTCTTTGATTTGGAAGATGACGGTTCGGAACTAAGTTCACTGGCCTCTTTTGCGCCAAGGATCCTAACTCCTTCAACTTCTTTACTTTCGTCCGCCATTAGTCCCCCTGTTTTATTTTTCACATGCACTTAAGCATGACTGCCTAGCCTAGGTGAAACCTAGACCTCCATCAATTCCGCTTCCTTTGTATTTGCCATAGCGTCAATTTCGCTAACAATCTCAGTTGTCGCTTTGTCTAAGTCTTTTTCTGCTCGTTCTACATCATCTTTTGAAATCTCGCCATCTTTTTCAAGCTTCTCCAACTCTTGTCGCGCATTTCGTCGCGCATTACGAGACGAAACTCGAGCATCTTCAGCTTTTGCTTTTGCAACCTTTACAAGTTCTTTTCTTCTGTCTTCAGTAAGAGGCGGAAAAGTAAGTCGGATTGTATTTCCATCATTAGTTGGGTTGATTCCAAGATCAGAAGTCTGAATTGCCTTCTCAATTGCTTGCAATGCGCCTTTGTCGAAAGGGACGATTAGGAGCTGGCGCGCTTCAGGCACTGAAAAACTTGCAAGTTGTTGCAAAGGTACGCTGCTGCCGTAGTAGTCAACATTTAATCGATCAACCATTGAGGCATTTGCTCGACCTGATCTGATGGTAGAAAATTCTTCTTGCAAATGAGTAATAGCAGCTCGCATTGATTCGTTTGCTGTTTTCTTAATTGCGTCGATCATTACTTTCCTTCTTCATTCACTTCGTTCGTAACTGTTGTACCGATATCATCGCCCATTAACACTTTTGAGATATTACCTGAGGTTTCAACATCAAATACCACGATCGGTAGATTATTGTCCATACAAAATGTAAGTGCTGTTGAATCCATAACTTTCAACCCTTTATTGATGACATCTAAGTAGGTTGTGTGGGAGATCTTTGTAGCTGACTTATCTGTCCTTGGATCAGCAGTATAAATTCCATCAACTCCAGAGTGCGTGCCTTTAAGTACCGCTTGAGCACCAACTTCTGCCGCCCGAAGTGCAGCGCCAGTATCAGTTGTAATGAATGGCATTCCTGTTCCAGCAGCGAAAATAACTACACGTCCTTTTTCCATATGACGGATTGCTCGGAGCGGAATATAGCTTTCGGCGACTTGGGCCATAGTGATTGCCGTTTGAACTCTTGAAGGTTGACCAATTGCTTCGAAAGCATCTTGAAGCGCCAAAGCATTAATAACAGTTGCGAGCATACCCATGTAATCGGCACGAGCACGATCCATACCACGAGAAGCTCCAGCCATACCTCGAAAGATATTTCCTCCACCTACAACAATGGCGAATTGGACTCCAGAATCAGTTGAGACTTTCGCGATCTCTTGAGCAGTTCGAGCTACTTTTTCAGCGTCAATTCCATAACCTGTATCGTTCGGGGCAAATGCTTCACCAGATAACTTAAGTAGTACTCTTTCGTATCTTGGTTTTGTCATCTGGCTCCCCTTATAAATACTGTCTCTGCTTTGAAATCAACCTAGCTGATAGCCGCATGAAAAATGAAAATCATTGGGCTTAGAGCTAGGTAGTTCTTATTCTTCGCCTATCTTGATTCTAGAGAATCGTGAAACTGTAGCATCTGCACCAAGACTTGCAAGTACGTCTTTAATAGACTGCTTGTTATCTTTCACAAATGGTTGTTCTAGAAGACAAATTGATTTAAAGAAACCATCAAGTCGACCAGTGATTATTTTCTCCATCGCAGCTTCAGGTTTTCCTTCTGCTCTTGTAATTTCTTCAAGAACAACTTTTTCCCGAGCAACTTCTTCTTCTGGGACATCTTCTCGGCGAACATACCTTGGAGCGGATGAAGCGATATGCAAAGCAATGTCATGAGCAACTTCTCTGGCAACTTCACTGTCGGCAACATTCGAGAGCTCAACAAGAACTCCAATGAATCCGCGACCGGATTGAAGGTGCTTATATGCGTCAACAACACCTGACGTTTCAAAACGCTCTGATCGACCAAGAGATACATTCTCTCCGACCTTGGCACCTAAGGCTGTTATTTCTTCACCAACTGTAGAATCTTTGAAAGGTTGACTTTCAAGATTTTCGCTACCTGATTTTGCAACCAAGGAAGCTAGTTCTGCAACAAAACCAGTGAATAGATCTCCCTTTGCAACAAAGTCTGTCTCACAGTTAACTTCAACCAATGCAGCTACATTTCCATCGAGAACCACATCGACTGTTCCTTGATCTGCAGCACGTCCAGCGCGCTTTGCAGCACCTGCTAGACCTTTTTTACGCAACCATTCTTTAGCGAGTTCCATATCGCCATCGCTCTCAGCGAGCGCATTTTTACAGTCCATCATTCCTGCGCTGGTTAATTTTCGAAGATTTGCTACATCTTGAGCTGTATATGACATCGTTACTTCTTTCTTTAAATATTAAGATTTATTAATCAAAATCTATTTTGCAGCTGGGGCTTCTTCTGCTGGCGCTGCTTCTTCTTGTGGCTTTTCAGCTTTAGCTTCTTTAGCGGCTGCAAGTTTAGCTTCGCGTTCCTTTTGTTGAGCTGCTGCTTGTGCTCGAGCTTTATTTTGCTCTTTAGCTTTTGCGTCTAACTCTTCACGAGTAGGTGCAGCTTTTGCACTTGGAGCTACTCCACCCTTTTTAACAGCGATTTGTTTTCCTGCTTCACAAGCATCTGCGATTACTCGACACATAAGGTCAGATGCGCGGATTGCGTCATCGTTTCCTGGGATGATGTAGTCGATAATGTCTGGGTCACAGTTTGTGTCGACCATAGCAATAACTTTGATACCAAGCTTGCGAGCTTCGGTTACTGCAATATGTTCTTTTTTGGTGTCAATTACGAAAATTGCTGAAGGCATTTTTTCTAGCCCGCGAATACCACCGAGGTTACGGTGTAGCTTGTCGAGTTCACGTGTAACTTTAAGAGCTTCTTTTTTAATCATCAAAGATGTTTCACCTGTACGAACTTTACGTTCGAGTTCTTGCATCTTGTCGATTCGCTTGCGCATTGTTTGGAAGTTTGTAAGCATTCCACCCAACCAACGGTTGTTTACATATGGCATGCCAACTCGTGCAGCATGTTGCTTAACTGGTTCTTGTGTTTGTTTTTTCGTTCCGACGAACAAGATAAGTCCGCCATCTGCGACTGTTTTACGAACATACTTATATGCATCGTCAACTAGATCTAGAGTTTTTTCGAGATTGATAACGTGAATACCGTTTTTCTCTCCAAAGATGAATCTTTGCATCTTCGGGTTCCAACGACGGGTTTGATGTCCAAAGTGAACGCCCGCTTCGAGCATTTGTTTCATGGTGACTACAGCCACATTTCCTCCTAGGTTTAACTTCTATCTAGCCAGACACGATTTCTCTCGCGACCCGGATATGCCAGATATGCTTAATTTATTGTGGATACATTCTATACATCTGTCTTACAGGGCATCGAATTGGCCGAATTCGTGCAAATCGCCTCGTCGAATAACAGTCACATTGCTAACTTGCCATCGAATCGACAAAATCATTGATGCTTGCCAGGTTATTTGTGTCAGCCCAATCGCGGATCGACCGTGAAATGAAAATTTCACTTGAACGGACCACACTGGCTTGAACTATCGATTTTCCAGAATCTGCGATTGTCGGGCACGGAGGTTTCGAACCTTCTAAGAAATGCTGCATTGTCGCAATTGCTCGGTTATCGTTCGTAATACCTGAGTGGGAGTTCAATAAATCGTTTGAGGGCAAAGTTATTTCATTTGCTCCTGGCGCGGATTTAGTTGCAGCTGTAACGATTAAATCTGGCGCGAGCCGGATTGTTTGAACTTCAACTTTTGAAAGTGGTTTCTCTCTGTTAACAAGTTCGGCAACTTCCCCATTCTCGCCAACCTGTGCCACCGATTCAGAAGTTGCTCTTGGAACCATCTTTCCAATATTTTCAATAACTGTTTTGCTATCTTTCTGGCTTTCTAAAATTTCTCTCCCAGTAGCTAGGGCTGTTCCATTTAAAGGAGGTGCTAATAATGTAACTTTCCCTATTTTTGGGTAAGCAACGTCGAGCGGATCATAATATTTAGCCAACCAAATCGAAGCAACGGCACCGCCGAGCGAATGAGTAGTCAAATCTAACTTTTGGCCTGGATTTTTAATTTTGAAATCGCGAACATGCGCATCCAAACTCTTCGCTGCCAAATCTAGATCTTTATAAGTATCAGTGTCTTGATAACCTTGCGATTTTCCTGAATAAGAAAAATACTGAACTTCAGATTTGTCGTAACCCAAAGCTTCGACAGGCATATTCAAAGTCGATTCCAGTTTTCCATTTTCTAAAATATCTCCAGAAGTTCCTAAGCCCGCAATAACCAACAACGAGTTTCCACTTCCCTTATATCCATCGCTCTTACTTCTAACTTTAAATTTGGCTTTTGGATTGCATTTCAAAATGATGCTTTTAGAACACGTCGCGAAAATACACGATCCTGGAATGAGTATTGTTCGCATTATGGTTGGAATGTCGTAAGTAGCATATTGATCAAGAATTTTTAATGTGGTGTTCCCTGCCGAAATAATTAAATCGTGAACTAACAAACTTAAGTTTGTTGCCATTTCAAAAGGCAGCGTTATTACGTCAGCCATTGTCTCTAAGTACCAAATTGCCGTTTCACTTCCAAGTTCTAAAGCCCTGGCATATTGTTTTGCTATTTCCTGACTGAGCTCTTTCAATTCTTTAAAAGCTTGTTCTAGATGATTGATAAGTTTTTTCTCGAGCGACTTTAGTTTTTCTGCACCATCATCGATGCCGGAATTTATTTTTTCGACTAAGTCTTTCATTTCATTGATGGTGTCGATAGCTTTTTCGTAGGCTTTAGTGCTCTTACCTAGACCTCTTTCGAGATTGTCTAAACCTTGACCAACAAATTTCTCGAAGAATTTTTGTAGTCGTTTATCAGGATCAATAGAATCCAATAAAGAATTTATAGTTTTGAATTCAATGCGAGATATGGACTTCAACGAAGGGGATGAATATTTAGGAAATTCACCAAGTCGAATTTCTCTCACAATTAATTCGGAATCTAAATACTTCATGGGATCGACATATTTGGCTTTGTGTCGCATAGTAAAAAGAAACGTATTATTACCGTCGATTGATTTACCTAAACCCACAGTTCCTAAAAGTTGACCTTTCCTAATATCGTCTCCGAGACGCACTGTTTTTGTTGCCAAGTTTGTGTACGTTGATTTGAAATCCTTACCGTGACTAACTGTTACATGCAATACTCCTGCAACTTTACCTGCGAAAATTACTTCACCATCTGCGCTAGCAAATACAGAAGAACCTATATTTGCGAAAAAAGAAACGCCTCTATGTCCTGGACCGTACTCAAACTTAGGCTCAATGAATTCTTTTGCAATCACTTTAGATTTAAGCGGATATCCAAATGTCGAATCGCTATCTTTAGCCATCGCAGAAGCTGGAAAGACATGCAGTATTGAAATCGAAACAAATACTACGGCGGTGCATCGTTGGCTGAAGAGACTGAATATTCCCACCACAAACTCCAATAAGGATTTTATAGAGGGAAGAAAAGACAACTAAGAATCTAGCGTCAACAACCGAAAAATTATTTCACAAACATTTCGACTTGTAAATATTCATTTTAGCAAAATTTTCAAAAACTACTTACAGTCACCTTTTGCATCCAGGAATTCATAGATTTCTACTCCTTCGTTCTCGTAAACTAAAGTTCGATTTTCATTTGGCACACTTTCTAGAACATCAATCGGTGATTCATATGGAGTTTTTGAATCATAGTAATAATACCGGAACCCTGAATTGAAAAGTTTACAAAACGACTCTTGGAAATTTTGCTCTAGGCCCACATATGACTCGTAATTTGAATGCGTGGTCTTAGACCCATACTCACCACTTTGAAATGGCATAGAAATCGTATTGTCAGTAAACGCTGGAATCCATGATGCACCGGTTGTAGCAAAAATTCGCGTGCTTCCAGGGCCATTTTGTTGAGCATCGTTTAAAATCTTGGCGTTTGGATCGATATTATTTTCAATCCATTTGAATGAGGAAACGTCAGAGCTATCGATCATGTTTACACCTGCGGTGTTCCTATCAAATGAATCAAACTGTTTTGTGCCTTGATCGAAAACAATTGCGCCAAAAATAAGGACCCCTAGAAAAACAAAAAGAATAGATTTAGATGAACTTTCCCAAAGTAAAGCTATTGCGCCTGCAAGGGTAAGTCCTAACATCGGAAAAGCCAGCAGGGTTCCTGATTCTAAAACGATTGCAAGAGTCAGCACATCAACAAACACAATGAGTGTACAAATACCGAAAATCGTTATGAAAATTGTCAATACTGAGAAGTACATTTTCTTATACCCCAAGAGTAAAACTATTAGAGCACTAACCCAAGCTAAAGTTAAATACTTGTTACCGAACTGATTGTATGTTGACGCGAATTGGGAATATGTGCTCTTAAGTGAGGCCCGAGGGTGAAATTTTACAGATGTAGCTTCGTCAACTTTTTCGTCAGATTTCACAAGTTGACTGTCAAAGGCCGTGTATTTAGTTACTTGGTTATCCGAAATTCTTATACGATCGGCATTTGTCTTAACCATCCATATGGCACTAAACGCAAGTATGACCATTCCAACCAGAAATGTATGTCGGACCAAATTTTTAACATATTTTGAATCAACCCGATTTTTAAACAACGAGTAAAGAATAAACACTCCAGAGATTGCAATCACAAATGCGCCAGTAGGATAGTGAATGATTAACATTGCAATAAGTGATAAGCAGAAAAGCAAGTTGTTCTTTAAATTATTTCTTTCAATAAGCCAATGCAGAAACAAGAAAGTCAACGGCGCAAATGTAATGGCAACAACTATTGCGTTTTTTCCAGCAGCTGAATATAACGCATTTGGAAATGGCAGAGCGAAGATCGCAAGTCCCACGGCAAGTGAGAAAACTCGATTTTTCGTTATTTGATACGCAACTATGCCCCAAACCAATACTGCAGATGCGCTCAAAAAGTTCGTTACAAATAATGTAGATTGGGCGAAACTGGAATTGACCGCATTGGAAAACGCGAGTATCAAAACATGAATTCCTGGAGAATAAAAATAGTCGATAGTGTTCGAATCTTCAATTGATTTCGCCCAATATGCGTGAGCGATTGGATCATGCAGAATTGCTGCTTGCTCGCCTAAAACAGAAAATACTCTGGCGATCAGGCCCACAATAAATACAAGGTAAATACCAAGCGTAGTTATGATATCAACATTTTTTATCTCTACAAGGTCGGTTTTTCTTTTTTGTCTCATTACAAAAAGCAACGATGTTAGAAGTACGTTAAAAATAATCAGAGTTTCGATAGAAACCGGAATTTTGATCAAAGACATTAATGCAGCTGCAACCATTAGAATCGACAAATTCACAAATACAACAAGCGGCACAGCCATAAGGAAGTTCTTTTTAGAAATTGATATCAGATACTTCGATGGAAACAAAGTGAATATAACCAGGATTGCCGGACTTCGGATAAAAAGTGAAAATATAGCGACAGCAATGTAAGCAGCAAAAACTAAGTACTTTGTGTTTACTAGATTTTTTAAAAAAGCAGAATCAAACTTAAGTCGATTCATGAATTCACCATAAAGGCAATACAAATATCGAAATATTTAGCTTTTCCTGAGGTTTTGATCATTAACTCAGTATACAATCCCCAGAGAGACTTCCAGGGTACACGTAGCTACGAGAATTGATCAATATGGTCAGATTTTGAAAAAACTCAAATTAGCCTTTTTTCGCATACTTCTTTTGCAAACGAATAAAGTCAGACACGTACTGCTCATTGAGCTTCTTTACTTCAGAATCAGACAGCACTTTTTTCGAAGTTTTAAAAATTTCTTTTTCTTCTTCTTCCATATGGTGGCGAACTTCTTTGGTCACTTTTTTTGCCTTGGTCATAAAAGCTTTACCCTTCGGGTCTAACTTTTTCATGTCTTCAATAAGATCATGAGCTTCTTCGTGTTCGTATGCTCCGTGACGTGCCTTTTCTAAACCTTCGTCGTGCATTAATATAGGAGAATAAAAGAATCTCTCTTCGGCTCCAGCATGTGCTTCAAGACTGGCCGCGAAATCCTTGAAAACTTTTTCTCTTACATCTGTTGGTGTCCGAGTTGAAGTTAGTTCCTTCATTAGGTTTTTTAGATCTTCGTGGTGTTCAAGTATTGAATCATAAATAGTTGCCATGTTTGTCTCCCTAATTAGCAAATGGTTGCCTAAATATAAAACGCATCCCAAACATGTTCTGTTAAATATTTCACCTAACCACGGAGAGTTATTTATTTAGCAAGTTGACTGACTTCAAAAATATATTCTTGAACTGATTCGATTGATCTTTGTTTCATGATGTTTTCTCGAATAGCGTGCGCGCCTTTAAATCCAACAACATAGGTTTTGGCGAATTTTTTCAATACGTCAGGGTTTTTGTTGCCTTGCCAAGTTTTGTCGAATAGTTCGATGTGTTCTGCGAATAGATTTAATTTTTCAATTGGAGACATTTGCTTCCAGGGGCTGTCGTCGTGAAAAACGTACGGGTCTGCAAAGATACCTCTGCCGATCATGATTCCATCTAAATTGTATTTGTTTGCTAGCTGTTCACCTTGCAAACGAGTGTTTATATCTCCATTGGCGATGATTTTTGTTAGGGGAGAAATAGAGTTACGCATTTCAATGATTTCAGGAAGTGCTTCAAAATGATTTTCTACATTTGATAGTTCTTGAACTGTACGGCAATGGACAATTAAAGCATCCAAATTTTGTTGCAGGAGAAACTCGATCCAGGTTAAATCAATCTCGTCGAAACCGATCCTTGTTTTCACGCTAACTGGAATTGTCTCGTCGCCCAGAGATGTTCCGGTTTGCGCTGCTTGAATAATGTCTTTCGCTTTGGCGCGATCATTGATTAATGCAGAACAAGCTCCTTTACTTATAATCTTTGCGACAGGACAACCCATATTGATATCTATACCTGCGTAACCAGCTTTAGAGAGTTCAAAACACTGGCTTTCATAGTTTTTTGGATGTAACCCCCAAACTTGAACGATCAATGGCTGTTCGTTTTCACTAAATGCAAGCTTTTGAGCCATTGCTTGTTTGCCAGGACTCGCTAATGAATCTACGGAAACAAACTCAGTAAAAAACACGTCAGGAGCGGCACATCGGGAAACAATTTGTCGAAATGCAGAATCGGTGACATCATTCATAGGAGCAAGCGCAAAAAATGGCTTTTTTGTTACTGAAAGAGAATCCCAAATCACCGATAAAGATTATCAGCTTAAAATGAAAAATTTACTACGAACTAATCCTATTTATATAAATCATGTGGTGTTTCTTCTACCGTCAACGGCATGATTCTTCGTCGATTCAAAAACCATCTGCCGAAAAAGAATGCGCTTACGCTAGCTGCGAACGCACTGACAACTACAAATTGAAAACTCACAGGACTAGAACTATTGGAACTAGCGGATGCAGCAACTCCAGCGACATTTTTGTCTTTGGCTTTTTTGCTTGCATTACTTATTCCGTCTAACCAGTCTGCGATAGGTACCGCACCTTGGACTTTCTCTCCTAGAACGTCCGTCTCGCCGAGATTTCTTGCTGTAAGTAATGGAAGGTTTGGAACTTTCGGAATTTTTATATTCGCTTTAATGCTCGGTAACGTAGGCGCTTTAGGAGTTGTGGTCACGGGCACAGAAGGTGCTGTTTGTGGAGCTGAAACTGGAGTAGACGGAGTTGTGGTAGCTGTCGTCGTTGTCGATGGGTTCGTGGTTGTTGTCGTTGTAGTACTTGTTGAATTTTCTAATTCTTCTAGATCAACATCGCCTTGAGCTCTTAATATGGGCAGTTCATTGTTTTCTGACTTCCACGTTAAACCAAAGTTCCAGTTTGTAAGAGGAATAGCCGTCGAACGGTTGAAATAATAATTGCTCTCATCTCCCGACTCGTTGACTTTCAAACAAGAGTCACTAGATACAAGTTCTCCTTCTTGAGACTGCGAATCCATTGCAGCGCCTGCGCACTCTGAAACCGATGTGCTGGTCACATCATACGAATTTCCCGTGAAAGATTCGGAGAGCAGCCAAGATGAATTGTTATCGAAATCTCCAATCGCTCCAACGAGTCCTCCGACATATCCCGATCCTTGAATCGAAGACGTCGAAAATGAATCATGTATTGAGCCATTTACTATTTGGCCAGCTAAGCCGCCAACAAATCCTGGTTGATCTAATGTAATTGAACCTGTGGAATACACTCTTTCAAGATTTGAATAGTATCCAATTCCAACAATTGATCCAGCGACAATTCCGTCCCCTGGACCCTCTGCCGGAACACTCATTCCGCTACCTTGAAGATATGGATTAAGTATGGATATATCTCCTGTGCTGTACGAATCTGAAATATTGGCGAGTCCGTAACCTACTATTCCACCAGCAATCGCACCTGCATTAGTAGTATCGAAATCGATGTCCAAGTCAAAATCGGCTACTGACTTTGTTATCGTTACGAAAGTTTCATCCATCACCCCTGGTGAACCAACAATGCCGCCAAACACATACATTCCCGCGGAAGTGTTACTCAATTGTTCAATCGCAACACCTGTAGAATCGATTATTGAAATTTTATCGTAGGAGGCACTTATAAAATTGCCGTCTTGAAGAGGAACTAAAATGTCGTGATAGTTTTGAATTTGAAATTCATCTATAAACAATCCAGATGAATCGAAGCGATAAGTTTTTGAAGCCCAACTATCTCGGACCAATAATTCTCCGCTTAAAGTCTCCGTTATTCTATCGGGACTTTCAAAAAGCCCTCCTCCATTTCCATGACCACCGAATCGCGATTCATAATTAAGCGCAGAATCAAATTTTGATATATAACGGGTATTGCTATCTGAAACAAATAAGTTACCTAAAGAATCGAATTCTATTTTTCCAGGATACGAGAATTGTCCAGGATCATTTCCTTGGCTGCCGATTGTTCGAACGAAGTTCCCATCATTATCAAACTTAACTATTTGTTGAGCATAACCATCTGAAACATAGACGTTACCTTGTGAATCTAAAGTTAAATCGCGTGGATAGTTGAACTCTCCCTGACCTGACCCTTGAGCTCCCCATTTGGCAACAAATTCTCCATCACTATTGAATTTTGTTACGCGATACAGGTTTTGATCGAGCACAAAAATGTTCCCGTTAGCGTCTATATCTAAAGCAACTGGGTAATCTAACTGTCCGTCTCCAGTGCCTGATGCTCCAAACGTGTCGAGTAGAAATCCGTTTGGATCTACTTTTTGAATCACATCAATGTTTCCGTCGGTATAGTAAATGTTGCCATCTCCGCCCAAGACTAAATCGGTCAAATTATCCGGTGAAACTTTCTGTGGTTCTTGTGAAGCTCTAATCGTCATTGAACCATTTATATTCACGCGATCGATAATCGTATTTCCACCCATGGTCATCATTGCCAAGCCGCCAGAATACCCGTCAGCAATATCAGATGTTAATTGCACATTTGTAAAATTTACGTTCGAGATCGTTGCAGCATTTAAAATTCCAAAAATTGCGTTATAAGAACTTGAGTGTTGCGTAACATTTGAAATGGTAAACCCTCCACCATCGAAATCACCTTTGAATCCTGTAGGCACTCCATATTCCTGAGGATTTAGATTGTCCCAGATTGGTGCGAACCCAGTAACGTCCATTGTTGTTGTATCGTATATCGTGATCGGATCCCATTCCCATGTAGCAGATTCGGCGCAATCGATGTTGTTGGCAAGGATATATTTACCTTCCATATCTCCAATTACTTTAGATACAGGGTCCATCCCGATTGCTTGAAACTGCTGACAAGTCGAAATGATATATTCGTTCTGTACTCCTGTAACAACTTGTGCGATGTCAGACCATTTTGTGGTTTTTACTTCATTGTAATTTGAACCTGCGACCCTGAATTCATATGTTGAATTTGGCTCTAGTCCAGCAAAAGTATGCGACTGATTATCAGAAATGTTCGATTCGGTCCATTCAGTCTCACCGAGTTTTCGATATCCAACAATTACTCTTTCTGGATTACCTTGGGTTTCCCATGTCAGCGAAGCTGATTTCACAGTGGAAGTTCCACTCAAGTTAAGAGGAGCATCCGAGCACTCTGATGTAGTTAGAGTCTTATCTTCACCATAAGCTGTACCATTTGTGTTTGTTGCATAGGCTCGGAAATGATACAGAGTTTCGCATTGTAGATCCATTAAGTAAGCATTAGTTCTAAAACCCGTATTCATAAATCTTTGTATTCTGAAATTAGAAGCATCAGAAACGAGTATTGATCCGTCACTTTCAAGAGCAAGCGACTTTGGATTCTGGAATTGACCATTTCCGGTTCCTTGTGAACCAAACTTATCAATATGCAGTCCTGCGCTGTCGAAGATTTGTACTCGATTGTTTTGTGAATCTAGAACAACGAAATTACCTTGTGAATCGATTTCGAAACTCGTTGGCCCAAAAAGCTGTCCAGGTTCACTTCCGAACTCACCAAATTCATCTAGA
>Ga0209573_1000941_pt1 | contig 51048 bp, 44 predicted proteins | sample TNRBio252014_DNA_FD_185870 | JGI IMG/M metagenome (GOLD analysis project Ga0209573, IMG submission 185870) | Wastewater treatment Type I Accumulibacter community from EBPR Bioreactor in Madison, WI, USA - TNR Reactor_6/25/2014_ DNA (SPAdes)... | ecosystem: Engineered > Bioreactor > EBPR >... | reverse complement strand
CTGGCCCGCGCCTACGTGGGCCGCATCGCGCTGGACGATGCTTACATAACGTACCGCTACGCGCGCCATCTGGCCGAGGCGGGGACGCTGCGCTACAACCTGGCGCAGCCTGAGAACGCCTTTGCCACCACCGCGCCGGCCTACGCCGTGGCGCTGGCCGGACTGCACCGGCTGGGCGCAGACATCCCCTGGAGCGCGGCCGTGGGGGGCGTGCTGGGCATCCTGCTGGCCGCCTGGGCGCTGGGCGATGCGCTGGCGCGCGCCGCGCGCAGCAGCCACTTTCCCTGGCCCGCCGCGACCGGCCTGGCGGCCGGCGGCTTGCTGGCCTTTGCCCCGCTGCTCTGGCTGGTGTTGGGCATGGAGGGCCTGCCGGCGCTGGGCGTGACCCTGCTGGCCTTCTGGTTCGCCAATCGCCGCCAGGACGCCGCGGCGGCCGTGCTGCTGGGCGTTGCCATGGCGCTGCGCTTCGATGCTGCGGCCGCCGCGGCGGCCTGGGGGCTGTTGTTGTTGCTGCGCCGCCGCGCGCAGGCTTGGCCGGCGCTGGCGCTGTGCGGCGGGACGGCGTTGGCGCTGTATGGGCTGATGCACTTCGGGCTGGGCGTGCCGTTGCCGTCGACGCTGGGCAGCAAGCAGGCGCAGGTAGCGCTGGGCATCACCGGCTTCTTTCCTGGCGCGTCCTACCTGGACGGCGCAGCCTGGATTGCCACAGGCTATGGGCGCCAGTCGCCTTGGGCGATGGGCCTGTTGGCGCTGTTGGCGCTGGCCGGCCTGGCGCGCATTCTGGGCGCCTGGCGCACGGGCGTCTCGGCCCTGCACGCTGGCCCGCCGCCGGCTACGCTGGGCGTTCATGGCTACGTCGCCCTGTTGCTGTTGTGGGCGGCCTGTCATCTGGCGCTGTATGTCGTGCTGGGGGTCACGCCCTATCTGTGGTACTATCTGCCCTTTGTCGCCGTGCTGAGCGCACTGGCAGCGCTTGGCCTGACCACGTTGGCCTGTCTGCTGCCCGACCGGCGGGGCTGGCTGCGGCCGCTGGCCTTTGGCCTGCTGTTGGCAGTCGCGGCCAGCGGACTGGTGCGCTCCCAGCGGCTGATGCAGCAGCAACTGCGCGATTACGCCGATCTGCCGATTACGGACCCGCGCTCGGCCGTGCTGCCGGGCGTGCAGATACCGTCCTACCGTGAGGCGGGCCAGTGGTTGGAGGCCAACACAGCGCCCCAGGCCACGGTCGGCGTGGCCGATGTGGGGCTGATCGGCTACTACAGCCAGCGGCCGATGATCGACTTTTGGGGCTTGCTGGACCGCGATGTGGCCGGCGCGCTGGCCCGTCGCGATCTGGTGTGGGCGTTGTATGCCAAGCAGCCCGACTACCTGGCCCTCTATGGCGAGGCGCCGCTGTTCGGCTACGATATCTTCAAGGACCGCTGGTTCCAAAGCGCCTACGAGCCAGTCTACCGTGTACCGGCCGGCAAGGTGACGATCTATCAGCGCAAGCTGCCGGGCGTTGCGCCGCAGGCGCTCGCCACGGCGCCGGCCGACGCGATCCCCATGGTCTTTCGCTTCGGTGATGTGGTGGAGTTGGTGGCCTACAGCGCGCCGCCCGCGCCCTGGAGCCCCGATACGCCGCTGAATGTGATCTTCTACTGGCGCGTGCTGCGCCAGCCCGAGCACGATTACACGGTCTTCGTCCATCTGCGCGACAGCCGCGGGGCGATCGTGGCCACGCGCGACGCGCCGCCCCTGCTAGGCGCCCGGCCGATGTCCCAGTGGCAGCCCGGTGAGCTCATCGCAGACTACCATCCCTTGGGCTTCGACCCGCTGCCCCTGGCCCCGACCGACGTCAGCTTCGAGATTGGGCTGTATGACGGCAATGGGGAGCGTTTGCCTGTGTTCGACGCCGCAGGTGAAGCCCAGCCGTGGGACGAGGCCGATTTCGGCAGCTATCCCCTGCTGCCAGCCAGCACGCCGGCCGTTTTGGCTGCCCGGCCGCCGCAGACCGGCCGCCTGGACGTCGCCAGCTTCAGCCTGGGCGCAGGCAGCCTGGCCCGCGGCCGCAGCACCCCGCTGCGCGTCCAGGTGGTCGCATGTGATTGCCCTGGCGAGGCGACGGCTGAGCTGTGGGACGTGGACGGCCAGCGGCTGGTGTGGCAGCAGACTGTGGCCGTGGAGCAGCCAGGCTGGGTCGAGTTTGCTGTGGCTGTGCCTGAGGGTGAGATGGCCGTCTGGCCGCAGCTTCGTCTGCGCGCCAGCCAGGGCGATGTTCCGCTGGTCTTCACCGACCGCGCGGGCAACCAGGTCAACGACTTCCTGCCGCTGACGCTGGTGCTGCTGGTCGATCCTTGAAGCCAGGCCGGCGGGTCGGACGTTGGTTGAGTAGACGGCTCTGCGCCGTACACCTGCACTGCGCGCAGGCGCAAGTGTCGAAATCAATGTCCGACCCGCCGGGTGTAGCCCTTGCTAAAACGTGCGTAACGGCTGGGGAATGAAGGTCAGGACGAAGATCACCAGCACGCCCAGGGCGATCAGCCAGCGGTCGCGGTCGATGGGGGTTACGTCGTTCAGCGGGGTTGCATGGCGCAGGCCGGTCAGAAAAATCAGGCCAGCCCACAGGAACCAGCCTTGCCAGTACAGCACTCCCAACACAAAGAGCGCCACTACCGTCGCAACGGCCAGGGGACGAGCGGAGCGGCCGAACAGCGCGTAGGCGATGTGTCCGCCGTCGAGCTGGCCGGCCGGCAGCAGGTTGATGCCGGTCAGCAGGATGCCGAAGTAGGCCGCCAGAGCGATGGGGTTGCGGCTGAGGATCGTCGCGGTCTCCTGGGGGCGTAACAGGTTGGTCAGCAGGCTGGTGAGCAGCGAGTTGCCCAGCGGCGGGCCGAAGGTGCGGAAGCCTCGCAGCGCATCCGACAACACCAGCCCGAAGATCAGCAGGGCCAGCGCCACCACGAAGCCGACCATCGGCCCGGCAAAGCCCACGTCGAACAGCTCGCGGCGGTTGCGAATCGGGCTGCGCATCTGGATGAACGCGCCGAAGGTGCCCAGGCTGAACGGCACGGGAATGAAATAGGGCAGGCTGACCTGCACGCGGTGCCACTTGCCCATGAAGTAGTGGCCCAGCTCGTGCGCCGTCAGGATGGTCATCAACGTCAGGGAGAAGGGGATGCCAATCAAAATGCCGGCGGGGTCGCGCGCCAGGTTGACGCCGGCCAGCATGGCGCCGGCCAGGGTGGTGGTGCCAAGGGTGGCCAGCACCAGCAGCAGGTGCAGCCACAGGCGGGTGCGGCCTTGGCCCGCAACGCCCGGCACGGCAATCAGCAGTTGGTCTTCGCCGCTGCGCTGCAGCATGGGTGTGAAGCCGCGCGCGGCAAAGCGCGGCTCCAGCAAGTCCAGCGCCGTGTCGGCATCGGTCAGCAGGCGGCCGTAGAACAGCAGCGCCGGTTGCTTACCGTTTTGGGTCGTCAGCCGGTCGACGGCGAACACGTCGCGCACATCGGTCAATAGTTCGAAGCGGGCGCTGGCCGCCACGTCGTTGGGGGCGAGAATCAATGCTTGGTCCATGGTATCCCCATGCTACCCGTCATTGGTGTCGTATTCCGCAAGCCCACGTACAGTTACCGTCAGGACTACCGTCAGGACTGACAGTCCTTCCGAGGACTGTCAGTCCTCCATGGCCACGTACAGTTCGTCAGGACTGACAGTCCTTCCGAGGACTGTCAGTCCTCCATCGCCACGTACAGTTACCGTCAGGACTGACAGTCCTTCCGAGGACTGTCAGTCCTACAACCTACGGCGCGCTGGTGACATCCAAATCCAGCGGCACGATCTCGATCCACACGTTGCCCGGCTTCAAGGTGAGCGGCTGCATGGCCTCGTCCACAAACAGCAGCGGGTCCTCGCGCTGCGGCCGCAGCCACTTGCCCTCCTGCATGGCGCCGTCGCGGAAAAGCTGCATGCGCCCCTCGCCCCACAGTTGGATCTGCACCGATGTGGACCCCAGCAGGTCCTCCACAATTAACGTCGGTACGTGGTTGACATAGAGCACCGCCACGTTGTCGGCCGCCAGTTGCTTGCCGGTCAGGTCGTCCAGGTGCGGCTCGCCCAATGTGCTGCGCAGGTACGCGCCCTGGGTGGAATCGTACTGGTAGGTTACGTCGGAGTAGGCAGCGCTGTACGGGATAGCGATGCTGCGCGCTCGCTGAGCCAGGCGTGGCGGCCGGTCGCTCCACTGCCAGCCGCGGTAGCGCGGGGGCGTTGTCCACCCCTTGTCCATCGCCACTTCGTGCAGCAGCTCGCTGTCGGTGAACAGGGTGTGTTCGTAGGCGCGTCCTGGGATCTCCAGGCGGTAAAAGCCAGGATCGTTGCGATCGTCCGAGAGGGTGCGATCGCCGAAATCGGAGGCTTCGATCTGGCGGTTGACCTCGCCGTGGGCCCCAGAGTAGACCAGGAAAGCGTCGAAAAGCACCGGGATCTCCAGATCGATCAGCCGTGCGCTGCGCACCGAGCCTATGCGCTCCGCGTCCTGGCTGTGAAAGATGGCAGTGAAGCGGGTGATTCCCCCTTCGGCCAGGTGCTCGATCACCACATCGGCCTTGCTCAGGCCGGACTGGGGGCGGGCGATGGGCGAGTTCGAGATCTTGACGGCGGCGGGCATGCGCTCCAGCAGCTTGGGGTCGTCCACGACCAGGCCGGTGAAGGGTGAGACGCCGGCCGGCAGGGTGGCGCCCTCGGTCAGCGCGGCGATATCGACCGTGGGCGACGGCTCAGGCGTGGGCGTTGGAGCAGGCGTTGCTGTGACGGCCGGCAGCGCGGCCATTTCGGGCGTAGGGGAGGATGGGGTTATGCCAGTCAACGAGACCGGCGACGGCGTGGCCTGGGATTGGTCAGAGCGGCAGGCGCCGGCCAGTAGGCCGATCAGCAGCAGCACAGCTAGAAGCGCCGGCCAGCGAAGTGAGCGCAGGATAAGCATCGGGTGCAGGGCTCCAGCCATAGCGACGAAAGAAAAGAGATGTCATTTCTCGGAAGAAATGACATCTCCATGTGTTGTCGGAGTGCCTCAACTCGTGCGCTGGAAGATGATCTCGAACGAGTTGTGGAACAGGGTGTTGCCGCCTTGGCCGTCGGCGCATGTTTCCTCGTCGACGAAGTTGGAGTGGATCGGCTGGGCAACGTCAGTGCTGGCCGGGGAGCCATCAGGGTTGGCGATGAACACCATGTACTCCGCGATTTTCCACATGACGAACTCGGCCTGGCCAGGGCCCTTAGTGCCGCTGGGCATGCGATCCAGGATATCGCCCGGATTGCCGTTGTTAGCCTGCACCACCATCACGCCGTCCACCGGGTTGCCGGCGGCGTCCAGCACCTTGACGAAGATGTTGTGCTTGCCGCGGTTCTCGCAGGCGCTCAGGCGACGGGCCGAGACCAGCCGCCATTCGACGGAGGGCGCCGGGGCCGCAGCAGCCTTGGCGGCTGGCTGTTCCACGGCCGGCGCCTGCGCAACCGCCCGCTGCACCGCCGGTACTGGGGTGTTGGTCGGCTCAGGCGTCCAGGTGGGCGTCGGCTCAGGCGTTGGCGTGTCGGTGGGCACGGGAGTGTCCGTCGGCGTCGGCGTCACCGTGGGCGTCGGGCTGGGAATGGGCGTCACGGTCGGCCAGGGGGTGTAGGTGGGCGTCGGCGCAATGTCGAAGCCTGCCAGGGCCAGGGCTTCGCCGCGGCTGGCCGCCAGCGCCAGCGGCTCCGGCGTTGGCGCCTCGACGCCGCCGCGCGCCGGCATCGATGCGGCCATGGCCATCTGGTTGACCTGAGCCTCGGCGGCGGCCACGGGCTTGATCAGCAGGTTGTAGGGCAGCGCCACGCCGCACAGGTAGATCAGCAGCGCAGCGACGATGATCACCAGCACCTTGGTGCCAGCGCCGGCGTTTTCGAACCAGTGGACGGCATTGCCTAAAGCGCCGCGCAGGCCGCCGCGCGCGGGCATAGCCGCCGCGCCTGCCGGCGCCATCGCGGGCTGGGCAGGCGTTCTGGCCGGCTTCCCAGCGGACACGGCGGCCGCCGCAGGTACGGCGGCCGCTGGCGCAGCGCGATAGGCTGCCGGCGTCTGTTGTGCCTGGTTCGAGGCCCGCAGCCGTCCCTCCAACACCCGGCTCAGGTTGAGCGCCAGCACCGGGTATTGCATCATCAGGTCTTCGAAGTCCTCGCGGCGCAGCATCCAGGCATCCAGGTCGGTCGCGGCGCGCGCGTTGGAGCTGCGCTGGCCTTCCAGTAGCAGCGCGCCTTCGCCGAAGACGTCGCCGTCGCTCATGGTCGCCACCGGCGTGAAGCCGCGCGCGCTGGCCGTTTCGATCTGCACCTGGCCCCGTTCGATCAGGTACAGCCCGTCGGGGTCGTCGCCCTGTTGGAACACCAGCTCGCCGGCGCGGAAGCGGGCCGCCACCAGACGCTTGCGTACAGCCTCCAACTGCGGCCGGGACAGGCCCGACAGCAGCGTGAGCTGGCGCAGATGCTTATCGAAGAAGGTTTCGTCGGCCGAGGCCAGCTTCTGAGCGACAGTTTCGTTGACGGCAGCCTGCACGGCCGGATAGCGGGCCATTACCCGCTCGAAGTCGCTGCGGAACAGCACCCACAGGTTGGCGTCGCTGGTAGCTACGGCGTCGGACGAGCGGGGCCGGCCGGTGACCAGCGCCATCTCGCCGAAGTCGTTGCCGGCCGTCAGCCGGGCCAGCACCTCGTCGTCGCCGCGCAGCTCCACCTGGCCCTTTTCCAGCAGGAACATGCCCTCGCCAGGGTCCCCCTTGCGGTAGACCCAGTCGCGCGCGGGCACGTGCTGCAAGAGCATGGCGGCGGCGACGTCGCTCAGGGCGTCGTCGGGCCAGCGGCTGAAAGTGGGCAGTTGGCGCAGCCGTTGCGCGGCCAGCTTTTGGTCGGCCGGGCTGAGAGACGCCCGCACCTCACGGCTGAGCGCGCTGCTCAGCTCGGGATAGCGCTGGGTGAGGTCGCTGAAGGCGGCCGCGCTGAGCGTCCAGGCTGTGGCGTCGCTCAGCGCCTCGGCGCTGCGGGCGTAGGCCTTGCCTGTCAGCAGCTCCAGATCGCCGAAGACCGCGCCCGCGCCCAAGGTGATGTCACCTTCGGCGCCGCTGGGGTCGGCCAGGCGCACCTGGCCGCGCTCGACGATGTGCAGCGCGGCCGGCGGGTCGCCCGCGCTGTAGAAGCGCTGGCCGGCCGGGGCGTCGCTGACGGCGAGCTGCTCGGCGACGGCCAGCAAGGCCGCGCGGCTGGCTCTGCGCCAGCCCGGCACCGCCTGTAGGCGGCTGAGGACGTAGTTGTTGAGGGCGGCGACCGGCGCGCCAGTGGCCCGGCTGAGCGCGATGCCCAGGTTAGGGTCGCGCTGCACCAGCCGTTCCAGGTCGCTGGCGGCCAGCGCTTGTGCGCTGACCGGGCCGACGGCCTCGGCGCCGGTGGCGTGCGGGCTGCCGGACAACAAATCCTGGTCGCCCAGGGTGCTGCCGGGGCCGAGGGTGGCCAGTACCTGGCCGCGCTCGGTGACGAGACGCACCCGGCCGCTCTCGACAAGGAACATGCGGGCTGCGGGCTGCCCTGGCTTGAACAGCGCCTCGCCCGGCGCGAACTGCACCGGCTGCAGGCGCTCGTCCAGCAGCGCTTGTTGCGACGGCCCGAGGCCCTCGAAGAACGGCGCTCGGTTGTTAGGCTGAGATGTCACAGGCATCTCCTTTGTGCTTTGTTTTGCATGATGACCTGCCCCGCGCTCATTACTGGCGTCGGAAGGTCACTTCGTAGACGTAGTGGCCGACAGCAAAAAAGTAGTTCTTGCTCTCCAGGTCGGCGCGACAGCTTTCCTTGTCGGGATGAGGCTTGCAGTTGCAGTAGCCAGCATCGTACATCAGGTCGATGGGGGGCCAGTCAGCGCTCATGCCTGGAGTCTGGGCACTGATTGGATTGTTGTTCTCATCCACAATCTGCACCACACCGCCGCCGCCGCGGTAGATGTCCCACTCGGCGCGGCCTGCTCCCTTGCCTTGGGCGCCGGTGACTTTGATGTCGCCGGTGAAAACTTCCTGCACTCGCACGCCATCGATCGGGCTGCCGCCAGCATCCACCACTGTGACGAAGATATTGTGGTCCCCGCCATCACAACGCTGGGAGTCTGTGCCTACAGAGCGCAAACGGAAGGTCACCAGAGCGTAACCTCCAGACGGAGCAGGCGCCTGGGTTGGCTGCACCGCCGGCGCGGCGGTGGGCTGCGTCGCCGGAGCGGCAGTCGGTCGCGGCGCCTGCGTCGGCGCAACTGGGATGTTGGCCGCAACGGCGACGCCATCCACCGGGCCGGTCTCGTCCACTATGGACTCGGCCACCCAGCCCTCGTCGCCGTTGCCCAGCAGCACCTGCCACCACGTCCCGTCGGCGTTGCGGCCCAGGATGTCCACTGGCCGGCCGGGCTGAAGCTGGCCCACCACGGCGAAGGCCGTGCCTGGCCCGCCGCGCACGTTGATGGCCGAGCCGGCCACAGCTTGCGGCTGGGCCAACGGCGTCTCGGTGGGTGTGGCTGTCGGCTCGGGCGTATCCGTCGGCGTGGCCGTGGGCTCTGGCGTCGGCGTGTCGGTGGGCGGCACAGGCGTGTCGGTGGGCGCGGGCAGGGGCGTCGCGGTCGGCGCCAGGGCCACGGCCGCGGGCACGCCGGAGTTGGCGCCCTCGCGCGCCAGGAAATCCTCGGCCATGCGGCTGACCGGCCCCAGCGCCTTGGCCAGCGCGACCAGCGCGACGGCAGTGCGGGCGTCCTGGCCCTCGGCGATGTAGGCTTCCGCCAGAGCCAAGACCGACTGCCCCGGGTTGGGCAAGTTGAGCGGCGCCAGCGCGATCTGGGCGGCTTCGAGGTCTTCGCTCGCGCCGAACTGCTGCGCGATGGCCACGATGGCGGCGTTGCGCTGCTCGGCGGTCTGCGGTTGTGTGCTGGGGTTTGACCTGGATGCGCAGCCGCTCACGAGGGCTGCCACCGCCAGGAGGACAAACACGGCAACGCGGGCCCTCTTGGAGGATGCAGGTGCGCTGCGCTGACTAGGGGCTTTTACCATAGAATTGTAACCGTTCGGTCGCCAGGCTGCAACGCCGGCAGGCGTAGCAGCAAGGTCCAGCGCCTTTGGTTGTAACATAGAGAAGGGAATCGGACCGCAGGCGGCCAATTCCCTTTTCGCGTCCTTCAAACTTAGCTAAATCTTCGACTGGACGTATAATGGCAGCGTTTGCGGCGGCCAAGCCGTCCTATCGAGTGCCGAAGGTGGGAATCGAACCCACATGAGCGTAATGCTCAACGGTTTTTGAGACCGTCGCGTCTGCCTGTTCCGCCACTTCGGCAGTGACCAACGCGGGCAGTATAGCCGAACATGACCGTTTCGCCAAATTCGCGTTTTGCGCCCGTTTGCGGCCGTTCAGGCGCCGGGCACTGGGCGCAAGATCGAATCGCGCCGGCGCACGCACCGCTGCCACACACGAGAAACCTAGTGCCCGGCACCTACACTGAAATGGATGAACAAGCTTTGATCGACGCTGCATGCCGGGGAGAATTGGCAGCGTTCAACCGTCTGGTGCTCACCTACCAGGGCATGACCTACAACCTGGCCTATCGCATCCTGGGCAACGCCGAGGGCGCGGAGGACGCCGCGCAGGAAGCTTTCATCAAGGCCTATCGCAACCTGAACCAGTATCGGGGCGGCTCCTTCAAGGCCTGGCTGCTGCGCATCGTCACCAACGTCTGCTACGACCAACTGCGCCACGTGCAGCGCCGGCCGGCCAGCTCGCTGGAAGATCTCTCGGTGGATCCGGAGCACGCCGGCAAGCTGGTGGACCACGCCGAGGAGCCGGGCGACTACGCCTTGCGCCAGGAGCTGAGCCAGGTGATCCAGCGCGGCATCGAGCAGTTGCCGGCTGAGCAGCGCATGGTATTGACCTTGTCCGACGTGGAGGGGCTGAGCTACGAGGAGATCGCCGCGGTGATGGACACCTCGCTGGGCACGGTCAAGTCACGTCTCAGCCGGGCGCGGGCTAAGTTGCGTGATTTCCTGCTGGAGCAGCAGGAACTTTTGCCCAAACGCTATCGTCTAGAAGCCGACGAATAGATTGAGCCTGACAACTCATCCGCTAGCGGCCCAAACGGGTTTCGATACGGCGCAGACGCCTACTCAACCCACGCCACTCGACCCACACCTATCAAAACCATCTCCCCATGACCATCCACCCACCCAACGACGCCATCGACGACGAATTGCTCTCCAGCTACCTGGACGGTCAACTGTTGCCCCAGGACCAGCAGCGGGTCGAGGCGGCCCTGGCCCGCGACGCTGCGTTGGCCGCCTCGCTGGCCACGCTGCGCTACACCAAGACGATGCTGGCCGCCGCGCCGCGCCTGCCGGCCCCGCGGCCGTTCACGTTGACCGAGGCCATGCTGGGCCAGGCGCGACCGCGGCGCAACTGGTTGAGTTGGCTGCAGCCGGCCACTCTGCGCGGGGCAGCCGCCCTGGCTGCGGTGATGCTGCTGGTGCTGCTGGTCGGCGATGTGGGAGTGCGCACGGAGATTATCCCCGCCGCGCAGACTGCGCAGGTTCAGCCAGAACTGGGCGGCCTGACGTCTGACCAAGGCGACCCGACCGCCGTCATCGCCAAAGCGCCCACAGATGTCGCCGTGGCGGCGCCAGGGTTCCTGGGCCTGCCGCCAGGCGTGCTGCTGGCGCTGCAGATCGGCCTGGCCGTGCTGGTGGCGCTGCTGCTGGTGGGAGCCTGGCAGCTCAGCCGGGCGCCGTAATCCTGAGAGCCGCGCGCCGCACAATCGATAATCACACCCCCGCATCTTGGCAACAAGATGCGGTTTCTTTTCCAGGGCAGGGGATGACCACCAGCAACCGACTGCCGCATCAGAAAGGCGGCTGGGCCTGACGTTAATCGGTTGCGACGGAATCGATTTTGTACCGGGAAAGCTCCTAAGGATTGTGCGGATCTGAGATATCCATCACGATCAACCCTTCTGCTGCGAGAAAGGCATGCGGTCCGGCAAGCGCAAGGGCATCTTCGCGTCGGTTCGTATCATTGCGGCTCGGGCCCAGAAGATTCAATGGATCCGACACGTCAAGAATAACCAGGTCGGTTCCACTCGCGGTGAATGCCAGATACTCGCGCTGTATCATGGCATTCGGAGAGAGTTAACATCCCGTCTCGATGAAAGCACGCGTCAGGAGCACCGAGCGAACTGAACCATAGCCGGGTTGAGCTGAATCAAACGGTCTTTCATCCACGAGTCGCTTCGGGAATCGTCGCCTTTGTTCACCAAGATGTGATCTATGTCATAGCGCTTCAAGGCAACGTCTGCTAGAATGATGCCAGGCGAGGCGGCCGCCCTATGGAGGTCAGGGCAAAGACCGGCACTGCATCGATGCCGGCCAGGCGAAGGGTATCGCTATCATAAGATCGGAGGTATTCTCATGAGACGCAAGATCGTTGTGCTGGTCGTGCTTGTGGTGATGGGCCTGGGCTTGCTCGCGGCGAGCGGGCTTGAGTCGCCGACGCTGGCAGCGGTCGGAGGCGGCCAGGCGGACGTAATCCTGCGCCACAACGGCCGCGGCTGGAGCTGGGTTGCCCCGCTCACCACCCCCAACCTGGAAGGTATCACAGTCCTCGACTCGTTCAGTGCCACGGCGGTTGGACAGAACGACGCGATGGGCCACTCAAAACCGCCGGTTGCGCCCACAGAGGCGCTGACAGTCATGCCGACTGTCACGCCAGCTACGCGCCCAGTGGTGAACATTACCCTGCCATCGCAGCCAACAGTATGCACCATCGATTCGTTGATCTGGGAAGCTACGGCATACAACCCGGCCGTGGGCACAACCAACGGCGCCGGTATCGATCAGGTTGTGTTCCGCATCTTCGACGATAACTACACGCTGGTCTACGAGAAAGTGGAGCGCAGAACGAAGTACTGCGGATTTGGCGGCGACGTCGACTGCTATGCCTTGCCATTGAGCGATGGCACCTGGCATGCCGAAGACAACAGCCAGACCGTGGGTGGACCGATCCTGGTGGGAATGACCTACAGGCTACGAGCGACTGCGTATTCGACTCAGGTTGCAGGCGGTGCATCCGCTAATAACAGCATCCAGGTCACCGTCCTGAACTGTCCCACGGCGACACCGACAAGCACACCGACGCCGACTTTGACTCCGACCGCTACTCTGACGCCCACCCCTACTTGGACCGCTACTCCAACCAAAACGCCTCTCGGCGTGCCGGACCTGTCGGCTTCGGTCAAGAGCGCCTCGCCGACGGTCGTAGCTTACTTCGAGGAGATCGCCTACACCATCACCGTGCGCAACACCGGATCAGCCGCTGCCCAGGTCGAGTTGATCGATCCACCGCCGCTATCCTACGTGGCCGGCAGCGCCACAGGGGGCATCTGGTGGGACGATGTCGCTGGACTAATTCGGTGGCAAGGCACGATTGCGGCTGGCGACTCGCGCACATTTCAGTTCCGGGTTCATGGCCCCACGCCGCCGATCGCACACAATACGATCTATACCAACCGCGTGATCCTGACGGACGGAGTCAATCCTCAGATCGTGCGCAGCATAGACGTATTGGCGAATCCGAGTCCAACCGCGACGTCAACGCCGACAGCGACGCCGACCAGCACGGCAACACCTAGCCAGACTCCAATCACGCAGCGCCAGTATCTACCTCTGGTCTTGAGATAGCCGTAGGAATTGGGTGCTATGAGAACGAGATGACGACCTGATGTGCCAATTTCGGGGGATTGCGATACAATACGCGCTATGCCTGAGCTACCCGAAGTCGAAAACACCGTCCGTGACCTGAAGCCGCTGCTGGTGGGTCGGCGCGTGCTGGATGTACGGATCCTCTGGCCGCGCTTGGTGCATGGCAAATCGCCGGAGGCCTTTGCCGTGGAGCTGACCGGCCGCCAGATTGTCAACAGCGACCGCCGCGGCAAGTATCTGCTCTTCCCGTTGGACAACGGGCGCACGTGGGTGGTGCACCTGCGCATGACCGGCCAGTTACACGTCGCCCCTGCCCAAGTCGAGGTTGAGCGCTACGTTCACGCCGTGCTCGACCTGGACAATGGGCAGCAGTTACGCTACCGCGACTCGCGCAAGTTCGGCCGTTTCTACCTGGTGGACGAGCCCGAAAACGTGCTTGGTAAGTTGGGACCGGAACCTTTGAGCGAAGCCTTCACCCCCTTGGAGCTGTTCAACCGGCTGCAAGGACGCCGCACGGCGATCAAGACCCTGCTGTTGGACCAGCGCGTGGTGGCTGGGCTGGGCAACATCTATGCCGACGAGGCGCTGTTCAGCGCGAGGATCGACCCGCGCCGGCCGGCGCACACGCTGACCCAGGCCGACTGCAACCGCCTGCACGGCGCCATCCGCCAGACCCTGGCCACGGCGATCCGCGAGGGAGGTAGTTCCTTAGGCGGTAGCCCGTTGACCAACTACCGTCGTCCCACCGGCGTGCAGGGCAGCTTTCAGCGGCGCCACCAGGTCTATCGCCAGGCAGGCCATCCCTGTCCGGTCTGCGGCGCACCCATCGAGCGCATCAAGCTCGGCCAGCGCAGCACTCATTTTTGCCCGCACTGCCAGCTTTATGAGTTACCGGGCGTCACATCGTCCTGAGCCTGCCCGCCAGCCTTGAACTTGGTCTCGAAGCGCTTTTCATTACGATCATAATCGAAGTCCAACTCAAAGGGCTGGTTGAGCTTAGCCTTCCTGAATTTAGTCTCCAACTCAGACCGTCGCGCAGCCTCGGCTTCATAGCCGGCCTGCTTGACCTGCTCCCAGTAGGAAAGTGCATCGCTCTTGAGCTGCTCGCCGCTCTTGGGCGCCAGCAGCGCGGCCGCCACAGCGCCAGCCGTGGCCCCAACCATCACTCCACCAACGAAACGGAACAAACTGCCTAGCATGGCATGGTCTCCTTACTACAACCGATAAATCTTAGGTGACTGATCGACCTGGATTATACCCGGTTGGCCTGCGGCTGGCAACATTGGCCGCAAGGACGTGATGCGAGACACGTAATGCGTAACACGTAACCCGGAAAGGCATTCCGTTGACTCCGGGTTACGCATTACGTGTTACGCATTACTGGTTAGTCCTCCAACGGCGCCGCCAGCGCAGCGATGACATAGAGCACAATGCCCACCACGCCCCCGGTGACCACGGTGAACAGCACCCACGCCATGCGCACCACCAGCGAGTCGATGTCAAAATGGGCCGCGATGCCGCCGCACACGCCGGCCAACTGGCGGTCGTAACGGGAGCGGCGCAGCGGCAGGCCGGCGCCCGCCCGGCGCAGGTCGCCGCCGGCCCTGGCAACACGGCGCAGATCGGGCGCCCGGCCCAGGAAGACCAGCACCAGATAAAGGCCCAGGCCGATCAGCAGCGCAGGCGTTAACAGGCCCATAAAGCTGCGCCACAGGGCGTCGATGCGCCAAGGCAGCAGGCCGAAGTTGCCGGCCAGCAGCAGGGCGCCGATCAGCAGCAGCAGGGCGCCCCACAGCACCATCGGATTGCTCTTCAATCGCGGCCACAGGTCGCCGCGCGGCGTGATCTTGATGGCGGCGTACTCCGGCGGTTCCTTGGGCAGGATCCAGGCCAGCAGGGTGTAGATCAGCAGAGCGATGCCCAGCGTCAGCAGGCTGGCCACCAGCCACACCACCCGCACGATGCCAGGATCGACGCCGAAGAACTCGCCCAGCCCGCCAGCCACACCCGCCACGGCGCGGTCGGTAGTCGAGCGGTAGAGTCGTTTCTTGGTGGGTATCTCTCTGGCGGTTCCTTCGATAATCGGTTCGTTCTGGTCGGTCATGGTTTGGTTTCTCATGTCAATGTCAATAAGGAAAAGGACTGACAGTCCTGCACTTGGAACAGGGTAGCGTGCCAACTCGAAAGCAGGACTGTCAGTCCTGCCCGTCGTTTCGATTTCTTTACGCAGAACGCCAGAAAAAGTTCCGCACACCGTCGATGAGCACCCCCGAAATCACCACCGCCCTACGCAGCTTGCTGCGCGAGAAGGTTCATGTCCAGCCCGGCACACTGTCCCGATTGCCGACCCACCAGGCGGCGCGGCTGCGCAGCCCGTTGGACTTGGGCCGGCTGCTGCTGGCGCCGTTGGATCGCGCGCCGCTGGAGCTGCTGCGCTTTTGGGCGAAGCACCCGCGCGGCCAGGCTGTGATCAATCCGCTGCGCCACGGCTATGCGCCCGGCGTGCAGCCGGTAGGCCGACGTGCGTTCGACGGCGTGGCCTGGGTAGCGGCGCGGCGACTGCTGGCTGAGCCGGGCCTGACCAGCCCGCTGGCCGACCTGCTGGATCACCTGCTGGGCAGCGATGGCGAGCCAAACGGCGCTACCCTGAGCGACGGCGCGGGCTGCAGTCCGGCCTGGGCCGAGGTGGGTGGCCGCATGCAGCGCCAATGGCGCCTGGGCTATGCGCCGCCCGAAGCAGCGACCGCGCCGCAGGCCTATTTTGCTTGGGGAGTGCGTTCGTTTCTGGCCGACCCGGCGGGATTGGCTGTCGTCGATCCCGGCCTGGAGCGGCTGCTGCGCACAACGGTGTTCGCCAGCCAGTTCTGGCGGTGGGCCGCCAGCGTCGCCGCCGAATGATGAAGGTTAAGGAAGCGATCGGGTAATCACGCCGCGGCGTCGCCGCCGGATGATGAAGGTTAAGAAAATGATCCGGCAATTGAGCTGCGGCGTCGCCGCCGATTGAAATCGGCGTCTGACACACCCGAAGCATGCTAAAGCAAGCTCAGTCATGAGGTTAGCTTGCTTCAGCATGCTTGTGCGCAGCATATCAGCCTGCGGTTTCAACCGCAGGCGGCGCTGCGGTAAGATTACCGGGATAAATTCTTAACCTTCATAAATCGGCGTCTGACACACCCGAAGCATGCTAAAGCAAGCTCAGTCATGCACAAATCCTCCTGGCCACCTGAATCGAAGAATTGAGCGCGGTGTCATGTGTCACGTGTCACGTTTCACAAGGAATCCACATTCCCCCTTTCTTGCCTTTTCCCCCTCAAAGCCGTATAATCCACGCTTGGCGCCCGGCGCGCAACCGGGTCGTTGACTATTGTGTTGCCGGAGTGGCCGGCAGTCCTTATATCCAGTTGTGGTAGCGAATTCTTCTGCCGGCCAGCCCGGCGGATTTGGCGAAAACGATCTGACAAAACCCCAAAGGAGCAAGTCCAAGATGAGTCACAAATGGGTCTACCTGTTCACCGAGGTGGACGAGGCCGAGAAGTACATGGGCGGCAGTTGGGACGGCGTGCGTGCGCTGCTGGGCGGCAAGGGCGCGGGTCTGGCCGATATGATCCGCGGCAAGCTACCGGTGCCCCCCGGATTCACTGTCACCACCGAAGCCTGCAACGCCTACCTGGCGGCCGGCGAGCAGTTCCCCGAGGGCCTGTGGGAGCAGGAGTTGGCTGCGATGAAGGCCACCGAGGCCGCCACTGGCAAGGTCTTCGGCGACCCCAGCAACCCGCTGTTGGTTTCCTGCCGCTCCGGCGCCAAGTTCTCCATGCCCGGCATGATGGACACAGTGCTCAACATCGGCCTGAACGACGACACCGTGGCCGGCATGGTGCAGCTCACCGGCAACGAGAAGTTCGTCTATGACTCCTACCGCCGCCTGGTGCAGATGTTCGGATCGGTGGTGATGGACGTCGACAAGGAAGCCTTCGAAAAGGTGTTGGAGGCTTACCGCCACAAGGCCGGCGTTGCCAGCGATTCGGACCTGAGCGTGGTCGATCTCAAGGAGATCACCGCCCAGTTCAAACAGATCGTTAAGCAGCACACCGGGCGCGAGTTTCCTGGCGATGTCTACGACCAGCTCAAGCTGGCCACCGAGGCTGTCTTCAAGTCCTGGAACGGCAAACGCGCCTTCGACTACCGCAATGCCTCCAAGATCGCCCACGACCTGGGCACGGCCGTCAACATCTGCACCATGGTCTTCGGCAACATGGGCCAGGACAGCGGCACCGGCGTGCTGACCACCCGTGACGTATCCAACGGCAACCCCAGCATCGAGGGCGACTTCCTGATCAACGCCCAGGGCGAGGACGTGGTCTCCGGCACCCGCCAGACCATGCAGATGAGCGACATGAAGGCAATCATGCCGGTCATGTACGCGCAGCTCGAGGGCATCTGCCAGCAGCTCGAAAAATACTACCGCGAGACCCAGGATATCGAGTTCACCGTCGAGCGCGGCACGCTGTGGATCCTCCAGACCCGCAACGCCAAGCGCACTGCCCAGGCCGCCATCCGCATCGCGGTCGATATGGCCGACGAGGGGCTGATCAGCAAGACCGAGGCCGTCAAGCGCGTGCAGCCCTGGGACGTGGACTTCTATCTGCATCCGCAGTTCGACATGGACTCCAAGAAGGCCGCCACCGGCCGCGGTGAGCTGGTCGCCATCGGCCTGAACGTCTCCCCCGGCGCGGCCGTGGGCCAGATCACCTTCGACGCCGACACGGCCGAGCGCTGGTCCAAAGAAGACGGTAAAGACGTGATCATGGTGCGCCCTGAGACGACCCCCAACGACGTGCATGGCATGTTGGCGGCCAAGGGCATCCTCACCAGCCGCGGCGGCCGCACCAGCCACGCCGCCCTGGTGGCCCGCCAGTTCGGCATCCCGGCCGTGGTCGGCGTGGCCGCAATGGAGGTCAACGTCGAGGAGCGCAAGGCCACGGTCAACGGCGTGGTCTACCGCGAGGGCGATTGGTTCTCGCTGGACGGCACCACGGGCGAGATTTTTACCGGCAAGATCGACACCAAGGCCCCCGACATCAACGATCCCTACCTGCTCAAGCTGCTGGGCTGGGCCGACGAGCTGCGCACGCTGGGCGTGTGGGCCAACGCCGACTACCCGGTGGACGCGCAGCGCGCCCGCCGCTTCGGCGCAGAGGGCATTGGCCTGACCCGCACCGAGCACATGTTCTTCGAGACCCACCGCCTGCCCACCGTGCAGAAGATGATCCTGGCCAAGACCGAGGCCGAGCGCGACGCTGCCCTGGCTGTGCTGCTGCCCTTCCAGCGCGAGGACTTCGACGGCCTGTTCCGGGCCATGGACACCTTGCCCGTCACCATCCGCCTGATCGACCCGCCCATGCACGAGTTCCTGCCCTCGCAGGAGGCGCTGCTGGTCGAGGTGACCGAGCTGCGGCTGACCAAGCCCGGCTCGCCGGAGCTGGCTGAGAGGGAAGCGCTGCTGTCGGCCGTGGAGGGCATGCACGAGGCCAACCCCATGCTGGGGCTGCGCGGCGTGCGCTTGGGCATTCACTTCCCCAGCCTGACCCGCATGCAGGTGCGCGCCATCTTCGAGGCGGCCTGTGACTGCGCCAAGGATGGCGTGGACGTCCATCCCAAGATCATGATCCCGCTGACCGCGCACATCAACGAGCTCAAGGTGCAGCAGTCGGCGCTGGAGGCCGAGGCTAAGGCTGTGATGGCCGAGAAGGGCATCGAGATCGACTACCAGTTCGGCACTATGATCGAGATCCCGCGCGCGGCCCTGACCGCGGGCGAGATCGCCGAGATGGCGCAGTTCTTCTCCTTCGGCACCAACGATCTGACCCAGATGACCTTCGGCATCTCGCGCGACGACGCGGAGAAGGGCTTCCTGTTGGAGTACATCGACAAGAAGATCCTGCCGGAGAACCCCTTCGCCACTATCGACGAGGCCGGTGTGGGCGCGCTGATGGACATGGCCGTCAAGGCCGGCCGCGCCACCCGTCCCGACCTGGAAGTGGGCATCTGCGGCGAGCACGGCGGCGATCCGCAGTCCATCGACCTGTGCCACCGCTTGGGGCTGAACTACGTCTCCTGCTCCCCCTTCCGCGTGCCGATTGCCCGCCTGGCCGCAGCGCACGCCGCGCTGAAGCACGGCAAGTAAGCCGAACCGGACCAGCGAAACACCCCTTCGAGCACAAGTATCGAAGGGGTGTTTATTATCAGACTCCGGAGCTACACAGAGTTCGCAGAGGAGACGCAGAGGGCGCAGAGAAGAGGGTTGGAAATCTTCTTCTCTGTGCTCTCTGTGTCTCCTCTGTGCCCTCTGTGTCCCTTCACCCTTCCAGAGCTACACAGAGTTCGCAGAGGAGACGCAGAGGGCGCAGAGAAGAGGGTTGGAAATCTTCTTCTCTGTGCTCTCTGTGTCTCCTCTGTGCCCTCTGTGTCCCTTCACCCTTCCAGAGCTACACAGAGTTCGCAGAGGAGACGCAGAGGGCGCCGAGAAGAGGCTGAGAAGTCTTTCTTCTCTGTGCTCTCTGTGTCTCCTCTGTGCCCTCTGTGTCCCGCTCCTACTCGCCCATGCGGAAACGACGAATGCCGTCCTTCATCAGCGGCACGTTGAAGTTGAGCAGCAGACCGAGGGGACAGCCAGATAGCTTGAGATAGGTCAACACCTGCGCCTCATGGACGGGCAGGATATTCTCCACGGCTTTGATTTCCACCACGATCAGTCCCTCTACCAGCAGGTCGACGCGGTAGCCGATCTCCAGGCCGATCTCCTTATACACCAGCGGCAAGCCCTTTTGCCGCTCGACCCTCAGTCCCAACCGCTCCAACTCGTATAAGAGACATAGTTCGTAGGCCGACTCCAACAAACCCGGCCCCAAATAGCGATGCACCTCAATGGCGGCGCCGATTATCATAGCGGTCAGCCGGTTCAAGTACGCTGCGTCGATATTGCGAGAAGTCATGTTCCACCTCCTTGATAGCAGTCGCTGTTCTTGGAGACTTGCCACGGGCACGGGATAGATCCCAGAGGAGACACAGAGGACGCAGAGAAGAGATATGATATGTCTTTCTTCTCTGTGCTCTCTGTGTCTCCTCTGTGCCCTCTGTGTAGCTCTGGATCACTCCTCGCGCGGCAGGTTCTCCTGGGGAATCTCAGGCGGCGCAGGGGCGGGTTCGGCCATAACAGCCGCAGGAGGGGCGGGCGCCTCTACGGGGACGCTGGCGCGCGTCCGCAGCAACAACCGCTGGTGGCGGATGACCGCGAATTGTGAGTAGAGCACCCACAGCAGGAACAACGTCAGAACGATGGCGGTGAGGTTATAGATCAACAGCAGCCGCGCGCGCTGGGCAGCCAGGCGCGCCTGCAGGGTGTTGATCTCAGCCTGCGCCGCTTCCACGCTGGCCTGCGTTTCAGCCAGCCGGCTGTCCACCCGCCCCGTCAGCCCGGTCAGCGTATCCACCGACTCGTTGGTCAGGCGATCTGCTGTCCCTGTCACGGCCGATCGGATGGTGTCGTTGATCTGGCGCACGTCCGCTGCGGTCTCGTCCAGCCGGTTGAGCGCAGTCTCCAGGTCTTCGACAGCCGGCGGCGTCTCGCGGATGAACGGGATGGCGTTGACGAAGTCCACCAGGGCGCGCACCGACCGGACCGCGCCCGTAACCGGCGTCAGGACCGTTCTGATCTGTTCCACGGCCGGCGCCAGCCGCTCACCGATCCGGTTGGACAACGCCGTCAGCAGGGGATTGTTGGCCTCGATGTTGCCGCCAACGGTCACGATGGTCTCCTCGACCTGCTGGACCTCAGCCCGGCCGCGCTGCACCAGGTCGTACGCGCGGCTAGCGCCAGCGTCGACTACGCCAACGGCTGTGTCGGTGATGGCGAAGGCCCGCAGCGTCACTTCGGTCGCGGTGTTGTGCGCCCACCATGTGCCGACAATGCCGGCGATGCTGGCGATCATTACCAGCACCGCAACGAGCATGATGAACCAACGTAGGAGCTTTTTGCCGGTGCTCATGAGAACCTCACTTTCAAGATCGAATGATTGACGGAGCGCCAGACGCACGCTGCGCTGGCGGCATCACAGCTCGCCCTCAGGCCGGCGGCCTTCCTTGAGGGCGACCAACTGCTGAGGGCTGAACGGTGCATCGAACAAACGGGGGTCCAGATGATAGACCCGGAACAGATCGGCGATGAAGTGCATGCGGTCGGCTAAACGGCTCCAATCGGCCGCGCCGGCGTCGGTGGGGCTATCCGGGGTGGGGTCGACCTGCCGCAGCAGCGCAGCCAACTCAGTTAGGTCGACGGTGCGCAGCAGGTCGGGGAAGCTGCCGGGCAGGTCGCGCCCCAGGAAAATCACCTGGCCGTCGGGCATGGCCAGTGTCATCAGGCGCTCGGTGACCACGAGCCGGCCCATGCGCATCGCCTCGTCGGCCAGGTGATCGCGCGCCTGCAGCAGCGGCCGCGCCCGTCCAGCCAGGCCCGCCAGCGCGTAGCGCAGGCGCGCGCCGGGGTCAGGGAACAGCTCCGCTACCAGCCGGCGGCGCAACAGCCGCGGGTCGTAGATCGGCGCGTTCATGGCCTCGACGATCTCCGGCTGCAGGCGGGTCTGCTCATGGAAGCCGATTTCCAGGTTGGCCAGCAGCATCCACTGCGCCCTGGCCCGCTCATCTCGCGCAGTCCAGGCCCGGTGGTAGTGGGTGAAGGCCTGCTGTAGGTAGCGTTGGCCGTCGGGCGGCTCGCCCGGCGGCAAGCCCTGACAGAATGCCGCCAGCTTGCCTTCGTCCGGCTGACCGTCGCCGAACAGGTCAAGAAAACGGGCGAACTGGTAGCCGATCTCCTCGAAAACCTTGCGGTTGCCGCGCGCCACGGCGTCGGCCGTGCGTTCGAAGGCAGCGCCGGGGTTGAGCGCGGCCCACAGCGCCTCGACTGCGCCGGCCACGCTGCGCCCTTCGTCGCCGGCGATCTCCTGGCCGGCCGCAGCCATCGTCTCGGCCGCGGCGTTGGCATCCGCTGAGCCGCGCAAGCGGCGTTGCAGGGCGCGCTGCAAGTCCTCCTGGCGGATGCTCTGGCCGGCCTGTTTGGAGGCCCAGGTGGCCACGGCGCACCAGTTGGCGCCAGGGCCGGTTAGCCCGGCCATGGCCGCCGCCAGCTCGTGGTAGCACTGCGTGATCTGCAAGTTGCGCAGCACGGGGTCGGCCAAATCCGTGATGCGATCTACGTCGGCGACAGTGGGGATGGCTTGGTTCATGGTTGACCTGTGACATCTGTTGCAGTCTGCAAGGGATTATAGCGCATGTTTTGGCGCAGGCCAATCGTCGGCGCGGGCTGACGTTGGCACGTGGCCTGCCAGTTCCAAGTGGATTGACTTTTGGGCGCGGCTGTGGCATGATCTGCCTGTAGCTGCTGGCCTTGTGGCAGCGTTTCATGTCTTGCGCTCGATGTGCGGAGGTGCTTCATGGCCGATTTCGACCGCTTTGCCCGCTTCTACGACCTGGACTACGAGCCCTTCCAGGACGATGTCGCGCTCTACCTGGGCTTTGCCGAGCGCACAGGCGGGCCGCTGCTGGAGCTGGGTTGCGGCACAGGCCGGCTGTTGCTGCCGCTGGCAAGCGCCGGCTTCGACATCACCGGCGTCGATCTGTCGCCGCGCATGTTGGAGGTGGCCCAAGCCAAGGTGGACGCAGCCGGGCTGGGCGACAGCATCACCCTGCTGCAGGCGGACATGCGGGAGGTGCAACTGCCCCAGCAGTACCGCCTGGCCTTCATCGCCATCAACTCCTTCATGCACCTTGTCACGCAGGAGGATCAGCTTGCGGCGCTGCGGGCCTGGCGCAAGCTGTTGTTGCCCGGCGGCTTGTTGATCATCGACGTGGACCATCCCGACCCGCGCCACCTGCTGGAGGCCGACGGCCGGCTCGACCTGAACGGCACCTGGTTCGATCCCGACAGCGGGGCCACGGTGCTGAAGCACATGTCGCGTACGCTGGACGCGGCCCGCCAGCTTCAGCAGGTGCTCTTCATCTACGACGAGGTCTTCCCCGACGGCCAGATGCGCCGCACGCTGGCGCCCTTCCCGGCCCGCTACCTGTACCGCTTCGAAGGCGAGCTGCTGCTAGAAAAGACCGGCTTCGTCCCGGAGCAGGTCTACGGCTCCTACGACCTGGACCCCTACGGCAGCGACAGCGAGCGCATGATCTTCGTGGCCCGCCGCGCCGAGCGTTAGCTCCCGCGTTGAACCAAACCACCCTTGGCGTCATGTAATCATGCGTTATCCAAAGCCATCGACTGTTGACTGCTCACTGTTCACTGTTCACTCTCTCCCAAAGGAGCACTCCCCATGAAACGTACAGCCTTATTTGCAACCCTGGCAGCCATCTTGCTGATCGTCAGCGTCAGCCTGCCGTCGGCCTCCAACGCGCTGCCGGCCGCGCAGGCCCAGGACAAGACGGTGCAGTTGACCGTCTATAACCAGGACCTGGCTCTGGTGTCGGAGACGCGCGCCGTGCCGCTGCAAACTGGCCTGAACCGGGTGATCTACAGCGACGTGGCCGCGCTGATCGACCCCACCAGCGTCTCCTTCCGCTCGCTGACCGATCCCGCAGGCACGGCGGTGCTGGAGCAGAACTTCGAGTACGATCTGGTCGGCTCGGCCAAGCTGTTGCAGAAGTACATCGACCAGGTGATCGTCGTCCAGACGCAGGACTCGCAGACCTACACCGGCACGCTGCTCAGCGCGACCGACAATGTGATCCTGCAAAGCGAAGATGGCGCGGTCACCATGCTCAGCCAGGATCAGATCCGCAACATCGACTTCCCGGCCCTGCCTGAGGGGCTGCTGACCCGGCCCAGCCTGGTCTGGCTGGTGGACGCTGAGCAGGCCGGCGAGCACGATACCGCCGTCACCTACCTGACCAACGGCCTGAGCTGGCAGGCGGACTACGTGCTGCTGCTGAATGAAGACAGCACGGCTTTCGATCTCAACGGCTGGGTGACGCTGGACAACCGCAGCGGCGCCAGCTACGAGGATGCCATGCTGAAGCTGGTGGCCGGCGACATCAACCAGGTGGCGACGCCCCAATACGCCCGCGACGTGATGATGATGGCTGAAGCCGCGGCCGCGCCTGCCCCCGCGGTGGAGCAGCGCCAGTTCTTCGAGTATCACCTCTACCAGGTGACTCGGCCGGTGACGGTCAAGGACAACCAGACCAAGCAGATCGAGTTCGTCACCGCGCAGGATGTGCCGGCGACCAAGTTCTACGTCTACGACGGCGCGGCCGGCTATGCTGGCTATGGCTACGGCCCTGTCAGCGATTCCGGCTACGGCGCGCAGACCGGCAACAGCGACGTGGCGGTGATGCTGGAGTTCCGCACGGACGAGGCCAGCAACCTGGAGACGCAACTGCCGGCCGGCCGCGTGCGCCTGTACCAGAACGACGTGGACGGCAGCGCGCTGCTGGTGGGCGAGGATCAGATCAACCACACGCCCAAGAACGAGACCGTGCGGCTGACCGTGGGCAACGCCTTCGACATCAAGGGCGAGCGCGTCCAGACCAACTACAAACCGTTAGGCGACAGCGGCGCGCAGGAGAGCTTCCGCATCACCCTGCGCAATCACAAGGACGAGCCGGTCGAAGTGCGGGTGGTGGAGAACCTCTACCGCTGGACCGAGTGGACTATGCTGAGCGAGACCCTGGACGGCAAGCCAATCGAGCACAACCAACTCAGCAGCCAGCAGGTCGAGTGGCGCGTGCCCGTCCCGGCCGGCGGCGAGGCGGTTCTGGAGTATGAGGTGCAGTATCGGTGGAAGTAGGGTGGTAGATTGGGGAGGGGTAGATTGGTAGACAAGTAGACAAGTAGGCAAGTAGACAAGTAGGCAAGGGCAGAAGGCGGCCAGGCTGTGTGGAGACATAGCCTGGCCGCTGTGGTTTGGTGGAACCGGTCCGTAGGTCACGTTATCAACGTGACACGGTTTGTAGGTCACGTTATCAACGTGACACGGTTTGTCGAGCGCAGCTCGTAGGTCACGTTATCAACGTGACACGGTTTGTCGAGCGCAGCTCGTAGGTCACGTTATCAACGTGACACGGTTTGTCGAGCGCAGAGAATCGTCCGGCTGGTAGCCGGACCTACTTCCTCGCAAACGCCCGCACCGTCCACGTGATCCAGAACACGCTCCAGCCCACCATGGCGATGCCGGCCAGGGGGATCTGGAAGGGGTTGGCGGTGGGCTCGAAGTGCGCGCCATCGGCAGTGATCTTGACGATGCCACGCGGCTTGGCGCTGCCCATGCCGCCGCCGCCACCGCCGCCGCCTGTGGCGATTCCCTCCTTATCCTCGGCCGGCCCCTCGCCGCTGCCAAAGCCAAAGCCGAAGGTCGTCATAACTTGCGCCACCGGGATGATGGCCACGTCGCCCTCGCGTCGCACTTCGCCGAAGACGGCGTTGACGTTGAGGCGCTCTACGATGCGCTCGATGTGGCTCGCTGCTTGAGCCATTTGGTTTTCCATGGGGTTGCTCCTTGTTTGCTTTCAGTTGTGTTGGGAACGCTGGCGGCGCCGCCACAGCCGCGCCAGCACAGCCAGCTTGATCGACAGCACGGCTACAGCCAGGGCCACGGCGGCCATGGCGCGTAGCGCCTGGGCGGTGGGATCGGCCAGCGCCAGCGTGCGCTCAGAGCCGTCCGCCTCGCGCACGATCACCTCGACCGGCTTCAGGCTGAACCGACCGCCTGCGCCGCCGGCCTCTTGGCTGCCGCCCGCGCCGAAGCGGCCGCGCACCCGCGCTACTGGCTGGATGCGACGGCGGTCGATCTCAATAGGATCGCCGACCAGGCGGCGGTCGATCTTCGAGGGTACTGAGGGTGTTTCTGCCATCCATACGCTCCCTGCCCTCTGCTGCGCCGGAGAGCGTTCGCAGAAGGCGACTCTCGTGCCGTCGTTTGCTGTCGATTGCTGGCGAGCCGACCGGCAGACTCGCCAGCGACTCTATTATTCCCCGGATTCTCGCGCTTGGCAACTACGCTGATCGGCTCAAGCGCCTGCTGCGCTCGCTATGGCTGCCGCGCAGGTCGGCGCCGCTCCTGGCGCCAGGTGAAGAAGATCATGCCCAGCGTGAAGAACAGGGCCAGGCCGGCATAGGCGCGGGTGGGCGAACGGACAAAATCGAACTCAGGCCGGAAAGCCAGCAGGGTCACGCTGACGGCCGCGCCGAACAGGATGCCCAACGCGCCGGCCAGCCGTACCTCGTCCCAATCGCGCGCCATGGCCATCGTACCAGCCCACACCGCCCAACCCATCAGCCAGGCCGCCATGATGCGCGCGTCGAACTCGTTCAAATCCCACGGCCAGCGCAGGTCCAGCCAGCCGGGGTTGATGATTAGCATGGCGCCGAACAGAAACAGCACACCCACCATCAGGATCAGGAAACGGCGAAACCAAGGGCGAATTGGACCGCCGGTAGTCAAATGCGCCGTGCGAGCCTGCACATCCAGCGGCGCGCTGAAGATCATGGTGATCGGCTCGAAGGTGTAGAAGAGGATCCACAGGTGGGCGACCAGGAAGCGCCAGTTCATTTCGTCGGCGTGCCACAGCGTGGCCAGCAGCAGCGTGCCGGTGAAGGCCAGGTTGCCCCAGAAGGTCCAGCGGATATGCAGCCAGTTGCGGGCAAAGACGAACTGCAGGAAGAAGGCCGTGCGAAAGACGTAGCCGGCGCCGATGAAGGCCTGCGCCAGCCGCGGCTCCACCACCCAGGCGAAACGGCCAGGAATCACGCTGGGGAAGAAGAACATCCAGACGGCGAACAGGGCGGCCACGGCTGCGCCCACAACGCCCCACAGGCGCAGGGCTCTGGGAACGGGTATGATGGGGTCCATGGTGAGGTCTCCTCTGCTCACGCGGGCGTTAGAAAAGTCAGTTCTTCCGAAGAAATGACTTTTCTGGAACTACGCCTAAGCCAAACTCACGGCTCCGCCGGCGGTCACCAGCAACGAGCCAGCGACCTGGCCCGCGCCGGCCGTGCCGGTGAGGAGCCACTCGCCCGGGCCGCCGCCGTTCTCGGCGCTGCCGGAGAGCAGCGACAGCGTCGCGCCGCCGCCGGCCGGCAGCAGCTCGACATCCACCCAGCGGTCGCCGCGCTGCCAGCGATGGCCGTCCATGTGAACTGTGATCGGGTAGCTGGCGGCGTTGAGGCAATGGATGGCCATGCGCGTGCCCATGCCGGCCACCAGAGTCGGCGTGTTGCCCAAGCCTTGCCGGCCGTTGAGGCACAGCCCGACGCCGGGCAGCTCGTGGAAAAGCAGCACGTACTCGCCGCGCTTGGGCGGTGCAGGCACAGCGGCGAAATGGGTCGCAGTGTCGCCCGGCTGGCGCACAGGGCTGGCAGGCAGGTCGGGCCGCTGCTCGCCGGGCGCACGGATGATGACAACGGCCAGCGCGCCCAAGGCCATGCTGCTGGACGCGGCCGGCCCGCCATCGTGGATCAACCAGGCGCCGGCGGCCGCGCGCTGCGGGCAGGTCCAGCGGTAGGTGAAGCTCTCGCCGGGCACAACCCGGTCGCCGCGCCGGCCGCTTTGGTCGGGATCGGGCGGCGACAGCGGGAAGGCGCCGTCGTACAGCGGCAGCCGCTGAACGCCGTGGGCATGCAGGCTGTGCAGGCGTTCGGCGTCGGGGACGCCGCCGCGCCGGTCCAGGTTGCGGAAGTGGACGATGATCTCATCGGCGACCTTCGCCTCCAGGACGGCGCCGGGGATGCTAGGCCGCGACTGAGCCAGGTCAGGCTCGTTCAGGTCCCAGAGATTGATGGCCGCGCCCGCCGGCTGGGCCCAGTTGGGTGTGGTGCGCCGGATGATCAACGTCTCCTGCGCCGTGGGCCGATGCGCGCCGCCTGGCCCCGCCGGCACGGTCTGGCCGGTAGCCCGGTCGACGCCCCACGGGCAGGCGTCCCAGGGCTGGTTCTCCAGTTGTAGCCAGTATTCCTTAGTTTGCGCCATTGGGTATTTCCTCCCCTTCAGCGGTCGAGCGTCGGCAGGGCGGCTCGAATCGCCTGGGCCGCGCCGGACGGCAGCGGTTCGCCGTGGCCGACGCACAGGATCTGGCTGTCGAACTCGGCCAGCCGGCGCACGGAGGCGCGGTGCTGCGTCGGGTTGAGCGTGAAGCCGCGCCAGCCCAGCATCAGCCTCGGCCAGGTGCAGATCGCGTCGCCAGCGATCAGCAGGCGGCGCGCTTCCCACCAGAAGGACAGATGGCCGGGCGAATGGCCGGGACAGGCGACGATGCGCAGCGGGCCGACCTGATCTCCTTCATGGACGAAGTGATCGACCGTGGCCGGCGGGTGCTTAGCGACCCCCAGATTGAGCGCGACTTGCAGCGGCCAGACCTGAACCGGCGTGTAAGGCCGCCAGGATACCGGCTGCTGCTTGCGTTGGCCCGCGATCAGATCCGCCTCCCACTCGTGGCAGTAAACCGGCGCGCCGCTTTGCTCCTTGAGCAAGGCCAGCCCGCCCAGGTGCGAGCGGTGGCAGTGGGTCATCACGATGCGCTTGATGTCGCTGACTGACTTTCCGATGCGCGCCAGCTCGGCCAGGATACGGTGGGCGTCGCTGTCGTACAGCGTATCGACCAGGGTCAGTCCGTCGCCGTCGTCCAGCAGAAAGGCGTGAACGTAGGCGCCTTTGCGCTGCGTCATGCTGTAGATGCCAGGGGCTATTTCCATACGGCTTGGTTTCCTCCAACGTCATCCAACAGAAGTTCCGGACGTACACATCGGTTGAACGAAAAAGCAGGAGGTTTCGCGGCACCAAATCTCCAACAATGATGTGCAGATTGGTCATGCAGCGAGCAGGTCATCTTACATCTTTGACTAGTACCAACAATTGGTGTATAGTAACAACATCATCTGAAGGAGCTTTAACCAATGACTGTTACAACGAGAGAGACCCAACGTGTCAACGTGACCTTTCCGGTTGAAGTACTAGAGAGCTTGGAAAAGCTACTCGCCCCGCGCCAACGCAACCGTTTCATCGTGGACGCAACTGCTCGTGCCCTGCAAGATGCTCGGCTTGATCGTTCTTTGAACGCTCTGCTAGAAGAGCCCGCCTGGACCGATGAAAATCACCCTGATCTGATGTCAGTCGAGGATGTGGATCATTATGTACGCACGCTGCGCGAGGCGTGGATGCCGCGTGCCTGGGAAGAGAGCCAAACGGAGGCCGAGACCGATGGCTGACACGCTGATCGACACCAATCTCCTCATTCTTGCTTTGCGCAAGCGTCCCGAGGCTATCCACCTGCTCAAGCGCCTCAAGGCAGAAGGCGAGCTTCATATCTCGATCGTAACGCGTACAGAGATTCTGGCTGGTATGCACCCCAGCGAGGAGGGGCGCACGATGGACCTGCTGTCGTCGTTGAGCAACTTGCCCGTAGATGTTGCCAGCGCGGATCAAGCAGGCCGATGGATATACACCTACGCCCGGCGCGGCATTCAACTCTCCGTCCCAGATGCGATCATTGCCGCTACAGCTTTCGCTCACGGCTTGACGCTCGTAACCACCAACGCCAAACATTTCCCCATGCCTGAAGCCAGCGTGCAGCCGGTGAACCTGTAGCATCATGCCACGGTTCTTGTTCTTCCCTCGCACAACTTCCCAAGATTGTTGACACAGACTCCGCTCTCAGGTACAATGCCCGACATGAGCAATTTTTACTACGGTGGACAGGCAGTGATGGAGGGCGTCATGATGCGCGGCCGCAAGCACGCGGCTGTGGCTGTGCGCAACCCCAAAGGCGAAATCGTCGTACACGAAGAAGAATTGACCGCGGCCGTCTACACCAAGCCGTGGGCCAAGTGGCCCTTCGTGCGCGGCATCAGCATGCTGTGGGACGCGCTGGTGCTGGGCACCCGTGCGCTGCTTTGGTCGGCCGACGTGGCCATGAGCGACGAAGAAGAGGACGTGAAGTTCACCGGCCCGGTGGCCTGGACCACGGTGGCGCTGTCGCTGGCCATCTCCATTGCCATCTTCATCCTGCTGCCGGCCGCCGTGGCCAAGTGGTTCGAGGTGCAGTTCGGTGTGCCAGCCTGGACGGGCGCGTTCTTTGAGGGCCTGCTGCGCCTGGCCTTGTTCGTGCTCTACCTGGTGCTGATCGGCCGCATGCCGGACATCCGGCGGGTGTTCCAGTACCACGGGGCCGAGCACAAGACCATCAACGCTTACGAGGCAGGCGTGCCGCTGACGCCGGCCAAGGTGGCTGAGTTCTCGGTGCAGCATCCCCGCTGCGGCACCAGCTTCCTGTTGATCGTGCTGGTGCTGAGCATGATCCTCTTTGCGCCGCTGAACTTCAACTCCGTCGATGGGCTGTTGAGCGTGGCGTTGCGCCTGCTGTCACGGCTGTTGTTGATCCCTGTGGTGGCCGGCATCAGCTACGAGTTCCTGCGCTACTCGGCCAGCCACCTCAGCAATCCGGCTGTCAGGGTCATGATCGCCCCCGGGCTGGCCTTGCAGCGGTTGACCACCCGCGAGCCGGACCTGTCGATGCTGGAGTGCGCGATTGCCGCCTTGGCTCCGGTGCTGGCAGCCGACGGCATCCAGGTCGCCCAGCCGGCCGCGCGGCCGGCCATGCGTGAGCCGGAAGTGCGCGAGGAGTTCGCAGCGCCCGCCTAGCCAGCGAGCCCCGCCCAAATCATGCAAGGCAAAGCAGTCATGCAGGCAACGTCGCCTCACCAGAATTCAGCAGAGCTTGCTGTTTTGGCTTGATTTGAGCCAGAACGGCGCTCTGCTTTTTGTATTTCTAGCCGCTCAGTTGCCGGGCACTTGATCACGAAATTATGCAAGTAACGTGGGTCAGTGCGTTCTTTCGAGCGTATATTCAAGTGCCCGGCAACTCTCATTGAACAACTCACTGGAGGTTTCGCCTATGCGTAACAAGATAACCATCGTAGGCGCCGGCTTTGTCGGCGCAACGGCTGCCCACTGGTGCGCAGCCAAGGAACTGGGTGACGTGGTGCTGTTCGACATTGTCGATGGCATGCCCCAAGGCAAGGCTTTGGACCTGCTGCAGGCCGGCCCGGTCGAAGGCTACGACCTGCACATCCTCGGCACCAACGACTACGCGGACACGGCCAACTCCGACGTCGTGGTAGTCACGGCCGGCCTGCCGCGCAAGCCGGGCATGACGCGCGAGGACCTGGTCAACATCAACGCCAAGATCATCCGGGGCGTGATCGAGAACGTGGTGGCCCACTCGCCCAACGCCATCGTGATTCTAGTGACCAATCCGCTGGACACCATGACCTATCTGGCCAAGAAGGTTAGCGGCCTACCGCGCGAGCGCATCATCGGCCAGGCCGGCGTGCTGGACAGCGCCCGCATGCGCGCCTTCATCAGCATGGAGCTCGACGTTAGCGTGGAGAACATCCATGCCTTTGTGTTGGGCGGCCATGGCGACGAGATGGTGCCGCTGGCCCGCTACTCTACGGTGGCTGGCATCCCGATCACCGAGCTGCTGCCGCCGGAGCGCGTCGAGGCCATCATGGACCGCACCCGCAAGGGCGGCGGCGAGATCGTCTCGCTGCTGAAGCAGGGCAGCGCTTTCTTCGCTCCCAGCGCCGCCACGATGCAGATGGTAGAGTCCATCCTGAAAGACCGCAAGATGATCCTGCCCTGCTCGGTCTATCTGGAAGGGGAGTATGGCTTGAGCGACATTTGCTTTGGCGTGCCGGTCAAGCTGGGCCGCAAGGGCGTGGAACAGATCATCCAGATCAAGCTGACCGACGACGAGCAGGCCGCGATGGAGAAGTCAGCGGCGTTGATCCGCTCGAGCATGGCAGCCCTGGAGCTATAAAATGGCGGTAGGTCTCGCTACGGCGGCCTACTCGACCAACGATTGATGTGGCGGTAGGTCTCGCTACGGCGGCCTACTCGACCAACGATTCAAGGAGAGACTACGATGGCTAAGTGCCTGGTCGTTTATGCCAGCAAGTATGGGTCGACTAAGGAAGTCGCCCAAGCTGTGGCCGATGGCCTGGGAGCTGAGATCGCGGAGGCCGCTGACGACCCCGACGTGCGCCCCTACGATTTCGTCGTGCTGGGCTCACCGATTTACGGCGGCGATTACCTGGGTTCCATGAAGGAGTTCCTGCTAGCCAACAAACCCTACCTGGCCAAGCGTAAGATTGCCGCCTTCATCACCGCCGCCGCCAACTGGGAACGCAGCCCCGGCTTGACCGGTGAGGAAGACGAGCTGCTCTTCACGCAGCAGGAATACGCCGACGGCCTGGCCCATCTGGCCGGCGGCGACGTCATCGGCTGTCGCGGCTTCGGCGGCCGGCTGATTCCTGAGGACTTGGACGATTCCGACCGCGGCATGCTGGAGTGGTTTTACCGCTTCCTGATGCGCGAGCCGTTGCAGGGCTTCGACCTGCTTGACCTGCCGTCGGCCTACCGCTGGGGCGAAGAGCTGCGCGCGATCGTCGGCGCCTGAACTGGCCTCCTGCTCATGCTGGCAACACGCTGCCCGGCTTCACCCGGGCAGCGTGCGCGTCTGTCGCCAGTTGGCTCCCAAAAACTGACCGCAAAGGGATTGGATGTGTTCAACATGGGTTGAGCCTGCGTAGGACGATTTTCCAAATCGTCCGCCTCACGGCCGCAAGAACGGACGATTTGGAAAATCGTCCTACGAGCCGGAGGGGGACTCAACCTACTTTGAACACACCCAAAGGGATTGGCTCACGGATAGCACAGATGACACGGATCAGACGGAGATGCGCTGGCTGGTGCGGCGGCGTTATCCATGACGGGCGGGCACGGTGGCTGCGCACAGAGCGGCCCCACCAGACACGTGTGGAATCTGATCCGTGCAATCCCAGTGATCCGTGAACTAATCCCTCCCCCCGTAAATTGAACAAATCGGCGGTTATCGAGTACACTGCACGCACTATGTCTGAACACCCAGAACAAATCGACTTCGACGCCATCCTGCGCCAGCCCGGCCTGACTGACGAAATGCGCTTCCTGGACGAGACGCCCGCGGACCATCGCTCCGGCTTCGTGGCCGTGGCGGGACGACCCAACGTGGGCAAATCCACCCTGGTCAACGGCTGGTTGGGGCAGAAGATCGCGGCCGTCAGCCCCAAGCCACAGACCACCCGCCAGCGTCTGATGGGCATCCTCACCCGCCCCGACGCGCAGGTGATCTTCCTGGACACGCCCGGCCTGCACAAGCCGCAACACCGGCTGGGCGAGTTCATGGTCGACCAGGCGCAGCAAACCTTGGCCGACGCCGATGTGATCTGCCTGGTGGTGGACGGCAGCCTCACGCCCAGCTCGGCCGACCGTCTGGTGGCGCAAGATATCGCGGCGCGCGCGCCTGGCGTGCCGGTAGTGCTGGCCATCAACAAGGTCGACCTGATGCCGGCCAGCGCGGTGGAGCAGCGGACGGCAACCTATCGCGAGATGCTGCCCAGCGCGGCTGATTGGACCGTCATCTCGGCGTTGGAGGAGGCCGGCCGCGCCGATCTGTTGGAGCGCATTGTGCGTCTGCTGCCCTACGGCCCGCGCTATTTCCCTGAAGACCAGGTTACTGATCTGCAAGAGCGCTTCATTGCTGCCGAGATGATCCGTGAACAGGTGCTGCTTCTGACCTACCAGGAGGTGCCGCACAGCGTCGCCGTGTTGGTGGACGAGTACAAGGAGCGCCCCGACGGCCTGGTCTACGTCAGCGCCACCATCTACGTCGAGCGCGACACGCAGAAGCGCATCGTGCTGGGCAAGGGGGGAGACATGATCAAACGGATCGGCCAAGGCGCGCGCACCCAGATCGAGGAGATGGTCGGCGGCAAGGTTTACTTGGAACTATTTGTCAAAGTCTGGGAGCAGTGGCGCAAGAAGGACAGCCGGCTGCGCGAGCTGGGCTACGCCCTGCCCCACGAGCAGCGCCCCCCAGGCAACAAACGCCGCCGCTAAGCGCCCTCCGACCAATCTACCAATCTACCAATCTACCCCTCCCCATGCCCAAGGAACTGCCCCATGCGTGACACACTCCGAGGCGCGGCTCTGGTCTATGGCTTGCTGGTCGCCGTGTTCAGCCTGCTAGCCGCACTGCTGCTGGCCATCCTCGCTGTGCTAGGCGACGGCGCGTTGCGGCTGGCTCCTCTGACCATTCTGGTGTCGGTGGCCGCTCTGGGCGTGGGACTCGGCCTACCGCTGGCAGCGGCGGCTTGGCGTTCCTGGCAGCGGCGTCCCAGCCCCGCGCTGCGCCTGCCGCCGGCCTGGTGGCTGGTTCTGATCTTCCTGGGCGTGCTGGCGCTGGGCCAGCTCCTTCTGGGCGTGCCGGTCAACGTCGTATTGCTGCCGCCCTTGCACGTGATCGCATCGGTGCTGCCTCCCCTGCTCCTTATCGCCGCCATCACGCCAGCCATGCAGCGCGCCGGCGCGGGCCTCACTCGACGTAACCTGGTAGTCCAGTTTGCCTACGGCGGGTTGGTCGCCACCTTCCTGGCCATCATGCTGGAGATCGCCGCCTTCGTAGGCGTTTTCGTCTGGGTGTTCCTTGGCCTGGGCTTGCTGCCAGAGAGCCGGGCAGATCTCGCGCGACTGACGGCCGTGCTGCAGACTGGCGCCGCCAGCCCAGATCCGCTGCAGATGCTGCGCGCGCTGCTGTCGCCCGCTGTGGCGCTGGGCCTGGGCCTGCTGGTGGCCGCAGCCATCCCCTTGCTGGAGGAGGCTATCAAGTCGTTAGGCGCCTGGATCAACGGGATCGTGCAGGGCAGGTTAACCCGCGCGCAGGCTTTCACCTTCGGCGTGATCGCTGGCGTCGGCTTCAGCTTCACTGAGGCGCTCTTCTACACAGCCCAACTGCTGCCGCATGGCTGGGCCGGCGGCGTGGTCCTGCGCGGCTTGACGGCGGTAATTCACGGCGCGTCCACCGGGCTGTTCGCCTTGGGCTGGTACGAGGTCATGGCCCGCCGGCCGGCCCGCTTCTGGCTCTATGCAGCCGGCGGCGTCGCTATCCATGGCGTATGGAACGGGCTCAGCGGGCTGGTCGCGTTGGCTGGCCTTGTCGGTCTGGATGGCAGCGTGGCGCTCCAGACGGCCAGCGGCTTGGGCGTCACCGTCCTCGTCGGACTGCTGGCGCTCACCTGGCTGGCGGCGTTGGGCGTGCTGATCTATCAAACCCGCCGCCTCAGCGCTGAGCTGGCCCGCTCTGGGGAGGGCATCCTTGAAACCCCAGGATAACCCCGCTGCGGCAACATCGCGACCGGCCGTGACCGGAGCTGAGGCCGGGCCGTCCTCCCCCCAGGCGCCCGGCGCAACCAACCTGGTCCACCTGAGCGCGGCCTGGTTCGGGCAGGCCTATCTGTGGAACGGCCTGCACGCCATGCTGCTGCCGCTGATTCTGGTCGGCCTGGCGCCCACGGCGCTCAAGGCTACCTACCTCGGCGCGCTGACTTTTTTCGGGCTGGTGCTGGCCATGCTCGCCCAGCCCATCGCCGGCGCCATCAGCGATCGCAGCGGCTGGCTGGGCCGTTATGGCCGGCGGCGTCCCTGGATGGCGCTGGGCACGGCCATCGATCTGGGCCTGCTGGCGCTGCTGGCCATCGCGCGCGATTTTCTGCTGGTCGCCCTGCTCTACGCTGCGCTGCAAATCGCCTCCAGCTTCGCCGAGGCCGCTTTGCAGGGGTTGATGCCCGACCGCGTGGCCCCGTCGCAGCGCGGGCAGGCGTCCGGCTACAAGAACGCGGCCCAGATCGCCGGCTTCGTGGCTGGCGTGGGCCTGGGCGGCTTCTTCGCCAGCCGCGGCCAGATCGGCCTGGCGCTGGCGGCCACCGGCGTCGCTCTGGGCGCCAGTGTGGCGTGGACTCTGCTGGGCGTGCGTGAACAGCCGGCGGCGCGCGTCAAGGGCAAAGGCGTCAGCACAGCCAGCGCGCTGCGGCGCAGCTTTCGCATCGACCGCCATGTGGCTCCCGGCTATACCCGTCTGCTGGGCGGGCGGGCGCTGCTGATGGCCGGCTACTTTGCCTTGCAAGGCTTCGCCCAGTATTTCATCGCCGACAAGCTGGGGCTGCCCAATCCCGCCGGCGTCACGGCGCTGCTGATGGCGGTCATGGGTGCGGCGATCTTCCTGCTGGCCGTGCCCACCGGCATCCTGGCTGACCGTATGGGCCGGCGGCCGCTGAACGTCTTCGCCGCGCTGCTGGGCGCGGGCGCGACGGCCGCGCTGCTGTTCGTGGCCAACGTCTGGCAGTTGGTGATCGTCGGTGGGCTGGTGGGCGCGTCGGCCGGCATTTTCATGAGTGTCAACTGGGCCTGGGCGGCCGACCTGGCCCCACCCCAGGAGGCTGGGCGCTACCTGGGCCTGAGCAACCTGGCCACGGCTGGCGCCAGCGCGCTCAGTCGACTGGTGGCCGGTCCCATCATCGACGGCGGCAACGCGCTGCGGGCTGGCATCGGCTACGATCTGCTGTTCTTCGTGTTGGCGCTGGCCATGGCGGCCGGCGCGTTGGCGCTGGCCAGCGTGCCAGAGACGCGGCCCATCTCGTCCCGGCCGGTGGCCGAACCGGTTCCCAGCGAGCGGCAAGAGTGACGCGCGTAGCCCCGTTGCATGTGTCGCGGCTTACCGCAAGCATCGTTGATGCACAAGAACCCAAAGGGTCTTGTCCCTTGGTACGTCTCGGAGGTATCATTATGAAGCTACTGACCCTGTTCCGTCACGGCAAATCTGAATGGGAAACCGGCGCCGAGAACGACTTTGACCGGCCGTTGAAGGACCGCGGCCGCAAAGACACACCCATGATGGGCAAGTTCCTGGCCACCATCGGCGCCACGCCCGATCTGCTGATCAGCTCGCCAGCCGCACGCGCGCGCCAAACGGCCGAGCTGTTGGCGCCGGCCGCCGGTTATACGCGTGAGATTGGTTGGGAAGAGTCGATCTATGCAGCCAGCGCGGGCGAGCTGATGTCTCTGCTGCGCCATCTGCCCGATGAGGCCAACCACGTGCTGGTGGTGGGCCACAATCCAGGTTTCGAGGACGTGGCTGCGCGTCTGATCGGCGCTGACGCGTACGGCATGGCTTCGGGGTTGCGCATGCCCACGGCCGGAGCCGCCCATCTGGCGCTGCAAGTGGACACCTGGAACGAGGTGCAGGCCAACTCAGGCCAGTTGATCTGGCTGGTGAACCCCCGTATGTTGAAAGCGGTGATGGGGTAGCGCTGGAGACTGGCGGCTTGGTTCATTGACTGACGTGTGAAGCTTTACAATCTCCGCGGAGTCGAGCACGCCCACGTGCGGGTTTTGCGCGCACAAGTCGCACCTGGGGGTGCTCGCTCCGCGATGAATTGTAAAGCTCGATTGAAACAGACTGAACCATGCCCAGAAAGCCTTGAAGGTCTGGCGAGGGCGGGCCGCAGCGCGCTCAATAGGTGCGAATGTCTTTGATCTTGTTCACCAGCGGGGTCAGCACGGCGCGCATTGTCGCTTCGTCCAGACCGGTCACCTTGAAGGCCAGCTCGGCCGTGCTGGGGTCGTCGCCGGCGAAGGTGCCCAGCGCGATGATGTTGCCGCCCGCCTCGAAGATAGCCCTGCTCAGCGCGGCGATTTCGCCAGCCTGGTTCGGTACCAGCACGCTGGCGCGCGCGCCCAGCTGGCGCGCGCCCAGCATCTCCAGCATGACCTTGAACAGATCGGTCTCGGTGATGATGCCCACCACCTTGCCGTCACGGAGCACGGGCAGGCCGCCGATCTTGTTGTCGATCATCACCCGCGCGGCCTCTTCAATCGGGGTGTCCTCGCCGATGGTCAGCACCTTCTTGGTCATCACCTGGCTGACCTTGATCTTGCTGACCAGGTAGTTGATCTCCCAGACGCTCAACAACGTGGCCTGCGTGGGGGAGGCGTTGAGCAGGTCGCTCTCCGTCACAATGCCGACCAGTTTGCCGTCGTGAATCACCGGCGCGCGGCGAATGTGCTCACGGCGCATGAAAGCCTGGGCATCCAGCGCTGACATATCGGGGGAAACCGTCAAGACCGGGTGGGACATGCGTTCGCCAACTAACATGGGACCTCCTGATAACCTGAAGAGCTAGCTTTCCGTGTTCGGAGCTGGCTTGCGGAGTTCCCTGCGCGCTTTCAACGCTTCCACCACGGCTGGAATGACCGAGATGAGGACAATTGCCACAATGACCAGCTCGAAATTCTTTTGGACGAAAGGTATGTTGCCGAAGAAGTAACCGAGCAGGGTGAAAATAGCCACCCAGACGATGCCACCGATCACGTTCCAACGGATGAAGAAGCCATAATGCATCTGGCTGGCGCCGGCCACGAAGGGCGCAAAGGTGCGCACGATCGGCACGAAGCGCGCCAAAAAGATCGCCTTGCCGCCGTACTTCTCGAAGAAGGCATGGGTGCGCTCCATGCTCTCGCGCTTGATCCATTTCACTTCGCCCGAATAGGCTTTGGCCCCAACCCGGTGGCCGATTGAATAGTTGACGGTGTCACCCAGGATAGCAGCGACCGAAAGCACAATGAACAAGGCCCAGGGATTGAGCGCGCCGCGCGCCGCAAAGGTGCCGGCTGCGAAGATGAGCGAATCGCCCGGCAGGAAAGGCGTTACCACCAGGCCCGTTTCCATGAAGATGATAGCAAACAGTATCGCCATGGTCCAGGCGCCATACTGGGCAATGATGTCAGCCAGATAGACATCGATGTGCAGTACGAAATCTATGATTTGTCCGATAAGGTCCATAAAGCTCTTACGGGCGTCCGGCGCTGGAGCCGGCTAGCCGCTCTGTGTGAATCGACGCCGAAGCGCCGGGCGCCGCAAGGCGCCGAAGCGCCATTATAGCACTGAGGCAGGCAGGGACCAAACGCGCTCACGGTCAGATGAGTAGTGTCTGCAGTTGGGGGAGGATGGGCAGCGTTGCCGCGCGGCCGCGGGCCAGCAGATCGTCGCAGCGGGGAAGGACGTAGTCGATCTCGGCCAGGTCGGGCTCGATCACGATATCGGCCCGGTCCAGAGAATCGCCGGCCTGCATGACCAGGGCGCTGACGGCCGTGCTGCCGGCCCAGAACAAGTTGGACGGCACGCGGCGCGCGACGGGCATCAGGTTGACCGCCACCACCACATCGGCGCCCATGTCGTGCAGCACCTGGATGGGGATGTTGTTGCTGGCAAAGCCATCGCACAGCAGGCGGCCGCGCCAGCGGGCAGGCGCCACCACCCCCGGCACCGAGGCGCTGGCCCGCACCGCATGGGCCACGCGGCCGTTGGTAATCACCACCCGCTCGCCCGTGATCAGGTCAGTAGCGCCGATGGCCAGCGGCTTCGCCAGCTCGTCGAAAGTCAGATCGCCCATGGCCCGGATCAGGAATGTCTCGATCTTGCTGAAATCCAGCAGCCCCAGCCGGCTCAATCCGCCGCGGCCGGGCAACGGCAGGATCGGCGTGGCGATCCGCAGCCAGTTGAACTGCCGGGCCAGCCGGGCCAGCTCGGCCATATCCAGCCCGGCGGCGTAGGCGGCAGCCACCATCGCGCCGGCGCTAACGCCGCTGACGAAATCGGCGTGGATGCCGGCCTCCTCCAGCGCCAGGATCACGCCTACATGGGCGCGCCCGCGCGCCATCCCGCCGGAAAGAGCCAGACCGAGGCGTTTACGCTGCTTCCACATGGACGATTGCTTCCGATTTCGTACCACGATTTTCCAAATCGTGGGCGGACGATTTGGAAAATCGTCCTACGACGGCGGCCAGAGCTCGTCCAGCCACGCGTCCAGGTCCAGCCGGTGCAGCACGTCGGGTGCAGGCTTGCCCGTCGCCGCATCCCAGCCGCGCACGTCGTAGTACAGGCTGAGCAGGTGGTCGATGTCAGGCACGTAGCCCTCGGTGCCGCCGGCCTCGATCTTCTCGCGCAGCAACTTGGGCAGGCGGTCGTCAGCGCGGGTGGCGCCCAGGCGGAAGTTCAGCGCCCGCTTCATGACGCTGATACGCTCGCCCAGCCGGCTGATCTCATCGTAGTCCACGCCCCAGCCGGTCAGGGCGTTGAGCAGCCCGACCAGGTTCTCGGCCTGTACGTCCTCGAAGTGGCACATGATGGCCGAGTTGGTGAAGCTGCGGTAGTCCATGGTGCGCGCGGCCAGCTCGGCCACCTCGCGGCTCTCTTCGTGGCGCTCCAGCAGATCCATGCCCAACTCCGGCACGATGCGGCCGCGGATCACCTCGTAGTAGTCGCCGGCCATGTGGTCGGCCCCGCGACTGGTGGTCGCGTAGACCAGCGCCTGACCGGAGAAGGCGCGCGGGTCGTGGTAGGGCGCCTCCAGCCCCTTGACCGTCACAGCCAGCTCCGGCACGCCAAAGTGGCGCGCGACGGCGTCGGCGCCCTCGGCCAGCAGGTCGCCGATGCCCTGGCGGTGGGCGATCTTCTCCACCAGCTCGATGGCCGGCTGCACGTTGCCCCAGCTCAGGTCGTAGCCCTCCACGTCGGCGGCGCGCGCGATGCCCTGGTTGTACAGGTAGTAGAGCAGGCCGATGGTGTGCGATGTGGAGATCGTGTCCAGGCCGTGCAGGTTGCACAGGTGGCCGGCGTAGGCCGCGCCTTGCAGGTCGTCGGAGCCCAGCAGCGCGCTGAAGCCGATGGCCGTCTCATACTCGGGGCCATCGACGCGCGGCGTTGGGCTGCCGGTCACGGCGCTGCGCTCCACCGTGTAGTTGTCCAGATGCACCTCGCGGCCACAGGAGATGGGGCAGCGGTAGCAGGGCACCTGGCGGTCCAGCATGGTGTCCATCAGTGTGGCGCTGTTGATCTGCGCCTCGATGCCGGGGTCCTCGCTGGCCGTGTAGTAGCGCACCGGGGTGTCGCCGTACATGAAGCCCACGTCCGCGCCGAGGATGGTGCCGGTCATACGCAGCCCGACCACGAAGATGTCGTCCACCACGAAGCGCATGGCCGCCCGCAGGTACTCCTTGAACGCCGCCGGATCGTGGGTGGGGATCTCGGCTTTGCCGCCGCAGGCGATGGCCTTCAGCCGCTTGCTGCCCATCACCGCGCCCAGACCGGTGCGCGCGGCCGCGCGGCCGTGGTCGTTCATCACGGCCGCGTACTTGACCAGGTTCTCGCCGGCCGCGCCGATGGTGGCCACGCGAATGCGCAGCTTGCTGACGCGCGACGACAGCTCCTCCTCGACCCGGTCCTGGGTGTCGTAGTGGTTCAGGCCCCACAGGTGCGCGGCGTCGTGCAGCTCGACCTGGCCGTGCAGGATGCTGAGGTAAACGGGCGTGGGCGACTGGCCGGTGACGATGATGCCGTCGTAGCCGGCGTGGCGCAGGGCCGGGCCCCAGTGGCCGCCGCTGTTGGCCTCGCCGGTCAGCCGGGTGGCCGGCGAGCGCGCGACGACGCTGTAACGGCCGGCCGCGGGCGTCTGCGTGCCCACGAAGGGCCCGGTCATGAAGATCAGCGGGTTGTCGGGACCCAGCGGGTCGGTATCGGCCGTGATGGTGTCGGCCAGATAGCGCGCGCCCAGCCCGCTGCCGCCCACGAACTGACGGGCGTACTCCGGGTTGAGCGGCTCATCCCACCAGCGGCCCGCCGTCAGATCGACGCGCAGCAGTTTGCCGAGGTAGCCGGGGAGAGTTGTAGTCATAGGACATCGGGAAAGGGGCAGATCGGTAGATTGGTAGATTGGTCAGTGAGGCGGCGTAAAGTTCATCGCGATCAAGATTAACACAACCGGTATTGTTCGAGACGTGTCAATGGTTCTGCGGGGTGTAACCTCGGTGCTGGATGGGTAAGTACGCCTTGCTACAACTGCCGATGCAGACCGGAATGTCCTGCGAATACCAGCCAGCAGCGCCGAACCAGGCCAAGGATGTACGCATATCCAGCGAGATGGTGGCAGGCCCGCGCCAGTGGGCCGGAAAGTAGACTGAGAGACCGGTTAACTCCCGTGTCTCTCCGGGCAGGAGTGAGCTGGTAAGCTGCACCCGCCGCCCTCCGTCAAGGTTGTCGCAATCGTTCTGGGACCGGCACAGCCAATAGCTGAGTGCGTAGCTGGTGTCCCAAGCATTGACGCCGGTGTTCTGCACAAAGACACTCAGCGCATGGGTGCTGCCAGGCTGAACGATGGCTGGCGGCAGGTTGCTGATCTGCAACGCATTCCAGCGCTGGTCAGGCGCCTGAGGATAGCCCGCTCGATCCCAGATGTCGACATCGGTGTAGTAGTGGACCAGGATCTGGAAAGGATTGTGCCATATGACGCTCCAGGGAGCGCAGGGGGAATTGTTGGGGTTGTATTGCGGGTTGCCCAGCGCCCAGCGACTGGCGCCTTTCTGGCTGAAGCCAACGCCGTTGACACCGGCGTAGCTGCCGCAGGAGCTCTGGCTGATCGGATCGGGCACAGCGACCAGGTTGGCGCTGGCGCCGGACAGGGTGGCGGCAGGACGGTCATCGAAGTACTGCGCATCGATGGGATCGCGATTGGCATTTCCATCGGGGCTCAGGTAGACCTGCCTTTGCACGGCAGCGTCGATGACAGGCCGGAAGTCACCATAGTTGCGTTTCATGCTGTCGTAGCGAAAGGGGACGTAGACCTGATAGCCAGCCGAGTTGTCGATTATCCCGACTCCGCCGCGATGGTAAGCGTAGGTGCGCGCCGCTATGGCTTGGGCTGTCACGGCTTTTGCGGCAAAGGCTTCTGGATGGGTCTCCTGGGCGACCACATCGCGCAGGTAGCGGTTATACGTGTAGCCGTTGTATGTAGCAGACCCATCGATCTCAACCGTAACCTGGTTGCTGGTGAAGGGGTAGACCCAGGCGCTTTGTCCGGACGGTTTGGGCACAGGCGGCGGATGGATGGCCGGATTTGTGCAAGATCCCTGCCAAACACCGATCGTGCAGTATGCTGTGCATCCCCACATGAGAGACGTGCTGCCCGTTTGAGAGCATGGTTGACCAGTTAGCGCGCCATCGTTGGTCAGGGCAGACATGTACAAGGTGACCGTGCCTGGCAACGAAGATGCCGCTTGCGATGAATGGCTCTGCGAGTTCGTGTTCGAGATGCCGCTAAGCGTAGATAACAAAACTATCAATCCGACTGTGGCTTCAAGTAGCAGGGTCTTCATAGGGGGTCTTTGTCACGGAGAGGCGTAGGGATTAGACATATACGCTGTTCTGTAATGAACGGAGTGTTCTCCGGCCACACATGGCAGGAAAGCGCCACAAACGATTTAGCCGGCGCCCACGATACACCGTTGCTTACCCCAGGCGCGAATGAATAGTTGGGAAGCAATGGAACAGCGTTGCCATCTGCTGCATTTACCAAATGCAACTGGTTCACGAGGCGACCATGTTCCAAGCGTCCCTGCAGGATCAGCCATTGACCATTTGGTGACCAAGTGAAGGCATCGACTAGCCGTTGCGGAGAAGGATTGACGGTGCGTGTGCGCCCGGTAAAGCTGTCAAGAATCGTCAGATCGGCAAATGGGAGCAGCTCGCCCGGGAAGCGGGCCGAGGTGAGCATGGCCAAGTAGCGACCATCGGGACTCCAGCGGGCGTCCCAGGTGAAGCGCGGCTGGCCGTTCTCGGCCACGCCCAGATCGACCTCGCAGGCGCGCTCCGTCGCCAGGTCGTACAGGAAGAGATACGGGTCGGCGTAGAAGGCCACCATTGCGCCGTCCGGCCGCACTGCCGCCTGGAACACATCGCCGCTGTAACCGGTCTCGATCCGGTCGGGAAAGTAGGTGGGATACTTCCACAGGTAGGGATCAACCGGCACTGTGAGCACGCGGAAGTCCTGGCGCGCCTGCGGCGGCAGTGCAGGCGGTCCCCCCGGCGCCTGGGCGTAGCGCACCAGGCTGGCAGTGGTCGGGTCCACCGCCATGGCCCGGAAGGGCACGCCGCGCACCACCGGCTCCACCTGCCCCGGCCCATGGCTGATCTTCAGATCGACGCCTGGAGACAGTTGACCCTCGACCGTCTCGGCTTGAGCCATGAAGCCCACCCCCTGTCCCTGGGCCAAGGGAAAGACCTGGCCCGCCCAGGTGATTGCTTCGGCGTAACGCATGGTGCGGCCGCTGCGAATATCATAGCTTTCGATGGCTTGCGCCTGCTGGCGGGGGAGTTGTCTGACCAGTAGCAGGCTCCTGCCGTCGGGCATCCAACCGGCGATGTCGATGGGCGCGGTATCGGTCAGGATTACCTGCGGATCGCCGAACGCCAGCGCGTCCAGCACGTCCTCCTCGGCTGGTGGTTGGCCATCAGTCCCGTTGTCCGGCGGGGTGCAGAGAGGAACCCTAGTGGGCGTTGGGCCGGGCTGGCTAGGGGGCGGGGTGGGCGTGGGTGTATTGATCGGCGACTGCAACGCTGCGCCGCCCGACGCAGACTCGCCAACCACCGGTTCCGCTCCCCGGGTCTCTGGCCCGCAGCTCGCCAATAGCAGCGCCAGCACACCCAAGGTCAACGCAGCAATGATCGTCGTACGAATGCGTTCTCTCATGATCTGGCGCTCCTCTCACGACCAGCACCGCCTGTCCGGAACGTTGGTAGAGTGATAGATTGGTAATAGTCAGACCGCGTCGATCACTGCGACGCACAAGACCAATCTACCACTCTACCAACTTACCAATCAACCGACCGCCCTTCATACGCACACATGAACAGCTTCGCCAGGTCGTCGCTTTCGGCGAAGCGGGTGTTGAAGAAGAGCTGGTTGTCGGCCTCAGCGTTGGCCACCAGCTTGGGCAGGGCCTGCTCGAAGGCGGCGCGCTCGATGCCCAAGTCTTGGATGCGGGTCGCAAAACCGACGCTGGCCGACAGGCCGCGGATCGCGCCGACCAGCGCGGCCGTGCCGGTTTCCTCGTCCTCGGCCGGCAGGCGCACGTGATGGGCGATGTCGCCGTAGCGGGTGTTGCCGCCGTTGGCCGTGAACTCGACGACGTAGGGCAGGAACAGGCCCACCGAGCGGCCGTGGGGCACGTGCAGCACCGCGCCCATGGAGTGGCCCATGGCGTGGGCCAGGCCCAGCATGGAGTTGCCGAAGGCCAGGCCGGCGATGGCGGCCGCGTTGTGCATGTGGCCGCGCGCCTCGGCGTCGGCGCCGTCGGCGTAGGCCCGCGGCAGGTACTTGAAGACCAGGTCAACGGCCTTGAGCGCCATGCCGTCGCTGAAGTCGTTGCGCATGGTGTTGGTGTAGGCCTCCACTGCGTGGGTCAACACGTCCAGGCCGGTGTCGGCGGTGATACGCGGCGGCAGGCCCAGCGTCAGGCTCGAGTCGACGATGGCCAGGTCGGGCAGCAGCTCTGGCGTGCCCATGCTGAGCTTCATCTGCAAGTCTGTGTCGGTCAGCACCGTGGCCCAGGTGGCCTCAGAGCCGGTGCCGGACGTGGTAGGGATCGCGATCAGGCGCGCCTTCTGGCGCAGACCATACTCCTCCATCGGGTTGATGGCCGCCGGGTCCGCGTCGGGGTTTTCGTAGAGCAGCCAGGCCGCCTTGGCCGCGTCCATGGCAGAGCCGCCGCCCAGGCCGATGATCCAGTCGGGCTGGTACTCTGCCATCTGTTGCGCAGCCCTGCGCACGGTCTGCAAGGAGGGGTTGGGCTCGACCTCAGCGAAGACGGCGCTCTCCAGGCCGGCTGCCGTCAGATGTTGCTGGACTCGCTCGACGAAGCCGAAGGCCAGCATGTTGGCGTCGGTGACGAAGAACGCGCGCCGGCCCTGCAGGTTCTCCAGATATTCCAGGGCGTCATCGCCAAAAACAACTTTTGGGCTGCTGAAAATCCACATCTCTTTCCTCCTGAGCGCGTCTCGTAGGACGATTTTCCAAATCGTCCCCTCCGGCCGCCGCTGGCGCCTACGCCGAAGGGCACGATTTGGAAGATCGTGCTACGATCGCCCGAACCGTCTCGGTGCGCATGTTGGCTTGCTTACTCGGGGAACTCCGTTGGCACCTGGGTGGCGCAGTTGACCAGCTCCTGCGCAGCCTTGACCGATTTCAACACCTTGGCCATGTTGCCCTTGAGCTTGAGCTGGCGGGTCATCAGGGCCTGGATCGGATCGACCTTCTTGTCGATGACCTTTTTCCATGAGGCTGTCTTGCCGCTGACTTCGAACTCCGGCGTCTTGCTGGCGGGGTCGGCCATGATGTAGGCATCGCGGCAGTCGCCGTGCCACAGGTCGAGGTACATGGTGCGCTGCCCGCCGTCGGCCAGGTCGACAATGAAATAAAAATCGCCTTCCCAGGTTGTCGCAGCCGCTTTATAGGCCGCGCTGCCGTTGACGGCATCCTTGAAGGCCACTGCCCATTCATCGGACAAAAACGGGATCGCCATAGATCACATCCTCCTGAACTGCATGAGTTGATTGGAATGACGCGCTGCGTTGCAAGCACGCTTGCACTATACCACGAAACAAAAGGCAGGGCAAAATGGGTGGGGAGGTTGCAGGTGGCAGAGGGCAGGTGGCAGGTTGCAAGTTGCACGTGTAACGTTAGCTGGTCAGCTTGGCGCTGGCGAGGCGGTTGAGGCTGACGCCGGCCTCGGCTGCTTCCAGGGCCAGGCGGCGGTGCAGTTCCGGGGGGACGCGCACCATGAAATTGCCGCTGTAGCGGCGGATGGCGATCGGCTCAGGAATCGGCTCCCCATTCGCTTGCATATCGGCCACGACATCGGCCACGACAGAGCGGACGCCGGTCAGCGCTTCCTCAGGCGACGTAGCCAGCCAGCTCAGGCTGGGAAACTCTATGCATAGGCCGACATACTCTTCGTCTTCCTGGGACCAGGTGACACGATAGGTGTAATGATCATTCAGTAGAGTCACGCTTCACCTCAAGTCGTTCGATAGCTTTGAGAACCTGGCGGACTTGATAGGGTTTCGCTATACCCCGGTCGTCCTGGATGTTGACCCGAGGGTCGCCCTGCCAAGGTGTCTTGTAGATGCGGTGGCTGCTGTCTGCTTGTCGGGGTGCGCCAAAATAGAAGTCGCATACCTGGCAAAGGTCGCTGAAGCGCACACTTTTTGCATTACCCCGCATCTCGGCAAGGATTTTGTCAACTCGAGCCATAGGCATATGATATCATTATCGATAGCATTGTCAAACTGTAGACAGGGCCAGCGGGCTGGGCTGTTTGATGTGCCGTGGTCGGCTGTGGTACAATGCCGCCCAAGCCACCGCGGAGTTCGCATCCCCAGATGCGAACGAGCCGCGCGGCGATGCGCAACACCATCATGCGCCCTCGTCCGCACGTGGGCGTGCGGACTCCACGGACGAACTTGCGGACTCGGCTGACGGGCGTGCGGACTCCACAGACGGACGACGGGCACCGCCACACACCGCGGAGTTCGCATCCCCAGATGCGAACGAGCCGCGCGGCGATGCGCAACACCATCATGCGCCCTCGTCCGCACGTGGGCGTGCGGACTCCGCGGACGAACTTGCGGACTCCGCGGACGAACGACGGACACCGCCACACACCGCGGAGTTCGCATCCCCAGATGCGAACGAGCCGCGCGGCGATACGCTACACCATCATGCGCCCTCGTCCGCACGTGGGCGTGCGGACTCCGCGGAAGAACTTGCGGACTCCGCGGACGGACGACGGGCACCGCCACACACCGCGGAGTTCGCATCCCCAGATGCGAACGAGCCGCGCGGCGATAGGCTACACCATCATGCGCCCTCGTCCGCACGTGGGCGTGCGGACTCCACAGACGGACGACGGGCACCGCCACACACCGCGGAGTTCGCATCCCCAGATGCGAACGAGCCGCGCGGCGATACGCTACACCATCATGCGCCCTCGTCCGCACGTGGGCGTGCGGACTCCACGGACGAACTTGCGGACTCCGCGGACGAACGACGGACACCGCCACACACCGCGGAGTTCGCATCCCCAGATGCGAACGACCGAAACGCACCGACTATGTTCCAGGAGGGTTCCCATGACGCTTCCAAGATTCCACATCGAAGGCCATGTCTTCTACATCACCACTGTGGTCTACGGACGCTTGCCGATTTTCGTCCGGCCCTCGTTTGTCATTCCGTTGATTGACAGCCTGAACTTCTATCGTTACAAGCAGGAATTCAAGCTGCTTGGCTTCGTGATCATGCCCGATCACATTCACCTGCTCATTTGGCCGTTCGGCAAAGCGACCGCCGCAGAGTTCATGCGCGACTTCAAGGAGTTCACGTCCAAGCGCATCGCGCGGCAGGCCGAAGTTGAGGGCATTGCCGATTGGATTGCTGCGTTTCAGCAAGCAGGCCAGGAGACTGGGCGTGCTGTCAGCAAAGTGTGGCAGGATAGCTACTGGGATGTCAACGTCTACAGCGAACATTTCCTGCGCACGAAGCTGAACTACATCCACCGCAACCCCTTGCGCGCCGGATTGGTGGCTGATCCCGCCGCTTATCCGTATTCCAGCTACCGCAATTACATCAACGGCGATCAGTCGTTGATCGAGATCGACAAGGATTGGTCATGACGCGCGCCGCTCGCACCCTCGTTCGCATGTGGGGATGCGAACTCCGCATGACGACCGCGTGCTGATTGCGGGGTTCGCATCTGGGGATGCGAACTCCGCGGGCTGGCTGCGTGCTCGCACCCTCGTTCGCATCTGGGGATGCGAACTCCGCATGACGACCGCGTGCTGATTGCGGGGTTCGCATCTGGGGATGCGAACTCCGCGGGCTGGCTGCGTGCTCGCACCCTCGTTCGCATCTGGGGATGCGAACTCCGCATGACGACCGCGGGCTGGCTGCGTGCTCGAAGCCAGAACGACCTGCCGCTTGCCAACTGCCCCGCCGCTCCTCACTCCGCCAGTTTTCGCTCCAGCCGCTCCAGGCGATGTTGCAGGCTTGACAGTGTCTCCTCCCGCGCCGGGCCGGGTGGGAGTTGCCTCGCCGTGTGCAGCCCCCACAGCGTCCACTTGCGCGCCGCGGCCAGGTCCACTTCCTGCCACTCGTGGTGCTTGGCCAGCTCCTCGTAGGGGGTCACGTCGGGGCCGGGCACGCTGGTGATCCAGTCGTGCCACACGGCCACGGCCTCAGCCCGCCGCTCCTGGCGCTTGAGCAGCCAGCCCAGTCGCTGCAAGGCCACGCGGCGCAGTTCGGCTGGCAGCGCAGCCCCCAACGCGCGGCGATAGGCCGCCTCGCCGACCTCTAGCCAGTCCAACTCCTCGTAGCAGCGGCCCAGGCTAACCCAATCGGCCGGCGGCAGGCTGGGTTCGGGCGTCCACGCGCCGGCCTGCTCGAAGGGCGCACACAGCATGGCCGCCAGCGGTGCCATGTTGACGATGTCCTCCCTGTTGTGGTAGAAGACCCGCGCCATGTCGTCGATCACCTCTGGCCGCGGCCGGCTCAGGCTGCGCGCGTACTCCTGGTAGATGGAAGGAATCAGCCAGCCGGGCACGTCCTCCTGCGTGCGCTGGAAGCCGAGCACATCCTTCTCCAGCGCGCCCAACGCGCAGGAGGGCAGGCGCAGCCGCCAGCGCTGGCGCGCGGCCGGCAGCAGGTCCAGGTGCAAGAGGTCGGCCAAGGGCGACGGCTGGCGCTGCAAGGCGTAGCGGGTGTTGAGCAGCGGCGCATCGAACGAACGGCCGTTGAACGTCACCAGCCCAGTGCCGCGCGCCAGCAGCTCGCCCACCACGTGCAATAACGCGCGCTCCTCAGCCGGGCTGCGCATGAACACCTGATGCACGGCATAGCCGCCATCCTCGAACAGGCCGACGCCGACCATGAAGGCGAACGTCCCCGCACCGCCGCTCAGGCCGGTGGTCTCGGTGTCCAGGAAGGCTGCGCGGCCGAAATCGAACTCGGCCAGCCGCGCGTCACGACCGCACGCGGCCGCGGCCGCGCTGCTCACGCCCAGCAAGGCCCCCACGGCCCAGCCCCCGCGCGCTTCGTCCAACGGGTAACGGGTTGTGGCCAGCAGGCATGGCCCGGCCGGCGTCCATATCTCCTGCGCCCCAATGCGCGCGGCTAAATCCAGCGACGGGTCAGGTTGGGTGGAGGGGAGAGGGTCAACGGGCGCGGCGATTCCGGCCCGGCCGCGGCGCACCCCCAGTTGTTGCAAACGGCGCAGGCGCTCGGCAGCGCTGGCCGCCTCCTCGCCCTCCATGGCTTACTGCCCCAGGCCGGCCAGCAGCACGCTGGCGAAGTTGTAGCCAAAGTGGACCAGGATGGCGATGGTCAGGTTGGTGCGGTAGCGCACCAGCGCCAACACCACGGCGATGACCAGGATCAACAGCGAAGCGGGCGACAGGCCATACTGGCTATGGATGATCGTGAACAGCACCGAGGTCAGCGCCAGGCGGAAGGGAGGCAGCATGGCGCCGCGGAAGACCATCTCCTCGCCCAGAGCCGCGGCCAGGCCGATGGTCAACGCGCCGCCCAGGCCGGTCAGTTCGCCCAGCAGCAGCGTGCCGGCCTCGTCGATCTGCTGCATGCCCGCTGGGTCGAGCGCCAGCCAGGCCTGGGAAAAGGCAATCTGCAGGGCCAGCAGTCCAACCGTGACCAGCAGGCCGAAGCCTACCTGCCGCCATGTGGGCACGCGCAGCCCCAGCCGTTCGGCTGTCTCGCGCAGCGTGCGCCGCGTGAACAGCCCCACGCCCGACACGGCGATCAGCATCATGCCGATGGCCTGCGCCCAGATCGCTGCCATGCTGACGCTGACCCCGCCCAGCTCTTGCAGCACAGCAGGGTCGCTCATCACCGGCTGCTGGCCGATCCCCGTGCCCACCAGATAGACCGCATAGACCAGCGCGGTCGTCGTAACCACCGAGGTCGGGTCGATGGGCAGCCAGCGGGCGAGCAGGCGGCGCACAGCCGGAATCATGGGCACGAAGGCCAGCAGGCCGGTCAGGCCGACGGCGCGCGCCAGGGCGGTCATCGCCTCGGCCGAGCCGCCGCCAGGCAGGGCAGTGGCCGGCGTGGCTGACATGGCCAGGCTGAGCAGGCCAAAGAAGGCCATCAGCAGGTTGAGGCCGACCAGCGCCAACAACACCAACCAACGCATGGCGGGAACCTGGCGCTCCAGGTTGGCTAAGGCCAGGATCAGCGCCAGCACGATGAAGATAAAGAGAGTAAATCCAGCTTCCATGCCGGGGATTATCGCACTGCGGGCAGGATTGTCCAAATGTGGGGGAGGAGATACCACGGGATACCACAGCGGATGAAGAACAACGAATGAGAAAGTGCCCGCTGTTTGGTCTGCCCCTTCGCTGTTCCCATCCGCTGTTTTTTGTCCGCTGTGTTCGCTCCTCATCCGCTGTTCTTCATCCGCTG
>Ga0209573_1000940_pt1 | contig 51072 bp, 43 predicted proteins | sample TNRBio252014_DNA_FD_185870 | JGI IMG/M metagenome (GOLD analysis project Ga0209573, IMG submission 185870) | Wastewater treatment Type I Accumulibacter community from EBPR Bioreactor in Madison, WI, USA - TNR Reactor_6/25/2014_ DNA (SPAdes)... | ecosystem: Engineered > Bioreactor > EBPR >... | reverse complement strand
GGCTGCGCGGCGATGCCCGGCTGGCACCAGGTCGGGCGCGTGCTGGAGGTCGACCAGACCCCGATCGGCAAGACGCCGCGCTCCTGCCCGGCGACCTACGTCGGCTTCTGGGACGCGATCCGCAAGCTCTTCGCCGACACCTTCGACGCCCGCACCCGCGGCTGGAACGCCTCGCGCTTCTCCTTCAACACCGGCGCCGGCCGCTGCCCGGTATGCGACGGCGCCGGCCAGACCACCGTCGAGATGAGCTTCCTGCCCGACGTGAAGACGCCCTGCGAAGGCTGCGGCGGCGCGCGCTTCAACCCCGAGACGCTGTCGGTGCGCTGGAAGGACAGGACCGTGGCCGAGGTGCTGGCGATGCCGGTGGACGAGGCGGTGGACTTCTTCTCCGCCCACCCGGCGATCGCCCATCCGCTGCAGCTGCTGCAGGACGTCGGCCTCGGCTACCTGACCCTGGGCCAGCCCAGCCCGACGCTGTCGGGCGGCGAGGCGCAGCGCATCAAGCTGGTGACCGAGCTCGCCAAGGTGCGCCGCCGTCCGGGCGACGCGGAAGACACCGGCGGCGTGCCGCTGCCGGCGGACAAGCACAGCCTGTACGTGCTCGACGAGCCCACCGTGGGCCTGCACATGGCCGACGTCGACAAGCTGATCCACGTCCTCCACCGCCTGACCGACGCCGGCCACACCGTGCTGGTGATCGAGCACGACCTCGACGTGATGGCCGAGGCCGACTGGCTGATCGACCTCGGCCCGGAAGGCGGCGACGGCGGTGGCCGGGTGGTGGCCGAAGGCCCGCCGGAGGTGGCGATGGCGACGCCGGCATCGCACACCGGACGGCATCTGCGCGAGTTCCTGGCGCAGCGCAAGGGCCGATGATGCGGTGCAGCAGAGCCTGGGGGTGGGGTGGGGGTCTGTGATCGGGAATGTGCCCGCGGGGGCGTTGTGCGGGGCCAGGCGAAGGGTTCGCGGCTGCCGCCGCTCCTACAGAAAACCGCCGCGCCGGGGGGCGTGTAGGAGCGGCGGCAGCCGCGAACTTTCCCCCGCCGCCCGGCGGCACATTGCCAGGCACATGATGCGCAGCCTCGCGCTCATCCGGCGCGTGCTGCCGGGCACATGACGCATGGCTGCGCTGCGGCGATAATCGGCATGACCTCGTAGCGCGCGCCGCCCGACCTGGCACCGCTCCCCTCTTCGATCACGGAACACGCTCATGAACACACGCAACGTCCGCGTCTGGGACCTGCCCACCCGACTCTTCCACTGGCTGCTGGCGGTGCTCGTCGTCGCGGCCTACATCACCGGCCAGATCGGTGGCAGCTTCATCGAATGGCACGGCAAGGTCGGCATCGCCATCACCGGGCTGCTCGCCTTCCGCCTGGTGTGGGGGGTGATCGGCTCGACCTACGCTCGCTTCGCCGACTTCGTGCCCGGCCCCGCCCACCTGTGGGCGCACCTGCGCGGGCACTGGAGCGGCCTCGGCCACAATCCGCTCGGCGCGCTGTCGGTGCTCGTCCTGCTCGGGGTAATGCTCTACCAGGCGCTCACCGGCCTGTTCGCCAACGACGAGATCGCCTTCTCCGGCCCGCTGCGCGCGCTGGTGAGCAGCGAGACCAGCGACTGGCTGTCCGGCCTGCATCGGCAGAACTACTGGGCGATCATCGTGCTGGTGGGGCTGCACGTGTCCGCGGTGCTGTTCTACGCGCTGGTGAAGAGGAACAACCTGGTGCGGCCGATGATCACCGGCATCAAGGAAGTCGACGAAGCCGACGCCCAGCCCGCGCAGGGCGGGGGCGCGGTGCCCTTCATGATCGCGCTGGCGATCACCGCGGCTGTGCTCTACGTCGCCACCGGCAGCTTCATCGAACCGCCGCCGCCGCCACCGCCGGCGGCGTGGTGATGTGAAGGTCGAGCGACGCGCCGTGACGAAGCCCCTGTAGGAGCGGCGGAAGCCGCGAACCCGGCACCCGACCCATCGCGACGCGGATCCCGTGCGTACGCGTTCGCGCCTGCCGGCGCTCCTACAGGACCGGCGGCAGCCGCGAACCCTTGCGTAAAACAGCGAAGCCACCCCAGGGTGGCTTCGCTGTTTGAGCGCCTTACTCCTGACGCCTCACTCCATGCGGTACTTGTCGTGACAGGCCTTGCAGGTCTCGCCGGTCTCGCCGAAGGCCTTCTGCACCGCGGCCTTGTCACCGCTGGCGGCGACCTTGGCGAGGTTGGCGGCGGCGTTGTTGAAGTCGGTGGCGAGCTTGCCGACGTTCGGCATCTCCTGGAAGAACTCGGGCTTGACGCGGGTCTTCACGTTGCCGATGTCCTTCTCGGTGCCGGGGCCGTAGAGCGCGCCCATGCCCGAACCGGCGATGCCGGCGATGGCGTTGGCGGCGGCCTGGACCTGCTGGGCGTTGAACTCGCCTTCGACGTTGGCCTTGATCTTGCCCATGTTCCAGCTCATGAAGCTGTAGCCGGCCTGGCGGAACTTGATCTGGTCTTCCGGCTTGACCTGCGCCGAAGCGGCGGTGGCGAGGGTAAGGGAGATGATGCCGAGAGCGATCGCTTTTTTCATCGTGGACCTCCTGGGTCGGGGTTAAGGAAGGAGTCTGGCTTGTCGGAGAGTGCGCAGACCACGGCGTAGCCCGCCGGTTCCATCATCCGCGCGCGGGATTTAACGCCTTCGTCCTGAAGCATATATCAGATTCGATTGATATTCCGCCGTCAGGCGTGCCAGCCTGGCGCGCCCGGCAGGGCTGGGGATTGGCGCGTGTCGCCCTCCCGGCGCCGACAATTGTGCTCAAGCCCGGGCGTTCGCGGTCGTAAGCCAGGGTGATGCAACGGGTGCGACCCGCGCACGTCCGTGAGCCCGCCAATGCGAGAAAACAGATGCCGCGATTTTCCGATACTCCGATATGGCTGCGCCTGACCGGCGTGATCTGGCTGATGATGGTCGCCGCCTTCGGCAGCATGATCGTCTGGGAAACCCGGGTGAACCGCGACACGGCGATCGATCAGGCGAAGGACTTCGCTGCCACCGTCAACGAGATGACCATGGCCGGGCTGACCGGGATGATGATCACCGGCACGGTCACGCAGCGCGACGTCTTCCTCGACCAGATCAAGGAGCTCTCGGTGGTGCAGGATCTCGAGGTGATCCGCGGCGACGCGGTCAGTCGTGTCTTTGGCGACGGTGGCGTGAAAGCGCGTGAGCGCGACGCCGACGAGCGTATTGCCCTGGTCGAGGGGCGCAGCACGCTGCGGGTCGAGCACAACGCCGCGCATGGCGAACATCTGCGCGTGGTGATTCCTGCGCTGGCGTCGACGGACTGGCTCGGCAAGGACTGCATTGGCTGCCATCAGGTGCCCGCGGGCACGCCGCTGGGCGCGGTGTCGATGCGGATCTCGCTCGACAAGGCCAATGCGGCGGTGAGCGCGTTCCGCAAACAGAGCGTGATGTTCGCCGCGCTGCTGTCGATTCCGCTGATCGTCTTCATCTACCTCTTCATCAGCCGCTTCGTCACCCGCCCGCTGGCGCAGCTCAACGAGGGGCTCGCGCGCATTGCCGAGGGCGGCGGCGACCTGGGCCAGCAGTTGGCGGTGCGTGGACGCGACGAGATCGGGCGCACTGCACAAACCTTCAACGACATGATGGGCATGCTCGCGGGCCTTGTGCGCCAGGTGGGGGATTCGGCGAGTGCGGTCACCGGTGCGGCGCACACTCTCGCCGGCAAGGCCGAGTCGGTCGCCGAAAGCTCTCATCGCCAGAATGAAAGTTCGCTCAGTGCCGCGAACGCGGTGGATGGCCTGATGGACAGCATCTCGTCAATCGCCGAGCACGCCGAGCTGGTCCGCCAGCGTTCGCACGACAGCCTCGAGCGCTCGCGCGAGGGGCATCGCAGCCTGGAGCGCCTGGTCGGAGAGGTGGGCGAGGTCGAGGTCGCCGTGCGCCAGATGGGCGAGGCGGTGGTCGCCTTCGTCGATTCGACGCAGGCCATCACGCGCATGACCAGCGAGGTGCGCGAAATCGCGGAGCAGACCAACCTGCTCGCGCTCAACGCCGCGATCGAGGCGGCGCGCGCCGGTGAACAGGGCCGGGGCTTCGCGGTGGTGGCCGACGAGGTGCGCAAGCTGGCCGAGAAATCCGCCCGTTCCGCCGGCGAGATCGACGCGATCACGCGTGAGGTCGGCCGCCGCTCGAGTTCGGTGCGTGGGGCGCTCGACGACGGCCTCGGCCACCTCGCGTCGAGCCGGGGCATGGCGGATGCGGTGATGCGGGTACTGGAGACCGCCAATTCGCTGGTGGGCGAGGTCGGTGAGGGTCTGGAGCGCATCGCCGAGGCCACCGGCGCGCAGCGCAGCGCGAGCGAGTCGGTGAACGCACGCATCGGCGAGATCGCCGGCATGGCGCGCAGCAACAATGATGCGCTCGAACACACGGTGCAGTCGGCGCGCACGCTCGGCGAACTCGCCGGGCGCCTGCAGGAGTCGGTGTCGCGCTTCCGGCTGTGAGGCGGTTGCAGGCAACGGACGAGGTCGCGCCGGGGGGGGGGGCGAGTTCGCGGCTTCCGCCGCTCCTACACGAAAACCGCGCGGCCCGGCGTTTCTGTAGGAGCGGCGGAAGCCGCGAACTCTCCAGGTAATCCGCGACGATGGACGCCCCCGTGAGACATCCATCGTGCAATTGCTCCGCTTGCCGCTTGCCGCTTGCCCGGGCGCCGGCACGCGGCGATGCTCGCGGTCCGGCTCACTCGAGCCGGATCGGCACGAAGATGCGCGCTTCGCCGCGCTGGATCAGCAGGGCGAAGCGCTTTTCGGCCCGTTCGAGCTGGGCGCGCAGGTCGGCGATGCCGGTCACCGGCTGGTTGTTGATCGCCAGGATGACGTCGCCGCGCTGCAGGCCAGCGCGGGCCGCGGCACCGTCGGCACCTTCGACCACCACTCCGCCACGCAGGCTCAGCCGGGCGGCCTCCTCGGCGGTCAGGGCGCGCGCGCTGAGGCCGAGCTTGTCGCCCAGTCGCTCCACCTGGCTGGGGGCGGGCGCACCGCCGGCCACCGTCTCGGCCTTAAGTTCGTCCAGGGTGGCGTTCACCTCGCGGCTGCGGCCGTCGCGCCAGAGTTCGAGGCGGACGCCGCTGCCCGGCCGCTTCTCGCCGATCACGCGCGGCAGTTCGGCGGAATCTTCGATGCGCCGGCCATCCACCGCCAGGACCACGTCGCCGGCCTTCAGCCCCGCCTTGTCGGCGGCGCTGCCCGGTTCGACGCTGGCGACGAGCGCGCCGCGTGCGTCGGTGAGGCCGAAGGACTGCGCCAGATCCTTGTCCACGCCCTGGATCGCGATCCCCAGGCGCCCGCGCTGCACGCGGCCGTGGCTGACGAGCTGATCCTTGATGTTCATCGCGACGTCGATCGGAATCGCGAACGAGATCCCCATGAAGCCGCCCGAGCGCGAGTAGATCTGCGAGTTGATGCCGATGACCTCGCCGGCGAGGTTGAACAGCGGGCCGCCCGAGTTGCCCGGGTTGATCGCGACGTCGGTCTGGATGAAGGGCACGTAGGTCTCGTCGGGCAGGCGGCGCGCCTTGGCCGAGATGATGCCGGCGGTGACGGTGTTGTCGAAGCCGAAGGGCGAGCCCATCGCCACCACCCATTCGCCCACACGCGACTGGTCGGGATTGCCGATCTTCACCGCGGGCAGGCCGCTGGCGTCGAGCTTGAGCAGGGCGACGTCGGTGCGGCGGTCGATGCCCACCACCTTGGCCTTGAACTCGCGTTTGTCGATCAGCGTGACGGTGACCTCCGACAGTGCGGCGTCGCCATCCTCGCCGGCGACCACGTGGGCGTTGGTCAGCACGTAACCGTCCTTGCTGACGATGAAACCCGAGCCGATACCCTGGCGCGCGCGCGGTCCCATGCCCGGCTGGCCAGGAAAGCCCGGCATGGGCACGCCGAAGCGGCGCAGGAAGTCGTAGAAGGGGTCGTTGGCGAGCGGGTTCTCGGTGGTCGCGCCTTGCGCTGCGCGCTGCACCACGCTGATGTTGACCACCGCCGGACCGACCTGCTCGACGAGGTCGCCGAAATCGGGCAAACCGAAGCGGTTGGGGCTGACCATCGACGGCGGGGCCACGGCGGACTGGGCGTGTGCGGCGGGCAGCACGGACGCCTGGGGCAGGATTGCGCCGAGGGCGATCGCGACGGCGCTGGCGGACAGGAGTCTTCTCATGTTGTTGTGCATCCTTGGTCGGAAACAGGGAGGTTCGGAGCCGGAGTCCCGGTGATCCACACCTGTCGTGGACGCGGCAGGCCGCAACCCGTTCCCGGTGAGATCTTCGTTTTCACATCGGGTCGGGGCGTGCCGGCTTCAAGGGTCGGTGCCTCAGAACTTCGTCTCCACCGACAGCCACATCTGCCTGCTCACCTCATTCGCCGGACGACCGGCGTATTCGGCTTGCGCCTGCAGCGGGCGGTTGGCGAGTTCCTGGTGGCTGCCGAGCAGGTTGATGCCGGTCAGGCGGACCTCGACCGGCTGCGCGCGCAATTGCAGCGTGCGCGCCACGCTCCAGTCCACCGTGGAGTAGGACGGCACCGTGTAGCGGTAACCGGGTACGTAGCTGAAGCCCGCATCGATTGGCCCCATGCGCAGCACGCTCAGCATCGAACGCCACGGGCCGGCGCGCTGCAGCCAGCTCAGGCTGGCGCTGTAGGGCGCGACGTTGCGGCGGACGCGGTCGTCGTCGATGTCGCGCTGGATCATGCTGTGCGCGAGGATGAGCTCGGTGCCGCGCCAGGGCTTCAGGTGAAGCTGGTATTCGAGGCCGTTCAGTTGCACGCGGCGGTCGTGGTTCTCCCAGCGCGTACCGCCGAGATACGCCTGCAGTGCGGGCAGCAGCACGCCGGTCACGCTTGCCGGGTCGACCGGATTGCGCACGATGAGGTCGTCGATGCGCTCGCGGAACAGGCGCAGATCGAGCGTGTTGCGCTGCTCGCCAAAGACACCGAGCAGGCCGATCTCGCTGGCATCGATGCGTTGCGGGCGCAGCGCAGGATTGGGCAACTGGCGGTACTGCAGCACGGCCCCCTCGTCATCGATGATGCGTACGTCGGCGTTGCGCTCGAACAGCCAGGGCTGGCGCCAGGCACGCGAATGGCCGAGGCGCCAGGTGAGCTGCGGATTGGCCTGCCAGTTGAGGAATACGCGTGGGGCGAAGCGGGCCGTGTCGTGCTGGAGCTGCTCGATCATGCCGCCCGCGTTCCACAGCAGATCCTGCGCCATTCGCCATTCGAGGTTGGCGAACAGGCGGTGCTCATTGCGCGCGTGCTCGCCGCTGGTGTGGTAGTAGAAGGGGGATTCCTGCTCGATGCGCTGCCATTCCGCGCCCCACATCAGGCGCGATTCGGCATCGAGGCGCAGGCGGTGTTCGACCTCGAGGTTGTGCTGGTTCGATGCGACATCGTTACCGACCGTCGCCTGGCGGTGTCCGAGCGTCTGGAGGATCCGGGCGAGTGCGGGATTGGCCGGCGGGTTTACGGTCGAATCGAGGCGCCACCGGTCGCGTGTACGCTGCTGGCTCAAGTACGCCGACATCAGCCATTCTTCCTCGGCACTCGGGGTGTGGTGCCAGCGCAGGTGCAGCGAGCGGCTGGTGTGGCGGCCCTCGCGCTCGGCTGCGGTGTCGAACATCGATCCGGCGTAGCCCAGCTGGTGTCTGCTTTCGGCGATGCCGGCGATCAGGTCCAGCTCGTTGTGGGCGTCGATGCTCAGGTCGCCGCGCAGGTTGAGCACGTCGGTACGCCGGCCGTCATGCAGGTCTGCGAAGCCGTCGTCCTGTTCGTGATGGGCACTCACGCGCAGGCTCAATGGTCCGGTCTGTGTTGCATGGCGGACGCTGCCATCGACAATGCCGGGCTGGCCGGCGGCGAGGCGTAGCCGCGTGCCCGGCGCGCGGCCGGCGTCGTCGGTGGTGATGTTGACGATGCCGAGGAAGGCATTCGACCCGTAGGCCGCCGAGTTCGACCCGCGCACCACTTCGATGCGCTCGATGTCGCCCGGGAGCGCGCGTTCGGCGCTGGCGGCGAAGGACGGTGACGGCGTCGCGCGCCCATCGACCAGCAGCTGCATCTGCACCAGATAGTCCATGCCGAGCCCGTGGTAGGTGACCCACTGGGCGCTGCCCCGCTCCTGCCCGACCTGGAAGCCCGGCACCAGGCGCAGCAGGCGGGCGAGTTCGCGATAGCCGGTGGCTGCGATCAGGTCGGCGTCGATGACGGTGACCGCACCCGGGCTGTCCTGCAGCGGCTGTGGCAGGCGCGAGGCGCTCAGTACCAGCGGCAGCGGCTCGAAAAAACTGTTCTCGGTCGCGGCTGCGGTGCTGGCTGCGGTGAGCAGCAGCAGGGTGGCTGCGGTGCGATAAGGGCTTGGGGGCATCGGAAGCGGTCGGACGCGCTGAGCACGCGAGTATATCGACTCGCCCGCCAGCCGCGCAGCAAGGTGAAGACGCGGTAACATCGGGCGGTGCCCATTTCAGGTTTCACCACCTTCCAGCGTGTCGAAGCCATGACCCTCACCGATCTCCGTTACCTCGTCGCCCTCGCGCACGAGCGCCATTTTGGCCGCGCCGCCGAGAAGTGCCACGTCTCCCAGCCCACACTGTCGGTGGCGGTCAAGAAGGTGGAGGAAGAGCTTGGCATCCAGTTGTTCGAGCGCAGCGCCTCAGAGGTCAAGATCACCGAGACCGGGCGGCGAATCGTCGCCCAGGCCGAGCGCGTGCTGATGGAGGCGAGCCAGATCCCGGAGATTGCCGCCGCGGGCAAGGATCCGCTCGCCGGGCCGCTGCGCGTTGGCGTCATCTACACGATAGGGCCCTACCTGCTGCCGCGGCTGATTCCGCGCGTGCACCAGCGCGCGCCGAGGATGCCGCTGATCATCCAGGAAAACTTCACCGCCCGCCTCGCGGAGTCGCTCAAGCGCGGTGAGCTCGACGTGATCATCATCAGCCTGCCCTTCGAGGAGGCCGGCGTGGTCGCGCAGCCGGTGTACGACGAGCCCTTCCGTGTGCTGATGCCTGCCGGGCACCCGTGGACCGCCGAGCGCGCGATCGAAGCCGAACATCTCGCCGACGACCAGTTGCTGCTGCTCGGCTCCGGCAACTGCTTCCGCGACCAGGTGCTCGAGGTGTGCCCGAGCTGCCGCAACATCGGCGGCCTGCAGCGCACCCTCGAGGGCAGCTCGCTCGAGACCATCCGCCACATGGTCGCCACCGGGCTCGGCGTGACCGTGCTGCCGAGCTCCGCGGCGGACGAGATGTCGCACAACACGCTGGTGGCTGTGCGACCGTTCACCGAACCGCAGCCTTCGCGCCGCGTCGCGCTCGCCTGGCGGGTGACCTATCCGCGCAGCGGCGCGATCGACATGCTGCGCGCCGCGATCATCGACAGCGCCCTGCCCGGCGTGCGTCCGGTGGGGCGGGTGCCGGCACCCGAGCGCATCGCGCATGCCGATCAGCGATGATATTTATTGATTGTTTCGATCCAAACAATTGGTTTGATCAATGTCTGCGCAGAGCGCTAAGATGAGGTCAGGATGTCTGCGGGCCTGCAAAAGCCTGCCACTTACGGGAGAACGAGCATGGAAATCGATATCGGGATCAAGGAAAAGGATCGCGCCAAAATCGCGGAAGGCCTGTCGAGGCTGCTCGCCGACAGCTACACGCTGTATCTGACCACGCACAATTTCCACTGGAACGTGACCGGGCCGATGTTCAACACCCTGCATCTGATGTTCGAGACGCAGTACAACGAACTCGCGCTCGCGGTCGACGAGATCGCCGAGCGCATTCGCGCCCTCGGCTTCCCGGCGCCGGGCACTTACAAGGAATTCCAGAAGCTCACCAGCATGGCCGAGCCCGAAGGCGTGCCGAACGCGCAGGACATGATCCGCCTGCTGGTGCAGGGCCAGGAGGCGGTGATCAAGACCGCGCGCAGCATCGCGCCAGTTGCCGACAAGGCGAGCGACGAGCCCACGCTCGATCTGCTGACCCAGCGCATGCAGGTGCACGAGAAGACTGCCTGGATGCTGCGCAGCCTGCTCGAAGGCTGATCCGTCACCGCGGAGAATCGAACGGGCCCGCGCGGCCCGTTTTTTTCGGCTGGGTTTCAGCCCGCCGTGTAGTGCACGCCGCGGCGCGGCCGGCTTGGGCGGGCGATGTGATCGAGCGGCAGTACATGCGTCTGTTTGATCCTGCCGAGGACGATATCGGTCTTGATGTTGGCGATTCCGGGCAGGCGCAGCACACGCTTCATCATCAGCTCGGAAAACGCGGCGAGGTCGGGTGCGACGATGCGCAGCACGTAGTCGGCGTTGCCGCTCACCGAGAAGCACTCCAGCACTTCGGGCAGCGCCGCGACGCCCTCCTCGAAGGCTTCGGTGCGCACGCCGCCGTGACGCTCGAGCACCACGTGGGCGAAGGCGACCACGTCGAGGCCGAGCGCAGCCGGGTCGAGCAGTGCCGCGTAGCCGGTGATCAGCCCGGCCTCCTGCAGGCGCTGCAGGCGGCGGCTGACCTGCGAAGCGGACAGATGCACGGCCTCGCCCAGTGTTGCGTTGGTGGCGTCGCCGCGGCGCTGTAGCGCGTCGAGGATCGCGAGGTCGTGGCGGTCTATGCTCAGGGTGCTCATGGTCAGGCCTCTTGATGCACGAAACGTGCGTATCGACTCATTTTATACCTTCATGATGCGCACACCATGCGGGCCCTGGCTCGCATAATCCCCATCACCACACCAACGGGGAGACGACCATGAACCTGACCGAATCGCTGCTGCACGCGCTGGTGGACCACGGCGCGCGCCAGATCTTCGGCATCCCGGGCGACTTTGCCCTGCCGTATTTCCGCATCATCGAGGAAACGCGCATTCTGCCGCTGTACACGTTGTCGCATGAGCCGGGCGTCGGCTTCGCCGCCGACGCGGCAGCGCGCCTGCACGGAGGCATCGGGGTCGCGGCGGTGACCTACGGTGCCGGCGCGCTCAACATGATCAACGCGGTCGCCGCCGCTTACGCCGAGAAGTCGCCGCTGGTGGTGATCTCGGGCGGGCCGGGCCAGGGCGAGTCGCAATCGGGCCTGCTGCTGCACCACCAGGCGAAGACGCTGGATTCGCAATTCCGCATCTTCCAGGAGATCACCTGCGACCAGGTGCGCCTTGACGACGCGGCGCGCGCGCCGGCCGACATCGCACGCGTGCTCGGCAACTGCGTGCGCAACTCGCTGCCGGTGTACATCGAGATCCCGCGTGACATGGTGGCGCGTGCGTGCGCACCGGTGGTGCGCGCGGCGCCGCCCGCGGTCGATGCCGATGCGCTCGCCGCCTGTGTGGACGAGATCCTGGAGCACCTCGGCCGGGCCCGCGCGCCCGTGCTGATGGCGGGCGTCGAAGTGCGCCGCTTCGGCCTCGAGGACAAGGTCGCCGAGCTGTCGCGCCGCCTCGGCGTGCCGGTGGTGACCAGCTTCATGGGTCGTGGCCTGCTCGCCGAGCAGGACGCGCCGCTGATGGGTACCTACATGGGGCTCGCCGGCCTGCCCGAGGTGAGCGCGCTGGTCGAGGATTCGGACGGCCTGTTCCTGCTCGGCGTGATCATCTCCGACACCAACTTCGCGGTCTCCGGCAAGCACATCGACCTGCGGCGCACGATCCAGGCGCTGGAGGCCCGGGTCACGATGGGCTACCACACTTATTCGGACATCTCGCTCGGTGCGCTTGTCGATGGCCTGCTCGCCCGCGTGCCGCCCGCCGAGGCCCGCTTCAACGTGAACCGCCCGGCCTTTCCGCGCGGGCTGCAGGCCGACGCCGAGACGATCGCCCCGGCCGACATCGCCTGTGCGGTGAACGACCTCATGGCCGCGCACGGCAAACTGCCGATCGCCTCCGACATGGGCGACTGCCTGTTCACTGCAATGGACATCGAGCACACCGCGCTGGTCGCGCCCGGCTACTACGCCACCATGGGCTTCGGCGTGCCCGCCGGCCTCGGCCTGCAGGCCGCCACCGGGCAGCGCCCGCTGATCCTGGTTGGCGACGGCGCCTTCCAGATGACGGGCTGGGAGCTCGGCAACTGCCGCCGCTACGGCTGGGATCCGATCGTGCTGTTGTTCAACAACGCGAGCTGGGAGATGCTGCGCACCTTCCAGCCCGAGTCCGGGTTCAATGACCTCGACGACTGGGGCTTTGCGCACATGGCGGCGGGCATGGGCGGCGATGGTGTGCGCGTGCGCACGCGCGCGGAGCTGAAGGCCGCGCTCGACACCGCGATCGCCACCCGCGGCCGCTTCCAGTTGATCGAGGTGATGATCCCGCGCGGCGTGCTCTCGGCGGCGCTATCGCGCTTCGTCAATGCGGTCAAGCGCCTGAACGCCACCAAGGCGGCCTGAGGAAGGCTGCGGCCTCAGCCCGTCTTGCGCGCTGTGCTGCGCTTGCGCGGCGCAGGGGCCGCGGGGGCTTCGCCGTCGCCCGCCGCTTCGTCGGCCTTCGCGTCGGCAGTCTTCGCGGCAGCGCTCCGGGCTCCGGCCTTGGGCGCCTTGGCCTCGAACTCGAAGCCGACCTTGCCATCCTTGCCGCGCACCAGGAAGGCCGAGAACTTGCGCCGCGTGCGCGCCGACACGAAGCCCTTGAGCAGCTCGGTCTTGCCCTCGGTCAGCAGTTTGGCCATCTGCTCGCGCTCGATCGGCTGCTGCAGGATGATCTTGCCGGAGCGGAAATCGCAGCTCTTGCCCGGGCCGACCGATTTTTCGCACACGTAGGCCATGCCGTGCTCGAACACGCGGCTGGCGCATTTGGGGCAGGCGCCCACCGGTTGCTGGTCGGAGAAGTCCACCGCCTCGGCTTCCTCGCCTTCCTTGGGCTGGCCGAAGTCGAAGGTGGGCTGCTTGTCCTCGTTCAGCACGATGTCAGCGTTGAACAAGCGCCCCATCTTGTTGCGGAAGCCGAGCAGCGGGCCGACCTTGCCCGCGCGCAACAGGGTCTCGATCTCGTCGTACTCGAACTGGCGGCCGGCGACGATCTTCCAGGTGCTCCAGTCGCAGCCCTGGCAGGCGAACTTCTTGTAGTTCTCCTTCACCACGCCGCCGCACTTCGGGCACGGCGTCTGCAGGGTGACGAACTCCCCGGGCACGGTGTCGGACTCATAGCGCTTGGCGCGCTCGACCACCTCGCGCGTCATCTCGGCGATCTCGTTCATGAAGGCTTCGCGGCTGAGCTTGCCGTGTTCCATCTGTGCGAGCTTGTATTCCCAGCCGCCGGTGAGCTCCGGCGAGGTCAGCGCGGTGACGCCCAGGCCCTTCAGCAGCGTGATCAGCGAGAAGGCCTTGGCGCTCGGGATGAGTTCGCGGCCGTCGCGGTGGATGTACTGCTCGCTGATCAGGCCTTCGATGATCTGTGCGCGCGTGGCCGGGGTGCCGAGGCCGCGCTCGGCCATCGCCGCGCGCAGCTCCTCGTCGTCGACCATCTTGCCCGCGCCTTCCATGGCCGACAGCAGGGTGGCTTCGTTGAAGCGCGCCGGCGGCTTGGTCTGCAGGGACTTGACCACGATGTCCTCGGTGGACACCGTCTCGCCCTGCTTCACCGCGACCAGTTGCGGGCTGCCGCCTTCTTTCGTGTCCTTCTCGTCGTTGGCGGCTTCCTTGCCATACACCGTCAGCCAGCCCGGATTGACCAGCACCTTGCCCTCGGTCTTGAAGGCCTCGTCCTCGACGCGGGTGATGCGGGTGGTGATCTGGTACTCGGCCGCCGGGTAGAACACCGCCAGAAAGCGCTTGGTGACCAGGTCGTAGATCTTGTGCTCGGCGTCCGACAGGCTTCTGGGCAGCGCCCCGGTGGGGATGATGGCGAAGTGGTCGGAGATCTTGGCGTTGTTGAAGATGCGCTTGTTCGGCCGCACCCAGCCCTGTTTGGTGATCTCGTTGGCGAAGGGCGCGTACTGGTCGGGCAGGGTACGCATGACCTCGCTCACGGTGGCGAGGTAGTCCTCGGGCAGCGCGCGCGCGTCGGTACGCGGGTAGGTCAGCACCTTGTGCTTTTCGTACAGCGCTTGCGCCAGTTGCAGCGTGACGCGGGCCGAGAAGCCGAAGCGGCCGTTGGCCTCGCGCTGCAGGCTGGTGAGGTCGAAGAGCAGCGGCGACAGTTGGGTGGAGGGCTTGGCCTCTTCGGTGACCACGCCCGGCTTGCCCGCGCACCTGGCGCGGATGGCCTCGGCCCGGGCCTTGTCCCACAGGCGGAAGGCGGTGGCGTGCTCGTCGCCCTCGGGGCGCTTGAACTTCTCGTCGAACCAGCGCCCGGGGTATTCGCCGGCGGCGCAGCCGAAGCGCGCCTCCAGCTCCCAGTAGTCGCGCGACTTGAACTTGCGGATGCGGTCCTCGCGCTCCACGACCATCGCTAGCGTCGGCGTCTGCACCCGGCCCACGGTGGTGAGGTGAAAGCCGCCGGTCTTGGAGTTGAACGCGGTCATCGCGCGCGTGCCGTTGATGCCGATCAGCCAGTCGGACTCGGCGCGGCAGATCGCGGCGTTGCGCAGGCCCTCGACCTCCTGCGCGGCGCGCAGGTGGGCGAAGCCGTCGCGGATCGCCTGCGCGGTCATCGACTGCAGCCACAGGCGCTGCATCGGTTTTCGGGCGCCGGCGTGCTGGGCGATGAAGTTGAAGATCAGCTCACCCTCGCGGCCCGCGTCACAGGCGTTGATGAGGCCGGTGACGTCCTTGCGCTTGATCAGGCGGGTGAGCAGCTTCAGCCGGTCCTCGGTCTTCTCGATCGGCTTGACCGCGAAGTGAGGCGGGATGACGGGCAGGTGGGCGAAGGTCCATTTGCCGCGCTTGACCTCGAATTCCTCGGGCACGACGAGCTCGAGAAGGTGACCCACGGCCGACGACAATACATATTCGTCGGACTCGAAGTAGTCCTTCTCCTTGGTGAAGCCGCCCAGCGCACGGGCGATATCCTGCGCGACGGAAGGCTTTTCCGCGATGATCAGTTGCTTGCTCATGCTCGACTGTTAACGAGGGTCGCGCCGCGAGGGCGCGTGGGTTCGGAAGCGGCGGATGATAAGGACGGTCTGCCGGTGCAGGCAAGGCGGGCCGCTCGTGCGATCAATGGATGGTGGGCTCGTAGGCCCAGTCGTCTTCCTCGGCGAGCAGCTCGTCGACCATCAGGGTGTCGATCGGCTCCTCCTGCTGCCACAGCACCATCAGCACGATGACCTTGAGGCGGTTGAGGCTGATGTTGAAGTCCGCGAGCGCCATCGCGCGCTCGATGATCAGCTCGCGATGCGCGGTGCCGAGCACGCCCGCGCTCTCGAGCAGGCTCAGGAAGCCGCGACAGCGGCCGTCGAGCTGGGCCTGCTCGTCTTCGGTGTAGATGCGCACCGAGCCTTCCCGCGGCGCGATGCCCGGGTGGATGTCGCGCGCGACGCGGCGCAGCCCGGTCAGCCATTCCAGTGCCTCGGAAATGTCCTCTTGTTCGAAGCCGACCGCCGACAGCTTGCGGCTGAGCAGGTCGGCCTCGGGACAGGCGTCGGCGTGGATGTAGCTTTCAAAGAGGTATACGAGGATGTCGAACAAGGCGGTCTCTCGTCGATGGGGGCGGAAGGGCCAGAACCCGGCGCGGGTGGAGAAGGAGCGCTGTGGGAACCCTGCAGGAACGCCACGTGATGACTGCGGGCGAATCGCGTATGCGCTTTCAGATGCGCTGGAAGCACCCGCCAGGCAGTTTGGCCAGGCGCCCTTCCAGTTCGAGTGGCAGCAGGATGGCGTACAGGGCGTCCACCGTCAAGCCGCAGCGTGCTGCGAGCGTGTCGATGTTCACCGGGTCGTGGCCGATCGCTTCGAGCACGTGGGCGGCATCGCCACCCAGTGCGAGCGCGGTCTGCGGCGCGGGTGTCGGCGCGTCGCGCCTTCGGCGCGCGGCCGGGAGCGCCGCAGCAACGGGTGCCGGCCAGCCGAGCCGGCCGCGCAACTCCTCGATCACGTCTTCAGCGGTCTCGACCAGCTTGGCCCCATCGCGGATCAGGCGGTGGCAGCCGCGCGACAGCGGCGAATGGATCGAGCCGGGAATCGCGAACACCTCGCGTCCATGTTCGGTGGCGAGCCGGGCAGTGATCAGCGAGCCGCTGCCGAGCGCGGCCTCGACCACCAGCACGCCCTCGGCGAGGCCGGCGATCAAGCGGTTGCGGCGCGGAAAGTTGTGCTGCAACGGCGGCGTGCCGAGCGGGAACTCGCTGACGATGGCACCGTCCGCTGCGATCGCGCGCGCCAGCGTCGCGTTGCGCGCAGGGTAGATGCGATCGATGCCGGTGCCGATCACCGCAACCGTACCGGCGCCCGTGCTGCCGGCGGCCAGCGCGCCACGGTGTGCAGCGGCGTCGATGCCGAGCGCCAGCCCGCTGACGACGACGAGGCCGTGGCCGGCGAGCGCGCGTGCGAAGGCCTCGGCATTGGCTTCGCCGCCGGCGGTTGATGAGCGCGCGCCGACCAGCGCGATGCCCGGGCGGGCGAGCAGCGCCGGATCGCCCTTGACGTAGAGCAGCACCGGCGGGTCGGCGATGTCGAAGAGATTGCGCGGATAGGCGGGATCGCCCAGGGTGAAGATGTGGCTGCCGGGCTCTGCCGCCCATGCGAGGGTGCGCCCGATGGTTTCGTCCGGCGCGGTGGCGAGCACGGCGCCAGCGATTTCGCCGCCCACGACCGCCGCGAGTGCGCTGCGTCCGGCGGCGAAGATGTGGCGCGGAAGGCCGAAGGCGGCGAGCAGATCACGCTGGCGTTGCGGCCCGAGGCCGGGCACGCAGGCCAGGCGCAGCCAGTCGGTGAGATCGTCCGCAGGCGCGGTCACGGCGATCGGGTGTGCGGCCGCCGCTTCAGGGCGTCCGCACGCCGTCGGCGATCGTCACCGGACCATCGGAGTCCATTACCAAGGCGTAGGACACGCGCTCGAAGACACGGAACACGAACACGATGCCATAACGCTTCTCGGGCAACTGGTAGCTTTCCTTGCCTTGCTCGCCGCGGTACTCGGCGACGCCACGGTTGCGGTACAGCGCAAGTACGTGGCCCTGTTCGAGCCCGTCCTGTTCACCGACGTTGAGCGCGACGACGTGCAGTCGACCGGTCTCGCTCACGCCGCGATGGATTGAAACGATGCGGCCCTCGATCGCTGCCTCGGGCGCGTGCGGTACGTACGAGAACACGCTCGGCGGCTCACTCGGCATCATCAGGTCGCCGGTGCCGATCTCTTCCACCGCAGACACGATCTCGAGCGTGGTCGGCTCGCCGCGCTCGGTGACGCGCGCAGTGCCGAGGTAGGCGGCCTCCCAGGCGATCGGCTCGCGCGTAAGCGGGTCCTCGAGCGGGCGGGCGGGGCGGTAGATATGCCAGACCTCAGCCTCGTCGCCGACATTCTTGGCGAAAACGGTGTCGCCGGTGCCGGTGAGTACGCGGCTGGTCTCGGTGGCGACGATCGTGGCCGAGCCGTCGAGAATGGGCTGATCCACTACCAGCGGGCGGTTGAGGAAGGGATCGATGATCTGCAGCGGGATGCTCGGCAGGGCTTCCTGGAGGGCCTCGCTGTACACCTTCGGCTGCAGGCGTCCGTCCCGGGTGCCGCCACTGCCGTTGCCGCCAACACGGCGGCCGATGCTCAGCCACGGGCCGTTGCGATCGAGCAGGATGACCTGGCCGGGGTAGATCAGGTGCGGGTTGCGGATCTCGTCGCGGTTCAGACGCCACACTTCTGGCCAGCGCCAGGGTTCCTGCAGGAAGCGGCCGGAGATGCCCCACAGCGTGTCACCGCTGGCCACGGTGTAGGCGTCGGGCGCGTCGGCGGCCAGGCGAACGCCGGACTGAGCGTGCGCACCCGTGGCCAGGAGGCTCGCAAAGGCGACTAGCAGAGGGAATATAATTCGAATCATTGGACGCTTCCGGTCGTGAGCATGCGTTGCGGGCTCATCCCGGAACGCCGCCGGCAAGCCGGGGTCGACTGCGATGAGCGCGCTGCTGGCGCGTTCCGCATCCCGGCAGGAAATATCCCGGCGTAATACATGCCACAGCATGTGAAATCGCTTGAAATTCTGCACTCAAAGGCTTAACCCAGCAAGGTATTCATGGCTCTTCTACCGATACTCCGCTACCCCGATCCCCGTCTCCACACGGTTGCTGCGCCGGTGACCCGCGTCGACGACCAGATTCGCCGACTGATCGCCAACATGGCCGAGACCATGTACGAGGCGCCCGGGATCGGCCTGGCAGCCACCCAGGTCGACGTCCATCAGCGCATCGTCATCGTCGACGTGAGCGAGGACAGATCCGGCCTGATGGCGTTGATCAACCCGGAGATCCTCGAGCGCGATGGCGAGCAGGTGCACGAAGAAGGTTGCCTCTCCGTCCCCGGAATCTACGAGAAGGTCACCCGTGCCGAGCGTGTGAAAGTGCGCGCGCTCAACGAAAAAGGCGAACCCTTCGAGTTCGAGGCCGACGGCCTGCTCGCAGTCTGCGTGCAGCACGAGATCGACCATCTCGACGGCAAGGTTTTCGTCGAGTATCTGTCGCAGCTCAAGCTTGGCCGCATCAGGAGCAAGCTGGCCAAGAAAGCGCGCATCACCGCGTGATGGCTACCAACGCTCCCAAAGCTGGCGGCTTGCGTGTCGCCTTCGCGGGCACGCCCGAGTTCGCCGCGCAGGCGCTCGCTGCCATCCTCGCCGCCGGCTACGAGGTGCCGCTCGTGCTCACTCAGCCCGACCGCCCCGCCGGGCGCGGCATGAAGCTCGCACCAAGCGCGGTCAAGCAGCTCGCGCTCGCGCATGGCATCGAGGTCGACCAGCCTGAAAGGCTGCGCACCGTCGAGCAGCGTGCGCGTCTGGCGGCGTGCGCACCCGACGTGCTGGTGGTGGCCGCCTACGGCCTGATCCTGCCCAGGGCGGTGCTCGAACTGCCGCGCCTTGGCTGCATCAACATCCACGCCTCGCTGTTGCCGCGCTGGCGCGGCGCGGCGCCGATCCACCGCGCGATCGAGGCTGGCGACGTCGAGACCGGCATCACCATCATGCAGATGGACGAAGGCCTGGACACCGGGGCGATGCTGCTCGTGCGTTCCACACCGATCCTGCCGACCGACACCACCGCCAGCCTGCACGACCGCCTGGCCGTGCTCGGTGGCGAATGCATCGTCGACGCCCTGGTGGCGCTGCAGCGTGGCGAGCTGGTCGCCACCCCGCAGCCGGCGCAAGGCGTGACCTACGCCGCCAAGATCGGCCGTGTCGAAGCAGTCATCGACTGGACGCGGCCGGCGGAGGACATCGAGCGTGCGATGCGCGCCTTCGACCCGTTCCCGGGGGCAGCCTCCAGCGTGCGCGACACGGTGGTGAAATGCTGGTCGGGCACCGTGGTGCGCGGCGCGGGCGAGCCGGGCACCGTGCTCGCGATCGACGATGAGGGCGGTGGCGGCATCACCATCGCCTGCGGCCGCGATGCGCTGCGTTGCACGGTGTTACAGCGCCCGGGCAGCAAGCGCCTGCCGGCGGGGGAATTCCAGCGCGGATTCCCGGTCTCTGTGGGTGAGCGCTTCGCCACGCCGGGCTGAATCCTGTGCGATGGTGCAGGGTGTCCTCCAGCGCGCGGCGAGACTGCGCTTGGGCCGCGCGGGCAGCCCGCACGCTTGATTTCGCATGGTCCTGCCCCAAGCTGAGCTCACGAATCAATCTTTTGCAGGAAGGACTCCGCAATGTTCGGAAACTGGATCAAGACCTCCATCCTGATGGCTGGCATCGTCGCCCTGTTCGGCGCGATGGGTGCAGCGATCGGCGGCCAGCAAGGCATGCTGATCGCGCTCGTGATGGGTGGCGCGATGAACGTCTGGGCCTACTGGTTCTCGGACAAGATGGTGCTGAAGATGTACAAGGCGCGCGAGGTGGACGCCGCGTCTTCGCCCTATCTGTACAACATGGTCAGGGAACTCGCCCAGCGTGCAGAGCTGCCGATGCCCAAGGTCTACCTTATCGATGAGGCACAGCCCAATGCCTTCGCCACCGGCCGCAACCCCGACAACGCAGCGGTCGCCGCCACTTCCGGCATCGTCCGCATGCTCTCCGAGCGCGAACTGCGCGGCGTGATGGCCCACGAACTGGCGCACGTGAAGAACCGCGACATCCTGATCTCGACCATCTCGGCGACGGTGGCGGGCGCGATCTCGATGCTGGCCAACTTCGGCATGTTCTTCGGCAGCCGCGACGGCGAGGACCGTCCGAACCCGGTGGTGTCGATCGCGCTGATGATCCTGGCGCCGCTCGCCGGCATGATCATCCAGATGGCGATCAGCCGTACCCGCGAGTTCGGCGCCGACCGTGGCGGCGCGGAGATCTCCGGCGACCCCGAGGCGCTCGCCAGCGCGCTCGCCAAGATCGATGCCTACGCGCGCGGCATCCCGATGCACACCGCCGAGCAGCATCCCGAGACTGCGCAGATGATGATCATGAACCCGCTCTCGGGTGGCGGTCTGCGCGGCCTGTTCTCCACCCACCCATCCACCCAGGAGCGCATCGCCCGCCTGCACGCGATGCGCTGATGCCACCGTCCGCCCCGCCCTCTCGCGGGGCGGCATGGACCTTGCCGCTCACGCGGACTGCAGCGCGGTCCTGACCTGCTCGAGCAGTTCGCCGGGGCTGACCGCCTCGCCGAATGCGCCGGCGCGCAGCAGCGTGTCGCGCCGGGCAGCGCGCCGCTCGGCATCGAACTCGCCGTGGTAGAAGATCACCGGTAGCCGGCGCGGGCGTGCAGCCAGTGCGCGCAGCAGCTTCAGCCCGGCGCTCGGCGCGCCGTCGAGCGCTTCCGGGCGGCTCCAGTCCGACAGCACCAGATCGAAGCCCTCCTCGTCCGTGTCCAGGCGCGCCAGCGCGTCGTCCGTGCCGGGCACGCTGACGACCTCGATCTGCAGTTTTGCCAGCGCGGCGACTTCGTGACGGTTGCCCTCGGGCTTGTCGTCCACCCACAGCACCCGCTTCTGTTCCGGCATGTCGATCAGCGCGGCGGCCATGTCCTCGGCTTCGGCGTTGTCGATGTCGGCCACCCCGCGCATGCGCGCCGCGACCGAAAGTTCGTTGGCGAAGCCGCCGATCATGCGCTGGACGAGGCCGTCGGTGCGCGCGTCCTGCAATGAATCGCGCTGCACGCTGCGGAGGCTGCGCGCGGCGCCAGCGACCGCGGTGGCCTCGTCGGGCGGCGCTGCGCTTGCCGTCGCCGTGGCGGTTGCGAAGTCGCTCGACCGCGGCGCCGATGGCGCCGCAGGCGCGGGCGGCGGCGTGCTCGTCCAGCGCTGCTGGATGGCCTCCACCGTGCGCCGGATGCCCTTGGCGACGTCGGCCCATGCCTCGTCGCGGTTGGGCCAGGAGGTGACCGGACGCAGGTCGGTGGGCAGGCCCTGCAGCTTCGCGAACGGTGCGTCTTCGATGTCCACCGCGCGCAGCAGCACCGGCACCACGCTGGCGTCGCCGCGTTCGGCGCGCGCGAGCGCGGTGGCGAGCTCCTTGCCCCAGATGTAGTCGGAGTTCAGGAAGTCCATGCTCACCAGCAGCAGGATCAGATCCGCGGTGCTGAGCTGCGCATCGATCGCCTCGTCCCATTTCTGCCCGGGAACGATGCCGCGGTCGTGCCACGGACGGATCACGCCCTTGCGCCGCAGCAGCGCGAGGTGGCCATCGAGTTCGTCGCGCAGTTTCTCGTCCTCGTGCGCGTAGCTATAGAACAGATCCACCGGGTCCATGACGACGCTCCATCGGGTTGCGGCCTCATCTTCAACATAGATCAGGCCGGCGCCGTCTGCGGGGTGGCGAGGCGCCACGCCCGCGCTGTGCGTTCAGTGCGCTGCCGACCTGCGCTGCAGCACGGTGAAGGTCGTGCTGCGGCCCGAATTGCCGCGGTCATCGCTCACGATCATCACCCGGCCGTCGCCGAGATACGTCAGGCCCTCGAAGTTGTCGGTCTCGTCCGCGCGGTCGAGCACGGCGAGCTCGCGCACCGCGCAGGCCTGCGCGGCCGCGCATGCGTTCAGGTCGATCTCGCGCAGCGCCACCATCATGGTCTTGCCTTTGCCTTTGCCTTTGCCTTTGCCTTTGCCTTTGCCTTTGCCTTTGCCTTTGCCTTTGCCTTTGCCTTTGCCGGATTCGGCGCGCTCGAGCACCAGCAGGCGGCCGTCATCCATCACGTCCATGCCCTTGAGCCGGGCGTTGTGCGCCGGATAGCTGGGGAAGGACCAGCTGCGTTCGGCCGCGACCACGCGATGGTGGGCGGCGCGCTCGCCTTCCAGCGGCGCCTCGGCGGCCACCAGCAGGCCGTGGGTGGGGTGCACGGCGACCGCCTCGAGCATCGCGTTGCTGCGGCGGAAGCGCTCGGGATCGTCCAGCCCGCCGGGCAGCGCCAGGGTGCCCAGCGGCTCGCCGGCCAGGGTGTAGCGGATCACACGCGGCTGGCCTTCGGTGGCCACCAGCAGCTCGCTGTTGCCGCGGATGCCGTCGTCGGCGCCGGTGACGGCGAGGCCCTCGGCGTCGACCGTGTTGCTGCCCGCTGGCGGCACGAGCCGGCTGGCGGCGATCGGCTCGACTTCGAGCTGGCCGTTGGCGCCGAGCGTGACGCTGAAGCGGAACAGCACGCCGCGGTCGGAGATCGCGTACAGGCGCTGCTCGTCGGCGTCCCAGGCCAGGCCGGAGAGCTCGGAGATGCGCTCGCCGTCGATGCTCGCGCCGACCACGCGCAAGCTGGCGGCGACGGCGAGGGGTTCGGCGTCCTCGGCCATGGCAGGCGTGGTCCCCAGGGCGAGGGCGAGCAGCAGGGCGTTCAGGCTGTGTCGTGCAAGTTGCATGGCGGGCGTGCTCCCTTCGGTTGTGCGTGGCCCCGCCTGGCTCAGGCGAGGAAGGCGCCGCGTGTGAGGCGGTGCTCGGGCACCACCTCGAGCTTGCGCAGCGCGGGCAGGAACCTGTTGTGGCGCTCCACCGCTTCCAGCGCCGCCATGCCGATACAGTACTTCGAGCAGCGCGAGGTCGGGTGCTGGTGCAGCGCGCGCAGGATCTTGTCGGCGATGCCGTTGCCGTTGGCCGACTTGGTCTCGACGATGAAGACGTCCGGGCGGGTGGTGCGCGAGCGCTCGCCGATCGAGAACCACAGGTTGCCGTCGATCGTCATGCGCTCGCCGCCCTCGCGGGCGACCAGGGTCACGCGCTGGTAGCGCATCTCGATCACCGCCTGCAGGGTGTGGCGGAAGGGTTCGCCATACAGGTTGCGATAGCACTGATCGACATGCGCACAGGCCGCGTCGTCCAGCGTGCCGTACCTGTCCACCGTGTAGTCGAGGCGCTTCTTGACCGTGATGCCGCGCTTGTCCTTGAGCTTGACCTCGACGAAGCACAACTGCGCATCGGTGTATTTGCGCACCCGCACCTTGCAGCGCCGGCGGCGGCCCTGGTGGTGGTCGTAGTAGCTGTGCAGCTCGTCGTCGTCGAAGTAGCAGGTCTCGTAGGTGAAGGCGCGCTTGCCGTCGATCTCGAGCACGTCGAAGTGCTGCGAGAGCTCGGCCAGCGCCGCGCGCAGCGCGGACTCATGCACGACGTACTTGTTGTCCAGGCGTTCGAGCATGGCGGCCTTGGCGTTCAGCGTCGCGAGCGAGATCGGGTTGAAGTTGCCGAACAGGCGGCCCGTGCGGTCGATGGTGTGGCTCATGGTGGTCTCCAGGGGTGGGTGTGTCGCAGGCGAGGACGTTCGCGGCGCCTTTGGCTGCGCCGCGGCGCGATGCTCAGTGCTTGCGGTAGAAAACGTTGATGCGCGCCATGTCGTTGATGTAGTCGAGCGCGGTGATCTGGTAGGACATCACCTCCACGCCGAGGCGGGCGGAGAGGTCGGCGCGCATGACCTCGGGCTTGGACAGGGCGTGGGCGTCGATCTTGTCGAGGGTGATCTTCACGCCGTCGGCCGAGCGCAGGATGCGCGGGTGGTCGATGATCCAGGCCGCAATCAGGATGAGCGTGACGACGGCGGCGGCGAAGGCGATCGTCGTGCCCTGCACCGAGCAGATGACGGCGATGGCGATGCTGCCGAAGAAGTAGGTGATCTCGGTCTTGCTGATCTGCTCGGAACGCAGCGAGAACAGCGCGAGGATGGCGAACAGGCCGAAGCCGGCCGCGACGCTGAACTGAACGTTCGACAGGATGGTGAGCACTGCGAACGCGAAGACGTTGAACAGGGCGGCGGCGGTGACCAGTTCCTTGTCGCGGTAGCGGCGGTAGTACATGCCGAACACGAGGACGACCATTGCGACGACGTCGATGGCGAAGCGGGCGACGAGCTCGAGGACGGCGGTCTGGGTGAAGTCGGGGTTCATTTTTTTCTCCAGCGGTTGGGTTGTGCGGGCTCTTGATCGGGCCGGTTCTTGCGCGCCCTTGCACCGACAACGCGCTCGGGGCGCAGCTATTCCCGCCACCGCGCCGTTTTTACACTTTTGTTACAGACCTCCCGGCCGGGGCGCCGCTGCGTGCGGCATGCGCGTGAAAGGACGCGGGGAGGCGCCTTTCGACGCCTCCCCGCATGGACCCGGATGAAATGGGGCCGACCGGCCCGATCGCCTCAATTGCGCGCGTGACGCAGCAGCTCGGCATAGACCTCGGCGCTGTGGCGGCCGGTGACCGGCAGCTTGTTTGCTGCCTGGAAGCGCATCAGCGCGCGTGCGCTCTGCTCGCCCCACACGCCGTCCGCCGTGCCCGGCGCATGACCTGCGCGTGCGAGCGCCTGCTGCACAACGCGGTGACGTTCGCTGGCCGGCATGCCGCCGTAGGCCTGCACGTTGGCCGCGTAGCTGCCGGGCGCGGCCCAGGCGGTCTCGATGCAGGGCCGGTAGTCGACATCGAAGGCGTGCGCCACGTGCACCATCACCGCGGCCTCGGCGATGCGGCGCTGGGCGAACTGCGGCCCGTCGCTGCTGCTGTTGCCGAGCTCGACGCCCAGGCTGTTGCGGCCGTCCTCGATGCGCAGGCCCAGGCTGGCGTTGCTCGAATTGACCGCGACGCTGATCGCGCTCGCATGCAGCACGTGGCCCTTGCGCGAGGACAGGAAGTCGCCGGCGATGACGTCGGCGCGGCGCTGGAAGCCGAAGCCGAGGTCGAGCAGGCCGCTGCCGGTGCGCCGACGCCCGCTGGCGTCCACGCCACCCTTGCCGACGTCGGAGTCGTCCTGCGTCCACGCGCCCTCGAGCACGATGTGGTTGCCGCCGGGTTTGGCCCGCTCGGCGCTCGCCGAGCGCACCTTGTCGCTGCCGAGGCGATTGATCGCGGTGTGCAGCCACCACGCCCCGCCGCTGCTCAGGCGGCGTTCCTCGAAGCTGCGCGGCACGGTGGTGTCGGGGACATCCTCGACGAAGACGGTCAGCGCGGGTCGGCCGCTGCGATCGATCAGTCCGCCGAGGCAGGACAGCGCGAGCGAATGCTCGGTCATCACCGCATTGACCGGGCTCTGGTAGCCGCTGGCCTGGTCATTGACGAGGGTGGCGCAGCCGCCGAGTCCGAACAGGGCGGCGGCGGTGGCGGCGAGGGCCGGGATCGGGGTTTTCATGTCGGAACTCCTGATGGATTCGCGCCAGGGGCGAGGCCCTGCTTGTTCCGACAACGTGCGGGTAGCCGGTTTATTCCCGGCCGCCGGCAAAAAATCAGTTCTTTATCCAGCCGCGCTCGATCAGGGCGCGTTCGCGCTCGGCGTCGAAGGGCTCACCGTCGACGTGTTCGCCGAGGAAGGCATCGACCGCCTCGTGCAGGCGGTCGCTGGCGGTGGCGTAGCCACCCTGGGCCGCGGTACCGGCGGGCTCGCTGGCCACGAAGGCGAGCTGCCAGCCGGTGTCTGCCGCAGCGCCACGGCAGGCGATGCCGATCTCCTGGCCGGCCTGTGGGCTGCTCAGGCTGTACTCGCGGCAGAACCGGCCGTCGCGCCCGGCGAAGCTCGCCATGATCTCGAGGCGCGCATCGCCCACATCGACGGCGACGCCGCTCGGCGCCGCCTGCAGGGCCACGGCCACGGCGGGATTGCGGATCGGATCGCCCTGGCGCGCGAGAGGCGCGGCGAGCTCGGCCGGCGGCAGCAGGTAATGGCCGATCAGCGCGCCCAGCGCCAGCGTGACCACCGAGGCGAAGGCGGCGGCGCCGCCGAAACCGCCGCCGAAACCGCCGCCGAAACCGCCGCCGAGCCAGGCTGCCAGGCGTGCGCCCAGGCCGGGGGCGCTCGGGCGGGGGGCAGCAGGGCCCGATGCGTGGGCCGGACGTCCGGCTGCGGGGTGTGCGCCCGAGGTGGCGGCCGACTGTGCTGCGTCGCGCGCTGCGCTGGTGTCGGCGGTCGGGGTCGCCGCGCTGGCGGGGTGCTCGGTGGTGGGATGCGTTTCGGCACCGGACAGCGGCGCGTTCATGATCGCCGCGATCAGCTGCGGCGGCACCGCCTCCTCGAGCTTGGCGTCGAAAGCCTTGCGCGCCAGCTCGCCGGTTTCGGCCAGCGCTTGCAGGCGGGCGCGCAGTGCGGGGCTTGCGGCCAGCGCGTCCTCCACCGCCTCATACGCAGTGTCGTCCTCGAGCTGGGCGTCGAGGTAGGCGATCAGGGTGCTGTCATCGATCTTCATGTCAGCGCGCTCCTTCCGGTGCGCCGCCGATGGCGTCCGCCAGGCGGGCGCGGGCGCGCGCCAGGCGGCTCATCACCGTGCCCATCGGCACGCCGAGCGCCTCCGCGGTTTCCTTGTACGACAGGCCATCCACCGTGATCATCATCAACACCACCCGTTGTTCTTCCGGCAATTCGGCAATCGCCTGACGCACCACGCGCGCATCGCTGCGCGCTTCCACCACCCGGCGTCCGTCCTCGCCGGCGATCGCCTCCAGCGCTTCGCTGTCGGCCTCGGTCTGCTGGCGCTGGCGGCTGCGATACTCGTCCAGCCAGGTCGTCTGCAGGATGCGGAACATCCAGCTCGCCAGGCTGGTGCCGGGCTGCCACTGGTGCCAGCGCTCGATCGCCTTCAGGCAGCCGGCCTGCACCAGGTCGTCGGCGACATGCGCGTCACCGGTGAGGCCGAAGGCGAAACGCCGCAGGCGGGGAAGCAGGCTGACGAGTTCGGCGCGAGGATCCTGGGCCGACATGGGCATTCCTTGTCTGAGTAACGCCGGGCGGCGGGTTTTATTCTCGTCCGGGCGAGGAATATTCTCGCGTTTGCGGCGTTGTCGTGATGAGTGGCAAAACTTCGCTGGCGGACAACGCGTACGGCATGGACGCGGTGATCTTATCACCGGGGTGGAACCGGCTCGTCAGGCGGCCACTCAGAGACGAGGCGATCGCACGGGTGGCCATGCACGGTGCGATCGACCTGTGCCCTTGCGTTTCCAGCCATCGCGCCAGGAACAACGATGACCCTTCCCTTGCTCGCTCGCCTCTGCCTGCCCCGCGACCTTCCTGCCTCGCTGCGTGGCTGCGCGCGCGCGATCGCGCTGCTGCTGGCGCTGCATGGCGCCGCCTTCGCCGGGCTGCCGTTGTGGAGCGGCCTAACGTTTACGGGCGTCAGCGCCCATGCGGATGACGGTGACGGCAGCGATGGGGGTGGCGGTGACGGCAGCGGTGCGGGTGGTGGTGGTAACGGCGGAGGCGGTGGTGAGGCGGCAGCCGACTACGAGCCGCTGGAGGATCCCTTGCCGATCATTGGCGAGACCTTCATCGTCGACGAACTCCTGCTGCTCGCACCGAACCAGGCGGCGTTGAGTCGTGCGACCGCGATCGGCTTGCGGGTGATCGAGCGCGTGCACGCGCGCAACCTGGGCGTCAGCGTCGCCCGCCTGCGCCTGCCGTCCGGCCTCGACGCGCGCAGCGCGCGCGCGATCCTCGCCGAACGCGGCCCGGGCGAATTCGATCTCCATCACCTGTTCAAGATCGCACAGGCCGCGCCTGACGCGCGCTGCGAGGGGCCGGGCTGTGCTGCGCGCGCATTGATCGGCTGGCCGGCAGACAGTCGCGCGTGCGGGCGCAGCCAGTTGATTGGCATCGTCGACACCGCGGTCGACGTCGCTCACCCGGCGCTGGTGGGCGCCGGGATCCGTCGTCAGGCCTTCGTCACCGAAGGGCGCGATGCGGCGGCGGCCGACCACGGCACGGCGGTCGCTGCCCTGCTGGTCGGCCAGCCGGACTCGGTGGTGCCGGGGCTGGTGCCGCGGGCGCGCGTGTTCGCCGCCGCGCCCTTCCACACCCTGCCCTCGGGCAATGCCACCGCGGACACCGTCGGTCTGGTGAAAGGCCTGGACTGGCTGGTCGGGCAGGGCGTGACGGTGATCGGCCTCAGCCTTGCCGGCCCGGACAATGCGGTGCTGCGCGCAGCTGTGCAGCGGGTGGCCGCGCGCGGTATCGTCGTAGTGGCCGCGGCCGGCAACGGGGGCCGCAACGCCCCGCCGGCCTACCCGGCCGCGCATGAGCGCGTGCTCGCTGTCACCGCGCTTTCGGTTGACCGCCGCGTTTACTGGCGGGCCAATCAGGGCGATTACATCGACTACGCCCTGCCTGGTGTCAACGTGTGGGCCGCCGACCCGGCGGGCGGTGGGCGGGCGCGCAGCGGTACTTCGTATGCCGTGCCTTACATGGTGGCGCTCGCTTCGCAGACGCTGGCGCAGCGTGCGGCCAGCCGCGAGGTGCTGCTCAACGGGCAAGTGGGCGGGCTCGCCGATCTCGGCGAGCCGGGCCGTGACCCGGTGTTCGGCTACGGCCAGCCGCGTTTCGAGCAGGATTGCCGCTGAGCTATTGCGCGGCCAGGCGTGCCAGCACCGCGTCGATGCGCGCCGCCGTAGCCACGCGCCCGGGCAGCGCCGCCGACAGCATCGTCACGCGCTGGCGCTGGCCTTCGAACCAGGTGCGTCGGACGTAGTGGCCGAGCGAGGGCGCGTAGTCCCAGGTCACGGTCTGCGTTGGCAACGGGAAGTTCGGCGGGTAGGCGCTGCAGCGCACGTGCCAGGTGGCGAAGTCGCCTGCCGGTACGAAGCTCATGCGTGCGTCCACAACCTCGCACGCCCAGCGCAGGCGTACATCACGCACATGGCCGGTGCTCGTCCACGTCGTGCGCCGCGTCTCCTCGAAGCTGACGCGCTTGCCCGTGGCCAGGGGCCACAGCGCTGCGGGGTCGCCGTCGATCGTGCTATGCACCTGCCGGGCCTCGTGCGCGATGGACAGCGGCGGTGCGAAAAAATCCCGCGTACTGCGCAAGCTGCGGCCGTCGTGAAGTGTCCACGTCAGCCCCCCAGCATCTGCGCTGGCGACGCGCGCGACCGTGCTGCGGCCAAAGACGAAGCTGTCGCCACGCTGCAGCATGGGGCGTGCGGCGGGGGCGAGCTCGATGCGCTGCGGGCGCGTGTCAAGCGCCGCGCGGGTCTCTTCGAGCAGCGCGGCGCCGTGGATCGGGATCGCCGGCAACTGGGCGCAGCCGCCAAGGACCAGGGCAGCGGCAGTCGTTGCAGGGTGTCGGATCCGCGGGGTCATCGGCAATCGTCCTGGTGGTTGAGGCGCACGGGTATCGAGACCCGGTCCGGGCGCTCCGGTTCCCCCGCCGGGTTCGCGCCCGCTACCCGCCGCGCTTGCAGCGCCGCCAGCGAACGCGCACGCCGCGCGCAGGTCAGGCGAGCTGCCATGTCGATCGAGCCATTCGTTGCAGCGCTCCCGGCTGCCGGGCATCGGTCCGCAGGTGGCGGCAGCTTTCTCTGGCTTCGTGTAGGCTAGCGTGCGGACCGGCCGGCTTTTCGAGAACATGCCGGCGTCGACCTCAACCAAAGGAGAAAACCATGAGCAAAGTGACCCTGGGCGGCAACCCGATCGACGTGACGGGCCGTTTTCCGCAGGCCGGCGATGCCGCGCCCGCCTTCAAGCTGACCGGCGCAGATCTGGCCGACGTCGGCCTTGAAGCGTTCGCAGGCAAGCGCAAGGTGCTGAACATCGTGCCCAGCCTCGACACCCCGGTGTGTGCCACCTCCACCCGCAAGTTCAACGAGCAGGCGGGGAAGCTGGCCGACACCGTGGTGCTGGTCGTTTCTGCCGACCTGCCCTTTGCCGCCAAGCGTTTCTGCGAGACCGAAGGCCTCACGAACGTTCACACGCTGTCAACCTTCCGCAATCCGAAGTTCGCGCAGGATTATGGTGTGGCGATCACCTCCGGTCCGCTTGCCGGTGTCACCGCGCGCGCGGTCGTCGTCGTCGACGCTGCCGACAAGGTGGTCCACGCGCAGCTCGTCCCCGAGATCAAGGAAGAGCCGGACTACGCTGCCGCGCTCGCCGCGCTGAAGTAATGCGGGTTTGTGGCGGGGCCTCTGCGGCGGCTCCGTCACTCAGCGGCCGGTGTTTTTTTCGCCGGCTGAGGCAGGCCGTTCAGGCTGGTCGTAACGGCTGTCGTCTTCCAGGGTGAATACGCCCAGGCCCTGGCCCTCGAGGCGCACCGTGGTCGGTCCGCGGCCGTGCGGCAGGCGCAGCTTCTGCTCGCCCATGATCACGAAGCAACCTTCGAACATCTCGCGTTCGGCGTTCACGCGCGCTTCGCGGGTGAGTGCCAGGCGGTGGCGCAGGTCGTCTTCCTCGCTGCGCAAGGTTTCGATCTCGGCGGAGAGGGCGCTTGCGGTCTGCTCGGCGCGTCCGACCATCTCGGGGGTCACGCGGTCGGGATGGCGGTCAGCAAAGGTCAGCATCTTGCCGATCTCGAGCAGGCGGTTCTCGAGCGCGTCGCGCGCCTGAGCCTTCTCGTGGACCGCTGCTTCCAGGCCGCCGTCCATCCCGATCTCGAGTTCGGTGCGGACGCAACTGCTGGCGCCGATCGTGCGTGCATGGATCGACAGGCTGGCGCGGCAATGGCCACCGATGATCTGGCCGCGGGCGCGCTTGCCGACGCGGATGTGATTGGTGGCCTCGAGCTGGCACTGCATCGCGAGGTCGTCGATGAAGATCGAGTCGCCTGCGCTGATCCGCGCTTGCTGCGCGTAGGTGGCGCAGAAGCTGCCGCCGCAGCGCATTGCGTGCGCGCTGTAATCCTTGCCGGCGGTCTTGCCGCCGAGCCCCCCCAGCACCCCGCTCTTGACGACGATGCTGCCGCCGGCCTCGAGCGTGGCTGGCTCGACCACGCCGCCGATCTCGATGTCGCCGGTGGCGCGCACGGTCATGCCGGCCTGCACGTCGTTGCGCACCCGTACGCTACCGTCGAAGTCGATATTGCCGGTCGCCAGGTTGACCGCGTCGACGGTGAATACCGGCTCGACCATCACGCCACCGCGCACCCGCACCGGCTGGCCGTCGCTGGCTGCGACGAGAAGGTCGGGGTCGTCCGTCGCGGTGGTGGTGCCGCGCAGCCCGGCGGCGAAGCGCAGGTCGCGGCCGCGACGGGCGATGATCGGCCGGCCATGCACACTGATGCCGTCGACGCCGGGCTGCGGCGGGTGGCGTCGCATCAGGGGGTCATCGGCGTGCACGACCAGGATTTCGCCGAGGTCGCGGTAATCGGTGCGGCCGCAGGGGCGGATGCTGGGTACGCGCTCGCGGCTGTCGGGCAGCAGGCACTCGAGCCAGCCGTCCTTCCCGGGCTCCGGCGCACGGCCCTGCGCGATGACGACCTCATCGGCCTTGCCGGCGGCGATCGCGCGGTTCATTTCCTCGAGCTGCAAGCCTTCGACGATGCCGCGCGACTCCAGCAGGGCAAGCAGATCGGCCTTGCTCGCGGATTTTCCGCCGCGCGGCGGGACGATTGTCAGACGCGCGCTGAGCCCGTCGAGTGAGACGACGAGCTGCATCGTCGCGTCCACACAATGCGCGATCTCGATCGGCGCCACCGACTCGCCGCTGTTGTACTGGGCGATGAGGCGCTTGATGGGGTCGGGACGGATCTGGAGTTCGGCATGGCCCTCGGCTTCGAGGCGCCGGCGCAGCCACAGCGCGTCGATGCGCGGAAAGTGCGGGTCGTGCGCGATGCTCACGCTCAGGGTACGCGTGGCCTCGTCGAACGTCACCGCCAGTCGTGGTCCTTCCGGGAGATCGTTGTCCATGCTCAGATCGCGATTGTCATCTTCCTGGCTTCAGGTCCGGCACGGATTGTAGCTGTGTGCGCGCTGCCGTGCCCAACCGGACGAGCCGGGCGCGCCTGGTTTCATCGATTGCAGGCGGGCAAGACATCAGTCGGTCAGCGCGCGCGCGATGAAGTGTTTCGGCACGCGCGGTCGCGGGACCCTGCCCTCGAACCAGGCGCGCACGTCGCTGTCCAGGCCGATACCGTGCATGTAGTTGTATAGCGCCTTGTTGAGCGCCCTGCCGAGCGTGTCGTGGTCGACCCCGGCCGGATCGATGAAGCCGATGTCATTTCTGGCGAAGCTGACCTCCGGCAGCGGCACGAGGGTGACGCCGAACGCCTCGGGGTTCATCCCCACCGGCGAATGCACGGTGCACGCGAAGCGGTGGAAGAAGCCCGACTGGATGCAGCCGGCTTCGAAGAGCTGGCGCACGTATTCGAGCGCGTCCACGGTGTCGTGCACCGTCTGGGTCGGGAAGCCGTACATCAGGTAGGCGTGCACCAGTACCCCGGCCTCGGTGAAGGCGTGGGTGACGCGCGCCACCTGCTCCACCGACACGCCCTTCTTCATCAACTGCAGCAGGCGGTCCGAGGCCACCTCCAGCCCGCCCGACACCGCGATGCAGCCGCTGTCGGCGAGGAGCTGGCAGAGCTCGGGGGAGAAGGACTTCTCGAAGCGGATGTTGCCCCACCACGAGATCGCCACCCCGCGCCGCAGCAGCTCCTCGGCGAGCGCGCGCAGGGCCTTGGGCGGCGCGGCCTCGTCGACGAAGTGAAAGCCGGTCTGCCCGGTCTCGGCGATGATGGCCTCGATGCGGTCGACCAGCAGGCTGGCGGCGGCGCCGTCGTAGCGGCCGATGTAGTCCAGGCTGACGTCGCAGAAGGTGCACTTCTTCCAGTAGCAGCCGTGGGCCACGGTGAGCTTGTTCCAGCGCCCGTCCGACCACAGTCGATGCATCGGGTTGAGCATGTCGAGCACCGACAGGTAGCCGTCCAGCGGCAGGCCGTCCCAGGTCGGGGTGCCGACCTCGGCGAAGGGCACGTCGGGTTCGGCGAGGTGGATGTAGCGCACCGTGCCGGTGTCCGCGTCGCGCACGAAGGTCCGCACCAGGCGCGACTTGCCGCGCCTGCCCTGCAGGTGCTCGATCAGCGCCAGCAGCGGGCGCTCGCCGTCGTCGAGGGTGACGTAGTCGAAATGATCGAACACCCGCGGCTCGGCCAGCTCGCGCAGCTCGGTATTGACGAAGCCGCCGCCGAGCACGGTGACGATCTCCGGATGTGCGGCCTTGATCGCCTGCGCGATGCGGAAGGCGCCGTAGACCGAGCCGGGGAAGGGGGTGGAGACGAGGACGATTCGCGGCTGATGGCGAGAGAGGGCTTCGAGGGTCAGGTCTTTCAAATAGGCGTCGACCAGCGTCGGTGCGGCGGCGAGCGCGGCGGCGAGCGGTTCGAACGTGGGCTGGCTCATCGCCAGCGTCTCGGCGTAGCGCACGAACTCGAAGCGCGGATCGACCGCGTCGCGCAGGATGTCGGCGAGCTCGTTGAGGTACAGCGTGGCGAGGTGGCGCGCGCGGTCGGCCAGTCCCATTGCGCCGAAGGCCCAGGCGAGCGGGTCGCCGCCCTCGGGGTCGTCGGGGTCGACGTAGGCGTCGACGCTGTCGAAGCGCGGCCCCTCGGGCAGGAAGGTCCGGCTGGCGATGCGGTGCGCGATGGTGGGGTCGCGGCCCTGCAGGAAGGCGATCGTGGGGCCGAGGGTGTAGCGGTAACGTGTGAAGTGCTCGATGAAACCCTGCACCAGCGGCGTGCGCTGCTTCTTCGGCAGCGCCTCGGCGCAGGCGCGGATGTCGTCCAGCCCGGCGGGCGAGAGCAGGCGCAGCACCAGCTTGAGCGCCAGGTCTTCCTGCACCGCGTCCACGCCGCGCGAGCGCAGGAAGCCGGTGAGGTAGGCGGTCGAGGGGTAAGGCGTGTTGAGCTGCGTCATCGGCGGGATGACGGAGAGCACGCGCAGCGCGCCGGCGGCCTGTCCGGCGGGTGGGGGCGGTGTTGTGGTTTCTCGCGGGGTGGGCGGCGCGGTGACGGACATGGCGGGCGAGGCGTTCGGGTGGGGGCGCGAGGATGCCGCAGCCGCTACTGGAACGCCACCTCGGCGAAGCTGCGCAGCTTGCGGCTGTGCAGGCGATCGACGCCCTGCTCGCGCAACTGTTCGAGCGCGCGGATGCCGATGCGCAGGTGCTGGTCGACGCGCTCGCGGTAGAAGCGGTCAGCCATGCCGGCCAGCTTGATCTCGCCGTGCAGCGGCTTGTCGCTGACGCACAGCAGGGTGCCGTAGGGCACGCGGAAGCGGAAGCCGTTGGCGGCGATCGTTGCCGACTCCATGTCGAGCGCGACCGCCCGGCTTTGGCTGAAGCGGCGCTCCGGGCTGCTCGCCATGCCGTGCGAGGGCAGGAGTTCCCAGTTGCGGTTGTCGGTGCTGGCGACGGTGCCGGTGCGCATCAGGCGCTTGAGCTCGTAGCCCGACAGTTGCGTGACCTCGGCCACCGCGGCCTCGAGCGCGACCTGCACCTCGGCCAGCGGCGGGATCGGCACCCAGGGTGGCAGTTCCTCGTCGAGCACGTGGTCCTCGCGCACATAGCCGTGGGCGAGCACGTAGTCGCCCAGGTGCTGGCTGTTGCGCAGGCCGGCGCAGTGGCCGAGCATGATCCACGCGTGGGGGCGCAGCACCGCGATGTGGTCGGTGATGGTCTTGGCGTTGGCCGGGCCGACGCCGATGTTGACCATGGTGATCCCGGCGCGGTCGCCGCGCACCAGGTGGTAGGCCGGCATCTGCGGCAGGCGCGGCGGCGGCGTGCCCTCGGCGTCCTCGGCCTGCGGCGCGAGGTCGCTGCGGCGGGTGACGACGTTGCCCGGCTCGACGAAGGCCTCGTAGCCGTGGCTGGAGGCGGTGTCCGCCATCAGCTCGTGGCCGAGGCGGACGAACTCGTCGATGTAGAACTGGTAGTTGGTGAACAGCACGAAGTTCTGAAAGAACGCCGGCCGCGTGCCGGTGTAGTGGCGCAGGCGCTGCAGCGAGTAATCCACCCGCGGCGCGGTGAACAGCGACAGCGGGTGGGGCGCGCCGGGCGCTGGCTCGAAGGTGCCGTTGGCGATGCCGTCGTCCATTGCGCCAAGGTCGGGCAGGTCGAAGTGGTCGCGCAGCAGGCGGCGACGCTCGGGGCCGAGGTGGCCTTCGAGGTAGTCGTGCTCGGGCAGCGCAAAGTGCACCGGGATGGGCTGCGCGCTGCTGCCCACTTCCAGCGCCACGGCGTGGTTCTGCACCAGCAGGCGGAACTGTTCGAGGTAGTAGTCGGCGAACAGGTCGGGGCGGGTCAGCGCGGTCTCGAATACGCCCGGCCCGGCGACGAAGCCGTAGGACAGGCGCGAATCGGCGCGCGCCACGGTGTCGATGCGCACACGCAACATCGGATAGCAGGCGCGCACGTGGCGACCGACGTCCTCGCCGTTCACGTAGCGCTGCAGGCCGTGGCGCAGGTGCGTCACCGCGCGGCCGTAGATCTCGCACACGCGGGCGAGCGCGGCGACCGGCTCGGTGAAGGCCTCGGGCGCGAAATCGGTGGCGCGGCTGCTCATCGCTGCGTGCTCCTGCGCGTTCAGGACTTGTCGAGCATGCGGGCGACCGCGGCGAGGTGCTCGGGCTCGTTGTGGCACATGCCCTGGAAGCTGGCGCACACGTCCAGGAAGTCCTTGAGCTCCATGCGCTGTGCCATCTTCATCAGGCGCTTGGTCAGGCGCAGGGCCTTGGGCGGCTGAGTGGCGAAGCGGGTCGCCAGCGCCAGCGCGCGTGGCAGCAGCTGGTCCGGTTCGACCACCTCGAGCACGATGCCGAGCGTCTTCGCCTCATCGGCATCGACGATGCGCCCCGACAGGGTCAGCTCGAAGGCCTGCTGGTAGCCGATCAGGCGCTGCAAGAACCACGCGCCGCCGTCGCCGGGGATGATGCCGAGGTTGAGGAAGGTCTCGCCGAACCTGGCCCTGGTCGACGCGATGCGCAGGTCGGCCATGTTGGCGAGGTCGAAGCCGGCGCCGATCGCCGCGCCGTTGACCGCGGCGATGATCGGCACCTCGACCGCCTGCAGCGCCAGCGGGATGCGCTGGATGCCGCGCCGGTAGCGGGTGGCGACCTCGGCCACGTCGCCGGCGAAGTCGCCGCTGCGTGCTGCCATGTCCTTGATGTTGCCGCCGGCTGAAAACGCCGCGCCCGCGCCGGTGATGACGAGCACCGAGACGTCGTCGCAGGCGTTCACCCACTCCGCCACGGCGACGATGTCGTCGATCAGTGCGGTGCCGGTGAGCGCGTTGCGTACGTCGTCACGCGCCAGGGTGAGCGTGGCGATGCGGCTCTCGAGGGTGAGGCGGGCGTCGTGCACGGTGGGCAGGGACATCGTTGGGTCTCCTCGGGGCGGGTGTGGCAGGAACGACCGGGTGTGGTGATCGCGGCCAGCTTGGCCCCGATCTGTTTGCGCGCGCTCAGCGCGGCGTCTTCAGGGGCTCGGGCAGCTTCAGCATTCCCGAATCGCTGAAGCGCGTGCCGCCGAGCAGGCCGCCGGCGAGACGGCCGCGCAGCACGTAGGGCACTTCTGTCTGCGCGTCGCCTTCGATCACCCCGAGCGCCTGGCGCACCACGGCGATCGCCGACACCGACACCGGGATCTCGATCAGGGCCTCGCCGAAGCGCGCGACGCTGCCCTTGCGGTCGCTGACCCCGGAGGCGAAGGGCTTGCCGTTGAGGTCGAGTTCGAGGGCGAGACCGTCGAAATCGATCGGCGCCTCGTTGGGGTTCTGCACCCGCAGCTTGACCTTGAAACGCATCTCCAGGCCCTCGCCTGGCAGCGCCTCGAGGTCGACCACGTTGATCCGCACCGGCTCGCGCTGCGCCAGGCTGGCACAGCCGGCGAGGCCGAGTGTCAACAGCGCCAGCAGCAGTGCGAAGAGGTTGTGCGGGATGCTCCGGTACGGCGAGGCAGGGCTGCAGCGCATGGCGGACCTCCGGGGTGGTGGGGGGCGGGCGGCGGTGCCGCTGGCGCGCGATGCCCGATTCTAGCAACTGGGGCGGCAAAAGCCCGGCGGCGTTTCCGCCGCCCTCAGTCGCGCGTCAGCCAGCCGAGCAGGCGGTCCATCAGTGCGTGGGTGGTGGCGAAGTGCGCGGGTGCCTCGCCGAGGATCGTCGCCTCGTCCGCGATCCAGCGCGCCGGCACGAGCTCGCCGCGGCAGTTGTCGACGATCGCGCGCAGGCTGGCATCGGTCATCTCGAGGTGGAACTGCAGCCCGATCGCACGCTCGCCGAGCTGGAAGGCCTGGTTTGTGCACGCCGCGCTGGAGGCGAGCAGGCGCGCGCCCGGTGGCAGCTCGAAGGTCTCGCCGTGCCAGTGCAGCACGGTCGTCGTCTCCGGGAAGCGGAAACCCTCGCCGCCCGCGTCGGCGGCCTGGATGTCGAACCAGCCGATCTCCTTGTCGGTGTTGCGAAACACGCGCGCGCCATGCGCGCTGGCGATCAGTTGCGCACCGAGGCAGATCCCCAGCACCGGGCGACCGAGGGCCACGACCTTGGCGATGAAGCGCTTCTCCGCCACCAGCCAGGGAAACTCGGCCTCGTCATTGACGCTCATCGGCCCGCCCATCACCACCAGCAGGTCGATCGCCGCCGGCTCGGGCAGGGCGGCCGAGTCGTGGAGCCGGGTGTGGCTGACTTGTGCGCCCTGCCCGGCCAGCCACTGGCCGATGTAGGCGGGTCCCTCGAAGGGGACGTGCTGCAGGATGTGGGCTTTCATGATGGCGTGAACCTGGGCGATGAGTGGAGGGTGCCGATGAGGCAGTTCGACATTCTAGGGGCGCGCTGCTTCCATGGATCGATTGCAGACCGGCCGCGCCGCAGCTTCAGAAGCCCGACCCGGGCAGGCGCAGGAATTCGGCCTCCTCCGCGCTCGTCTCGCGCCCGAGCAAGGCGTTGCGGTGTGGAAAGCGGCCGAAGCGTTCGATGACCTCGAGGTGGCGGCGGGCGTAGTCGAGATAGCCGGCGAAGGCTGTCTGCGCTGCGGGCGCCGCGTTCGCCGCCAGCGCGTCGAAGCGGCGGACCGCCTCGCGCTGGTCGGCGAGGTTCTCGGAATGCTCCAGCGGCAGGTAGAGGAACACCCGTTCGATCGGCCGCAGCTCAAGGTCGAGGCCGCGTTCGAGCGCCGCCTTCGCCCAGCGCAGCGCGAGCACATCGAAGGCGAAGGCCGCGGCCTGGCGGCGCCAGATGTTGCGCGGGAACTGGTCGGTGAGGAGGATCAAGGCCAGGCACCCTCGCGGTGCGCCGGGGGCGCGCAGCCAGCCATCCAGCTCGCCCACGGCGGCGCCCCCCACCAGCGCTGCGAAGCGGTGGCGGATCTCGGCGTCGACCGCGGGCTGCTTCTTCCACCACAGCGCCGACTGGCGGGCGATGATGTCCGTGTCCTCGGCCGTGTCGGCAGCGGGGCCGAACCAGTAGGCGTGGATCGTGTCGGGCGTGTCCATGCGGGGCTCCCTGGGAACGGCCTGTGGCCGAAGCATAGCCCAGCAGGCGCGGGCGGGGCGCCGTCTGGCGCCGCGGAGATGAGGAAATGCGGCAATAATCCGGCATGGTCCGCGACCCACTTTCCCCCGCTGCCAACCCGGCGACTCCGCGCGCGCTGTCTGCGCTCGGTGGCCTGCTGCCCTTCCTGCGCCCCTACCGCGCCCGCGTGGCGCTCGCCTTCGTGCTGCTGTGCCTCGGTTCGGCGGCCATCCTGGTGGTGCCGCTGGCGTTCCGCGACCTGATCGATGCCGGTTTCGGCGGAACTGTGGCAGGCGCCGCGGCGAGCGGCGGCGGGCTGTTTGGTGCGCAGGGGCTTGACGGGCGCTTCGTCGCGCTGTTCGGGTTCGCCGTGTTCTGGGCGGCGGCGGTGGCGGCGCGCTATTACATGGTGTCGTGGATCGGCGAGCGGGTGACCGCCGACCTGCGCAGCGCCGTCTATGCGCGCGTGCTGCGCCAGTCGCCGCAGTTCTTCGAGACCCTGCAGACCGGCGAGGTGCTGTCGCGGCTCACCGGCGACACCACGCTGGTGCAGGCCGTGGTTGGGAGTTCGGTGTCGATGGGCTTGCGCAGCCTGTTCCAGTTCGTCGGCGGCATGGTGATGCTGGCGGCGACGAGCGTGCAGCTCTTCGGCCTGGTGTTCGGGCTGATGGCCCTGCTCGCGCTGCCGATCGTGTTGATCGGCCGCCGCGTGCGCGCGCTGTCGCGTGAGTCGCAGGACCGCATCGCCGACGCGTCGGCTCTCGCCGGCGAGATCCTCACCGCCATGCCGACGGTGCAGGCCTTCGCCCAGGAGGATCGCGAGGCGGCGCGCTTTGCGGCGCGCAGCGAGACCGGCTTTCGAAGCGCGGTGCGGCGCACCCGGGTGCGCGCGCTGCTGACCGCGCTGATCATCGCCGCGGTGATGGGCACGATCATCTTCGTGCTCTGGATCGGTGCGCGCCAGGTGCAGTCAGGTGCGATTTCGGCGGGCGAGCTTGGCGCCTTCCTGATCTATGCGGCGCTGGTCGCGGGCGGTGTCGGGACGCTGGCCGAGGTGTGGGGCGACGTGATGCGCGCCAGCGGCGCCACCGGGCGCCTGCTCGAACTGCTGCACGCCGAGCCGGCGATCCGCGATCCGGTCACCGGCGCATCGTCGATGGTGAAGGCAGGGGACGATGGTTCGCGGCTTGCGCCACGCCCGCCGAGAACCGACGCGGCTGCAGGCCCCGCTGTCGGAGCGGCGCAGGTCGCGCGTCTTTCCGGCGTCGATTCATGCAGCGATGGTGCCGCCGAGCCAACAATCGAGTTCGACCATGTCGTCTTCAGCTACCCCGCGCGCCCGGGCGTGCGTGCGCTCGACGATGTCTCGCTGCACATCGCCCGCGGTGAAAGGCTGGCGCTGATCGGCCCGTCCGGTGCCGGCAAGACGACGCTCTTTCAGCTCCTGCTGCGCTACTACGAGGTGTGTGAAGGCGGCATCCGCATCGGCGGTCGCGACCTCCGCGACATGGCGCTGCACACGCTGCGAGGTCGCATCGCCATCGTGCCGCAGGACCCGGTCATCTTTGCCGCGAGCGCGCTGGAGAACATTCGCTACGGCCGCCACGACGCGAGCGATGCGGACGTGATTGCCGCCGCCCGCGCTGCGGCCGCCGACGAGTTCATCGTCCGCCTGCCCGAAGGCTACGCCACTTTCCTCGGCGAACGCGGCACCCGCCTGTCCGGCGGTCAGCGTCAGCGCATCGCGATCGCCCGCGCGATCCTCAAGGGTGCGCCGCTGCTGCTGCTCGACGAGGCGACCAGCGCGCTCGACGCCGAGTCCGAGACGCTCGTGCAGCAGGGCCTGGCCGCGGCAATGCAGGGCCGCACGACGCTGATCATTGCTCACCGCCTGGCGACCGTGCAGAAGGTGGACCGTATCGTGGTGATGGACGGCGGGCGCATCGTCGAGACCGGCACCCGGGCCGACCTGCGCCGCCAGGGCGGGCTGTATGCGCGGCTGGCGGCGCTGCAGCTCGAAGGCTGAGGGGCGGGACGCGCGCGCGATAACGGCCTCGACAGCGTTACGCGGCCCGTGCCGCGTCCGGCTGCGTCAGGGCAGGCTGCGCTCACGCACGAAGCGCGGAAAGCGCGGCAGCCCGGCCGGGGTGAGCTCGCGGTAGCGGTAGGTGACCAGGGCGCCGAGCGCGGGCGGCGTCGCGCGCGTGGCGTCGGTGAAACCGCTGCCGATGCGGAAACGCCGGCCGTCGTCGGCTTCCACCTGCAGTGCGCCGATCCTGCCCTGCAGGCGGCCCTTGCCGGGGATGTAGCCGACCACCCGTGCCTCGGCGTCCAGCCAGGGGGTGAGCTTGAGCAGCGCGTCGCTCCGCCCGGGCTGCCAGCGCGCGTCGGCACGGTGCAGCATCAGGCCCTCGCCGCCCCCGGCGACGATCTCGTCAAGCATCCGCTGCAACGCCGCGCGGTCGGGCACGCGCTGTTGCGCGACCGCTTGCAGCCAGGGCACGTCCGCTGCCGCGACGATGACGCGCAATCCTTCCAGGCGAGTGCTGAAGTCACCGCTGGCGCCGGGCTGGTCGAAGAGCATGTAGCGCACCTCGCGCCAGCCTGGATCCTGCGGATCTTCGCGGCGGATCAGTCCGGAGAGTTCGTCGAAGCGTCGGCGGCCGAGCCAGAGCTCGCCGTCCAGCGCGGTGGGCGGCAGGGCGGCCAGGAACCACGCCGGGGCGACGATTTCGCGCCCGCTGCGAAAGCGCAGCCGGTGCCCGTCCCACAGCGCGCGCACACCGTCGAGCTTCTCGCTGACCCAGCACGCGGCGGGGTCGATCGAGGCGTCGTAGCGCAGCGCGAGCATCGGGGCGGGTGGCGCCGCCTCGGCGCGCTCGGGTGGGGGCGGTGCGGCAACAGCGGGCGCTTGCGCAAGGGTGAGTGCCGGCAGCAGGCCAAGTGCCAGGATCAGCACGCGCAGCGCGGGGACGGGCCGGCCCCGCCGCGCCACCAAGGCAGGGCCTCGTGCAGGCGCGGCGCCAGCGATGCACGTTGCGGGCGGCCGATGGCGCCCGGACGCGGCGGAACGCGCCTCGAGCGCGGAATGACCGAAACCCTTCGCGGCGTGCGCCGCTCCTGCGGGTACCGTGGTCGACGCGGGGCGCTTTGCAGTGTCGGCTTGGGGGCTTGGGTCCGCTGGCACGGCGGGTTCGGGGCAGGGGCGGTTCATGGCCGGATCGCAGAAAAATGACGAAGGGATTGTAGGCGCGACCGTTGCGCACCGCCAGCATTGCCGTCATCGGGCTGCTGGCGCGGTTCCCCGGTGTCGCTTCGGGCGGAACTGGTGGGTGTCGCGGTAGTAGGCCGCGCATTCGCTGTCGGGCGTGACGCCCGGGATGCCGAGCAGGGGCAGCGGCGCCAGGCTGCGCGGGGTGAGGGTGCCGATGGTGGTTGTGAGGTGACGAGCGAGCCAGGCGTCGGTTTCGGCGAGTGCCTGCACTGGGGAGCGCGACAGCCAGCCCGGATCCACCACGCGGTGGAGCGCCTTGGCGCACAGGCCGACGAAGGGCGCGCGCAACTGGTCCCAGCTACCGTGGCCGAAGACAAGGAAGCGGGTGCTTGCGAGCAGGCGCGCGCGCCGCCTCCAGAACGCCTCCTCCCATTCGTGCGCGGCAAGCAGCGCGGTGATCTCGGCGTCGGCCGACACCACGATGATGCCGCACTCGTCGAACTGGGTCAGCGCGTCGCGCCGTGGTCCCCGCCCGGGTGGGCCGGCGGCCTCGCGGGCGCGCAATTCGTCCACATGCAAGCGGTTGCAAGCAGATTTGGTGCGTGGCCAGGCGCACCAGGCGAGCGCATTGAAGAAGTCATGCCAGTCGCCGTCGCGGGTGGGGACTTCGCCGCTGGCGAAAATACGCTCCTCGTAGCCGACCTGCTCGTTAACCGGTGGTGCCACGAAGCGGATCGGTGCTCCGCTGCCGCTGCCTGCATCGGGTGCGGCTTCGCCGCGCAGGGCATCGAGTGCCCCTTGCGTGGGAACGCCGGGTGAGGTGAAGCGCGCGAGCCAGTGGGCGATCGGCTCGAACAGTGCGCGCCCGGCGAAGGCGGCCGGGATGTCGTCGACGGGATCCATGGGCGGAATTCTGCCCCGTCGGCGGCATTCGTGCAGCGCTGCGCCTTGGACGGGCGCAGCGGGGACGGAGAAGGTGAGGGGGGAGAAGTTCACGGCTTCCGCCGCTCCTACGAGGCTTCCGTAGGAGCGGCGGAAGCCGCGAACCGGCGTTCCGGGAATGCGCGTGCGTGCCAATCCTATCGCCGCGTTCGCGCCTTCCGGCGCTCCTGCGGGGAACCGCGGGGAGCCTGGTCCGTTGCAGGAGCGGCTGCTTCCGGACGCGTGCCAGCGTGAGGCCGGGCTATCCTGCCCCGAGGGCAGCCGAAGGCCGCGGGCTCTTTCCGGCGCGAGGGCACGCGTTGCCGTGCGCCCTCGCGATGCCCGTCGCCCGCTCAGGCCGCCCGCACTGCCGGCTCCACCTCGAGCACAGGCTGCAGGCGATTGACCCCGCTGACGATGGCTCGGATCGAGGCGGTGACGATGTTCGCATCCACCCCGACGCCGTAGCGATCGCCGCCCTGCCCGCCCGCCTCGGTGAGCTCGAGGAAGGCGCAGGCCTGGGCGTTGCCGCCGTCCTCGCTGGGTGCGATCGAGCGCTCCTCGAAGCTTCGCACCTGCACGTCGATGCCGGCGCCGCGAAGGGCATGGATGGCGGCGTCGATCGGCCCGTTGCCTTCGCCGACGAGCAGGTGGCGGGTGCCGCCGATCTCGACAATGAGGCGAATGCCCTGCGCCGCGCCGTGCTCGAAGAGGTGGTGCTCGACGTAGCGCACCGGCGCCACGCTGTCGAGGTAGGTGCTGCGGAAGAGCGCCCAGATCGCCGCCGCCGACATCTCGCCGCCGTTGGCGTCGGTGACCTGCTGCACCGCGCGCGAGAACTCCACCTGCAGGCGGCGCGGCATCACGATGCCGTATTCGGTCTCGAGCAGGTAGGCGATGCCGCCCTTGCCCGACTGGCTATTCACCCGGATCACGGAGTCGTAGCTGCGGCCGACGTCGGCGGGGTCGATCGGGAGGTAGGGTACGTTCCACGGGGCGCCTGCCTTTTGGGCGGCGAATCCCTTCTTGATGGCGTCCTGGTGGGAGCCGGAGAAGGCCGTGAATACGAGATCCCCCACATAGGGGTGGCGTGGGTGGATGGGCAACTGGTTGCAGTACTCGACGGTGCGCGCGACCGCGTTGATGTCCGAGAAGTCGAGCCCGGGCGACACGCCCTGGGTGTACAGGTTGAGCGCGAGGGTGACGATGTCGACGTTGCCGGTGCGCTCGCCGTTGCCGAACAGGCAGCCCTCGACGCGGTCGGCGCCGGCCATCAGGCCGAGCTCGGCGGCGGCCACGCCGCTGCCGCGGTCGTTGTGCGGGTGGAGCGAGAGCACCACGCTGTCGCGACGGGCCAGGTTGCGGTGCATCCACTCAACCTGGTCGGCGTAGACGTTGGGGGTGGCGACCTCGACCGTGGCGGGGAGGTTGAGGATGACCTTGTTGTCCGGCGTCGCGCCCCACTCGGCGGTGACGGCGTCGCAGACTTCGCGGGCGAAGTCGAGCTCGGTGGCGGAGAAGGTCTCGGGGCTGTATTCGAGCGCGATCCCGGTGCCCTCGGCCTTCATCTGCGCGCCGATCTGCCTGATCAGGCGCACCGCGGAGACCGCGAGCGCGACCACCTGCGGCTTTTCCATGCCGAACACCACTTCGCGGAAGGTCGGCGAGGTGGCGTTATAGACGTGGATGATCGCCCGCGGCGCGCCACGCACCGACTCCATGGTGCGGCGGATGAGGTCCTCGCGCGCCTGGGTGAGCACCTGGATGGTGACGTCCGCCGGGATGTGGCCGCCCTCGATGAGGGTGCGCACGAAGTCGAAGTCGGTCTGCGAGGCCGACGGGAAGCCGACCTCGATCTCCTTGAAGCCGATCTCGCACACGGTGCGGAACATGCGCATCTTGCGCTCGACGTTCATCGGTTCGAACAGCGCCTGGTTGCCGTCGCGCAGGTCGGTGCTCATCCAGATCGGGGCGCGGTCGATGACCTTGTTCGGCCACTGGCGGTCGGCGAGCGCGATCGGGGCGAAGGGGCGGTACTTGGCGGCGGGCTTGGGCAACATCATGGCGCGGTCCTCGTGGGCATGGCGTGATTCGATGGACGAAAGCTTACGCCCCGTGCTGCGGCAGACGATTGCGTTGTTGCGGTGCGAAAGGGTGTTTTTGTGCAGAAAAGTTCACCAAATAGACGTTTAGTGAAACAATTTGCTTTTATGGTCAACGGGAGCGCCCGATCATGCAACTCGACCGCTACGACCGCCAGCTCCTGGAGCTGCTCCAGCAGGATGGCCGCATCAGCAACCAGGACCTCGCCGAGCGCATCGCGCTGTCGCCCTCGGCCTGCCTGCGTCGGCTGCGCGCGCTGGAGGAGTCCGGCCTGATCCGCGGATACCGTGCGCTGCTCGACGCGAGGAAGCTGGGGCTGTCGCTGATGGCACTGATCCACATCTCGATGGACCGCCACACGCCCGAGCGCTTCTCGCACTTCGAGGCCGAGGTGGAGAAGATCCCGCAGGTGCTGGAGTGTCTGCTGATCACCGGCCAGGACGCCGACTACCAGTTGAAGGTGGTGGTCACCGACATGGACGGCTACCAGGCGCTGCTGCTGGAGCGCATCACCCGCATCCCGGGGGTGACCGGCGTGCACTCGAGCTTCGTGCTGCGGCGGGTGATCGACAAGACCGCGCTGCCGCTGCCCGGCGCCTGAGCGGGCAGTGTGCACAATATGGATATATATCACGTTGTGAGTGGATAGCGGCGACGGGTACGGGCGTCCAAGATCCTGGGCCTGCGTGGCGCTTGCGCCGCCCTCGAACCAAACCGACATGAAGTCCGCCGCGTGCGGACCGACCCCCAAGGAGACAACATGGACGCCCGCGTTCGCGAACTGGTCAAGGCCACGATTCCCGTGCTCAAGGAGCATGGCGTGGCCCTGACCACCTATTTCTACCAGCGCCTGTTCCGCCACAACCCGGAACTGAAGAACATCTTCAACCAGTCGCACAACGAAACCGGCAAGCAGCCGGTGGCGCTGGCGATGGCGGTCCTGGCCTACGCGGAGAACATCGACGACCCCTCGGTGCTGGCCCCGGTGATCAACCTGATCGCCCACAAGCACGCCAGCGTGGGCATTCGCGCCGAGCATTATCCGATCGTCGGCAAGCATCTGCTGGCCTCGATCCGCGAGGTGCTGGGCGACGCCGCGAGCGATGAGCTGGTCGCCGCCTGGGGCGTGGCCTACGGCGCGCTCGCCGACGTCTTCATCGATGCCGAGTCCAAGCTCTACAACCAGGCCTGCAACGTGGATGGCGGCTGGAGCGGCTGGCGCAGCTTCCGCATCATCGACAAGGTGCGCGAGAGCGAGGAGATCACGTCCTTCCACCTCGTGCCCTGCGACGGCGGCCCGCTGCCCGGCTACAACGCCGGCCAATACACCTGCGCGCGCGTGTTCGTGCCCGAGCTTGGCGTGATGCAGTTGCGCCAGTACACGTTGTCGATCGCGCCCGGTGCCATGCACTTTCGCATCTCGGTGAAGCGTGAGCCGGCGGGCGCCACCTCGCCGGCGGGCCGGGTGTCGAATCGCCTGCACGATTTCTATCAGGTCGGCGACATGCTGGAGCTGGCGCCGCCCTTCGGCGAGTTCTACCTCGACGAGACGCACGACGGGCCGGTGGTGCTGATCAGCGGCGGCGTCGGCATCACGCCGATGATGGCGATGCTCGACCGCCTGGTGGCGAGCGCGCCGGGGCGCAAGGTGCAGTTCGTGCATGCCAGCCGCAATGCGGGCGTGTTCGCCTTCGGCACGCATCTGCTGAAGGTCGCGGAGCGCCATCCGCAGGTGAAGCTGCACCTGTTCCATGACGAAGGTGCGGTCACCGCGCCGGTGCAGTCGGGGCGTGTCGACCTGCGCGCGCTCGCGGGCGAGGTGCTGGCGTCGGGAGCCGACTATTACCTGTGCGGCCCGCTCGGCTTCCTGGAGGCGCAGATCGCGACGCTGCACGAACTCGGCGTCGAGTCGGCGCGCATCCATGCCGAAGTGTTCGACACCGGCGGCATCGCGACCTGAAAAGGCAGGCGCGGCCTCGCGTGTGCGCGGCTCGGGCGCCCTGGTTGCGCTGGTTTTCTGTAGGAGCGCCGGCAGGCGCGAATGCGGCGGTTCGGGTCGGCACATGCGTCGATCCCGGCAATCGCATCGATTGCGATACCGGCGCTCCTGCGCACATGGCGGGGCTTGGGAGGGGGGATTCGCGGCTTGCGCCGCTCCTACAGAAACCTCGCAACGCCCCGCGGTTCATGTAGGAGCGGCGCAAGCCGCGAATTCGGCGCCTGAGTCCGCGTCTTCGCCTCGGCGGCTCGCATCGCTCCTGCGGACGGGGGCAACCCGCGCGCTCGTCTTACTGCCCGGCGTTCGGGAAAAAGAGCTGCTCGCCCTCGATCTTATACGCGGCGATGGCTCCCTGGCCGGCGGGTGAAACCACCCATTCGACGAACTTGCGCGCCTCGGCCTGCTTCACGTGCGGGTGGCGCTCGGGGTTCACCACCATCACGCCGTACTGGTTGAACAGCCGGGTGTCGCCTTCGACCAGCACGGCGAGGTCGGCGCGGTTCTTGAAGCTGAGCCAGGTGCCACGGTCGGCGAGCACGTAAGCGGCGGAGGATGCCGCCATGTTGAGCGCCGGCCCCATGCCGCAGCCGCATTCCTTGTAGCCGGTGCCCTTGTCGTCGACGCCGGCGGCCTTCCAGTAACGCAGCTCGGCGGCGTGGGTGCCGCTCTTGTCGCCGCGCGACACGAAGTTGCCGTTGCCGGCGGCGAGCTTCTTGAGCGCTTCGGTGATGTCCTTGCCGCGGGTGCCGGCCGGGTCGTCCTTGGGGCCCACGAGCACGAAGTCGTTGTACATCACCTTGCGCCGCTCGACGCCGTGGCCTTCTTCGACGAACTTCTTCTCCGCCGCCTCGTCGTGCACGAACACCACGTCGGCGTCGCCGCGGCGGCCGACGTCCAGCGCCTGGCCGGTGCCGAGCGCGACCACTTTCACCTCGATGCCGGTGGCCTGGCGGAACTGCGGCAGAATATGGCCAAACAGGCCGGACTGCTCGGTGGAGGTGGTCGAGGCCACGGTGATGGACGGCGACTGCTGAGCGTGGGTGGCACCCGCGAGCAGGCCGAGTGCGAGGACGGCGACGCTTGCGATGCCATGGCGGATGCGGGCGAACTGGCCGGAATTCTTCATGCGGGTGTCTCCTGATTTTTAGTGGGCGTGCGCTACCAGCGGCCTGTGGGGCAGCGGGGCGGGTGCTGCGAATCTAGGGGGGCGGCAGGGAGTGATCAATATGAAGGAGCGTGCATAGGGTGGCGGGACACAGGACGATGCGCCCATCCGCAGCGGCGGACGGGTCGGATGCGCGGCGGGGGCGGAGCGCGTATCGACAACGCAGGAACTGGCCTCACGGTATTTTTTCGTCGGCCAGAACCATGGAGTTCTTTGCATGACGAGCCGTGTCATTGAGCGCTGGATCGAGGCGCATCTGGCCCGCAAGCGCATCGGCGCCAACTCGCTGATCGTCTCGGTGTATGGCGACCTGATCACGGTGCACGGCGGCGTGGTCTGGCTCGCCGACCTGATCCGCCTGATGGCGCCCTTCGGGCTCAACGAGCGCGTGATCCGTACCAGCGTGTACAGGCTGGTCCAGGACGACTGGCTGGAGTCGGGGCAGATCGGCCGCACCAGTTATTACCGCCTGAGCACCTCTGCCGTGCGTCGCTCCGAGCCTGCCTGGCAGCGCGTCTTTGAGCCCGGCGGCGAGGGCTGGGATGGCACCTGGCAACTGGTGATGCTGCCGTCCGCGCTCGACGCGCGCGTGGCCGAGGGCCTGCGCAAGGAGTTGTCCTGGGCGGGTTACGGTGCGCTCGCGTCCGGCGTGCTGCTGCGGCCGACCGCCGATGTCGTCACCCTGCGTAACATCCTCGACGGCTGCGGGCTGCGTGACCGGGTCGTGCCGCTGACGGCGCGCGGAATGGACGGCGTGACCGGTGCGGCGACCGACGAGCTGGTGCGCGAATGCTGGGACCTGCAGGCGATCGCGGCGACCTACGACCGCTTCATCGAGCACTTCCGGCCGCTGTTGCGACCGCTGCGCGGCGCGAACATCGACCTTGGCCAGGCCTTCCAGGTGCAGACATTGCTGATGCACGAGTTTCGTCGCGTGCTGCTGCATGACCCGCAATTGCCCGAGCAGGTCATGCCCAGGCGCTGGAGCGGAGACGCGGCGCGCGAACTGTGCGCCAAGCTTTATCGGCTGACCTGGCCGGCAGCGCGGGCGCACCTGACCAGCACCTGCAGCGCACCCGACGGGCCCTTGCCGGCGGCGGCGCCGCAGTTCTTCCGCCGCTTCGGCGGCCTCGATGCAGAAGGAGGGGTGCCGGCGAACCCCGGCGACGACGACTGATCCCGTCGCCCGCGCCCCTGCTCAGGCTTCGCTCAGGCCCGGGTCGGCGCGCGGTGCGGGGCGCCTGCCGCCGCGCACCGGGTGGTGCGCGAGGGCGATGCCCTGGGTGAAGGCGGCGCGCCGGATCAGCGTGTATTTGCACAACCAGCCCGCGGCGGCAGCGAGCACGCCCGCCACCGCGAGCACGATCGCCGTGCCGGCGATACCGGCGAGTGCGCCAGCCGTGGCAAGCAGTGCGAGGCTGGCCGGGACGATGCTGCCGAACACGGAGAAGCGGCTTTCTATCGCTGCCAGCGCGCGCAGGCTGGCCACCGGGGCGGCGGTGTCGCGCAGGCCGTCGAGATAGCGTCGCCACAGCAGCAGGCGAGCGAGCGCGGCCAGTGCGATCACGATCCCGGCCACCGCATGCAGCTCGCCAGGCAGGGTCGCGGCGAGCAGGCCGGCCCCTTCGGCCACGCCGGTGAGCAGCATCAGTGGTGCGCAGCGCGCATGGCGCCAGGCCGGGATGCCTTTGTCGGCGGTCAGGATGCGCGCCTGGCTGTAGACGAAGGCGAGCCCGCTCAACCCGGCGAGCGCCTGCGCTGCGGGGTGGCCGCTGGCGACGGCGAGCGTGCCGCTGCCGAACAGCAGCAAGGCGACCGCGGCCTCGCGCGTCATCCACGAGGTGCGCAGGTGGCGGAACACATTGAGCGCGCGCCACGGCCGGCCTATCTCGAGCCACACGCACAGCAGACCCGCGGCCACCAGGGCGAGGCCGGCGGCCATCTGCGCGCGCACGTCCACGCCGGCAAGACTGGCGAGTGCGGCGAAAAAGACCAGCCCGCCGCCACTGCCGCCGCAGATGAAGTTGCTCGCGGCGCGCCAGTCCCAGTGTTGCTGCAGGCGTGGGCCGGGCTGGCCGGGCAGGACCTTGCGGTTCGGTTTCATGCGTGATCCCAGATGTAATGGACGCTCGGCCCGGTGCCGAGGTCCTCGTGCATGCGGAAATGCTGCGTGGTGGCGAGCAGCCGGCTCACCGTGCTGCCGGGATCATCGATGTCGCCGAAGGCCATCGCGCCCGAGATGCAGGAATTGACACAGGCCGGGGTGACCTCCGGGTCGCGTCCGGGCACCAGGCCCTTGCCTGCAGCGCTATCGATGCGCTCCTTGCAGAAGCTGCACTTGGTCGCCACCGACAGACGTGCCGGGTCGAAGCGGATCGCCTCGGACGCGATCGGCGTGTCGCCGTAGGCGAAGCGTGCCTCGTGCACGATCGAGCGCGCCTCGTAGGGACAGGCCATCACGCAGTTGGCGCAGCCGATGCAGACGTCGTAGTCGATGCTCACCAGGCCGTCGCCGCGCTTCTGCGTTGCCTGCGTGGGGCAGACGTCCGCGCACGGCGGCTCGGCGCAGTGCATGCACGCCAGCGGCAGGAAGCTGCGGCGCACGTCAGGGAATTCGCCGGTCTCGAGGTCGAGCACGCGCCGCCACTGCACGCCCGGCGGGGTGGCGTTGGCGTTCTTGCACGCCGCGGTGCAGGTCTGGCAGCCGACGCAGCGGCGCAGGTCGATGGTCATCACATAGCGGCTCATTGCACTTCGCTCCCTTCGAGGCGGCGGATCGCCACGCGTACGATGTCGGCACCCGAGCCGGTGGCGTCGGTCAGCTCGAGCGACATCGGCGCCACGGTGTTGAGGCTGGGCATGCCGAAGTCCTTGGCGACCGGCGTGGCCCAGTGATCGAACTGGCCGGGGATCACCAGGGTGTCGGGGCGGATGCCGTGGGCGAGCACCGCCTTGCCGTAGGTGGCGCCGATGTGCGAGCGGATCTCGACGCGGTCGCCGTCGGCGATGCCGAG
>Ga0209573_1000939_pt1 | contig 51087 bp, 39 predicted proteins | sample TNRBio252014_DNA_FD_185870 | JGI IMG/M metagenome (GOLD analysis project Ga0209573, IMG submission 185870) | Wastewater treatment Type I Accumulibacter community from EBPR Bioreactor in Madison, WI, USA - TNR Reactor_6/25/2014_ DNA (SPAdes)... | ecosystem: Engineered > Bioreactor > EBPR >... | reverse complement strand
CCCGGCGATCAATCCGGCCGGGGGTGCGGCAGCCTCGCCCTTCGCCACGGACCAGCGCGGCTTCCCCCGGGTCACGGGCGGGATCGTGGATCTGGGCGCGGTGGAGTATCTCCCTACCCAGCGCCCGGCCCTGATCGCCCCGTCCGTCGTCAGGGCGGCCCGCAACGGCCGGGCCACGATCCGCGGCGCGTCGATCGAAGCCACGAGCGTCACCTACGTGGTGGCCGGACAGCCTGGGGTGAAGACCACCGAGGGCCCGGCCTCGAATTGGGTCGCCACGGTCTCGAAGCTGAATCGTCCCCGCACTCCAGTCACCTTCACCGCGACGGCGATCGACGGGAACCTCACCACCAAGGTGGTGAATGTGCGGAAGGTGAAGAAGCGCAATCGGTGAAGGGGATCTCCCCGAAACCCGGGCCCGGTCTCGGACCAAAGTCGGATGCCGCGGAGGTGAATCCGGCTCGGTCTGGGTATTTCGTCCTATGGCATGCTGGAGGGGAATGGGGTTGTTTGGCTCATGCTGAATAAAATCATGAACTTCCGAATCCTGACCGCCCTCGCCCTCCTCACCGCCGCCGCCCCGGCCATGCCGCTGTCCGCCGGCACGGTCTATAGTGTGGTGGGTAATCCTGTCTTCAGCGGCGCTTATTCGCCCCGGGGGGCGCTCATTTTCTCCGGGGGATATCTCTTCGGCGCCTCGACACACGGCGGTGCAAACGGGGTTGGCTCGATCTACCGCTTCGATCCCGCTTCCGGAAGTTTTCAGATCAATCATTCCTTCGCCATGGACAACGGAGGAGTCAATCCATCGAGCGGTATCCTCGTGGGCTCCGACACCAAACTCTATGGCGTGAATTTCGGAGGGGTGAACGGAGAGGGAACGCTCTTCCGGATCGATCAGCCCGGAAACACCTTTGAAACCCTCCGGCCATTCGCGCTCGCTTCCGGCGGCACTCCCGACGGTCCTCCGATCCAGGCGGCCGACGGGAAGCTCTACGGTGTGACGGGAACGGGCGGAGCGAACGGTTTCGGAGGGATCTACCAGGTGAATGTCAACGGAACGGGCTACAGCCTGATCCACGAGTTCACCGGCACCACCGGGAGCAGGCGCGGGAAGGGGGAATTCTGCCGCGGGCTGGTGGAGGGACCCGGGGGAATGCTCTACGGATGCACCAATCTGGGCGGGAACGCCACCGACACGGGCATGTTCTTCGTGGCCAGCACGAACGGCACTACCTACAATTTCATGCACGCCTTTGATGGTCCGGGCTTCACGAAACCATCGAACCAGCTTCTCCTCGCCAGCGATGGATTTTTCTACGGTGCGGCCTCCGAAGGGGGGAATGGAAATGTCGGAGGCATCTTCCGGATCGCCGCCAACGGTGACTACACGGAACTCCATCATTTCTCGAACGGTCTCGACGGCTATTCCGTCATCAGCCCGCTGATCGAAGGCAGCGACGGGCGGCTCTACGGTTGCGCTTCCTACAGTTCAACCGGATGGGGCAGCGTCTTCCGCATGTCGAAGGACGGCACCAACTTCGCCGTGCTCCATCGCTTCAGCGATGAATCCACCGATGGTTTGCAACCGGGCGGTCCTCTTCTTGAGACGGCCAACGGGGTTTTCTACGGGACGACCACCGCGGGTGGAGCGAATCTCGCCGGCACCATCTTCAAGATCGAGACGACCCTCGAGACGCCGGTGGTGCAGGTGACGGGGAAGACCCGCCCGACCTTTCGGGGAAATACCCTGCGCCTGAGTGGCACCGCCTCCGATGACCTCGCGGTGGCCCGGGTCGAGTATCTGACCAAGGGGGGATACAAGAGCGCCGAAGGAACGACGGCCTGGAATGCCCGCATCAAGGTAAAGCCCTCCACCAAGCGGGTCACGGTGCAGGTGCGCTCCTCGGATGGGGACGGACTTTTCTCCCCGGTTTCCACAATCCGTGCGCGCCGGAAAAGCTGATGGCACCTGCGCCTTGCCGGGGATTCGCGAAAGCGAAGCGGAGCGCCGCTCTCCGTGCCGGTAACGCACCCTGTCGTCGGAGAATGCACGTTTTCGGGACGTCGTGGTCCGAAGCCTCCGGCTTTGCACGGAAATGCATTGACTCCGGCCCCGCGATCCGGCGAATCTGATTCACGGTGGGCCGAACGCTCCCTGGTGAATCCGAAGATCCCTCTCCCGCCATTCCCAATCCGATGCGACACGCATTCCCCGCCTTCGCCCTCGCCTTTCTCTCGCTCCTAATATCGTTGCTGCCCGCCGCCGCGCAATTGCCGCCGAGAGAGGGGGCACCCAAGGTGATCTCGAGCTATCGGGAAATCCTCGAGTGGATTCCGAAAGAGGCGATGCCCCCCAAGGGCACGAAATGGACGCAAGCGCAGATGGATGTGGTGAACGCCCTCTTCGAGGAAAAGCTGAAGTCGGAAGATTACGTCGTCGAGATGCGCCTTACCGTCACCGACGTGCCGAGGTGGGGAGGGCGTTTGCAGGTCTACAGTGAGATCGAAAACCGCGAGGGTTACCACATCCGCTACTTCGGGGTGTTCCCGGAGGAGAAAAAGGCCGAGCTCGCGACGGTGAAGATCGGCGAAAAGGTGGCCGTGCGGGGAAAACTCACCTCGCTCCGCTATCATATCCTGTGGGATCAATTCACCCTTTCGATCGTGTCGAATGCGGGGGAGTTGAGCAGCACGCATTCGATCCGATAGGGGCCCCGCCGCGCTCACCACACGCGTCAGCGAGTGCGGAGGGAGGAGACCTCTGTGCCGCTTTTGCTTGTCCCATTGTGCAGCCTTCCTCACCTGGTCTCAGCGAGGACGGCTACAGGTCCGGCGGGCGAGGCCCTCGCGCCCATGATGGCTGGGAACCGGCGTCAGACAACCAATCCCCCATCTTCCTCCACGCGCCGACCACGCCTCAGCGACGATACACGACCCGGCGGACCGGGGTGGACGTCGCCCCGGCCACGTTCACTGATCGGGCGAGGAGAAGATTGCGGCCGAGCTTGAGGCGGGCACGGCGCGACCAGTTCGCGATGCCCTCGACGGGTTTGTAGCCAGCTGACCCGATCTTGAGCTCCACCCCCGTGGCCTGTTTCGAGGTGCCGCGCAGCACGATCGAGGATCGGCTCGTCTTGAGGATCCGCCGCCCTTTCACGGAGACTTCCGGCTTTGGCAGCAGAGCCGGGTCGTAGATCGCGGCGAAGCCCTGGCGGGCGATGCCATCGACGGTCTCGAAATCGCCGCCGAGATAGACGGTGCCTCCGCTGACGGCAAGATCGGCGACCGAGCCATCGGTGACGGGGTTCCAGGGGAGGACGTTTCCGGCGAGGTCGATCGCGGCGACCCGGCCACGGCTTTGTCCCCCCATCGATGCAAAAAATCCGCCGACGTAGATCCGATCGCCGTGCTTCTTGATCGTCCTGACCGAGTTGTCGGGCTGGGGATCCCAAGGGAGAAGGGATCCCGTCGCGGTATCGAGCGCGGCGAGGCAATACCGGTTTCCGCCGCCGATTTGAGTGAAGGCGCCGCCTAAATAAATGGTCGATCCATCGATCTCCTGCTGCATCACGCTCCCGTTCGCGCCGGGATTCCAGGGCAGCAGATTGCCCGTGTCGGAGACAGCGGCGAGGTAGGGCCGCGAGGTGCCGTCGATTTCCAGGAACCAGCCCCCCAGGTAGATCGACGAGCCCAAGACGTTCAGACAAAAGGCTTCGCCGGAGTTCGAGGAAAAGGTCCAGAAGGGGAGCGGGCTGCCATTCGACTTGAGCACGTTCGCGAACTTCGACCGGGCGATCCCATTGACCATGGTGAACCCCCCGCCGAGGTAGACCGACAGGGTGTTCGTGGCGATCGTGTTGACCGCGCCGTTGGTGTTCGGATTCCACGGCAGCAGGGTGCCGTCGGCATCGACCGCCGCCGCATTGTTCCGTGTCTCTCCGGCGATTTCGGAGAACAAACCACCGACGTAGAGGATACCATCGTCGAGGGCCACGTCGTAGACGGGGCCATTCGTGCCGGGATTCCACAGTAGCAGCGCGCCGCTGTCCGTGTTGAGCGCGGCAAGACCGCTGCGGGCCTCACCGCCGACTTCGGTGAATGATCCGGCGATGTAGACGATGTCGTTCTCCTCATCGACGGCGACGGCGGAGACGCCGCCGTTGACGGTGGGGAATTCGGTCCGGATCTTGTAGGCCGGTCCGGCGAGGACCGGAGAGGCGAAAAAGACCGCGACCAGGATTGAGAGAGTGGCGTTTGGCTTCATGCGGCATCCTCCGCTGTGGCTTGCCGCCGCGAAATAGTCGGATCGGACTAGCGATTTTCCCCTGTCTTCCTTAGCATCGCGACGCTGCGCAACCTCTCTGCCGGGAGTTTTTTCATTGCTCGAATCCCATCTCTGCTGGAAAATTACGCCATACGGCCGTGCCGGACCCGCCCAGGCGCTTCAAGCTTTGCCTGTTCCTCTGGATCACCGCCTATGCGATCGGTTTCGGAATCCTGGCAGGAGCGCCGTGGATTTTTCAACACGCCTGACAGCCGAGGCGAACGTCCCCTGACCCTCGGCCCGGCCTCGCTAAGACCGGCCACAGGTCCGGGGGGAGCGGGAACGAGGGATCGAAGATTGGGGACAGGAGGCTTGACATCCCTTTTCCAACCTGACCATGATGGGTCCATGAAGCCCTCCTTCCCGCTCCGCCTCTTCTCTTTTCTTTTCATGGGGGGCGGTGCGCTGCTTCTTCCCGCTTGCGAGACGGGGGACGGATGGCGGGACGGAGCCGCACGTCCGACGAAGGTCACGAAGCAGCGGCGGGGAACGCCGGCGCCCTACTATGGGATGAATGCGCCGGGCCCCCGATACCCCGTATCGAGCGAAGGGCGGAACTCGAACTACCAGGCTCCGATCCAGCGTTACGACCCGAACCGGCGCGCGCCTGCGGCACCTCTGGAGGACGAGCGCCCGAAGCGGTGGCAACCGTCCACGCTGAAGGGGACGGAATTTTATGATTGAGCCTGCGCCGATGGCGGTGCGCCGGTCGGAATCGACGCCACGCGATGCGGGTGCGGTCTGAGGGAAAGTGGGGATGGAGCAGGGCTCTCCCGCCACTGTGTCACGCGCTACGCGAAGGAGTGAAGCGTGGGCAGGGCGGGCGCTATGGGCGGACAATCAGTCTGGGTTCAAGGGGGGCTGCCACCTGGCGGGAGTTGAAGCGTCCAAGTCGAGGTGATGGGAAGGGGAATCTCTGGCAAGAACGGGAATTGCTCGCCATATTCCCGGCAATCGGATCGCGGTGGCACGGTTCATCTCCGGCCCGAAGACATTCTCATGACCGCCACGATCACACTCTTCAACAATCAGGCTCATCGCGACCAAGTCATCGCGTTGTGGAATGCCGTTTTGGGTTATGACTCGGCCCACAATGATCCGTCGCTTGCCATCGACAAGAAGCTGGCTGCCAATGACGGGCTGTTCTTCGTTGCGACGGTCGGGAACGAGGTGATCGGGACGATCATGGCGGGATACGACGGGCACCGCGGCTGGATCTACTCCGTCGCGGTGCATCCAGGGCATCGAAAGCAGGGGATCGGTTCGCAGCTGGTGGACCACGCTGAGCGAACCTTGACCGAAAGGGGATGCGTGAAGATCAATCTCCAGATCACGGCTGGAAACGAGGCGGTGGCGGCATTCTACGCCTCTCTCGGCTACGCCGTCGAGCAGAGGGTGAGCATGGGCAAACGGATTCAAGCCAACATTCCCGCTCAAGGATGACCTCCCAAGACACGGAGGACCTGCACGATTCCAACCTCACAGACATGCCGCCCCGCCCACGGACCATGATCGTTTTCGATGCCGACGGCACCTTGATCGGGGGAGAACCCACCGACTGGGCGAGCTTTGAGGCGGCGTTCCTGGAGGTGGCGGGCTTTGCATTGACCGGCGAATTTTACGATCGAATCGAAGAGGTCACGGCCAAGGCACTCGTGCATCAGGCGCTGGCCGACATGGAACACGCAGAGCGTCTTCTCAAAGAAGAGGCGGTTGCCGAAGGCTTCCTGCACCGATTGAAAGCCGCGCACAGGGAAGACCGCGCATGCTTTCCAGCCATCGAAGGCGCTGTGGCGCTGCTCCACGAGTTGAAAGCAAAAGGACTGCGCGTTGCCATCGCCACCGGTGACTGGCGTGATTCGATCACCTTCAAGCTACGTGCCGCCGGCATCCCCTTCGAAGACATTCCCATCGTGACGTCCTCGGAGCACTACTCGCGCGCCGACATCATCCGCGCCGCTGTGGCCGAGGCGGGCGGCTCGCTCGATGAGGCCGTTTACATCGGCGATGGCCTCTGGGATCTGCGAGCCTGCGAGCGGCTGGGGATTCCCTTCATCGGCGTCGGTCACCGGAAGGAACGCCTGCGAGAAGCGGGTGCCCGGCATGTCCTTGATGATCTGCATCCGGCAGAGTTCTGGCGCGTTCATGACTCCCTCCACCCAACGATCCCATAAGGTGATGCCCATGAACATGCTCCATCACCTTTCCTTCGCCGTCACTGATCTTGCACGGTCCGCAGCCTTCTACGATGCGGTGCTGGGATCGCTCGGCTATCGCCGGGTGTGGGACGACGCGACGTTCATCGGCTACGGCGTAAACGACGGCGAAGACATCTTCGCGCTCAAGCTGCGTCCACAGAACGCGGGAGTGCCGGGCGACGGTTTTCATGTCGCCTTCGCCGCACCATCGCGCGAAGCCGTCTCACGATTCCACGAAGCGGCGCTCGCTCACGGGGGCAGGGACAATGGGGGCGCGGGCCTTCATCCCGAGTACGGCCCGGACTATTTTGCGGCGTTTGTGCTCGACCCTGATGGCTACCGGGTCGAGGCAGTCATCACCGGCTCTCACAACTCCATCAACCGCCATGAATAGCCCCGAATGCAGCATCGACCTCATCCGCGGCAACGAGGTCACCCCGGCTCAAGCCGAGTTCATCAATCACTGGAACCAGCATTACTTTGGCGAAGTGGCGGTGGCGAAAGGGTTGGCAAAAGCGCCGGTGCACTGGCGTCTGCTTCTTCGGGATGATGCGTGCCCGCTGTGCCATGTCGCGATCACCGAGATGAAGGTGGAGCTGGATGGGCATCGAGTGCCCTGCGGTGCGGTCGGCGGTCTTTTCACTCCGACGGAACTCCAGGGAATGGGTTATGCGACCGCCCTCATGGATCGCGCCGAGGCATTCATCTTCGATGACCTCGAACTATCCATGGGCATCCTCTTCTGCCTGCCCGAGTTGGTGCCGTTCTATGCCAGCAGAGGCTGGTCTCTGGTGGAGGAGGCGGTCACGCTGGAGCAAGGTCCCCGGGTTGTGACTTGGGGTGCGTCCGTCATGCTGCTGGCCGCTGATCGCTCGCAACACGGCAGGCACCACATCCACGTTCCCTTCAATCAGGCCCATTCGCCCTCCTCTGAATGAACCGTGAAGAGCAACAAGTCCGGCACTCCCCGCCTCACTTGTCGTCGTCGAGCAAGGTCGCGGTCGCGGGGGGACCGACGCGATAGGGAAGTCCGGCCCCTAGGCTGAGGGTGATGGTCTTTTTGCTCTCGCGTTTGCGATCGTTCTTCATCTTCAGGGTGACGGTCGCGCTTGTCTGTCCCTGGGGGATCACGACGGTGCCCGAGGTGCCGCGGGGGGTGAAGTCTTTCCCGACCTTCGCCTTCCCGCCGATGGTGTAGGGGATGGTGAAGTTCGAGGTGGCGGGACTGCTGAGGGTGATGGTGAAGGTGAGCGGTTTTTTGGAATCTTCCTGGATCTTGGCCGGGGTCGCCTTGACCGAGGCGACGGGCGGGAGGGGCTGGGGGGCGATCAAGGTGATCCCGCGGGCGTCTCCGCTCGGGGCGGCGAGGAGCTCGGCGAGTTCCAGTCCGTTGTCTCCAACCTTGTAGAGTCTGTTGTTGGCCTCGTCGGTGAAATAGAGGACTCCGTCGGCGAAGACGGCACCGAGGGCATTGACGTCTTCAATGATGGTGAAGGGGGTCTTCGTGCCGATGTTGATCACGAAGAGATCCTGCGAACCAAGGTCCGGGTCGGTGAGGTAGAGATTCACGCCATCCGAGTGGAGATCCCAGGGGTTTGTAACCGCGGGGAGGGCCGTGGCGTAATCGAAGAACTCGGCGGGGTTGCCGCCATCCTCGTCGGCGGAAAAGATCTTCCGTGCGGTCTGCCCGTTCCAGAAGATCCGGCCGCCGGCGGCGGCGATGCCGCGGGGATTGGTGACTCCGCTGGCGAAGAGCGCGACATTGCTGCCATCGAGGTCGGCGAAGTAGACGGCGCTTTTCCCAAAATCGGTCCAGTAAATCTTGTCGGCGGCGATGAGGATGCCCTCGGGCGAGTAGTCGCCGACGGCGCCTCCGAGCGCGGCAACCGGATCGATGAGGCGGACCGCGCCACTACCGTCGAAGTTGGCGCGGTAGATGCCGGCTCCGACCCCGGTGCCATTCTGACCGAGATCGGTCCAGTAAAGGTAGGTGGCCCCATCGGTGGTGATGCCGCGCGGCTCGGGATTCGAATTGCCGGTGACCGCGACGAGATCGACGAGGGTGCGCGCGTTGGTGCCGTCGCGCCGGGAGGTCTCGATGACGTTGCCTTCGGTGGAGGTCCAGACGAGATCGGCGCGAAGGGTGGCGGTGGTCGCGGCGAGGAAGAGGGAGGCGGTGAGGAGGAAGCGGGAGAACATGAGGATGGGGCGAGGGTGAATCGAAACGGCGGGGAGCCGTCCGAGGAAGCAAGCGGAGAAAGGTCCACCGGGTCTCGGATCGGGCAACCGGAATCGAGGGTCGCGGAACACTTTCATCGGCGGGGTCGCGGGGTTCTTTTTCACCCTCCGCCGTATTCGCTTGCCAAGACCGCCGGGTGCCTTACCGGGACGGCGTCGGAAATCCCTTCGGCGCCCCCCTCTCCTCCTCCTCCATGAAATCCATCACGCTCCGCTCTCTCGTCATCCTCTTGCTCGCTGCGGCGACTCTTTCGCTCGTGCCTTCCGCCTCGGCGCAGGAGGAAGTGGCGAAGGGATCGAAGCTGCGCAAGGAGCTCTTCGAACTCGCCCGTCCCGACATTGAAGCGGTCGCGGGACGTGCCGTGCTCTTCAATGGATCCATGAAGCGCCTCGGCAACTGGGCCTTCTTCAGCGGCAACATCGTCACCGCCGACGGCGGACCGATCCGTGTCGGACCCGGCGAGAGCGGCGACACCGCCCTGCTTTGGTCGCTGAAAAACGGCGTCTGGTTTCTGATGGAGGCTGAAGTGGGATTCACTGATGTGATCTACCTCGATTGGTCACAGAAGCACGGGTTCCCTGGCAAGCTGACCGGCAACTGATCGGGGTGGTGTAGGGAATTGATGGTGGCGACCCGCGGCCCGGGCTCCTTTCGTCGATTTTTGGTAAGGATCGCCGACGCGGGGGCAATGATAGGGAAGAACCCCTCGGTTTTCCCACCTCGCATGAAAACGATCCTCCTCTCGCTCGCCGCTCTGTGGCTCCCGTTCTCGCCTGCCTTCGCGCAGTTTCCACCCCTGCCTGCCGCGGATCTCGTGCTGGGCGCGGCGGATTTTGACACGGCGGGCAGTGGCGTTTCGGCGACGGGATTGGACTATCCCAGCGGGATCGCGATCGATCCGACGAGTGGCGCGGTGTTTGTCTCGTTGGAATTTTCGCACCGCGTGCTCAGGTTCTCCGACTGGAATGCTCTCGTCAATGGAGCCGCAGCTGAGGCGGTAATTGGGCAGGCCAACTTCACCGACTCCGATCCCGGCGTCTCGGCGACGGCCTTCAACGAGCCCTCCGGCCTCCATGTGGATTCGTCGGGACGGCTGTGGGTGGCTGACAGCCTCAACCGCCGCGTCCTCATGTTCGCCAATGCGTCGGGCCTCGCGAACGGCGCGGCGGCGACCCTCGTGCTCGGGCAACCGGATTTCATCACAAGTGCGGGGGGGACCACGGACGCAAAAATGATCAACCCTTCAGGCGTTTTCGTCGATGGCGGCGACCAGGTCTGGGTGGCGGATGCCTACAACAACCGGGTTCTGAAGTTTGGAGCGGTGTCGACGCTGGTGAACGGTGCCGCCGCAGTGCTGGTGCTCGGGCAGTCCAACTTCACCGATGGCGGTGCCGCGACGATAGCGACGAAAATGGCCAATCCCTCGGCGGTGTGGATCGATGCGTATGACCATCTCTGGGTGGCGGAACGACTGAATCACCGCATTCTCCGGTTCAGCAACGCCTCGATGCTCGCGAACGGGGCCGCCGCGGACAGGGTCCTCGGTCAGCCGGATTTTTCACCTGCGGTCGAGGAAACGGATGCCCAATCGCTCAGGGAGCCCACCTCCCTTTTCACAGACCCGGAAGGCACGCTGTGGGTGAGCGACACCGCGAATCATCGCGTCCTCCGTTTTAAGAATGCCCGGCTCAAATCGAATGGCGCTCCCGCGGACGACGTGATCGGTCAGGCGGACTTCACGACCAACACTCCGGGGCTGAGCGCGCGGAAAATGGGGCGGCCTCTAGGCATCGCCCTCGACCCCTCGGGCCGGCTCTGGGTCTGCGACTCGGAGAACGCCCGCGTCCTGCGTTTCTCGCCCGACAAGATCCGTCCCGTGCTGAAGGTGACAAAAGTCCCGCGCAAGACGTCGAAAGCGAAGCTCAAGATCCAGGGCACAGCCGGCGACGCCAGCGGGATCGCGGCAGTCCGCTACCGGGTAGGGAAATCCGCCTACCGATCGGCGCGGGGAGCGGTCGCGTGGAAGTTCAACGCGAAGCTGAAACCGGGTCTGAACAAGATCGAAATCATGGCGACCGATGCGGTCGGCAATCTGTCCGCGAGCAAGCGGGTGAAGGTGCGACGTGGGCGAGGGGTGGAGGCAGGGCTCGTTTTACCAATCCAGTCGAACTTCCCGGCCATCCATCCGCTACAGCGCCCGCAGCTGCTTTGTCACCGTCTTGATCTGCTTCCGCAGTTTCTTCACCTTGGCGGCCTGCTTTTTGAGCTTGGCGACCTGGTATTGTTTCTTCAGTTTCTTGAGCTTCGCGGTCAGGGCGGCTTTCAAGGCGGAGTTGTCCGGGGGAGAGACGGAGGAGGATTCCAGATAGACCTGCCGGACGGACCGATAGATCGAAGCTCCGCCGTAGTAGTTGCCGGAGTTCGGCATCCCGGTGGCGCGCAGGAGAAGGTTCTGCGAGGGGGGCAACATTAGTCCGGTCAGTTGCCAGTCGTCGGTCGAGCCGATGCGGGTTGCTTCGCCGAGCGGCGTCCAAGTGCTTCCGTCGTCGGCGGAGGATTCGAAGAAGACTCCGCCAATCCGGGGAGAGCTGCCGCTGCGCGTCCAGGTGATCGTGTGTCCGTCCGCCGAAGCGGAGAGATGTTGCAGCGCGGCGTCGTTGGTCAGCCTTGCGATTTGATTGCGGGTCAGCCCGCCGACCTGGGAGAAGTCTCCGCCCGCGAGAACCTTGCCATCGACCTGCACCGCGAGGGAGCGGGCAGGATTGTTCGCGTCCGGATCGAACCCGGCGTCAAGGCTGCCGTTGGCGTTGAGACGCGCGATGAAGTTTCGGGTTTGCCCGCCGATTTGCGTGAAATATCCCCCCACGAGGATCTTGCCGTCGGCCTGCTCCGCGAGGGAGAGGACCACATTGCTCGCATCCGGATTGAACCCGGTGTCGAGGCTGCCGTCGGGGTTCAGCCGCGCGATGCGGTTGCGCGGCTGTCCCGCGACTTGGGTAAATCCCCCCGCGAGGAGAATCTTCCCGTCCGCCTGCACGGCCAGACAAAAGACATCATTGTCCGCATGGGGATCGAAGGACGCGTCGAGGCTGCCGTCGATGTTGAGCCGCGCGATGTAGGATCGGGCCTGACCACCCATCATGGAGAAACTTCCGCCGACGAGGATCTTTCCGTCCGCTTGCTGGGCAAAAGACCAGACGCTGTTGTTCGCCCCGGGGTTGAAAGAAGTATCGCTCGTGCCGTCCTCATTCAGTCGTGCGATATTGTTCCGGGTCTGCCCTCCGATCTGGGTGAAACTTCCCCCCACGAGGATCTTTCCATCCGCCTGCAGCGCCAGGGCATACACATCCAGGTTGGAATCGGGGTTGAAAGCAGCATCGATGCTGCCGTTTGCGTCCAGTCGGGCGATGCGGTTGCGTGACTGCCCGGCGATGGTCGTGAAGTAACCCCCGGCGAGGATCCTGCCATCCGGCTGCACCGCGAGGGTAAGGACCGCGCCGTTCGCATTCGGTATAAAGGAAGAATCGACAACGCCGTTCGCATGCAACCGCGCGATGCTCTGGCGCGACTGGACTCCGATCGTGTCGAAGTATCCGCCGACGAGTACCTTGTCATCCGCCTGCACCGCGAGGGTGACGACCGCCGCATCCGCCCCGGGATTGAAGCCCGCGTCGGGCGCGCCGCCGTCGTGCAGCCGGCCAATGTGGTTGCGCGTCAGCCCGGCGAGTTGGGCGAACTGCCCGCCGGCGAGAAGTTTACCGTCGGGCTGTTGCGCGAGGCAGAAAACAATGTTGTCCGCGCCGGAATTGAAAGTGGTATCCAGCGTGCCGTCCGCATTCAGCCGCCCGATAAAGTTGCGCGCCACGCCCGCCAACTGGGTGAAGTACCCGCCCACGAGGATTTTCCCATCCGCTTGCGCCAAGATGGCATAGACTTCGTAGCTGTTGGCGCCCGGATCGAAGGCCGTATCGAGCGAGCCGTCCGCGTTCAGCCTGGCGAGGCGGGATCGCGCCTGTCCGGACATCATCGTGAAGTAACCTCCCACGAGAATCTTCCCGTCCGGCTGCCGCGAGAGGGAAAACACCTCTCCGTCCGCATTCGGATCGAAGGAAGTGTCCACGGTTCCATCCGCATTCAACAAGGCGACGCGGTTGCGAACCTGTCCACCGATCTGGGTGAAGTTCCCGCCCACGAGGATCTTGCCGTCAGCCTGCAACGCGAGGGAATGGACAGTACTGTTCGCGTCGGGATCGAACCCGGTGTCGAGGCTACCGTCGGCATTGAGGCGGGCGATGCCGTTGCGGGTTTGCCCGCCGACCAGCGTGAAGCTTCCGCCGACGAGGATCTTGCCGTCGGCCTGCACCCCGAAGGAGCGAACACTAACGTTCGCATTGGGATTGAACCCGGGGTCAAGGGTGCCGTCCGGGTTCAACCTGGCGAGGCGGGCGCGCGCCTGTCCGGACATCATTGTGAAACTTCCTCCCACGAGAATCTTGCCGTCGGCCTGCACCGCGAAGGAGAGGACAGTACTGTTCGCATCGGGATTGAATCCGGTGTCGAGGCTGCCGTCGGCATTGAGCCGGGCGATGCGGTTGCGTGTCTGCCCGCCGACCAGGGTGAAGTTTCCGCCCACGAGGATCTTGCCGTCGTCCTGCACCACAAGGGAGAGGACATCGTTGTTTACATTCGGATCGAAGCCGTCGGCGGCGCTGCCGGTGGCATGTGCCTGATCCGCGCCGACCGCGAAGGTGATCAGGGCGAGGAGAACGCCAGCGGAGAAACGCCGTAGTGGAGAACGGGTGGAAAGCGCCCAGAGGGGTTTCTGATTCATGAGAGGAGTGAGGTCGGTTTCGCGGTTCCCCTCATGTTCCTCGCTCCCGCGTCCGTGTGCTCCGCCGATCTTGTCCGATGCTGAGCCTCTCTCCCAGGCCCTGAACAATCTCTGCGCCAAGGCTTTTTGATGTAAGAAGGAGGATGACCTGCTTCAGTGCCGCGCCACTTTCCGTCAGCTGCCGGCGCAAAGCAGCCTCACCCTCGGCTTGCCAACTCTGGTGCCCATCCGCGAAGCTGGCCGCCTCATGACCGATCTTTCCCCCGACACCGACCAGGCCGCCCGCCGCGCCTACTGGACTGAACAAATGGAGCAGGGCTACGCGATGGTGGAGCAGCTCATCGCCTTTCCCGTAGCCGAATGTGGCGAAGGCTTCGCCTCGCTGCCCGATCTCGCGATGGAGTCAGGGGTGGAGATGCTCTTTTCGGATTCGAAGATCGCCGGCGATCTCGACCGCGTTTTCTTCATGCGCGAGTCGCTCGCCCGCGAAGTCGTGGAGGCGGGGCGCGACATGAACGAGCGCGGCTGGGTGCTGAAGATCGAGGACGGCTTCCGCTCGCTCGAGATGCAGCGCCAACTGGTGCGTCGTCCTTCGGTCTTCGACAATGTCCTGAAGAAATGTCTCTGGGAACTGGGCGGGGAAATCCCGACGCCGGAGTTCGTCTTCCGCCGGGCCATCGTCCTGACGGCGAACATGCCGAAGATCGGCACCCACATGTCGGGATCGGCGATCGATATTTCGGTCTTCCACCGCGACGGCGGCGGCGAGGTCTGGCGCGGCGTGCCCTACCTCGAGATGAGCGAGCGCACCCCGATGCGATCGCCCTATATCAAGGCGGAAGAGTTGGAGAACCGTCTAGCGATCACCGAGATGATGGAAGCGCGCGGTTTCATGCATTTCCCCTTCGAGTTCTGGCACTTCAATAAGGGCGATGCTGGTGGCCACATCCTCACGGGAAATCCGGAGCCATGTCGTTACGGCCCGGTCAACTGGGATCCACGGACCAACGAGGTCACTCCCGTGCCGGATCCGACGACGCTGCTGAATTCGCTCGAGGTGATCGAGCGGGAAATCGCGGCGGCGCTGGAGCGGGTGAAGGGGAAGTAGTCTCGCTCTTCAGCGTGAAAACGGTCGTCGCGCGGGCTGAACCCCGGGACTGCTTTTGGCCCCAATAGCCTCTGGACATTTTCGAACCTTGCGGAATCACCCGTCATGCGCGCACTTATCTGCCTTGGTCTCACTCTGGCGGTTTCCCTGCTCCATGCGGAGGAAATCAAGTCTTCCGACAACGTTGTCGTCCCCGGAAAACGCATCGGTCTGATCACGCCGGGCATGAGCCTGGCCGATCTCGTGAAGGCTTATGGCAAGAAGAACGTGAAGGACGGAGAACTCGACGGCCCCGAAGGATCAACGATGCCCGGCGCGCGTCTTTTTGCCGGCACGGAGCGGGAGCTGGAGGTGGTCTGGGATGAGAACGGCAAGACCGTGCGACTCGTGCGGATCATGGGGTCGGCCTGGACCTTCGAAAACGGTCTCAAGGCCGGCATGAGCGTCGAAGAGGTGGAAAAGATCAACGGGAAACCCTTCAAGATCTTCGGTTGGGGCTGGGACTACGGTGGCTCGGCGATCATCGAGGAAGGTGAACTCTCGGGCAAGGTGATGCTGAGTTTTGATCCGGGTTCGGACGAGATCCCCGATGGGTTGGTCGGCGAGGTGGAACTCTCCTCGACCGACCCGAAAGTCCGCACCCTCAAACCGGTCGTGTCCTCGCCGATCACGCTCTTCCTCGGGAAGGCGGAGTGAGGGCACCGCCTCATTTCGAAGCAGTGGTCACGGCTTTGGCGAAGGGCTCGTCGCAACGTTCAAGGGTGGCCCGCCTCGCTTGCGCGAGGCGGGGTCTTTCATCAAGGGAAGGCCACGGGCCTCCGGGTCAGCGGGGACGGAGCCGGTATCGGAAGACGAGTGATTGTCCGGTGACGCTCCAGATTTCGGTGGCCTGCATGGAGTTCCGGAAAAATCTCACATCTCCCGTGATGTTGATGGTTTGCATGACCCCGCCGCCCGTGTCAAAGGACGACGTTTCATTGTAACGGAGAAAGTTCGTTCTGGATGCAAATCGACCCCGTCCGGAACCAATGGCGTTCGTGCCGACACCTAATAGCAAGCTTTTGGATTTAAAGGTGCGGCGTTTGAAGGTGAGAATCCGTTTCACGCGGAGCGACTGTCCGTTGGCGGCAACATCGGCACGCAGGGTCAACCCGCCGCCGCCCATGCCCCGCCTGACGAATCCGCGGGCGGTCCCGAAGGCGGAAGCGGTGCCCGAGAGGGACGCATTGCCGGAGTAAGATCCGGCAAATTCGTTGAAGACGCCTTCCTTTTCATTACCGCCTTCACCTCCTCCACCGGGGGAAGGTTGGGGCGATCCGGTGCGCGCCCCGGCAGCACCAATGCCAAGGGAGAGGGCGGCGCAGAGGATCGTGGCCTTCCATCGGGATGATGGATGAGGCACGGTCCGTGACAGGGTTGTGGTAGTTGACGATTTCCATGCAGGGGAGGTTTTCATGGGCGGGTATTTGTCTAGTTTGGAATTCATGCCCAAACCCCATGGCCGTCCCTCACTCGAGGGCAGTCAAAGTGAGTGGCATTCGATTTCAGAATCGCTCCCCGGTCGTGAGTATGTCAATGCAATGAAGCACCATCATTCTATTAGTTTGTGGAACTATTCATGAAAAAATGGTGGTTTGTTAGGGCCTTCTTGGAACTATTCGGAAGGCGGTTTGCCATACCCTGGGACTCCGCTGCCGCGGGCTCCCCTGATCGTCGAACTGCCCTTTCGCGTGGATCTGCCGACGCTGTTCCAGATCGGCTATGTGCCTTCCTGGATCTTCGCGACCGCCACCGCCTTCCGGCCCCGGGTGAGGTTTCTTCGCGCTAGTCTCGTCGGTCTTGCTTTTGCGCTCTTGTTGGCTCTTAAGCACGCCTGGGTGCCGGTTCATCGCCCTTCGCGCGGGGCGCTGAGGGGCGGTGGCTGGCGGCGAGAGCGATGCCACCAACGTCGCGCGAGGCTATCTCACCCGGATCACCTGCCGGAGGGTGTGGGTCGCGCTTGGCTCGAGCCTGACGACCTCTTCGCCTGTGTTGGCAGCCTCGATGCAGAGGAAGCCGTGATAGGCATCGTCAGGCAGGTCGGCGAGTCGCTTGGATTTTTCGATCCAGGGATTCCACACGACGGTGGCGCGGCTGCCGGACTTGTCGATGTCGAGGGTGCGGCGCCAGACCGGATCCACGACCTGCACGGCACCGTCGGCGAGGTAGATGCGGTCGACCTCGCGATCAAAGTTCACCGCGCCCTCTTGCAGGACTTTCCGATGATCATCGAGGGAATCCAGATAGTGAGAACCCGCGAGTCCCTCGACGCAGGTCTGCTCAATGGCGCCGACACCGAGGTAGGTGTGGAGCGCCGCGGTGATCTCCACGGTCGTGTCTCCGAGGTGTTTCATTTCCAGGGCCACCATCAGGGTGGCGCCCATGTGAACGGTCAGGGTCAGCTCGAAGGGATGGGGCCATCCGAGGTCGTCGTCGCCCCTGAGCTGAAACTCGAGCGTGACGCCCTCGGCCGAGTCCTCCGCCTCGACGAGGTCCCAGAAGCGCAAGCGGGCGAATCCATGACCTGGCAGGCCCTCGCGCCCTCCAAACCACGGCCAACACACGGGGATGCCTCCGCGGATGGCTTGCCCTTCTTCGAACACGGCATCGGCGCTCATGAAGAGGACGGGGTGCTGACCGGCGGGAGTCCACTCCATGACGTGGGCGCCGAGCAGCGCGACCGATCCGGAGCAACGGGGATGGGAGACATCCAGGACGGGAAATCCGGGCTTCAGTTCGCGCAGGGTGACGCTGGCAGGCAAGATCATGCGGCAGGATGCCTTCGCGTGACGGAAGATGCGAGGAAAAAACTTCAGACGCGGACCGCCGCGGATTGGGCGTTTGTCAGGGAGAGAGGAAAGCTGAGGACGGCGTATCGCGGTGCGATTGTTTCCCGGGGACTCTTTTACCGCTTGCGCATGATCGCGCAGGGCGCACGTTCGCGGAAAATCTCTCCGGTCACCAACGGCAATTAAATCCAAATCCTGATTGCCGGTGACTTTTCGAGCGGGCCATTTTCCGCCGCTCTTTCGTCCCGACCACTCCTTCGGAGACGACGAAACCCACGCTCCACCGGCGCGGCGTCGGATCGAGCCAAGTCTTTCCTTGTTCCGCCATCACACCATCGACCCTCCCAAGCTCATCAAAACCATCCCGATTCTCTGTGCGCTCTTCATCCCCCTTTCCGGAATGGCCGGCCCGCCGCCGATCCTCACCTACCTCGACAGCTTCGGCGGTTTCGGTTCAGGAAACGGCCAATTCAATGATCCCTTCGGCATCGTCTTCAACCCGGCGAATTCGAAGCTTTATGTCGTCGACAACGTCAACAGCCGCATTCAACGGTTTGATGCGCAGGGTGTGTTCGAACTCGCGTGGGGGACGACGGGCAGCGGAGACGGTCAATTCGATGCCCCCGTCGGTATCGCGGTGAATCCGCTGAACCATCAGGTGTTTGTCACCGACGGACAAAACCGTCGCGTCCAGCGTTTCACTGCGGCGGGTGTTTTTGTATCGAAGTGGGGGACGACAGGCACGGGCAACGGGCAGTTCAATGGCCCTAGCGGGATCGAGGTCGATGCCGACAGAGGTTGGATCTATGTCAGTGAAGAGAGCAATTCCCGGGTTCAGCGCTTCGATCTCGCAACGGGCGGGTATCTCGGGAAATGGGGGACGGCGGGGTCGGGTGACAGCCAGTTCGTGAAAATCGCTGGGCTCTCCGTGGACGCGACCGGCAACCGGATCTACGTGGCGGACTACAATCTCGACCGCATCCAGGTCTTCGATCCCACGGGAGCATTCCAGTTCAAATGGGGGGGTTCGGGGCAGGGCAACGGCCAATTCACCGCATCGTTTGACACGTCGATCGACGAAAAAGGCCGGGTGTTTGTCGCCGACTCGTTCAACGATCGCGTGCAGATCTTCAGCGCCGCCGGCGTTTTTCTTGGAAAATTCGGGAGCTCCGGGACGGCACCGGGGCAGATGGATTTACCGGCGGGCGTTGCCATGGGCGGGGACGGCGATCTTTACGTGGCGGACCGCGGAAACAACCGTGTGAGCCGCTGGCGGATCGTGGATCCTCCGGAGGTGTCGATCGCAGGAAGAAAGCGGAGCACCACGACCAAGCGAAAGCTGACGATCCGGGGCACCGCCGACGATGCCGATGGTGCGGCCGATCTCGTGCGGGTGATCGTGAAAGCCGGAAAGCGGAATCTCACCGCCAAGGGCACCTCCCGTTGGAAAGGCAACGTCCGCTTGGAACCGGGCAGGAACCGGATCCAAGTCACCGCGGTCGACGCGTCGGGAGCGATCTCGGCACCGGCGACGATCCTCGTGCGACGCCTTTGATCCGCAAGCCACCGTCCCTTCGACCGGGGCCGGTCGCGGCACCGGGGTCTTCACGGCTTTTCGTGCCGGATCTCCACGCTGTCGAGGTGGATCCAGTTGTCGGTCGCGATTTCCGGATGGCGATACATACCGAGTTTCAGGAAATGCTGGTAGGCGTTGTGGAGGTTGGGTCCCGTGAGGGTCGCGAGGGGCTTGGTCAGGTCATCGAAATAGAAGGTGGCCTGGCCATCGTCCTGTTGTGACCAGCGGACGACGACGGCGAGGGAGTGCCACGTTCCTGGCTCGAGGAAGACGGGGCCGAATTTCTGCGATTGATCGAGTCCGTAGTTGAGGCCGATGGCCGGCTTGCCTTCGAGTTCCCCGAGGCCGATGAGAATGGTGGGGCTGCGCGAGGGGAAACCTTCCCAAGTCTCTCCCTTGGTTTCGTCGGGTTGATCGTGCCATTGCCCGATGAGGCACCAGCGGTTCTTCGGGGCGTCCGAGGGGAATCCCGGCGGGATCATGAATTTCCACTCGTAGCGCACCGAGTCGCCGGGCAGGAAGGGGTAGTCGACGCTGACTTCGGCGCGGTTGCCTCCGTTGAGTTTTTTCTGTCCGGGGAAAACGCGAAGAGCGAGATGGCGGTCGGCTCCTTCTCCGTCCACGAGAATGTTCTCGATCCCCGGCACCTCGAGACGGGCGTAGGGCAGGAGCGCGTCCGGGATGAGGCAGCGGAGATAGTCGAGCTCCTTCCCGCGCGCGGCGGGATCGGCGGCGGACAGGTTGGCGCCACAGCAGAGGAGGGCGATGAGGAGCTTCCACTTCATCCCGCGGATGATGCGGATGCCGCCCCCGAACGCAATCGATATCTCGGCTGATGTGGGACGAAAATCCGCCTCACGTCGACTCAACCGGTATCACCCCGCCAACACGCAGAGTTCCGCTTCTTTCGCGGGGGCACCCAGCAACGGAACGAAGGCCCCTCTCACGGCGGCCTTGAGCGTCTGGATCTCGAAGGGCTTGCAGAGATAGCCGGCGATGGCCTTGCCTTCAAAACGCGTGCGCAACTCCTCGTCGGAATAGCCGCTGCAAAGGACGACGGGGAGATCCGGGGCGATGGCGTGCAGTTTCTCAAAGGTCTCGGCACCATCCATGCGCGGCATCGTGAGATCGAGGAGAACAAGGTCGATGGGGGTGTGGGATTCCGCATCCCGCATGGAGAGACTTCTTTCAACGAGTGTCAGCGCCTCGAAACCGTCCGCCACGGAGATGACCTGAAAACCCAATCGCATGAGCTGGCGGGAGATCGTGGTGCGCACGCCATCATCGTCATCGACGAGGAGCACGGTGATTTTTTCTTTGGGAGACGGGGTGCCCGCAACGTCGCCGCCGACGCGATGACTCGCGTTGGCCTGCTCCATGGCCGCTTCCGTGGCGATGGGCAGGAGGATGCGGAAGCTCGTGCCCTTCCCCACCTTGCTGTCGATCATGATCGCTCCGCGGTGGCCGCGCACGATCCCGAGGACGGCGGCGAGACCGAGACCGCGGCCGGTGAATTTCGTGGTGAAAAAGGGATCGAAGATGCGCTGCTGGGTGGCTTCGTCCATGCCACAGCCATTGTCCTTCACCTCAAGCTCGACGTAGGCGCCGGGGGCGAGCGGGTCTTTCAGCATGGTCTCCTCGAAGAAGGCATCGTCGCATTCGCGGGTCCCGATGCGGATGTCGATGAGCCCCTGTCCTCCTGTGACGGCATCGGCCGCATTGAGAATGAGATTGAGGAGGATCTGTCGGAGCTGCGCCGAGTCCCCCATGATCAGGGGCAACTCATCGGGACAACTGAGCCGCAGGTCGGCCCGCTTCGTGATCGACGACTCGAGCAGGGCGACCATCTCTTTCACGATGTTCGCGAGGCTGATCGGATGGATGATGAAATGACCTTTCCCAGAGTAGGCGAGCATCTGCCCACAGAGGTCGGCGGCGAGCAGGGAGGCCTTGCGTGATTCCTCGAGGCTCTGACGGGCGGGGGTGTCTCCGGGCATCTCGGCGAGGCTCATCTCGAGATTCCCGATGATGGTGAGGAGGAGGTTGTTGAAATCGTGCGCGATGCCACCGGCCATGATGCCGAGACTTTCCAGCTTCTGCATCTGCTGGAAGCGGGCTTCGAGTTTGTGACGGTGCTCCTCTTCCTGCCTCGCCTTCGCATGGACGATGGCCTTGGCGAGTTGGTCGGCGATCTGGGAGGCGAAACTCACTTCGTCCTCCGTCCAGACGCGGGCGGGGCCGGTGTGTTCGAAGCAGATGATGCCCTCGATCATACCCGAAACGCGGATCGCGGAATCGAGCAGCGAGGTGATGCCCAGCGGCTCGAGGAGGGTCTCGAGAAAGCCGCGGGTCCGGGGATCGACGCGGGCATCGTGGGCATCGACGCAACGTCCGATCGAGATCGCCTCGAAGTAGTCCGGGTAATCCGTCGCCCGGATCTCCGAACCCGAGCTGTGTTGCCCGGTGGTGGCGTCGTAGAGGTTCATGCAGGTGATCTTGCCGAGGGCCTCGGTGCCCGTCCAGATGCCGACGCGGGAGACCTCGAGGGTGCGGGCGGCGAGCTCGGCGGTTTGGGCGAAGAAGGCGTCGAGGTCATCCCCTTCGTGCCGGTGCAGGGCAAGTTGGAGGACGGCTTGCTCCTGACGGCGGATCCGCAGCATCGCGTCGCGCCGGGCTTCCTCGTGCCGCTTGCGCGAGCTGATGTCCCGGATCGCCGTGAGAAAGCAGCTTTCGTCGGATACCCGGATGCGCCGGGCGCTGATCTCGACCGGAAAGGTGAGTCCCGCTTCGTTCGTGAGAGTGCCCTCGCTGATCGTTCCGGTATCGCGGGCGTCGTCGGGCAACTGTTCGTAGAGTGGAGGCGAGCCGTAGCGGCGGAGGAGTTCGGGCATGCCGACGCCCTCGATGGAATCGGATCTCAGCCCGAGGAGTTCGGGGAACCGTTTGTTGTAGCTGCGGATGACCCCGCGCGCATCGTGCATGACGACGCCGTCGGTCATCGAGTCGAGCAGCACCCGCACGGTCTGGTGGGACTCCTGGAGCGGTCGCACCACCGAGCGAACGAAAAGGATCAGCACGGAGAAGAGAACGACGATCGAGAGCACTGCGATCGCCGTCGTCCAATGCGTGATCGATTCGGCTCGCTGCATGATCAAGGCAGCAGGAACCACCTGCACCATCGTCCAGAAGGTGCCGGTGTCTCCGATCGCCACCGGGGTGAAGGTGTACCAGACCGACTCGCCCGTTTCCGGATCCGTGCGGATCTCATCGAACTCGGTTCCCTTAGCGACTCGTTCCAGATGTGATTCGTCAAAGCCCGCCACCGTCATTTTCTGTCCCGCGAGGCTCACCTCGGAATGGGCGACGATGATGCCCGCGCCGCTGACGAGAATGGCATGACCTTCGCCGTAGGGACGGACTTTTGCGATCTGTTCGCTGAGAGAGGCGAGTTCCACGTCCACCCCCGCCACGCCGATGACTTCCCCCTTGCAGAAAACCGGTACGGCCAGGCTCGACATCAGCACGTTGTCCGCCTCGGTGTCGATGTAGGGCTCGATGAGGCTCTCTTGTTTCCGGTTGGTGGGAATCAGGTAATAGTCGAGCTCCCGATCCACGGCGTAGTTGTCGTGCTCAAACACGAGTTCACCGTTCTTCCGGTAGGCGAAGGGAACATATCCATGACCTGGTGCATCCGGAGCATCGGCTCCGAAGCGGTTGGGGCCGAAGATGGCCCAGACTCCAAAATAATCGTCCTGCTGCCGCAGGGTCCGCACGAAAATCTCGTCATGGTCTGAATGCCGGATCGCTTCTCCACTTTCGGCCGCCGCACTCAGGGAGATGGCGAGGGAGCGCGCCGTGAAGAGAGGCTCGGTCAGGTGCTCCGCAAACTTGGTAGCATGGAAATGCCCGGTATCACGGAGCCGTGCGACGGCTTCGTCCTTCGCCATCTTGCCAGCCCTGTCAGCCACAACGAAGGTCGTGACAATGAAAGCCGTGACGAGCAGCAGCCCAAAGACAGCACCGAGATGGAGAGGCGTCTTATTGCAATGAGGGATCAAGTGGGATCAATGTTGAAAGTTTGGAATCCCCAAATTAATAGAAATTATTATAATTACAATTAATTCCTTTCATTTTGCGAGGAAAACCCTCCTCGGCCCAGTCGAAATCGGATTTTTCGGGAGCGGGCACCGGCTTGGACGGGCATGCGCCGCCCGCAGGCTTGTCCCGGGGCCCGCTCTGTTGTGAAATCAGACGTGATGCGTCCCTTCCTGCTTTTCTTGGTCACTTGTCTTCCCCTCGCTGCGGCCGACTACGATTTGATCATTGAAAACGCGCGACTCGTCGACGGTACCGGAGCGCCTCCTTTCGTCGGGGCAGTGGCGGTGAAGTACGGGCGCATTGCCGCGGTGGGGACGGTGGCAGGATCGGCCGGGAATCGCATCGACGCCGGGGGGAGGGTCCTCGCCCCGGGCTTCATCGACGTGCACACCCATTCGGAGAACCTCGCGAAGATTCCCGATGCGGAAAACTTTCTCCGCATGGGCGTCACCACGATCGTGACGGGGAACTGCGGCAATTCGCGCACCGACCTCGCGGCCTTTTTCGAGGAGATCGAGAGGACGGGCACGACCCTGAACGTGGCCAGCCTCATCGGTCACAATGCGGTGCGCGAGGCGGGCATGGGCGGTCGCTTCATGCGTCCGCCGAAACCGGACGAACTCGAGGCAATGAAGACCCTCGTCGATCAAGCGATGGAGGACGGCGCGGTCGGCCTGAGCACCGGGCTCATCTACGTGCCGGGCACGTTCGCGAAGACGGATGAGATTGTCGCGCTCGCCAAGGTCGCGGCGGCGCACGGCGGGATCTACGTCAGCCACATGCGTCACGAGAACGTCCGCATCTTCGACGCGATCGATGAATTTCTCGTGGTCGCCCGCGAGGCGAAGATCCCCGCGCAGGTCTCGCATTTGAAACTGACGGGACCGACGGCCTGGGGTCAGGCAGACAAGGTGATCGCGAAATTCGACGCGGCCCGGGCGGATGGATTGAAAATCACCCACGACCAATACGCCTACACCGCCTCGAGCACCGGCCTGCGGCAAACCATCCCCGACAGCGCCCTTGAAGGAAAGCGGGAGGATTTCATCGCCCGCATCGAGGATCCGGCGAAAAAAGCGGCCATCGCGGCAACGATGAAGGAAACCCTGAAGCGGCTCGGGCAAAAGGACTACGCTTATGCCGTGATCGCGAAGTTCGCCGCCGATCCCTCGCTGAACGGCAAATCGATCCCGGAGGTGGCGAAGATTCTACGCGGATCCGATTCCCTCGATGATCAGATCGAGGTGATCCTCGAGCTCGAACGGCGGGGCGGGGCCGGTGCGGTCTATCACGGGATGAACGAAAAGGATCTCGTCATTTTCCTGAAACATCCCGCCACCATGATCGCGAGTGACGGCGGGCCGCGCCTCCTCGGCGAGGACGTCCCTCACCCCCGCAGCTACGGCAACAACGCCCGCTTCCTGGCGCGTTATGTCAGGGAGCAGGGCGTGCTGACGCTGGAAGAAGCGATACGCCGCATGACCTCGCTCCCGGCAAACACCTTCGGATGGAACGATCGGGGAAGAATCGCCCCCGGCATGGCCGCCGACCTCGTTGTTTTCGATCCGGCGACGGTGGCTGATCCCGCTTCCTATGCCGATCCGCATCATTATGCGGCGGGCGTTTCGGACGTGATCGTGAACGGCGTGCCCGTGATCCGCGAAGGAACGCTCACCGGAAATCGTCCGGGGGGAGCGCTGCGGCGGGGGAAGTGAGCGAAGAAGAGCGGGAGTCGGGAATCCCGTTCCGGCGGAAGTCCCACCTGCGGCGCGCTTTCTCCTCCCCCGATCGCTTATTTGCCCCCTCCCCCGCGCACGGTGATGCGCAGGGGCCTGGTGGTGCTGGCGATGCCACCGGCCGAGACATGGGAGGCCTTGAATTTGTCGGTCTTCAACATCTTGATCGAGGTGACGAACTTGCCATCGGCATCGAGGCGCAGCTTTTTCACAACGGCCCGTTTTGGCCCGCGCGTCGCGACGAGGCTCTGCTGGGAGATCTTGACGATCTCGCCCGGAGCTCCATATCTCGCCCATCCGTAGAGGGTCACTTTCCGGCGGTAGGGGACGACCCGGCTGGTCGCGAGCAGGCTCAGAACGGGAGCTTCACCTACGGTGAGGCGCTTGGTTACTTTCGCGAGGGGAGGCAGGGCCTTGGGCTGCGCGAGGGATTTCGCCGAGGCGGGTTCCGGTTCCGACAGGTCAGGCTCGCTCACATCCACGACGAGGTTGGAAGCGGGGTTGAAGCTGAGCTGGATCTCGATCAGAGCCCCGGGATTCGCGCCCTCGAGCCGCGCGAAGCTCGTCGAAACCTGGTAGTTGTTAGAGAACAAGGCCAGATCCTCCTGGGTCAAGGCGCGTCCCAACAAAGCCGACCAATCGGCGATCAAGGAATCAGGGACGAGGAGGTCGAAGAAGGCGACCTGCCCGTTGTTACCGGTAATCTCGAATCCGAAGCTGACATTGGCATCGGAGGGAGGGATCAATTTCCAAGCCAGCGGGCTGATATTCGTGGCCATGTAGGAACCACGCAGGGATGCGGGAATCCCGGAGCCGTCCGCTGGAATGATGGCGATCGAAAAGTCGGACGGCGGCCCCGGCAATTCCGCCTCCACGCCTCCGGCGTAGGGTTCGTGGGTGAACTCGATGACCAACTCGTCGGGAAAGGACGGGTCGCCGGAAGTTCCGGTGGTGTAGGTATACGACAGCACCTTGCCGGGAATGGCGACGACCGACGCCGGTTGCTCGCTCGTTTTGAACGTGAGGGTGTATTTCGTTCCAAACGGCGAATCGTCCGGAGTCGGACTCCCGAGCGGATCGAAGACAAACAACTCGACCCCGGGCTGTGGTGGCACCGTGCCACTGCGAAGGGCGAGGTTGGCATTGCTTGGATCGGAGGTGGCCCCCACGAATTGCGTGGTTTGCGCCACCAATGGGGAAACGGGCAGGAAACAGGCGATCGCGCCCAAGACGAAGGATTTTGGAGTTTTCATGGAGGATCGATTTTCTCTCATGGAATTTATGGTTCGCCGTAGCTGACGCCGCGCATCGCTTGCGAATCGGTCTGCTCCGCTTGTTTGAGGACGACCGCGGCATTGGAGTCGGCGGAACGGTGATCGGGAGTCGCGGCGAACTCGGCCGGAAGCCCCGACAATCCGGGAAACAAAATTTTTAAAATTTTCTAAGAATCTCCCCCCGAGGCCCGTATCAGGGGTGGTCAATCGTGGATCGCCGGGGCTGAAATTCTCCGTGGTCCGGTTTTTGGCTGTGTGGTGAAAAGGACCGGAGGACCGGTCCTTTTTGCTTTTTTGAATCCAACTCTGAATCCCAAATCCAATCCGATAACATGAAACTGATCGCCCTCCTCACCCTCGTTTTCGCAGCTCTCACCCTTGGCGCCTGTGGGCACAAGAAGCAGCAAGCCGTCCCCACGGCTCCCGCACCGGTCGTTTACGCGAAGTAAGCCTGACCACCCGCTTCAGCCAACGGCCGATCCTGCCTCGTGCGAGGGTTGGCCGTCGGCCGCACGGAGGGGCTCGCGATCCGTTGGATCGTAGAGCCCCTTTTCCGTTTTCGGAGGCGTCGATGGCCTCCCGGGGATACCGGATTCCCTCCCGAAGGATCACGAACTACCTCGCTGCGGTCGACGGAGCGAGTTCGCCCATCTTTGCCAAAGCCGAGGCCGGGCCGATGTATTCGCCGTTCGCGAAGCTGTCGGCGATGACCTTGCCCTGGCGATCGACGACGACGAGGTAAGGGATGCCTTCTCCTTCGTATCTCGTGATCTCATCAATGCGGCGGGCGTCGCGGAAACGGACCGCGGGCCAGGGCATTTTCTCTCCTTTCATGTATTTCTCCATGGCGCCCCCGGTTTCGTCTCGGCTGAGGAAGATGACCTCGAAGGTCTTTTTTGCCCCGGGGTTCCCGTTGTAGAAAGAGATCAATTGCGGAGTGAAGGCCTTGCATGGAGCGCACCAACTCGCCGAGAAATAAAAGGCGTAATACTGCGGCTCCGCGGCCATCTCGAACTTCGAGACTCGTTTGCCGTCGACGGCGACGAGCTTGCCCTCAATGACTCCCTTGAAGACGGAGGGCGGCTCCGCGGAAGTCGCCGCGGCGCCGGTGGCCTGCTCCTTGGCGAAGCTTTGGTCGGCGTCGGTCAGGGACGCGAGCGGGATCTCCTGGTTCTTTCCATCTTTCCCTTTGAGCACCAGCGTTTCGCCGTTCAAGCCAACGAAGTCGGCCTCGATCGTGTTGCCGTTCTGGTTCGTCCAGGTCCGGGCCGAAGCCGTGGCGACAGTGGCGACAAAGAGGAGGCAGTAGAGATGGAGTCGATGGAGAGACATGTTCATGGCCCGGGGGGCCGAATGGAAGATGGAGAGCTTGGTGGGCGTGGTCAATGAAGGAGTGAAACGATTCGCGCGTTCCCGGCCCGCCCGTCCGGCAAGGACGGTTGGTCCGATGTCGGCAAGTCGACCCGGGTGTCACTCATCTTTGACCGGCAGATCTTCGGGAAAACCGCTAGATTCCCGCATGAAGTTCCTCTTGCCAGCGCTGGCCCTGATCGGCACGCTTTCGACCGCCGCCGCCGTCGAAGACCGGCCGAATGTCGTGATCTTCCTCATCGACGACCTGGGCTACTACGATCTCGGCTGCTATGGAGCGACGGAAGTCGCGACGCCGAGGATCGATCAGTTGGCGAAGGAGGGAATCCGATTCACCGCCCACTACGCGGCGGCCCCGATCTGCAGTCCCTCGCGGGCCGGGTTGTTGACCGGTGCCTACCCGCGCCGCATCGGGCTGGAGACCTGGGTCCAGCGGGCCGACTCGATCCGGGGAATCCACCCCGACGAAGTCACCCTCGCGGAACTCTTCAGGGCTCACGGATACGCCACCGCCTGTGTCGGGAAGTGGCACCTCGGCGACCTCGCTCCCTTCGTACCGCAGGAGCAGGGATTCGATTTCCACTTCGGCTTGTATGCGAACCTGGATCCGGTCGAGGCCGTCTTTTTCGGCGAGGCCGGCGTGCCCATCCTCCGCAACGGAGCGGTCGTGAAGCGCCCCGCCGATCCTGCCGAACTGACCCGGCTCTACACGGACGAGGCAATTGCCTTTGTCGAGAAACACCGCGAGACCCCCTTTTTTCTCTACCTGCCCCACACGATGCTCCACGAGCCGATCGGAGTGAGCCCGGAATTCCAGGGCCGTTCCGGCTGGGGGGACTACGGCGACGCCATCGAGGAGTTGGATCACCACATCGGGCGTTTCATGGACAAGCTCGCGGCGCTCGGCCTCGATCAAGAGACGATCGTGGTTTACGCCTCGGACAACGGGCGCGGGCCCGGGCGGAATGCCGACCAGCCGATGAAAGGCAACAAACTCACCACCTGGGAATGCGGCCTCCGTGTGCCCGCGATCATCCGGGCTCCCGGACAAGGTGTCTTGCAGGGTGAGGTGTGCGGCGAGATCGTCAGTGCGCTCGACTGGTATCCCACCCTCGCCACGGCCGCGGGCATCCGGATTCCCACGGATCATCCCCTCATCGACGGACGCGATCTCTGGCCGCTCCTGACGGGGAAAGCGGATGGCATTCCCCTGCCCTCGGCGGGTCTCTCGCTGAACGCGGGCCTCCCCCTGCGGCGACGCTGGGAACCGGGAGGGGAATGGATGGATCAGTTCTCCCGCGAAGACTACCTCAACGCCTTTTTCTATCACGGAAGTGAGGGTGCTCTCGCCGCGGTGCGTTCAGGTCGATACAAGTTGTTTCTGAGTCCGGCACCGACACTCTACGATCTCGAATCCGATCCGGGAGAATCCAAGCCGGTCCGCAAGGGCGAAATCATCCGCAAACTGCGCGGAATGGCGGTGATGTTCCAGGAAGAAATGAGCCGCGACGCGAGGCAAGCGGGTGAGGGCGGGCGGGACGGGGAGTGAGTCGCCGTCACCTTCCCGGTTGCTCCGCCGGATGGCGGGCACGACCTTCTCCGGGTCATGAATTCAAAGAATGGCTATCACGTGATCACTCCGGACGACCTGCATTGGCGGCCTTCGAACCGGATGAAAATTCCCAACGCGGATTACCTGGAGCGCACCGGAAGTCTCAACCTCGGAGCCCGCCTCTGGCGCCTGCCTCCCAAAAGCGCGAACACCCTCCACCGCCACCTGCGATCGGAGGAGTTCTACTTCGTTCTCGAGGGAGTCGGCCGGATCCGGGTCGGCGAGGAGACCCTGACGATTCCGAAATACGGAGGTGTCCATGTGGGACCGGAGCCTTTGCGGCAGGTCTTCAATGACACCGACGAGGAGGTGCTGTGGCTCATCGTGGGTGGGCCGGAGGAGGCGGAATTCCTCCCCGGGGCCCCGCCCCCGCCCGATCTTTTGGGAATCTACCCGGTCGATCCGACCCAGTTGCCGATTGAACTGGCGGGCGTGGAATGGCCTCCCGGTGGAGAGGCGAGGTGAACGGTCAAAACCGACGCCGGCAGCCCCTGCTTTGTCTCGGAACCACGGTTCCCGGAAGATTTCCCTTGCCAAGGAAACTTTGGAAACGATAATAGTTTCCATCGTGAAGAACGAAGCAGACATCCAATTCTGGGATTCCCATGCCGAAGATCCCCGCGAGCGCATCCTCGCCACGGCCAGTGAAACGGTCTTCCGGGAGGGCTATCCGGCGCTGAACATGGACCGCCTCGCCCTGGGCTTGGGCATGAGCAAAAAGACGCTCTACGTTCATTTCCCTGGCAAGGAGGCCATCCTCCGGGCCTTTGTGGAACGGTTCACGGGACGGCTCCGCGAGCGGATGGACTTCATCGTCGAGGAGGAGGCCAGCGATTTCCCGACCAAGCTGCGCGCGGTGGTTGCCCTGATGTCGAACTCGCTCGCACGGGTGCCGTCGACCCTGTTCCGCGACCTGCAGCGCCATGCCCCCGGGGTCTACCGGCTTCTCGACGAGATCCGCAGCGAGAATGTCCCGCGCATTTTTTCCCGTCTCGTGCGGGAGGGGATGGCCCAGGGCTACCTGCGTCCCGGGCTCGATCCCGATTTCGCGGCCTTTGCCTGGCTCCAGCTCGTGCGCGGACTCACGCAGCCCGAAGCGATCGAAAGGACCGGCCTGACCCCACGCCAGACGGTCGAGAATGCCTTCCGACTTTTCTGGCCGGGCCTGCTCTCCGACGAGGGGCGCCATGTCCTCGCGGAACTGCAATCTTCGGAAAAGGAGGTGGGGCGATGATGCGTCTCGGTCTGCGGATGCTCTTCGGCGATCATGCCAAGTACGGCATGCTCGTCAGTGGCATCGTCTTCGCCACGATCCTGATCACCCAGGGCGCGGCTTTGTTCCTCGGGATCATGTCGTGGATGTGCTCCACGATCCGCAATGTCCGTGCCGAAATCTGGGTGGCGGACCCGCGGGTCGAGATGGTCGCCGACCAAAAACCCCTCCGTGAAACGGACGCGGACCGGGTCCTCTCGGTCGAGGGTGTGGCTTGGGCCGCGCCGCTCTACACCGGACTGCAAACCGTGAAGATGGAGGACGGATCCTCGAAACAAGTGACCCTGATCGGACTCGATGCCACGACTCTCGCCGGCGCTCCGCCGCGGATGATCGAGGGCACGCTCGAGGCACTCCGCTTGCCCGACGGCATCATCATCGACGAGTATGCCGTGGGCGATCTCGGCAAAACCCTGGGACGGCCTCTCGTCATCGGCGATGTGTTTGAACTGAACGATCACCGGGCCGTCGTCGTGGGCATCTGCGAGGCCTATCGCTCCTTCACCGGAGGTGCCTACCTCTTTACCACCTACGATCGTGCCCTCGCCTTCGTTCCCTCCCAGCGCAAGATGACCAGTTTCGTGCTCGCCGGGGTGACCGCCGGAGAAGAGCCCGCTGTGGTCGCGAGAAGGATCGAGGCGGTGACCGGATTGAAGGCTTTCACCGAACGTGAGTTCATGACCTCCACGATCCGCTGGTACGTGGCCAACACGGGCATCGTCTACAATGTTGGCACGATCATCCTGATCGGCTTCATCGTGGGGACGGTGGTCTCGGGGCAGACCTTCTATTCCTTCGTTCTCGAGAACACCCGCAACCTCGCCGCCTTCAAGGCCATGGGGGCGAGCAACTGGAGCCTCTGCGGTGTTCTCGTGGTTCAGTCCGTCACCGTCGGCCTGATCGGATTCGGGATCGGTCAGGGCGTCGTCGCGATGCTCGGACGCATGCTCCTCTCGATTGAGAAGGTGCCCTTTCTCATCGTCTGGCAGATTCCCGCGGGGGTTTTTGTGGCCATCACCGGCATCTGCCTCCTCGCCGCGATCCTCGGGATCATCCGGGTCGCCCGTCTCGAAGCCGCGCTGGTTTTCCGCGCATGAATACGCCCGAAACCATCCCTCTCGATCCGTCCCCGGCCGTGCGGCTCACCGGGATTGAAAAGAGTTTCGGCGCGGGCTCCTCGATCACCCGCGCCCTCCGGCACACCGACTTCGAAGCCCGCCGTGGGGAGATGATGTTCCTCGTGGGACCGTCGGGTTGCGGCAAGACAACCCTGCTCTCCATTCTGGCAGGTACCCTGCGTGCGGACTCGGGCGAGGTCGTCGTCTACGGTCAGGCGCTCCATGAGGCGTCGGAGAGCGAGCGCACCGCCTTCCGGATGCGTCATCTCGGTTTCATCTTCCAGCAGTTCAATCTGATCTCTTCTCTCTCGATCCTGGAGAACGTCAGTGTGCCGCTCGTCATTCAAGGGAAAACAAGACGCGAGGCCGAAGGTCGCGCGGCCGATGCTCTCAATCGGGTCGGCCTCGGCGATCGCCTCCACGAGCGTCCCGGCAAACTTTCCGGCGGACAGCAACAGCGTGTCGCGATCGCCCGTGCCCTCGTCCACGATCCGCCGCTGATCGTCTGCGACGAGCCCACCTCCGCGCTCGACCGCGAGAACGGACGGCGCATCATGGAACTCCTTCGCGATGCCGCCGACGAGCGCGATCGCACCGTCATCATCGTCACCCACGATCCACGCATCTATTCCTACGCCGATCGCATGGCGGAAATGGAGGACGGCCGCATCTCGCGCCTCCTCGACAGTCCAACCGCGATCGCCGCCGCCCATCCCGACAACTGAATTCCAAACCTTCACTCCACCCGACATGATCCTCTTTCGCAAGATCTCCTTCTGGCTGGCCCTCGGCGGCCTCCTTTCCGTCGGATTGCTCGTCCATCGCTTGCGGGCGCAACTCGACGAACCCGTGCCACCCCTCCCCTTGGAAGCCCCGGCGAAGCCATTCTCCGGAGGAATCGGAGCGGCGGGTCTCGTCGAAGCTCTCGGAGAAAACGTCTCCGTGAGCGTGCCCTTGTCGGGATTGGTCATGTCCGTCGAGGTCGCCGTCTGGGACAAGGTCGAGGCCGGACAGCCCCTCCTGCAACTCGATGACCGCGAGGTCCGCGCCTACCTCGCGACCCTGCGCACCCAGGTGACCGTCGCCGAAGCGTCCCTCGCCCGCATCACCGGCCAAGCCGAGCGGCTCGAGGCGGTCGTGGCCTCGAGAGCCGTCGCCCGCGAAGAACTGATCATGCGCCGCAGTGACATCGAGGTGGCCAAGGCGCAGCTCGAAGCGGCGCGCGCTTCCGTCAGCCAGCAGGAAGTGCTCCTCGACCGGCTGACCGTCCGCGCGCCGCGTGCCGGCACGATCCTGCAGGTGAACACCCGCCCCGGCGAATACGCCACGCCCGGAACCGCGACTCCGCCCCTCTTGCTTGGCGAACTCGACACGGTCCAGATCCGCGCCGATGTGGACGAACAACTGGCGCCCCGCGTGCGGCAGGGAGCCAAGGCCGTCGGATACCTTAAGGGAATGCCCGAACATCCCTTTGATCTCACCTTTTCCCGCATCGAGCCAGCCATCATTCCGAAACGCTCGCTCACCGGGGCCTCCAACGAGCGCGTCGACACCCGCGTCCTGCAGGTGCTCTTCACCTGCCCCAACGATCCCAAGCACCCCCTCTATGTCGGACAACAGATCGATCTGTTCATCGACACGACCTCGCCGTGAAGCTTCCTCCCAACCTACAAAGACGATGCGACCAACTCCGGATGACACCCTGTAAGATGATGGACCCGACCCTGTTCTGTCGCTTGCTTGGTCGTACGCTCCTGCTCACCGGATGCGTCTTGTTCCAGGGTTGCGGGAAACCGCAGCCTCCTTCTCCGCGACTGCTGGAAACCTCGTTCTGGGTGTGGAACCGGAGCGCTCCGCTGGAGGCCAGGGAACGTGCCTCGCTCGTGGAGGCCGGCGTCTCGCGGATCTGGTGGCAGATCGGGGAGATCGAGTGGCTCGAGGGAAACGTCGTCGCCAAAGCAAAGTGGCCCTTGCCCGCGGACACGCCGGAACTCCGGCACACTCCCGTCCTCCGGTTGGAGCCCACGATCAAGGATCCCGCCAAAGTCGATGCCCGGCAGTTGGCGGCGTGGGCGAAAGACGCCGGAGTCACGGATGAAATCCAGTTCGATTACGATTGCCCCAACCGGCTCCTCGGACGCTACGGCGAACTCCTCAGGGCGTTCCGAAAGGCCTTCGGCACGATCCGGATTTCCACCACGGCTCTCGGAGCTTGGTGCGACGCGGAGGAGTGGCCGGAGTTGGAAAAGGCGGTCGATTCGGTTCACCCGATGCTCTACGACATCCTCCCCGAACGTGAGCAACCCGGCTCACGCCCCGCGATGGCGAGGCCTCTCGTGGAAGCCGCGGCCATCGGTGAACTGGTGCGGAAATGGGATGTGGTGACCACGATTCCCTGGCAGGTCGGCTTGCCGAATTTCACACGCCTTTCCCTCTTTCACGAGGGCAAACCGGGAGGTCATCTGCGTGACTGGGCCATGGAGGAACTTGCCCGGAATCCATCCATCCGGTATGACGGAGCGGGCGACCCGGGAGTCGGATTGTTCGAGGTCATGGCACCCACCCGCATCGGGGGAGTCGATCTGTCGTCCGGCGATTGGCTCTGTCTTCGCACCTGTGATCGGGCGCAGCTTCGTTCCGTGCTGAAGGCGGTCGGGGAGAGTTCGGCGACGGGCGTGGTCTGGTTTCAAATGCCGCGACCGGGTCTGGCATCGAACGGGTGGAGTCTCGCTCAAATCCGCCACCGCTTCGAAGGAAGTCCGCGGCTTGCGGTGACGATGAAGAATCAACGGATCACCGTGACCAACACCGGAAACGCCGACATTTCGCCTCTGGACTACGAGAGTCGGAGCATCACGCTGTCGTGGCCCCAAACTATCCTCCGCGAATTCATTCCCGGGGATTTTCACTCGGCCGATTTTCTGAGAAACGGACAACCGGTTCCCGTTATGGCCGCGACCGGGATAACGCTCGCTTTTCCCCCGCTCGCCGCCGGCGAATCGGCCTCCAGCGGGCTCGCCCTCTTTCGATTCCCGGAGAATTCACTGGAGATCAAATGGCAAACTCACGATAGTAGCGGCACCGTTACCATCGGGGAACCATGAATCGCCTGCTCGTCCCGTTTCTCTTCGCCGCCGTCTCCGTCCAGATGGCCCACGCCACCGGGGATTGGGCTTCGGCCCCGAAAGGCCTCGATCATTATGTCGACCGGCTTCCGGCGAAGTCCCTCTCGCAGCTGCTGATCGAGAGTGCGGCGAAGGACGGCTCCGGAACGCAAGAAGGAAGCTATCGATTCACCAGTGACGACATCGAGTGGCAGATCAAGAACCTCGTCGATTTCGGCCCTGAAGCGACCCGCGAGGGTAAGCTCGCCGAATGCGAGCAAATCCTCGCCTACCTGCGATCGGATCCCGCCTCTTCGTTCGCCTGGGTCAATCTCGTCCTTGATCTGCGGGACTGCCTCGCGGATGCCAAAACGAGCCTAGCGGAGATGTCCGAATACTGCCGGTGGCGGGCGGAGGTCGGCGCTATGGGTGGTCCGCTTTCCGAAGGTCAGATCGCCGAGGTGCAAAGCCGAATCGCGGCGACCAAAGGTCGCACCGGGGCTTGCTATCGATACCTGCTCGGCGCCTCCGCCTTTCTCGCCGATTCCTACGGAGAAGAGGACGACTATGGGCAGAAGGAATTCGAAGCCGTGGTGGCCGGGTTTCCCGATCACCCGCGCGCGGAGACGGCGCTCTTCATGGTGGCGCGGGCGAGGATGCGGCATCTCCAGACGGGCTGGTCGGATGAGCCCCTCGCGCCGGAAGTCATCGCTGCGGCCGAGACCGCTTTTCAAACCTATCTCGACCGCTATCCGGAGGGGCGCTTTGTCGGCGATGTCTACGGATGGATGGGAGGGGTGGAGGTGAAACGCGAGGCCTTCGCCGATTCCCTCGGCTGGTATCTCAAACAACTCGATGTGCCGGGACATCCCGAGAACACCCGCAGCGCGGCTCGGATGATCGAACGGGTCATGGCCATCCTGCTCGCCCGTCCGGATGAGGCGCCGCTGCAGGAAATCGCCGCCCGGCCCGAGGTCGCTATGGGCACGGTCTACTGGATCCTCGATGCACCCGAGGCCAACATGTACAACGGCTTCTACGATCATCCCGAGGTGGTGAAACGCTGGCGTTCCCATTGGCTCCCGCGGCTCGCCGAGGCGATCCGGAAAAACGAGGCCGTGTGGAGGGATCACGACGCCCTGCCCTGGTTCATCTCGATCCAGGCGCACGCCGCCAGCAACGCCGGCGATCAGGCGGGTGCGCTTGCATTGATCCGCAAGGAACCGGCGCTTCTGACGCGCTCGGATGATCTTGCCTTCCTCCTCCCTGTCGTCCTGCAACGTTCGGGCGATGCGGCGGGTGCAATCACGGCCTATCGCGATTTCGCGAAGAACTTCCCGAAGAGCCCCTTCCGCCCGGGTTCCGCCTATCGGCTCGCCACCGCTTATCAGGACGCGGGTCGGAGCGATGATGCCGTCGCTACTTTGCTGCAACTCAAAGGCTCGTTCGGGAATGAAGAAGAATCCCTCAACTATTTCGAGGCGTCCTTCTATCCCTCGAACTACCGCGAACTCCCCGCCGCCGCGAGCGCGCTCAATCCCGACCTCACCCTCGCCGAACCCACCCAGGTGAAGCAGTATCTCGACACCCTTCTGCAGTTTTCTCCGGTGGAGGAATTGGCGGGCTTGGAGGAATTGCAGTCGGCGATCGATCCGGCGGAATGGGAAGACGTCCGCACCGTCATTTTCGGACGGGCTCTTTCCGAGGGTTTTCCGGATATCGCGGTTCGTTTCGCGGGCGGGACGAACACCGACTCCGTCCGCCGGATCGCGGAACTCGCCGCCGCGACCGTTTCTTCTCCCACGGCGGAGGCCTACCTGAAACTCGGCGATGCCTGGAAGGAAGCGCGGGGCAGCATCACGACCCCGACCATGCAGCTGAACCGCTCCGAAGTCTATGTGGAACGCGAAAGCGACAGGCCCGAGCTGCAACGCCTCGAGAATGCAGCAGCCGCCGGTTTGAAGGACATCAAAGCCGAAGCCATGCTGCAGCGGGATGAGTTGTGGAACGCCGTACAGGCCTGGGAAAAGGCCGCCGCCGCCGCGCCGCGCGGTTCCGAGATCGAAGCGAAGGCGCTCCTTTCAATCCTCGAAGGGTTGCCCCGCATCGCCATGGCGACGGCGTTCGCGAGGGGCCATGCCGCGCGGAACCAGTGGACCGAGTGGGCTTCCGAGCGATACCGCCAGCTTCTCGACGATTGCCCGGGCTCGCCCGAAGCCCTTGCCGCGGCGCGCCCGACTTTCCGGCTTCAGACCGAGAATGCCGAGGTGGTCGCGCAGGAGAATCCGGCGAAGGCGGACCCCTTTGCCCAGGTCGATCCCGGGTGGACGGAAACCCTCCAGGAATACAGCCAGAACTACATTCGGCATCGCGAGTTTCTCTACGACTCCCTGATCGAAACGGAAGAGGGCGGCAACGGTTTTTCTCAAGGCGAGCCCGGCTACCAGGAGATCCTCGACTCACTCTATGCGCTGGACGGCGGAGCCTCGATCGAAACGCTCCGGACGACCCTCGAAGCCGCGCGGCGGAACTCCCGCAAGATTTACGGACATTGGAATGATGCCTGCGTCCATTACGCCGTCGAGGATCTCGCCGATCTCGTCGCCGAAGCCAACCCAGCGCCTCCGGAGGTGAGGACCCGCTACTTCGATCTGCGCCTCAAGGTGATCAACGTGATGGCGTGGCACAACTGGCTCACCCTTCGTCCGGTCGAGGCGAATTCGAGTGAGACGGGTGGCGCCGTCGTGGATGGGGTGGTCCTGAGCCTCGTCCAGGAAGCGATCGACGATCCTTCGATGAAGTCCGTGCGCGACCGGCTCGAGTGTTTGCGCCTCTTCATCCTCGCGAACCGGCAGTTCGATCTGCGGATCGAGAATCTTCCCGCGTCGGGCACAAACGGGGAAACCGTCATTGAAACCCGGGACTACGCGACCGTCGAAGAGGAGTCGAAGCGTTTCCTTGAGACCTATCCGAAGAGCAGCAAGCGGGAAGCCGTCTGGCTGCTCCATCTCCGGGCCAGCTACCGGGCGCGCCGTCCCCTTCTTTACAGCAGCGATCCCCCCTTTCCCGAAAACCCCTTCATCGCCGGTCTCTACATCCGGAAATCCCATCCGAATCTGCTGCCTTGGGACGCCGCGCCCGTCGAGGCTGCCATCGAAGCGTATTTGAAGGAGTTTCCGAATCCCACGTACGCGGGTGAAGTGCACGACCTGCGCGCCGCCCTCGCCGTGCGCCGGAAGGATTGGGCCGCCGCGATTTCCCATACGCTGGAGATTCTTCAAAACGAGAAGTATGTGGATCTCCAGAGCGACTCGCGGATGCGTCTTTGCAACGTCTTCGCCCGCATCGCCGAGCTGGAAGACCGGGCCACCGTTGTTTCAGCCATCAAGACCAACCCCGGGGTGATTCCGCTCCTTCAGCAGTACCTCGAGGCCACCGAGACCAGTACCTGGGGCATGCATCCGCTCCAGTTTCTCACCGACTGGACCCGGGAACAAGCCGGCCTGGACCCGGTCGCGGCGGTAGCGCGGTAACGGGCGTTCGAACCTCTTCCACGGGAGTGTCTGGCGGCATGACATCCTTGACCTCAAACGGCCCCGTGGTTCATGATGCTCCGCGCGATGAATTCCGAATGGCGACAACTCATGCATGGCCTCACGGCGCTGCTTTTTGCCCTGCTCGGGATTCTCTATCTCGCGATGTCATGGGACGGGATCTCGACGTGGTGGCGCTTCACCTCGCAGCCTTTTGAAGCCGTCCAGGATTCGCCGATGCGGGACATCTGGACCTCCGGCCGGGTCGTGCCGGCGATGCTCTTTTTCTTCGCCGCCTTTCTCAACGGATTCCTTCTTTTTCAGGACCGGAATCGGAAGCCGTGATGGCATTCAGGGTGGTTCCGATGCCTCCCTCACACGTTGTCGGTCTTTTTTATCGCGGGGTCCTTTTTTCTCCTGCGCCCGCCCTCTCGTCCGTTGTAAAATAGAACCCCCGGCCCACCGCCACCATGCGAAAATCCGTTCTCCTCCTCGCCTTCGCCGTCTCGACCTGCGTCCAAGCACACGCCCAACAGGTCGTGAACTTCCCGGCCGCCGATCTCGTGCTGGGGCAGACCAACTTCACGAGCGGCAACGCGGCGATCACGCCGACGGCCTCGAATCTCGGGGAGATGTCCGCCGTCATCATCGATCCCACCTCTGGGAAGGTCTTCGTGGCCGACACCGGCAACAGCCGGGTCCTGCGATATCCTGACAAAGACACCCTCGCGAACGGGGCCGCGGCCGAGTATGTCTTCGGGCAGGCGAACTTCACCTCCGCCCTCAGTTCCGATCCGCCTTCCGCCACCTCGACAAACAGTCCCATCGGCCTCGCCCTCGACGGGTCGGGGAATCTCTGGGTCTCCGACACCGACAACAACCGTGTCCTCATGTTCTCCTCCGCCGTGACGCGGGTCGATGTGTTGCCCGCAGCGACGAAGGTCCTCGGTCAGGCGGGTTTCGTCACCCGCAACGCCGCGTCTCCGCCTTCCGCGTCGTCAATGAACGCGCCGATGGGCCTGCATATCGATGACTCCGGCGACCTCTGGGTGGCGGACTCCACCAATCGACGCGTCCTGCGTTTCGACAATGCCGTCGGGCTGGCGAATGGCGCGGCGGCGGGCGGGGTCCTCGGGCAGGGCTCCTTCGTCACGAATACATCCGGCAGCGGGGCAGGGGCCTTCGCCGATCCGGTCGCCGTGACGGTCGACGGCACCGGCACCCTCTGGGTTGCCGATCGCTCCAACAACCGCGTTTCCGGATTTCCCCTCGCGGGCAGTGCTGCGAACGGGGCCGCTGCCACGAGGGTGCTCGGGCAATCCAGCTTCGCCACCGTGACGGCAGGACTCTCCGCCTCGCGGTTCGACGGTCCGAGCGGCGTCTTTGCCGATGCCAATGTCCTTTGGGTCCTCGATCAGAGCAACCATCGCGCGCTCCGCTTCGCGGGCCTGGGCGGCATCGCCAATGGAGGCGCCGCCTCGACCGTTGTGGGCCAGCCTGACTTCACTTCGAAGGACACGACGGTGAACGCGCGACGTTTGGAGTCGCCCTTCGTCGGCCTTTTTCTGGATCTGTCAGGGAGCCTCTGGGTCTCCGACTTGAGTCACAACCGCGTCCTCCGCTTCAACCCCGGAATCGAGGAACGTCCCACCGTGACGGTCCGGGGCAGGACCCGTTTCTCAACCGGACGAGGAAGTGTCCTCCTCCGCGGGAGAGCGTCCGCAGGCGTTTCAATCGACCGGGTCATCGTGCAGAATCAGACGGTGCCTTTTTTCGCCCGTGGTACAGAGAAGTGGAAAGTGCGTATCCGGCTCGTCGACGGAAGAAACCTCTTGCGCGTCTTCGCGATTGATGAAAACGAAGTCAGGTCACGTCCACTCCGGGTCGTGGTCACGAGGCTTTAAAGGCGCTTGTGGAATAGTGGCGGCACCAGACCGTGGGTACCGTGCCATTCCCCGATGAACGTTTCCCTCCCGGTTTCCGAACAGTTCCAGATCCTGCGCTCGGGCGTCGATGTGGCGACGTGGTCGCTGGAAAGGCTGGATCTCCCGCCGGCGTGGAGGGACACCAACGAGCCTGGCAACACGGAGCGTTGCGAGGAAGCGGTCGACCTCCTTTTCACCCTGACACGCGCCGAAATCGAATCCGAACTGGCCGCGCAGGGTCTGGTGCCGGAAGAGTTGGGGCACGTGCTCCTCGAGCCCGGTTCCCGCGACGGCCATTATTTTGTAAGTCGCAGCGATGCCTGGGAAATCTACTTTCAGGAACGCGAAGGGAGGTGGGTCGAAGCCATCTTCGACGACCTTTTCGAAGCGAGAAGATTTTTGCTCAATCTCTGGCTGCCGGTGTGGCTCGATCGTCTCCAGATCCCCGCCCGCACGCGTGACGGAAAGCGGGTCACCCGATTCTGATTCATCCAAGCGTGATCTTTCCAGCGCTTTTTCGTCCTCGGTTCCAAACGGGAGCGGGCTTCCCGGTGGGGAAGCCCGCTCGAACGCCCGCCGGGGCAGGTCGGATACCAGCTCGGCGCGTGGCATCGCAAGGAGGGTGGAATGGCAGCCTCTATCGTATTTCCTTCTCCTTCTCACGGTCCCTGGCAGGGGCGTTCTCCGGCGGTGCGTTGCGCTGCGGAGCGGGGCCACTTGCCCGTTCTTGGGCGGGTCGTTCCGCCGGTTGGCTGCGATCCGTTCCCTTGCCATCCCGGTCCCCGCGCGATGGTGCCGGCCGGGGTTCGGGACGACCCGGCGTCGCCTCGGGAGGGAGCGGTGGAGTGCTGCTGCCCCCGGGTGCCGGAGGAGGAGACATCCGGGGGCCGCTCTGATTCTGACCGGGTTGCTCCCGGTGCGGCGGATTTTCGTTCGATCCGCGACGTGTCTCCGGATCGTCGCCGCCTTTGCCCTTTCCCTGTCCTGGTGCGGGAGGGCGGGGACTGACGGGCGCCGCCGGTGCGGGAGGCACGGGGGCGACTTCCGTGCCGGGTTCGGCCGGGTCTTTCTTCGTCCCTTTGCTCTCGCGGCGTTCTTCCGGACGTTGCATGGGGCGTTCCGGTGCCGGGGCGCCGGGGGCACCTTTTTCCCGATCGGGGCGTTCTCCGGCGGGGCGGGGACCCGAGGGATCCGGAGGAAGGTTTTTTTCACCCGGCTTCATTTCCTTGCCCTTTTCTTTCGGCGCGGGGGGAAGACCCGGTTCGGGAGGGGTGCGGGGACGGTCACCCTTCATCCGTTCTGTACCGGGAGCCTCCGGGGTGGCATTTTCACGAGGCGACCCTTTCCCTTTGCCGGCGAGACGGTCGGAGACTGCGGGTTTCGCGGGCAAGTCCGAAGGGACCTCGCCATCGCCTTTGAACTTCTCTCTCACCGCGGCGATCTCTTCGGGAGACCCGGCTCCACGCCAGCCGCGATCGACCTCGGCGTTCTCGATCTTCTTGGCAGCTTTAGGTGCCCGTCTTTCGCGAGATTCGCTCACCGGCAGGTCGGCGACTCTGAGGGTGTCGCCCTCGACGCGTGCCTGCAATTGGGTATCGGCATGTCCGCTCTCGCGTGCCGCCTCGCGGCGTCGGTCGAGACGATAGCGGGGGATCGGTTCGCGACTCGCCCGGACCTGCTCGTCATAGTCGGGTCCGCCGTTGTAGATCACATCACCGCGGCGGGAGATGTTGGTGATATTCGTGGTCCGATTGATGATGGTGATATTCTGACTCCGGTCGACGAACACTGCGTTCATCCGGGGAGCGCCCAGTTGGCCGACCTCGACAAAGCGGTAGTGACCCGGGCCGATGTCGTAATACCTGTCCACCCACGAACTGAATCCGACTCCGGCTGTGAAGCGGGCCTCGGGTGGCAAAGGGGCCCATCCGACATACTCCGGACTGCGACGCCACGAGACCCAGCCCGGTCCCCATTCGGCGCCGGGTACCCAGACCCAGCCGACATCGCGCACATTCGACCAGCGTCCGTAGTGGTATACCGCCCAGCCGTAGGGTTCGTTCGACATCCAGGTCCATCCGGCGTCGGTGTAGACCCAGCGCCCGTCCCCGTAGGGGTTCCACTCGTCGGCGATATCATAGGGTTGCCAGACGTAGCCGTAGTCATCCATTTCGAACCAACTGCCGTGAGGCTCGAGATGTTCGTAAAAGAAGTCCACCGAGACGGCCGTATCGGCCTTCACGGGAGACGCGATCATTCCTGTCGCCAGGATCGCCGCGTAGAAGAGTCTGCCTGTTTTCATGTGTTCGAGGGTTGGAACGGAGGAGGTTTCCAACCATTCAAAGCGCAGATGGCGTGCCACGGTCACGCAGCCCCCATTTCACAAGGGTTTCGCGGTTGTCGGGCTGGAAAACCGCTTCCTTTACCCGGGTAACTTGCATCACTCGGTCTGCGATCTGCACGGAGACTTCCGTGAGTCGGACTCACCTCGGGCGCAGCCCGGCATGCTCGTAAAGAATGCGGCGCAGCTCCGCGATCCCTTCCGGGTGTCGATAGGTCTTATGACCGCTCGCGACGATCCGTTCGGAGTCCGCACCATCCTGCCGGGAACTCCAGTATTCGACGATACCGTCCGAGCTCTCCGGCGTGTCGCCTCGTCCGCGATCGCCGATGATGCTGTGGTATCGGACTCCCGCCTTGTAGCGGGACATCTCCATCGCGGAGAGCAACTGCGAACCTGGCTCGAGCGACTGCACGCTCGTGACCCGTTCTCCCGGCGAGACTTCGAGACTGGATTCGATGCGCGGATCGAGAAAGTTGGCGGTGAATTGCACGACATTCCCGGGCAGCTTCGCGGAACGTGAGAGCAACTGGGCGAGACCTCTCTTGGCCTCGTCGGAACCACGATGGGGAGTCGAATAAAAAACGACTCTGGTCACACCCGGATCGGGAGGGAAATAGATGAGCCGGCGAATCGTCTCTTTCTCGGCTGGGGAAGCATCGACCGCCTCCAGAGGCACGTCGCTGTATTGTTTCCAGAGATTGTCGCCGAACTCGGTGACAAGAGACCGGGCGAGGACCCCGCCCATGCTGTGGCCCACCACCACGAGGTTGCGCGAGAGCGGATCACGCCCCGATGGATCGTAGAGGGCTCTCAGGGCGGCGATTTGGTCTCGCAGGAGTTCCGCCGATTCGATCATCGGAAGGCTGCTCGGATAGGTGAAGAGCATGAACTGGTACCGCTTCGAGATCTCCGGGTCTGAGGTCATCTCGGGAATGAGGTCGCGCCAGATCATGGGCACGGAAAAGAGACCGTGGATGAAGATGACGGGGATGCGGTCGGGATCGTAGGGTTCGAGAAGGAGCAGGCCGGAGTGGACGAGGCGTTCGTCGGCGTTGAAAAATCCGTCGATTCCGGAAATGATCTCGTTGCCTCCCCGCATGATCACCGCAAGGGGAGCGCTGAAATCCGCCGCGAGCGGCAGGGCGCGATCTCCCAGAGCGAAGGAGTCTTCGACGAGGGGATTTCTCAGGGAGAATGTCACCTTGCGGATGTCACCGTCGGCGGAGGTGGTCACCGAATCGATCGTGAGAGTCACGGGCACATGCAGCCCTCTTCCCGGGAAAAACCGCAGTTCCTCGCCGCGATCGGGACGTTGCTCGCGGATCGCCACGAGCGGGGCTCCGCAGCCATTTCGGGTGCGATTGGCGATGCCCCTTTTTTTCAGGGATTCCGACGCCAGCAGATAGTCGAAGTAGTCCGCCGCGTAGGGTGAATCGGCGGCCACGGCCAACTCGATCGACTCTGTGCCGCAGGCATACCGGCACGGGCCGGATTCGAGACGGCGGGGGTCCTCGATCCACTTCGCGGCGAAACTGGCGAGGGCGCTGTTGTAGATTTCCACCAGCGCCTCCTCTTCCTCCGAACCGCTCGGGGTGGTTCCGGAGGCGAGTCGCTCATACGCGTCTGCCGCGACCTTGAGGTAGGCCCCGGCCGCTTCGGAGGTCTTTCCGCGAAATTCGGATCGCTTCGCCCGCTTGAGAAGATCTCCCGTCTCCTCTGCGAAACCGGCGAGGGTATCGAAAGGAGCCGAAGCGGCCTCCTCGAGGAGATCGGTCGATTGCAGCGCCGCATCGGTCACTTCGTCAGGAATTGTCCTCACGTTGACAGTCGAACAGGAGCAGAAGAGAAGCGCGCCGAGGCAGAGAGACGCATGTCCGATGCTCATCGCAAGCTTCGCAGATAGCGATCTACTCTCCGTGTGCACGAACTTAACGGTCCTCCCCTTCGGAGCGCTGACGGATCTCCCGGTCGAGCTTCTCCCGCGCGGGACCGTTGGATTTTTCGGCATGGTCCTTGAGTTGCTGCAGGTCCTTCGTTTCGGGGGGTAACTCGTCGAACTTCTCCAGATCCTTGTCGGAACGTTTCTTCTTCGGGCTTTCTCTCATGATCTCCGGTTTGGTGGCAGTGTCAGGGTGTTTCGTCGGATCCTTGAAGCGCATCCGAGAACCGCTCCCGGACCTCGGCGGAGGGAGCGTGGGTGAGATCGACCTGGAGATTGAGGGAAAGGGTTTCGCAAACCTCGCCGGGGAGCAGCTCGAGGATGGCCTCGTTCAGCTCCCGACCCGCCGCGAACCCCCACGACGCCGGGGCCTCTCTTTCGAGGATCTCCTCGATTTTCCCCGCGACCTGTCGGAGGGAGCGGATCTCCAATTCATCGCGAAGAGGCATGCTCTCGTAGCCGGGGGTGCCGGGATCATCGGTCGGAAAGGATTCCGCCTGATCCGTCACGAGATCGCCGATCCGTTCATTGCCCTCCATCGGCTCAAGGGAGGCGATCAGTTCAAGGTCGCCCGATCCGTTGAACCGGTGAGCGACGAGATGTTCCCGATCGGTGAGGATGAGAAGGGCCGGAAAATCTTTCATGTGAGGCGAACGCCAGTCGAGACTTCCTTTCGCAGAAGCCGTGCCTCGGGGATGTCGGCCGGTCATTCAGGCAAAAGGCGGCGGCAAAACCGCCTGGTGACGGGCAACCGGGATCCGAGAATCGCGCTGATGGAAAAGTTAGCGCGATCTCCCCATACCCGGAATCATGCAGGATGCCCGCACGGGCCTCCTGGTTCGTGCAGATTTCATGGAGTGAAGGTTTTCACCCGCTTTTCACGAACCCTTCAAACGCCCTTCACATCCGCCGCCGAATCTGGTGGCATGAAACGAATCCTCACCATCCTCTGTTTCCTCCTCCCTCTCACCCTCCTCGCCGAAACGCCCCATCCGGCGGACGAGGTGGACACCACGGAATCGCCCTACTTCGTCATCCTCAATGGCGGTGACGAGGGCGCTTCGGAGCCGCTCCCGCTGAAGCACACCGCGGTCACCGCCCGCATCGCGGGGACCATCGCCGAGGTCGAGGTGCGCCAGCAATACCGCAACACGGGAGGCAAGATCCTCGAGGCGGTTTACGTCTTCCCTGGATCGACCCGGGCCGCGGTCCACGGACTCGAACTCGCCATCGGAGAACGTCGCATCGCCGCGAAGATCGCCGAACGCGAGGCGGCGAAGGCGGAATATGAAAAAGCCAAGGCGGAGAACAAGACCGCCGCCCTCCTCGAGCAGGAGCGACCGAACGTCTTTCGCATGAGCGTCGGCCACATCCTCCCCGGCGACGATGTCGAGGTCACCCTCCGCTACACCGAGTTGCTCCAACCCGAAGACCGGCTCTACGAGTTTGTCTTTCCTAATGTCGTCGGTCCGCGTTACGGCAACGGCACCGCCGATGGCAACCGCACCTGGACGGCCAATCCACACCTTCTCCCCGGAGTCCCGACGCCCGCGACCCTCTCGATCCAGGTCGAACTCGCCGCCGGCATGCCGTTGCAGGAGGCGATGTCGCCCTCGCATCGCGTCAAGATCGACTACGATGGACCCGATCGTCTCCGCACCGCCCTCGAAACGACCGATGGTGAAAACGGCGACCGCGATTTCGTCCTGCGCTATCGCCTCGCCGGAGACGAGATCGCGAGCGGTCTGCTCCTCCACGAGGACGAGGCCACGGGAGAGAACTATTTCCTCCTCACCGTGCAGCCGCCCGCCCGCGTCAAGCCCGCGGAGATCCCGGGGCGTGACTATGTCTTTGTCGTCGATGTCTCGGGATCGATGAATGGCTTCCCCCTCGACACCGCAAAGAAACTCCTCCGCGACCTCATCGGCGGATTGCGGACGACGGACCGGTTCAACGTGCTCCTCTTTGCGGGCGGATCGAGTCTGCTCGCCGAAACGCCCTTGGTGGCGGACCGCGCCGGGATCGAGCGGGCCGTCGCCTTCATCGACGCCGCCAACGGCGGCGGTGGCACGGAACTCGGCAAAGCAATGGAGCGCGCCCTCGCCCTGCCTGTGTCGGAGGGCTACTCGCGCTCGCTCATCCTCGTCACGGATGGCTTCGTGGACTTCGAGCGCTCGGTCTTCCAGTCGGTGCGCGAGCAACTCGGACAGGGCAATCTCTTTCCCCTCGGGATCGGCAGCTCGGTGAACCGCTTCCTCATCGAAGGGCTCGCCCGCGCCGGGCGGGGAGAGGCGATGATCGTGCTCGGTCCCGACGAAGCGCCCGCCGCCGCGGAGAAGCTGCGCGAAATGATCGCCTCACCCGTGCTCACGAACGTGGCCGTGGATTTTGGAAAGGGATTCGAAGTGAACTCGGTCAGCCCGGGAGCGTTTCCCGATGTCTTCGCCCAGCGCCCGCTCACGGTTTACGGGAAGTATCGCGGCAAACCGCAGGGAGAAATCCGCGTCACCGGGATCGGAGGAGGCGGCCGCGAGATCGATCTGAGGGTGCCGGTGAATCCGCAGGAAGGCGCGAAGCCCGTAAATTCCGCCCTGCGTTTCCTCTGGGCGCGCAGCCGCATCGCCGAGCTCGCCGACGATCATGCCCTCGATCCTGACAGTGAAACCAAACAGGAGGTCACGACTCTCGGACTCACCCACGGGCTCCTCACCGAATTCACCTCCTTCGTCGCCGTCGACACCGAAGTGCGCACAGCTCCCGAAGGCGCGGACCGCGAGACCGTGCGCCAGCCCCTGCCGCTGCCGCAGGGCGTTCCCGCCTCCGCCGTTGGAGGCGGCACCGTGCCCGAGCCGGCGACCTTCCTCCTCTGGCTCACCGGCATGGGAGCCTACGCCTGCCGGAGATTCTTCGGAAAACGGCGGAAAGAATCCTGACAAACCCGCCAAAACACCCCGTCGCGATGAATTCCTCCGTCCCCCGTCCCGGCCTGATCGCCGCCTTGCTCCTCATACTGGCCTTCTGGCCGGTGGCGCGGTGGTACGGGCTGCGGCTCGACGACGGATCGGACGAACCGATGGGGTTGCTCGCCCTCCTCGCGGCCGGGTGGTTCCTCTGGCGCGACCGCGATCGCCTCGGGATGTCGCGGCTTTCGATCGGCGCGGGCGCGGGCGGTCTGGTCGGTTATCTGCTGGTCTTTGCGTGGCTGCCTCCCATGTTCCGCGCCCTCGCCGCAATCCTCATCGTCGGCACGGTTTTCCGGGTCGGGCGGGCTCCCGCGGGAACGTGGCTGTTGCTGGTGCTTTCCCTCCCGGTGGTCGCGTCGCTGCAATTCTACGCCGGATGGCCGCTCCGACTCGGGGCCGCGACGGTGGCGGAGGGAAGCCTGCAACTTCTCGGGCTCGAGGTGGTGCGCGAGGGCGTTGCGCTTATCTGGCAGGGTCAGCGCATCGAGGTTGACGTGCCTTGCTCGGGTGTGCGCATGCTCTGGACCGGACTCTTCTTCCACGGCGTCCTCGCCGCGGAGCGTCGACTCGCCCTTCGCACGTTGCTTTGGCTCACACCCCTGTGCATCGGCCTCATCCTCGCGGCGAACGTGCTGCGCACCGTGCTCCTTTTCTTCAAGGAAAGTGGCCTCATCGTCCTGCCTGAATGGACCCACGAGGGAATCGGCGTGCTCGTGTTTGCCGGGCTCATCGGCGGACTCTTCGCGATTCACCGGCGGCTGCCGATGCGGGTGGAAAAGGTCGTCGCCCCAACAGTGCGACCCTTGCGCCGACCCGAGATGGCCTTGCTCGCCGCAGTGGCCTTGGCGGCTTCGACGGTTCCTTTCGTGGCCCGGGCCTCGGTCGCCATGGAAGCGGGTGAAGTCACGTGGCCCACCCAATGGAACGGGCTCGATCTGATTCCCGTCTCCCTGACCGAACACGAAAAAAGCTTCGCCGATACCTTTCCCGGAGAGATCGCCGTCTTCCGCACGGCCGAGGGTCCTTTCTCGAAGCGTCTCATCCTCCGCCACGTCGAGCGCGCCACCCGCAAGCTGCATTCGAGCGCTGACTGCCTCCGCGCCGCGGGGTGCTCCCTCAAGGAAAAACCGGAGGAGACCGATTCCAATGGCGAACGCTGGTCAATCTGGAGCGCGACCGCGCCGGAGGGCGGTCGTTTCCGTGTGCGCGAGCGTCTTCACGAGGCCGCCGATCCTGAGCGCCAATGGACAGACGCCACGAACTGGTTCTGGAGCGCCGCACTCGGCCGCAGCGAGGGCCCGTGGTGGGCGGTCACGGTGATCGAGGCGGGGGAGTGAGGGCGGGACGCGGCCTGACGGCAGTTGGCTGGGGCCGGGGGATCTGAATCCCCGCCACTCGCCCTTTGACCCGTCCCGCCGGGGGTGCTAGGCTTGGCGCCTTTCGAAACCCGGCCCTTTCATGAGCGAATCCGACGGCTCCTCCAGCTACAAAGCGACCCTGAACCTCCCCGACACGGCCTTCCCGATGCGGGGAGACCTCGTCACGCGTGAACCCGATCGCCTCGCCCGCTGGGAGAAGGACGGACTCTACCACCGCATCGTCAAGCGCCGCCGCGCCGCCGCCCTGCCGAAATTCATCCTCCACGACGGCCCGCCCTTCGCCAACGGCGACGTCCACATGGGCACGGCTCTGAACAAGGTGCTGAAGGATCTCGTCCTCAAGAGCAAGTCGATGGCCGGCCACGAGTGCCCCTACATCCCCGGTTGGGACTGCCACGGGCTGCCGATCGAGTTCAAGGTGGTGAAGGAAACCCGCGGCCTCGAGCCCGCCGAGATCCGCCGCCGTTCCGAGGCCTTTGCCCGGGAATACATCGACATCCAGCGCAATTCCTTCCGCCGCCTCGGCGTGCTGGGCGACTGGGAGAATCCCTACCTCACCCTTTCACCCGAATACGAGGCCGACATCATCCGCGTCTTCGCCACCCTCGTGGAAAAAGGTCTCGTCTACCAGAGCCAGAAGCCGGTGCAGTGGAGCTACGGCGCCCAGACCGCCCTCGCCGAGGCCGAGGTCGAATACATGGACGTGAAGGACCCCGCCGTTTTCGTGAAATTCCCCCTCGTCACCGGCGCCTTCGCCGGAGAAAGTTCGATGGTGATCTGGACGACGACTCCCTGGACCCTCCCGGCGAACCTCGGCATCGCGGTGCATCCGCTCTTCACCTACGTTCGCGGAGCCTTCACCCATGCCGAACGCGGGGTGACGGAGAATTTCATCATCGTCCGCGAACTGGTCGAGACCTTCGGTCAAAAGACGGGCTTCGTGCCCTCGGGCGAACTGTCCGAGCTGAAGGGCGCGGAGCTCGAAGGAGCCGAGGCGCAGCATCCTTTCCTGCCGCGCACCTCGCGGCTCATCCTCGCGGACTTCGTCACCACCGAGACGGGGACGGGTGCGGTCCACGTCGCCCCGGGCCACGGGTCGGAAGACTACATGGCCGGACAACAAAACGGCCTCGGTCTTCTTTCCCCGGTCGATGACCTCGGCAAGTTCACCGATGAAGTCGGAGTCGATTTCCTCGTCGGCCAACACGTCCACGAGTCGAACGTGCCCATCATCAAGCTGCTCGCGCAAAATGGCGCGCTCGTCGGCAAGGAAAACTACCTCCACAGCTACCCGCATTGCTGGCGCTCGAAGACACCCGTCATTTTCCGCTCGGTGCCGCAGTTCTTCATCAAGATCGACGCCCTCCGCGGCACGGCGCTGAAGGAGATCGATCGCGTCCAGTGGCTTCCGCACTGGGGCCGCAACCGCATCTATGGAACAGTCGAGTCGCGTCCCGACTGGTGCATCTCGCGCCAGCGCACCTGGGGCGTCCCGCTCCCGGTCTTCTACGACGCGCAAACCTCCGAGCCGATCCTCGACGCCAGCCTCGCGCGCCGCGTCGCCGATCTCACCGAGTCGGGGGGAACGAATCTCTGGTTTGAAAAAGACGACGCATGGTGGGCGGAGCAACTCGGCCTGCCGAAGGGCACCACGCGCTGCACCGACACCCTCGATGTCTGGATCGACTCGGGCTCGAGTCACGTCGCGGTGATGGACCGCCATCCCGAACTGCATTGTCCCGCCGACCTCTACCTCGAGGCCACCGACCAGCACCGCGGCTGGTTCCAGAGCTCGCTCATGCTCAGCGTCGCGGTGCGCGACGCCGCTCCCTACAAGGCGGTGATGACCCACGGCTTTGTCGTCGACCAGGACAAAAAGAAGATCTCGAAGTCCGAGGCCGCGAAGTCGGGCAAGCCGGTCGATGCCGCCTATTTCTACAACAAATACGGCGCCGACATCCTCCGTCTCTGGGTCAGCAGCGTCGATTGGCAGAACGAGGTGCCCTTCGGCGAGGATCTCTTCAAGCAGACCGCGGAGCCTTACCGCCGCTTCCGCAACACCCTGCGCATCCTTCTCGCGAACCTCCAGGACTTCGACGCGTCGACGGACTCCGTCGCCGATGCGGATTTCTCGCTGCTCGATCGCTGGATCCTCGAGCGGCTCCACCTGGTCGTCGTCGAGTGCCGCGAGGCCTACGCCGCCTACGAGTTCCGCAAGGTCTTCAACACCCTCAACCAATTCTGCGCCGTCGATCTCAGCGCCCTCTTCGTCGACATCACAAAGGATCGCATGTATTGCGACGCCGCCGCC
>Ga0209573_1000938_pt1 | contig 51133 bp, 36 predicted proteins | sample TNRBio252014_DNA_FD_185870 | JGI IMG/M metagenome (GOLD analysis project Ga0209573, IMG submission 185870) | Wastewater treatment Type I Accumulibacter community from EBPR Bioreactor in Madison, WI, USA - TNR Reactor_6/25/2014_ DNA (SPAdes)... | ecosystem: Engineered > Bioreactor > EBPR >... | reverse complement strand
TTAAATGCATATCCTTTTTTGGTAGTATCCATAAAGAGATTCGATTTATAGATGTTTTCAACCACTGAAAGCGGGGCGTAAGGACCAAAGTGACCGCCGAAAGCTTTTATCGCGTCAAAACCACCAAAAATAGAGAGTTGTCCCGTTCCGCTTTGTGGGTACCCGGGAAATCCATGTGCTGCATCAACAGGAAAAAGTTCACCATGTTCGCAAAGCAAGGGGACATTTCCCAGCCAGGGAGTTGTCTCAAAAATTTCATTGAATATTTTAAAAGGATACGAAAAAAAAGGGTTTTTGGTTGGATCATTTTCCCCGATTCCAACTCCATCGATAAAAAAGAGTGCGATCGAACCTTTGCACTTTTTAGTCGGGGTCATTATTTTGACTCCACGATGAGAGTAACAGGACCGTCATTTATGATTTTCACCGACATCATGGCGGCAAAAATACCTGTTTTGATTTTTTGTGCCCCTAGATTTTCTTTCATTCTCTCAACAAAAGCCTCATAAAGTACATTTGCGGTTTCAGGTTTGGCAGCAAGTGTGAAAGCGGGACGATTTCCCCTGGCAGTTTCTCCATAAAGGGTAAATTGTGAGATAATTAAAACTTCACCCGCCGTTTCTTTAATCGAGATATTCATTTTCCCGTTTTCATCTTCAAAAATCCGAAGATTTGCGCATTTATCTGCCACAAAAGTTACATCCTGAATTGTATCACCCTCCTTAACCCCGAGTAAAATTACCATTCCTGCTTTTGTTTCGGCAGAATAAACGGGATCAGTTATATATACTCCGGCTTCGGTAACTCTTTGGACGAGTGCTCTCATTATTCCTTTATTCCTCTGATAAATCTTTTAATTTTGTTGTAATCACGGTACACTTCGATATTCGAATATCCCGCTGAAGCCATCATATCTGATAATGTTTCATCCTGACCGAGAGCCATTTCAAGATAAACTTTCCCTTTTTGATTGAGATACATCAGAGAGTTTGAAATTATTTCTGAATGAAATTTGTATCCATCGGCAAAATCGGTAACAGCTATAGAAGGTTCGTACTTAAGCACTTCCTCCTGAACTTTAAGATAATCGGAGTTTGAAACATAGGGAGGGTTCGAAATGATTAGATCGAACAACTCACGGGTTTTACCATTTCCATAGTTGAAAAAATCGATGACATCAGAATGGATAAAACTGATGTTTGCAACTGAATTAAGCGAAGCATTTTTTTTCGCTGTTTCGATTGATGCTCCACTCACATCTATCGTGGTAACTTCCGAACCGGGAATCATTTTAGCGAGTGAAATAGCGATATTACCGCTGCCGGTGCCGATATCAAGGATTTTCAGTGCTGAACGATCTTTATTTTCCTGAACAATTATATCCACGAATAACTCAGTTTCCTGTCTTGGTATCAAAACTGAAGAATTAACTTCCAGGGTTAATCCAAAAAATTCTACATTTCCAACGATATACTGGAGTGGCTCAAATTTGATTCTTCGTCTGATACACTCCCGGTAGGATTCAAGTTCGGGCTCCTTTAGGGGTCGGTCGAACATCATGTAGAGATCAAGTCTTTTGCATGTCAAAACATGAGCCATCAAAAGGTCGGCATTTAGACGCGGTGATTCAATTCCTTTATCATCTAAAAATTTTGTGGATTTGTCCAGGATTTCCAGTACTGTCGGCATGATAAATTTTTCAAAAATTGGATAACTAAAATAGAATTAATAGATTTGCAGGGAAGAAATATATGAACAAGAGATAGAAAATTTGCCATGCTCCTCCGGAAATCTCAAATAAAGAAAATATTGTTGATTAAATTCAGGGGTATTGGTGATGTTATTCTCAGTACTGTTGTGCTTAAAAACATAAAATCGCAGTATCCTGAAGCTGTTATAGATTTTCTGACTGAAAAGCCTTCAGCTCAATTGTTAAAAGAAATTCCACTTATAAATGAAGTATTGGTATATAATTTTTCAAACAGATTTGAAATTGCGTCGAAAATTCTGGAAATAAGGCGACGAAAATATGATTTGGTGATTGATCTTTATTCAAATCCAAAATCAGCACAAATCACATTTGGAAGTGGAGCAAAATTCCGGGCGGGATTTCCATACAGGGGGAGGAGATACGCCTACAATCTTTACGGTCCTGCAGAGAGAGGGAAACATCATGCAGGTGAACTGCATCTTTTATTTCTTGAAAAGATCGGAATTGAAGTAAAACACCGTGATCAGTATCTTGTAGTCTCAAAAGAAGCAACGGAAAAAGCCTCAAGATTTTTTGATTCACAGAGTGTCAATTTAAAATATTGTGCTCTTGTTCCGGGGGGAGGATGGGAATCAAAAAGGTGTGATCCGGTAAAATTTGCAGAGATCGGGACAAAAATATATGAAAAATATCGATTAACTTCTTTAATTCTCTGGGGAAAGGGAGACTTTGATGAAGCTGAAGAAATTAAAAATATGATGGGTGATATTGCTGTTTTATCCCCTGAGACATCTTTTATGGAGATGGGAGGAATGGCAACAGGTTGTGTATTTGCTGTTGCAAATGACAGCGGCCCCATGCATTTTATTTCTGCTTTATCCGTTCCCACTCTTGCTCTTCACGGTCCGACTGACCCTGCCCTTCAAGGACCTTATGGGAAAAAACATCAAACAGTCAGGTTGGATGAACTTGATTGTATTTGCTGTAACTTACTAAAATGTAACCGTAAACATGAGTGTTTTCTTAATCTTCCTGTAGAAAGAGTAATGTCAAAAATAGATTTGCTATTGACTCAAAATGGAATAAACATTTAGTCGATGAAAAAGATTGAAATTTTCTTCAAACGGTTATTTCTGCGTTGGATACTGTTCTCCGGGAGGAGAAAAAAAAGCGATGTTCGAGTTAAGTTGAGCAAGGGTGATAAGGTATTATGTATCAGGCTTAACAGGATTGGTGATGCGTTGGTTGTTACTCCTTTTCTGCATCATTTGAAGTTGGCGACCGGGTGTGAGATCACTGTTCTTGCAGACAGGCATAATCATTTTGTTTTTCGCAACAATCCAGATATTGACAATGTGATTATTTACGAAAAAGGGGCTGAGGGGACCGGAAAACTGCTTAAAAAGATTAATAACTCGGGCTATAAAGCTGTCTTTGATTTGCATGATGATGTTTCGGTAACCGTAAGTTATATCCTTAAAAAGTTAAAAGTGCATTATGTAGCGGGATTGCGGAGAGCCAATGCTCAACTTTTTACTCATGTTATCGATAAACCTGATTCGACAAAAATTCATGTTATCGACCGCTGTTTAAGACTAATCGAACTTGTTGACGGTGTTCATCAGGTGGATGGTTTATTAACCACTCCATCAATCAGATACTTTCCATCAAAAGAAGATATCGAAAATGTTAACCGTTATTTTGCCGACAAATTCACCGGTTCGGAGTTTGTTGTCGGAATCAATATCTCCGCCGGAAGTATGGCTCGCTATTGGGGAACCGAAAATTTCAAAAAACTTGTAGAATATCTCAAAGAAAAAAAAATAGAATATCTGTTGTTGTGTTCAACCAGAGATATTAAATTAAGTTTGGAAATTGATCCTTATTCGGAGAGGACTTATTACACCCCCGGGTTTGGTGAATTTTGTGCGATGGTGGGGAAGATCAATTTGCTGTTTAGCCCTGACACTGCAACTGTTCACCTGGCATCAATTTATAATATTCCGGTATTTGGATTATATGTAAAATATGCAACAGAAGACATAATCTGGTATCCATATAATACCCGATATGAAGCAATAGTAACCTCATCACCAACACTAAAAGATGTAAAGTTTTTGAAGGTGATGGAGAAATTTGATCCATTTTTAAACGATGAATTAAAAAGACATGAACATTCCTGACTGCAAACATTTTAACGGATATAAACCATGTTTCCCCGGGCACAATTGCCTTGAACAAGGATGTAAAGAAGATTCGCCCATGGGAGTTAAGATTCTCATAATAAATCTTGATGCCATGGGGGATGTGCTGATGACCACAGCCCAATTGCCTTTACTGAAGAAAAAATATCCTGTCTCATCAATCTACTGGGTCACAGAAAAAATATCTTCACCTCTGCTTGAAAACAATCCACTGCTTGAACAGGTTTTTATCTACAATTTTGAATCCCTTAATATTCTAAGAAATATTCACTTCGATATTGCAGTTAATTTAGACAAATCACATAAAGCTTGTGCCATGCTAAATTCGATGCACGCATCAGAAAAAAAAGGATTTGGCCTCGACAAAGATGGTAAGATCATACCTGTAAATAGCGGTGCATATTATAATTATATGCTCGGTCTGGATGATAATCTTAAATTTAAAGTCAACCGTAAAACGAAGCAGGAGTATGTTGCTGAAACTCTCGATCTGGATTATGAACGATTGGGTTATGTCTTTTCTCTCACTGATGAGGAGAAAAAGAGGGCTTCATTATTAAGGAAGAGGTATGGATTTCATAAAAAAGAGTTGATTGTTGGATTTAACACCGGTTGTTCAACTCTTTTTCCAAATAAAAAGATGAGAGTGGATCAACATATTCACATAATCGACAGGATATTGAAGGAAACAGATTTAAAGGTTATTTTGCTCGGCGGTCCTGAGGATGCAGAAAGAAATAATGAAATAGCGAATGCGTTTCCGTTGGAGATAATCAGCACACCCACGAATGAGGGAGTGAGAATGGGTGCTGTTTACGAATCACTTGCTGATATTATAGTTACCGGTGATTCTTTTGGTATGCACCTTGGTATCGCATTGGAAAAATATATAGTTTCATGGTTTGGTTTAAGTTGTTGGACAGAAATTGATCTTTACGACAATGGAGTCATGTTCTATCCTGAAAATCTTGAATGCGCACCCTGCTGGAAAAAAACATGTCCATTTAATTTGGAATGTATTGATCAGATAAATCTCGATGGAATGTTTAATGCAGTGGTGAGAGCTGCGGTCGAGATTACATTAAATCGTGTTTGAAACGGGATAACAGGTGACCTTAATAAGATGAAATTAATAATCAACTCACTTTCAAAAATAAACTTTGGGCTGTTCATCACCGAAAAACGGAGCGATGGATTTCATAATATTGAAACAATTTTTTATCCATTACGGCTAAGTGATGAGATTATTATCCGTGAATGTGACCATTTGCTTATTGAATGCAGTGTAGCTGAACTTAATTCTGATCCCGTAAATAACCTTATTTACAAAGCTGTGAAATTGCTCGAACAGAAAACGGGAAAACCACTTAACTGCAGGATCACCTTAAATAAAAACATCCCATTGGGGGCTGGATTGGGGGGAGGGTCATCCAACGCAGCTTCTGTTTTATTGGGGTTGAATGATCTTTTTAATTTGGGATATTCCAAAGTTGAATTGAGTGAATTTGGTTTACAACTTGGTTCGGATGTCCCATTTTTTATCCACCCGTATCCTTCATTTGCTTCAGGAAGAGGGGAGAAATTAAGCGAGATTGATCTAAAATTGGAGGGTTTCATTGTTGTGGTGAACCCGGGAATTCATGTCTCCACCGCCGAGGCATACAAAAATTGTAAACCCTCTAAACCGGGTTTTAATCTGCTCGAACTGAATGGTCGTATCATAAACAATTACAATGAGTTAAGAGGAGTTATCGTAAATGCTTTTGAGACTACAGTTTTCGAAACTCACCCGCAAATTAGTGAACTGAAAGAATCGATGTTAAAGGGAGGAGCGTCATTTTCATTGATGAGCGGGAGTGGATCCACAGTATTTGGCATATTTGAAACAGAGGAATTGGCGGAAGTTTTTATTAATTCACTTCCGCCTGAATACCTTGTTTATACTGAGGAGTTGTAGTTGGCAATTTTACTCGACTTCGGCAATCTTCTCCATAAACTGGGAACGCATATAATAATTGGCAACGCCTTCAGCATCGGGTGAAAAGCTCAGTTTTCCTTTGATGCTTTCGAGTTTATCGATGTTGTGCCTTTTCATCCATTCTTCAATATTATTCAAAATTTCGCCAATTACTGTTGGGCTTTTTTGATAAATAACCGATGCTAATTGTACTGCAGAGGCTCCTGCCAACAAAAATTTAATTACTTCCTCATAACCTTTAACACCCGTTGAGGCACACAATCCACATTTCACCTGCCGTGCAAGAATAGCGATCCATCTAAGAGGTACAAAAAACTCATGTTTTTCACTAAATTCAAATGAAGTTTTGAATTTAAATGTTTCGATGTCAATATCCAGATCTGTAAACCTGTTAAACAGCACAATTCCATTTATCCCGTTTTGTTCAAGTCCTGACACAAAGTGGGGGATTGAGCTGAAATTCTGACCAAGTTTAATAGAAACCGGGATTTTAACTGAATTTTTTACACCTTTAACAATGTCAAGATAGATTTTTTCAATGTTTGGAGAGGCAAAATTTTTAGATGAAGCGTAATTAAAAACATTAAGTTCAATAGCATCAGCGCCCGATGCTTCGAGCTGTTCGGCAAAGTTGAACCACCAGTCAGCACTCGTGCAGTTGATACTTGCAATTATCGGAATATCAAATTTTGCTTTAGCTTTTGAAACAAGTTCACAATAGTCTTTTAAGCCAAAATATTTATCATGTTCGTATCCAAAATATTCATAAATCTCAGGGTGATAATTTTCTTCAGGATTCATTTTTGGTGATTTAGGAAGGGATTCCTCAAAAAAACTTTTAAGAACAACTGCTCCAACTCCATTATCATAGAGTTTTTGTAGATTATCCAAAGTTTTGGTCTGGCCCGATGATGCCGCGATGACAGGATTTTTAAGCTGAAGATTCATGTATTTATAGCTTAGATCCAACATATTCTTACCTGTTTTTATTTATTGGGAAAAATTTCGTAAACCGGTCTTCCGGTGGTTTTTAATGTATCCCATGAGATTGAGGTGGTAAATTTCTCCTCTCTTTCATGGCAATTTTCAAGTGTACAAAACTTGCACAATTTTTTTTGACAATAATCGAAATGGATCATAACTTCTGACTCACTAAATTTATCTTTAATGTGGGCCTTTATCCTCGTCTCCTCGTCATGAGCCTCTTTAATGGTCTGATAAAAGGGAAGAATCAGATGAAAATCGATGGCGACAAAACTGCCCGATTTTCTGCACCTAAGTTCATGAATATCAATCCAATCGTTCTTTTTGATGGAAACTAATTCATTTGATACCTTGTCAACAGTATTGCTGTCTGCCTCGTGCATCAACCCTCCAAATGCTTCTCTCATGAGGGTGTATCCTGTGTAGATAATATTCATACCTACAAAAATTGCAAAGAGTGGATCAATAATTTCTATGTCAGTGAAAAAAACTATAGTAACTCCAATCAGCACTCCCAAACTCGTATAGGAATCGGTGAGAACATGTTTGCCATCTGCAATTAGAGTTAAAGAATTGGTATTTTTGCCTGTTTTAACCAAAAACAGACCAAGAAACAGATTGATCAAAGCTGCCAGCCCAATGATTCCCATTCCAATATCAAGTTTTTCGATTCCGGGTGGATAAATTATATCCATCACCGCATAATAAATAATACCTATTGCAGCGATCAGAATCAGAAGTCCCTCAACACCTGCGGAGAAGTATTCCATGTTTCCATGCCCGTAGGGATGCTCTTTATCCGGTGGTTTTGAGGAATAATAGATGCTGAACAGCGCCATGGAAGTTGCAGCGATGTGTACAATTGATTCTAAAGCATCTGAAAAGATTGCCGCAGAATTTGTGAGAAAATAAGCCGTAAATTTCATAAGGAGCATCGAAATGCCCACTAAAAGGGAAATAATTCCTGCTCTAAGTCTTATAGAGTACATATTCTCGTTTTCGTGAATGTTAAATTATTCAACACATTTCTTTGTGTTAAGCAAAATAAATTGATAGAAAAAATAAAAATTCCTTGAAAGTACTTGTTTAACTTATCAAAAATGCTTAATATTAGCATGAAAATTATTTAGATATTTTGAGAGTTTTTAGAACAATTGGCTCACATAAATACCTCATATTTAAATTAATAACAAACTCATCATCAACAAAAGGAACAAATCATGAAAAAATTCTTCGCGATTTTCATGTTAACCGTTTTTGTAATCGGTTATGCACAGGCTCAAGACAGAGCTACAAACCTTAAGACATGGCAGAAATCAGAAGCTCCAGAGTTTACAAGAGGTCCATGGATCGAAAGCTCAAACAGCATCACTGAAGGCTTCGAAGGTTTAACTTTCCCACCAGCAGGCTGGGCAAAATTGACACCAGACGGAGGAACAGGCTGGGATAGACTTGCAATTGGAACCACACCTCTTCCAGGATGGACTGGCGGAACCAACATTAATCGTCCCGGTGGATCAGGAACAGGAACCGCATTTTTTACATATACACTTGGCGGTGCTACAGCTAATGATTCATGGTTGATTGCTCCACAGCTTCTTAATGTACAAAACGGCGATTCTGTTAAATTCTGGATGAGAAAATTCGGTAGTTATCTCGATAAACTTGAGGTTAAGATTTCGACTACCACCAATACCTCAACCGCAGCTTTCACTATTACTGCGGCTAATCTTAATTTTACCGCTGCTGATTCAGGCTGGGTAAGTTACGGATGGAATGTTGGCAGTCTCGTTCCTGCAGGTTCAAACATCTATGTAGCTTTAAGAGCAGTTGTTGCAGATAACTTCAATGACGGCGCAGCATTTATTGTTGATGATTTCCAGGCCGGCAACGGAATCGTTCCTGTTGAATTCGCAACATTCAGCGCAACTTCAGTTGGTGCAGATGTTCAGTTAAACTGGTCAACCGCTTCAGAAACCAACAACAAAGGATTCTTTGTTGAGAGAAAATCAACCTCAGGCGAATTTGCTTCTGTTGGATTCATTGATGGTTCAGGAACAACAACTCTCGTTAAAGAATACAGCTTTATCGACAAAGGTGTTGGCGTTGGAACATATACCTACAGACTCAAACAAGTAGATTTTGATGGTACTTCAGATTATTCAAAAGCAGTTGAAGTTGATGTAACAGCTCCAAATACTTTTGCATTAAATCAGAACTTCCCAAATCCATTTAACCCTTCAACCAAGATCAGCTTCAGCCTCGCTACCGATGCTAAGGTTACACTTTCAGTTTACAATGTTCTTGGACAAGAAGTTGCTACACTCGTAAACGGCGCAATGTCAGCCGGTGTACACAGTGTTAATTTTGATGCTTCATCATTAGTTTCCGGTCTTTATATTGCTAAGATCACAGCTACAGGTGCTGCTCAGAATTTCACATCCAACATTAAGATGATGCTTAACAAATAAGCGAACCCTTATAGTTTTTAGCCGGATGGTTCTGAAAAGGACTATCCGGCTTTTCTTTTATACGGTAACCACTCCGAATAACCCGAATTCACACTTATGAACGAGAAAATTTAATGAAAAAACTAATTCTTGTTGTCATGGTTTTATTCACCTTTGAAGGAAATAGTCAAATGTCTCAAACATTGTTTAAAAACGGGGTGATATTTACTTCCGATTCCAAAAACAGCTTTGTTGAATGTGTTGTTACAGAAGGAAATAAAATAATTTATACCGGGGAAGTTGACGGTGCAACAAAATTTCTGTCGCACAACTATGAAACAATTGACTTAAAAGGTGCCCTGATGTTACCCGGGCTAACCGACAATCATGTGCACTTTGTTTCGGGTGGTTTTTACCTCGGTGGACTTGATCTTCGTCCCGCTAAATCCACCAAAGAATTTAAACAGCTCCTTGCAGACTACATCAACAACAAAAAACCGGGGGAATGGATAACCGGTGGAGATTGGGATCATGAGGCATGGGAGATTAAAGAATTACCAACAAAAGAGATGATCGATGAGATATCACCCGGCAATCCGGTATTGATTCACAGATTTGATGGACATCTTGCTCTTGCAAACTCAGTGGCACTTAAGATGGCAGGTGTTACAGCTTCCACTCCCGAACCTGCCGGTGGGGACATAGTGACAGATAAAATTACGGGGGAACCAACCGGAATATTGAAGGACAATGCAATTGATCTTGTATCAAAATTGATTCCTGTTTCATCAAAACGGGAATACACAGAAGCCGTGGAACTTGCATTAAAAGAAGCTGCCAGACTTGGTGTAACGATGGTGCACGACATTACGTATTCAAATGATCTGAGTACCTATCAAAAATTTGAGAAAGAAGGGAAACTTACATGTCGAATCTACTGTCGTCTTCCAATCTCGGAAGTCAGGAATCATTCCGTTCTGGGAATCGAAAGTGGATTTGGAAGCGATTTTCTAAAGATAGGGTCGCTAAAAGCTTTTTCTGATGGTTCACTTGGCTCTTCTACAGCCTGGTTTTTTGAACCGTATGAACAGGATAAGTCAACCAGCGGACTGCCCATGGAGATTGTAAGTAATGACAGTCTTAGACAATGGGCAATTGAAGCCGACAGGGCTGGGCTTCAACTTTCGATCCATGCGATTGGGGACAAAGCAAACAATTATATTCTTAATTTATTTGAGGAAGTGGTTAAAGTTAATCCACCGAGAGATAGAAGATTCAGGATAGAACACGCACAGCATGTAATAAAAGAAGATGTTAAAAGATTTAAAGAATTAAATGTTATAGCCTCAGTACAACCTTATCATTTAATTGATGATGGAGTTTGGGCTCATAAACGGATTGGTCACGACAGACTTCCAACCTCTTATCGTTTCCGGGATATGATTTCAGAGGGGGTAAATGTCTGTTTTGGCTCAGATTGGACAGTGGCTCCGCTTAATCCATTGCTTGGAATTTATGCGGCTGTTACACGAAGAACTCTTGATGGAAAAAATCCTGATGGATGGATCCCTGACCAGAAGCTCTCGGTTACTGAAGCAGTTAGAGGTTATACAATAAATAATGCTTATGCAGCTTTTATGGAAGACAGGCTTGGGTCGATTGAGGTTGGTAAATATGCTGATTTTACGATTCTCGAAAAGAATATCTTTACGATTGATCCTGAAGAAATAAAAGATGCCGGGGTGTTATATACTATTGTGGATGGTAAAATAGTTTATAAAAAATAGTTTATTTATTTTGAAGCACTGCTGATTGAAAAGAACTCTTCGCAATCAACAGTGCTTTTTCTAATTATTGAATGTATTCAAAAACGAGGCTAATCCATTCGTTTTTACCTGCTTTGTCGATTAATTTGTATCCAATCGACTCGTAAACCGGCAGAATTATCTCTTCATCATTAATCAACAGTCCTGAAAGTATCAGGGTGCCGCCGGGTTTTTGTCTCGCTTCAAGATCTGCGGCAATCGCCATTAAAACATCTCTTTGAATATTCGCGACTATCAGGTCAAAATCTGATTCAGGAATGTCCTTTGTTTCGCAAATCCTGATCTCAACCACATCCTGAACATTATTAAGCTTAACATTCTCAATTCCATTTTCGAGGCACCAGTCATCATTGTCAAAAGCGATCGCTTTTTTTGATCCCAGCTTAATGGCACCAATTGCAAGAATTGCGGTACCTGCTCCTGCATCAAGAACAAAATCTCTGTTATTACCATATTTTTCCAGCAAGCCAAGAATTAACTGGGTAGTTTCATGTTCACCCGTCCCAAAAGACATTTTTGGATCAATTTCGATAACAATTTCACCTTCCGAAGGCTCATAATCAACAAATGTTGGCTTAATTGCAAATTTTGTGCCGGCTTTCAGAACTTTAAGACCCTTCTGCCATTCTTCATTCCAGTTGATTTGCTCTTCCTTTGCGACATTTAAGTCAAATTTTTCTATAACACCTGAATCCACAAGCAGATTTAATTCGACCTTGATGGATTCAATTTTTTGGTCACTCAAATCTGAAAAAAATAAACGGGTGGTATTATTTTCAAAATTTATTCCATCCGGTTCATACATCCAGAAGACGGCGGCTGATTCATCGGAGAGTGGGGGATCGGTAACTATATCTATTTGGAAAAAATATTTCATTTCGGTAAATTTAATTTGTTAGTTAGGTAAATAATATTCAAATTTCAGTATAGTAAATTGATTTTTTGCACATAAAATAAACTTTATAAATATTGTAGAAACGAAGAAAATATGGAGCCAGATCTACAGCATAAACATGAAAATCGTTACTTTCTGCTTGCTAAAATACTACTTTTATTTGTACTGCTGACAGGCATTTCTGAAATTCAGGCACAAAGGGGTAAACTCTCGGGTGTAATCACTGATGCGCAGACAGGGGAGAAGCTCCCCGGGGTGGCAGTCAGAATTGATGGAACAAACCTGGGTGGTATCTCAGATATTGATGGGAATTATTTTATTCTCAACATTCCGGCCGGGAAGTACACTGTTACGAGTAGTTTTGTCGGGTATGCAAAGTATATTGTTTCAAATGTTGAGATAAATATTGACCGAACCACTGAGCTTGATGTAAAATTAAAACAATCAACCTTTGAAATGGATGAGGTTGTTGTAATTGCAGAAAAACCGAAAGTGATTAAAGATCAAACCTCTTCCTCATCAACAATTGATGAAGAACAGATATCAGCTGCACCAATTGAAGGATTGCGCGGAATACTTGACCTCACCGCAGGATTTCAGAAAAATGAAAAAGGAACTTACTCGGTAAGAGGTTCTGGCTCTTATGAGGTGAACTATCAGATCAACGGAGTAGAGCAGATCAATTCGGCAACCACATCCCCGGGCTCGTTTGGTGTTGAGAAATCAAACAATTCGTGGAAATATGATGTAAATCCGATTGGTGTGCAACAGATGCAACTTATATCGGGCGGGTTTTCAGCCGAATATGGTAACGCTCAAGCAGGTGTTGTGAAAGTTGTTCTGAAAGAGGGAAGTCCACGGCTTTCAGGTGAAGTAAGGGTTGAATACCGGCCACCGGGACAATATCACTTTGGAAAATATATTTATGACGAATCCACATACGAATGGCAAAAGTGGGGTCAGCTCAATAATTGGATGGCATATAAAGATTCTTCGTTTTTTCTCCAGGATCTGGGTATAACATCCCCCTCAAGATACAAATGGTTATATGACAAAGTGCAAAATGGCACAGCCACTGCTGATGAAATAAATACCTGGAACAATGTGCTCAGTCAGGAAATCAACTGGGCATACAACACCTGGATCTATAACCACAAACCGGGCGATGACAATCCTTTGGGTGTTTATGACTACAGAGAGAGAGCATATACCAGAGTGATGTTTGGATTTGGTGGACCGCTGGGAAAAGACCCAAATAAATTAAAATTCTTCCTCTCCGGAGAATATAAAAAGAATCCAACCCGTCTTCCAACTTCGGAGAAAGATCAGGTATATCAAAATTATATTCTCAATATGACATACCAGCCATTTACTTCACACAAGTTGAAACTGATGCTGGGATATCAGAACTATCAGGGTGGTATCTGGTCGGGATCTGAAGATATCAGGTGGGCAGGTCTGGCTTTTTCACCTCCATCCAATTCTTACAAATATTATGTGTTGATTGATCCCGTAAGAACAGAACAGACTGTAACACAAAGTCTTAACTACATTTATACTCTGGACGCCACTTCCTATTTTGAGGCAACTTTAACTCATATGAGTGAAAAATATGAACTTCCCTACGAATATTTGACCAGTTATTCTCAGGAGAGAGACAGACTTGACAGTCTTGGTGACCGTCAGGGAAACCTCCTGAAAGCCGGTTCCTGGTGGGAAACCCAATATTTCAGGGCTCCTGATGCATTTAGTACTCTCTATTATCAGGATACCAGAACGGAATATTATGCTGCAAGTCTTGATTTTACCAGCCAGATAAATACCGGGAATTTAATTAAAACAGGTTTACGGTTATACTATTGGGATCTTTTCAACAATGGTGTAAATTCCAGATTTAAGGCAAACGCACTGGTAGCAACCACAGGTGTGGCTGAATACTACACGGCAAAGCCTTACAACATCGCTTTTTATATTCAGGATAAGATGGAATATGAAGGGATGATTGCTAACATAGGATTAAGAGCCGAGGCATACAATTTTGGCGCAGATGTGCCTGTTGATCCTTTTAACATTGTGTATGTCGGAACTGAAGGTCCTGAGTCGGGCAACCTTAATACGGAAAAATCAAAAACATATTTTATGCTCCTTCCCAGGATAGGCTTGTCTTTCCCAATAGGAGAGAATACCGCCTTCAGACTTCAATATGGTCATTTTACTTCAATGCCAACCTTTAGTCAGGCTCTTTCGAACAGAGGCAATAAAGGAATTGTCGGGCACGGTAACGCTAATCTTGAACCTAAAAAGACCATTCAATATGAGTTTGGACTTCAACAGGTGATAGATGAAGACAACAGAATTGATGTGGCACTTTATTACAACGACCGTGTTACTCAAATTGGACTTCTGCGTTATGCAGCTTATACCGGAACTGTATTAAACAGTCCATCTGCATACACTTCAGACAATACACCACTCTTTAATTATACAACATTCTCGAACAATGCATTTGGGGCGACTTTAGGGTTTGAAATTTCACTTGAGAAAATCAACGCTAAAAACTGGATGTATAGATTCACATACAGCATCTCGCAGACTACCGAAGGTAACTATGGACCTCAGGTGATATATCCAACAGCGTCTGCTGCTGCAGAATCCCGGGATTATACGGGTGAATTTCTTTCAGGAAATGACAGAACACACAATTTCCGTGCTTTGTTACAGTATAATTGGGGAACGGGTGAAGGACCGGAGCTTTTTGGGATAAATATTCTGGAAAATTCAAGTCTTAGTTTCACATATTCGGTTCAATCAGGAATTCCGTTTACTTACAGAACATCATTTGATCTAAAGGATGTTGTGAACAACAGAAGATATCCTCTTGAATCGATGTTTGATCTTAATTTTATGAAGCATGTTGTTCTTGAAGGTGGTTACAGGATTGTTGTCGGGCTTAGAGTAATGAATCTGTTTGAAAATAAATGGCTTACACCTGTATCCAACAATGATTTGATCGACTGGGTTGATTATGGAACAACAATCGACCAACCCGGAACTGATCCAACCAGAATAAGTTACATTTCATCATTTTACAAAGCTTACAGAAATGTTCCAAGACAAGTTTACTTCACAGTTGGTTTTGGATTCTAAATAAAGGTATTACGATTAAGATGAATAGATTAAAAAATAAAATATTTCTGTTTTTTACAGTTTTGAGTTTTGTTGTGGCAGCTCAAGTTGAGGCACCACTCCTGATTCTTAACAGAGGTGCATTATGGCACAGTTTGATGCCTTCCAAATCGGGTCCGGCTTATAACAACTGGTCACCCACCGGTCCAACTCTCGATTGGCCCGGTTTTGACGCATCATGGATTGGAGAAAATATTGGCGGAACTGCAAGCCACATGGCAACAGGTGGTTTCTGGATCGGTGCAAAAAACAACCGTGACTCGGTTATCAGTGTTGAGGATTGGGCAATCTATGGTTCATCGGTTTCCACTGAAAACGCCGCAAAATATACGCTAAAGACCCACAGGAAACTCTTTCCTAACGGCGAGAATTATTATTTACAATCCAATCCACTTGTTGGTGAAGAAGTAATTGAGTCAGTTTGGGAGTATAATCCAAACTTTTTCACACCAAATCAGGAAGATGAACTTCAATTACCATTGAGGGTTATTAGAAGAGCTCATCAGTGGAGTGGTTCGAAAAGAGATGAAAACTATATCCTTTATGAATATTATTTTATCAATATCTCCGACGAGATTAAGGCTGCCCACCCCACAAAAACTGTATCTGATACTTTGTATGGAGTTCAACTCCTGCTGAATTATGCTATGCAGGCTAATTCAAGGTCGTGGCGGGTACTTTTCCCTCAAGAAACCAATGGCGCAAGGAACACCAAGGTGGTTTATGACAGACCCAACAAGATGTTTCAGGCTGAAAATGCAAACTATGGTTTTACTAATTCACTCGGAAGAGTCGTAAACGGTATTCCTCAAGGAGAATGGCTTGCACCAGGATATGCCGGAGTTAAGCTGATTTATGCATCACCGGATTCAACCGGGATCGCCACACGGGTTGACGAATCAAAAGTAGGTTGGACTCAGGGTGAGGCTTCACAGGATCTAAGTGGACCTTTCACCGGAGTTTCAGGATTTAATGAAGTCAAATATCAGGTATTAAAGTTTCCAACAAATGCTTTTAGATTTGTTCAGTTCCCGAGAAACCTCACTGACACAAGTTTTATCAACAATGCGAGAAAATGGGCATTGATGTCTTTGGGTCCCTGGACTCTCAAACCACAAGATACAATCAAAATAGTTCTTGCTGAACTTGTAGCCGGAATGGACTACGGTTTGGCACTTGATAAATCGATTTCACCAAGTTTGATATTCAACCAAAGTTATACTCAGAATTTCATTCCTGCGATGAGAAGAGCGCAACTTACATATGAGAACAGGTTTAATCATCCCGATCCACCCGCAGCACCAAAATTTAATATTAATTTTTATGCCGGTGAAGAGCGAAAAGTTGCGAATGTTCTTACTTTTGAGAATTCCGTGGAGTTGCTTCCCGATCCCGATGATGGTTTGTTTGACCTTGCCGGTTACAAGATTTATCGTTCCGATTATCTTCCCATGGGACCATGGGAATTGATAGCTGATCTAAAAAAAGGTGACCCGGCATATCTTTCAGGAACCAAATATACTTATGTTGATTCAACTGTTCAAATCGGGACAGGTTATTATTATTCAATAACCGCTTACGATACCGGTAAAGCATCATGGGCAATTAATCCTGCCCAAAGATTTCCTGAGACAGGCAATACTGTAAGGGTTCCTGCAATGGAGTCATCAATATTTGCCAACAGAACGGTTACTCCCTTCCTTGCCACATTGCCGGCACCTAAAAATTCAAATCAGGTGCTTGTGGTTCCCAATCCTTTCATTATTGGTGAAGGCTCAAGTCAGCCGGGGGGCACAGATCAAATTCAGTTTGTAAATGTGCCAAATCCTTGTACGATAAGGATATACACTGTTAGAGGAGACCTTGTAAAGACTATCCCTGTCAGTGATTCTCGAGGTGGTATAGTTACCTGGAATCAGGTAACCGACTTTGGTCAGTATGTAGAAAGTGGAGTTTATATTTTCCATGTTGATTCTCAATATGGAAACAGTACCGGTAAATTTGCAATTATACGGTGAGAGAGCAAATGAAATTTAGAACAGTAATTACACTTATCCTGCTCGGCACAGTATTATCATTCCCGCAGGATTTCAAAAAAACGGCAACCTCGGGGTTTGTTTTTCTACAAATTCCAGTTACAGCGAGGAGTACGGCACTTGGTGAATCCTCTGTTGCCCTCTCCGATATGGGATCATCCTCAGTTTTTACAAATCCGGCAGGTCTCGGATTTAACGAAAGTGATCATTCTTTTTCAGCTTCTTATTCTCCCTGGCTTGCTGACATCAAACACTACGCAGCCTCATATTCAATAAAATCAGATATGGGGATTTGGGCAGTTTCAGCGTTGGCGGTTGATTACGGAACAATGCCAAAAACAAAAAAGATTACCGGACAGAAGGTTTATGAAGTACTCGGCGACTTTTCCGCAAATGCGATTGCACTCGGGCTGAGTTATTCGAGGGCACTGACCGATAAATTTTCTTTTGGAGTAACAGTTAAATATGTCAGAGAGGGGATTGATGGTTATTCTGCTTCCAATGTTCTTTTTGATGGCGGAATTCTCTACTACACAGGATTAAAATCGTTGCGAATCGGGGCTTCAATCCAGAATTTTGGTGTTGAAACCAAATATATCAACGATCCTTTTAAGATGCCATCAGTCTTAAAACTCGGTCTGGCAGCAGAGCTTCTTGGAGATATGAAATCTGATTACCGCGTGACTGGAATTGTGGAGGCACTACACCCCAACGATGGTGATGAAAGAATGAATGCCGGGCTTGAAGTTGCATGGAAAAACATGTTATTTCTTAGAGGCGGTTACAAGTTCTTTTATGATGAGGAAACTTACAGTTTTGGTGTGGGTGTGAATCCTTCAACAAAAATACCGGTTTCAGTCGATTTTTCATTTGCGGATTATGCCCGACTTGGTAACATTCTCCGATTCACTCTTAACTTAAGTTATTAGGAGATGAAATGAAAAATTTTATAAAAATCGCAATACCGGTAATTTCAATTTTCATGCTTTTATCCTTTCCTTTGAAATCTCAAATTTCATCTATTGACATTTCAGGTTCTTTTTCTTCTGCAGGCTCACTGAAATATGCAGTAACCAAGGCATCCGGTTTCGGCGGAGGAATCGATGTAAGTATAAAAGTATTCAAGGATTTTTACCTGACGGTTAATGCCGGATATCAATCATACTCAATAGACCAGGATTCCGCGCTCACTCAATGGAAGTGGAATTTTTGGGACAACAGATATTATGGTAGTATTCGAGCTGATCTAACCGATACGGCAAAATATTCACTTGTAATCACCCCCAATCAAGGCATCAACAGTGTTCCTGTTTCGTTAAAAATTGGCTATGAAGCGAAAATAGGCGATTTATCCGTAAGACCTTATGTCGGAGCAGGAATCCTCTTCTTCAGCAGATGGTTTTATGTTGAAGAAAACTGGACAAAAAAACTCTCGAAACTTGATAACACATTTAATTACAGCTACAGAAACTTTGCCCCTTCAAAACAAGGGAATCCAATAATGCTTCTGGGCGGGATATCCCTCACTTATCCGTTGATCGATTTCGTCAGTGTGAAAGGTGAATTCGACTACACACATTTTGTTGAAACAGAGGGGATGGGTTACTCAGAACTGCCATTTTCAAACAGTCTCAATTTCAAATTAGGTTTATCATTCAGTTATTGATCATTTTATGAAAAAATTAGTTACAGTTTTTGTTATTCTTTCAATTTCACTCCTCGCTCAAGGTAAGTTCTCGGTAGGCGCCGGCTTCTCATATCTTATGCCAACGGGAGAGTTAGCAAACAGATTTAATCCCGGATTTGGAACCTCTGTATTTTTTAGCAAGGATGTCTCCGAGGTTTGGACCTGGACCGGAAAGCTCGAGTATATGGTCTTCGACAAAATTAATGAAGATAAAATGCAGACAAAACGGGAAATTTTGATCGGAACTGAAAATAAAACATTTGTTTACCCGATTAAAAATCTCAAAATGGACCTTAAAGCCTTTGGGGCATCGATTCAAGCCGATTATACTTTCTTTAAAAACAGTTTTTTAGAGAGTAAATTCAACATTGGATTTGGAATTTATAAATGGAATTTTAGTCGTGGGAGTTACAAAGACTCACTTTTTGCTCCCGATACAGCCGGCGTTAATAAATTGCAGGAGTTGTTGGTAGTGCCTGCTCTCGATCAAGAGGATTGGAGCGGAGCTTTTAATGTCGGTGCTGGGATTGATGTTCAGATTTATGATCCTGTCTGGTTTGGGATTTCAGTAAATTATAAAAACATCCTCGGTGAGTTATGGTCAACATTAAAACTCGACTTTGAAAATGTTGCTTCAATGCAGATGATTGAACTTAAGGCGACCCTTAGAGCGAGATTTTAATGAACTATTTCGTCTATCCGGCGATATTATTTGTCACTTTGGTTCTTTTCACCGGGTGTTCAACATATAATTCGCAGGATCAAAAACAACTTGAACCGACCTCCACGGGAGGAGCGGGAAGTCCGCCTTCAGTTGAAAAGACAGGTATTTCCGCAGTGCGAGGAGTGTGGCTGACAAATGTTGACAGTGATGTTCTGAAATCAAGGGAGAACATTAAAGAAGCAATAAATCTTTGTTCAGAACTTGGAATCAATACTATTTTTACTGTTGTCTGGAACAAAGGTTTTACTCTCTATCCAAGCAAAGTGATGAAGGATGAGTTTGGAATTGAGATAGATACCGCAATTTCAGGTAGAGATCCGCTTAAGGAAGTAATCGAAGAAGCTCACAAAAAGAAGATCAAGGTAATAGCATGGTTTGAATTTGGATTTGCGTCTTCCTTTAAAATTGGCGGGGGTCATCTTCTTACAGCAAAACCTGATTGGGCTTCCAAAGATTTTTCAGGTAACCTTACCACCAAAAATGGTTTTGAGTGGATGAATGCTTTTAACCCCGAAGTTCAAAATTTTATTCTCGCTCTCATCAGTGAAGTCGTGCGAAACTATGATGTTGACGGGATTCAGGGAGACGACAGGCTACCGGCGCTGCCTTCCAACGGAGGATATGACGAATATACCGTTGAACAGTACAAAAAAGAACATAGCGGCAACAATCCGCCTGAAGACTATAAAAACCATGAATGGGTTAAATGGAGGGCTGATAAACTAACTGAAATTTGTGGCAAAATTCATCAAACGGTTAAAGCGATTGATCCAAATTGTATCGTTTCGATGTCACCGAGTATCTACCCCTGGAGCAAAGAGGAATATTTGCAGGATTGGCCCGAATGGGTAAAAAGGGGATATGTTGATTTATTATGTCCCCAACTTTACAGATACACAATTGAAGAATATAAGAAAGTTCTCTCCGAATCATATACAAAACATCTCCCTAAGGGGTATAAACATATTTTTTACCCGGGAGTACTTATTAAAGTTGGTGGTTATTTCCCAAAATCCGACTTCCTCCTTCAGATGATTGAAGCAAACAGGGAACTTGGTATTGAAGGCGAAGTGTTCTTCTTTTATGAGGGGATCAAGAAGTATCCCGATTTGTTCAAGAATACAATTTACCGTGAAAGAGCGGATTTTCCCCATTTATTAAAGTAGCTTCATGACCAAAAGATTTTTGTTATTGTTGATGTTGAGCGCAACTCTGTCCTTCTCTCAATCATTGAAAGAGATGAGAGCAGTGTGGATCACGAATGTTGATAGTGATGTCTTGTTTGATGATACAAAAATTGCTTCTGCGATGGATTACCTCGCCTCAGTTGGTGTAAATGTTGTGTTTCCTGTTGTATGGAACAAAGGATATACTCTCTATCCAAGCAGGATCATGGATTCACTTTTTCAAAAACCAATCATCCCTCAGTTTGCAGGAAGAGACCCGCTAAAAAAAATTATCATTGAAGCTCATAGAAACGGGATTGAAGTGATTCCATGGTTTGAGTTTGGGTTTTCAAGCAGTTACTCTGAAAACGGGGGGCATCTTATTGCCGCGAGACCGCATTGGGCTGGTAAAAACGGTTCCGGTGCACTCTTGGTCAAAAATGGATTTGATTGGATGGCGGGTACCAACCCCGAAGTTCAGGACTTTTTGATCTCACTCACTACTGAAGTGCTCGATAACTATGAAGTTGATGGAGTTCAGGGTGACGACAGACTTCCCGCGATGCCGATTGAAGGTGGATACGACAGCGTAACTGTTTCCATCTACAAATCTGAAAACGGAGGACAAAATCCACCGGCCAACTTTTATGATCAGGGATGGAAAAAGTGGCGGGCTGACAAACTTACAAGTTTTCTGAGCAGATGGCGCGATAGCGTAAAAACCAGAAGTGAAAATTATATCCTCTCTGTAGCACCAAGTGTTTATCCATGGGGTCTCGATAATTATCTCCAGGATTCAAAAACATGGGTGGACTCTTCTTTCATAGATAATTTTATTCCTCAGCTCTACCGTACTGATATAATATCCTACCGGTTTGAACTTGGTTCTGCGCTCAACTATATCGCACCTGAAAAAAGGGATATCTTTTTTGCTGGCGTACTCGCTAAATCGGGTAGTTATGTGATTTCCCAACAACTTTTAAAGGAATCGATCGCTGAAAACAGAGCAAAAGGGGTAAAGGGCGAAAGTCTCTTCTTCTACGAAGCTTTAAAAGCGAACGGTGGCGCCATAGGAGACACCTTAAAGCGATTATATAGTGAACCGGCTACATTACCTTACAGAGGCGACAATCGCTGGCGTCCGGTGTCATCTGTGATTAATGAAGACAGCTCGACCAACACAATCAGAAATGGATTTTGGGAACAGGTTAATGTGTTGGGTTTTAATCCAAAGCTTTATTGGAGTAAAGATACTGCGGATGTATCGTTCGAGTGGCAATTTGATGTGAAAGTACCGGCCTGGTATAGTGTTTATGCATATTTGGTTCCTAACTTTCTCTTCAGCGAGTTTGCAAATTATACTATTTACACCGGAGGCGATTCAATTTCGACGGTTGTCAGTCAGAGAGATAATAACAATAAATCGTGGACAAAACTGGGGGATGCCTATGTTACTCCAGGTAAAAAAACAGTGTTAAAACTTGATAACAGACTTTTGGAATCGGGAAAATATATCATAGCTGACGCTGCCATGTTAATTCTAAACAGGAAACTTTCGCCGGATGTAGTGGTAACATCTGTGGAAGACCCGGTTTACGGAGAGGTACAAGCTGCGCCCGATGAATATGAACTTGCTCAAAATTTCCCAAATCCATTTAATCCTGAAACTAAAATCAGATTTTCACTCCCTGAATCGGGATTTGTTACACTTAAAATTTATGATGTTACAGGACGATTGATTTCCACACTGCTTAATGAGCAGATTAACGCGGGAAATCATGAAGTTGTGTTTAACTCAAGTGAATCAAACCTGCCAAGTGGAATTTACATCTATCGACTTACAGCAGATAAGTTTAGTGCGTCGGGGAAAATGGTGTTGTTGAAATAGAACTTCAGAACTTCAGAACCTCAGAACTTGAGAAATGTAAACCGATAGTCCCGATTCATTGGGAAATTTATTCACAGGATCTGCAAAAATAAAGACTAAAAAGAGGCTAATTTACAAGTTTTGGGAGAGAGCCGTGGAACTGGACGATCAGCCAGCGGGAGCCTTTTTTCTCGAGGATGCCTGTGTAACGAATGTTATTATTTTCGAAGACTCCTTCGGGTGTTTGGTATTCCTGATCTGCAATGACAGCAAACCATGCCGTGGTTTTTGAAGCTGACATTCTTATTTCTTTACATTTTATGGAAAAATGAGCTCCTTGAATCTTTTTTGCAGAAGCAACAAAATGTTGTTTTACCTCATCCCACCCAAAAAACTCTGCTTTATCATAAAGTCCAAAAACCACTAATTCAGGTGATTTGAACCACAAGGTGTCGTGGGATAAAGTGTCTCTGTCGGCGAATGCTTTAAATACCTTTTCTATTGTGTTAAATACCAGCAAATCGTTATCTACCGGTTTGTTTTCTTTTATACAACCGGAAAAAAGGGATAGAATTATTGAGAGTCCAAAAAAAATCGTTTTCATACCAAGCTTCTTTTTTTTAATATGCAATATAGAATTTTTAAATACATGAAGAGAGAATAAAATGACAGTTGAACAAATTGGTGAGTGGTTAAATGAAAATCAAGATGAACGCGGAATCAAAGTTTGGGGGAGATTAAAGTATTCGGATATATCAACTTATGGAATTGGTTTGACCAAATTGAGAAAATTTGCAAAGGGGATTAAGAAGGACGCAAATCTTGCGAGAGAGCTTTGGGAGAAACCAAACTATGATATGAAAATTATTTCAATTCTTGTTGATGAACCCAAAAAACTTACCCGCGAACGGCTTGAAGAGCAGATAAAAGATCTCGATTTCTGGATGTTGAGTTATGCCTATACAGGGTCATTTTTAGCCTTGTCTCCGATTAAAAGTGAAGTTGCTTATGAATGGCTGAATTCCGAAGAAGAGATAAAACGAAGAATTGCTTTTGCGTTAATAGTTGGTGTTCTCACTGCTGAAAAACCATTTAATGAGGAATTTGCGTCAAGTTTAATTGATCGTATTGAGGCGGAAATTCATACAGAAGAGAATTTTGTCAAAGATCAGATGAATTATGCTTTATTTGGTTTGGGGAAGATGTCGAAGTCGCTTCATACAAAAGCACTTGCAGCAGCCAGGAGGATTGGTAAAGTGGATGTTGACTATGGTGATAATTCGTGTGAAGCACCTGACTGTGTAAAACATCTTACATCACCAAGGGTATTGGAAAGTTTCTCTTAAAAAAGATCAGCCAATTCCATAATAGTTCTCGCGGATTTGAAGTTCTCTTTCGAGGGTGGTTGCGATTACACAGTTTTCCGGTAACACAAATTCAGGGTCTTTATTAATTATTGATTGCGCTTCATCTTTTGCTTTGAACATAATCGTTGAATCATTTGCTATATCACAATATTTGAAATCGGGGATTCCGCTCTGTTTTTTGCCAAAAATATCACCGGGTCCCCGCATCTTCAAATCAATCTCGGATAATTTGAAGCCGTCATTACTTTCTTCCATTGCTTTTAAGCGGGTGATCGATTTTAATCTTTCAAGAAGTTGCTGAGGCATAAATTCGACTTTTTGCTTAAACCGGGATGCAGATGCCATAATTTCATCTTTCGTCACCAGGATACAATACGATTGTTCGGCACCCCTTCCTGTTCTTCCCCGTAATTGATGAAGTTGTGAGAGTCCAAATCTGTGTGCATCGTGAACTAACATAACAGACGCATTTGGAATATCCACACCAACTTCCACCACTGTTGTAGAAACGAGTACATCAAATTCGCCTGCGGCAAATGCATTCATTCTCTCTTCTTTTTCTTTCCATTTCATTCTGCCATGAATGAGCGCAACTTTAAGATGCGGAAGATAATTGGTTGAAATTTCCTTGAATCCCTCCTCAGCGGCTTTGAGATCAAGTTTTTCAGATTCTTCAACCAGGGGGAAAACAATAAATGCCTGTCTCCCGTTTTTTACTTCATTTTCGATGAATTGATAGATACCTGAGAGAGCTGATTCACCTCTGAGTGCAGTTTTAACCGGAATTCTGTTTGCGGGAAGTTCATCAATAATTGAAACATCCAACTCGCCAAAAACGGTGAGCGAAAGAGTTCTTGGTATTGGTGTTGCGGTCATTACAAGGACATCAGGATTCCCGGATTTTTTAATTAATCGTGCCCGCTGTTCAACACCAAAACGATGTTGCTCATCTATGACGATAAATCCCAGTGATTTAAATTCGACTTGATCTTCAAACAGGGCATGGGTTCCGACCAAAATATTTATTTCGCCCGACTGAAGAGCGTCAAGAATGTATTTTCGTTCTTTGGTTTTTGTGCTGCCGGTTAAAAGTACGATATTTAACGGATGTGTTGAATTAAATTTTGCTGCTGATTCGAGCATCTTTTTAATTGATTTAAAATGCTGGTATGCCAATACTTCTGTCGGCACCATCAGGGCACACTGGTATCCTGAGTCAATTGCAATTAACATCGCTATAAGTGAAACAACCGTTTTACCGCTTCCCACATCACCTTGCAACAGCCTCATCATCGGAGAGGGGGAGAACATATCAAGTTTTATCTCGTGTAAAACTTTTAGTTGTGCTTTGGTTAAAGAAAAGGGGAGCGAGTTTATGAAATCCTTAACAAAAGAAGTATTAACACCAAATTGAATTCCACCACCTGAGTGTTTATATCTCTCCCGTTTTGAGAGCGCAAAAAGTTGGAAATAGAAAAATTCTTCAAATTTGAGCCGAATAATTGATTTATTTACCATCTCCATTGAATCAGGTTGGTGCATCTGTCTGATGGTCTCTTTTAGTTCCGGCAGGTCATTTTTTATCCGGATATCTGAGGGGAGGGTCTCTTCTACAAAGTTGAGATATGAAGAAAGCGCTTTATCAATAATTCTCCTTATCCCTGTTTCACCGAGATTTGCTTCTTTAAAAAACTGATTCACAGAATAAACCGGGATGATTTTCCCTGTATTAAAGAAGTTTTCACTCTCTTCGGTTGTCAGTTTATCAAACCCGGGGTGTATCAACTGGAAATCACCCCGTTTTGAGAGGGATGGTTTGCCTGAAAGTGCAACTACCTGCCCGGCAGCAAAGGTTCTCGCAAAATATTCACTCCCCTGGAACCAGAGACAATCGAGTTCTCCGGTTTTGTCACTCACTCTGACAGCAAGAATTTTCTTTTTTCCATAATTAATCACTTTCGATTCTTGAACCTTGCCAATCAAGGTAAGTTCACCCGTATAACCGTTTTTTACATAGGAATAAGCTTTTTCGATTGAAAGAATTGTGGTTCTGTCGATATGTCTGAACGGGAAGTAGAATAGAAGGTCTCGAACAGTTACGAGACCTGATGATTTAAACGCTTTTGCTCTTGCCGGGCCTACCAGAGGAAGTACACTCAGAGGGGAGGCAAGCCTGTCCATATTTGGTTATTTGCTTTCTTTGCCTGTTTTCAATCGCTGTGAAATCCGATTGTATTCAGATTCGATAAGTTCAGGGGAATATTTGCGTTCCAATCTTCTGATAGTGAAGTGAGCAGAGGCGATATCCTGATAAAAATCTGTGAAAAGATAATTTATTGTAGCACCACCGGCAGCTCCAATAACAGGGGTGGCCTGTCCCATAAATTTGATAACCACATTTTGGCTGAATCGTTCTGCAATTTTGCCGAGGAATTTAGCCAGAAGTCCTGTTGCCATATCTCCGGCGAGAAGAGATTCAAGTCTTCCTGCAATCATTGCTATTTCACGGGACAATAAAATTCTTATTGCATAATATGATGAATTCATCGCATCATCAGCCTTGTTTTTTGAACCAAATGCAAACACCTGAACACAATTAAGTCTGGTTTCGAGTGAAGACATGTCTTCACCATTCATTTTCGCAATTTCAGCAATTGATCTTAGCATTACAGTGGTTGTAAGTGGAAGTTCTATTGCCAGAGCGGTGAATCCAAAAAGACCGGCACCACCACCAAGCATACTTGCAACAAGTTTATGGATTTTTTTTGAATCTTTTTGAGTGTTCGATTCCACATACTCAAGACTTTTTACTGCAAGATCGGTTCCTTTTAACAAAGCGTCATTTGTAATATCGGTTACTTTATTGCGGCTTCCCTCGGGAAGTTTATCAATCAACTTTTCTATCGGTGAACCGATAAAATTTGAAACTTTGATGAAAAAAGAGGGATTCTCAATAATTTTAACGCATTTTTCAAGTTCAAGATAGTCATTATACTCAATATTTGCAGAAAAGAGTTCGGGTTCGTTGCTCATTTGGTTTCTCCAAGGAATCTTGTTAATAATCTCACGCCAAAGCCTGTCATCCATGTTTTGGTATAATTTGTTGAGTTATTTGCGATTGCAGGAGCGGCGATATCGAGATGAGCCCAAGGAATATCCTCTTTCACAAAGTTTTCGAGGAATTTAGCCGCAGAAATAGCACCGCCATATCTTCCTCCGCTGTTTTTAACATCAGCCACATCACTTTTGTTGAGTTTATGGTAATTGTCCCACATCGGAAAACGCCAGACTCTTTCAAAAGTTTCAAGTCCGTTTGCATAAAGTTGTTGCGCAAGTTCATCATTTTTTGTAAAAAGTCCGGCTGCGGCATCGCCCAATGCAACGGCACAAGCACCTGTCAAAGTAGCCAAATCGATAATAATATCGGGGCTTTGTTCTGATGCATACCATAAAGCATCTGCAAGGATCATCCTTCCTTCAGCATCAGTATTGTCTATTTCCACACTCTTTTTAGAATAAGTAACTACAATATCTCCGGGGCGGAAAGCAGAACCACTAAGCATGTTTTCCGCTAATGGGATTACCGCCGTCACATTTACCGGGAGTTCAAGTCCGGCAACATTCAACATTGCACCTGCAACTGCAGCTGCACCCGACATATCGGCTTTCATCCAACCCATGTTTTGAGCCGGTTTAATCGAGATTCCTCCCGAATCAAAAGTAACACCTTTACCAACTAATGCAACTGTTTTATTTGCATCGGGATGGCGGTATTTGATAAGAGCCAGGCGTGGTGGAACAACACTTCCTTGACCCACTGCCAATATTCCACCCATTGCAAGTTCTGTCAGTTTTCTCTCATCAAAAATTTCAACTGTGCAGAATTTGAGTGAACCAAAAACTTCTCCAATTTTTTTTGCAAAAGTTACGGGATTAATAACTGATGCCGGTTCATTTGCAAGGTCTCTTGCAAATAGAACTCCTTCCATAACGATGGAGGCAGCTTTTGTTGTTCTCTCCCTTTCATCAAGAGTGCCACCGATTAAATTGATCCTTAATTCTCCTTCTTCACGCTCTGAAAGATAGCGGTCAAATTTGTAGCAACCCAGCCAGATCCCTTCGATGAGTGACTGGTAGAGGTAATCAGCTGAATAAAAGAGTTCATCATGTTCAATGTGGCATGGAAGAATAATATTCACAACCTTAACCGAACCGGGAAGTGACATAAAAAAAGAAGCCGTTAAGTCCCGAAACATATCCGGTGAACGATCTTTCTTTTTTAATTTAAGAATTACAAAATTGGATTCATCGTTGTTACAATTAAGTTTTGAACCCTTGGCAAGAAAAGATTCGCGACTAAATTGTGTGAGTTTAATGGAATGTTGAGAACAAAATTGGTCGAGATTCTTCTCGATATTCTCATCTTCGTTAATGTATGAAAGGGTAAGATTCCCGGGTAATATTTCAATTACATCGGGGAAAGAAAAAACCGGATTAAACATTCTGACTGACCTCTGAAGTGTTTGCTAAAATATAATTGATAATTTCATCTTTTTTCTCATCAAGCGTAAACTCTCTGATTCGGATTCCTGATGCATTTCTGTGTCCACCACCTCCAAAATGAGCTGCCATGTCCCTCGCACTGATTGTTCCCTTGGATCGGAGAGAAACTTTAAATCCTTCTTTTAAACCAATAAAAATTGCAGAGATTTTCACGTTTTTAATGGTCATGCAAAGATTGATGAATCCTTCAGTATCGGGTTCGGTTGCTTTGGATTCATAAAAATCGTCCTGGGTTAAAGTCATAACCGCAAATCTTTGGTCATCACCATAAAGCTCAAGCGAATTAAGGGCTCTTCCCAGAAGTGCAAATTTGCTAAGTTTGTCCTGACCAAATATCATATCGTTCACTTCTATTGGAACCACCCCAAGTTCAAGCAGATGGGCAGCAATCCTGTGAAGGTCAGGTGTTGTCCTGTCATACTTAAAACTTCCCGTGTCGGTCGAAATTCCGGCATAGATGGGGACTGCTATCTCATAGTCCATTTCAACAATGCCTGTTTTCATTATAAAATCATAAACAATATGACTGGTTGCGGCAAATGAAGGATCATCAAAAATTGGATCAAAGATTGACTCTGGTTCAAGATGATGATCAATACACATCTTGACACCTTCTCTTTGATAAAAGAGCGGGGACATTTTCACTGTTCGATCGCATCGGTTAAAGTCGAGCGCAACTACCACATCACACTTCAAGAAATAATCTGAATGGAGTTCTGAATCAAATTTTTCTACAACATTTTCCGGATCGAGGAATTCCAGAAAATCAGGTGTTTCACTGAAATTGACGATTTTTACTTCCTTGGCCATTCTTTTAAGTACAATATAGAGAGCCATCTCGGAGCCTATCGCATCAGCGTCAGGATTCACATGAGTGGTCAGGAGAAATGTTTTATTCTTATTTATGGTATCTAACAGGGCAGTGTAACGGGTCATTTACTTCTTAATTATTTTTCCAATAGTATAAAATGCAATTTAACTAAATATTGTCTCTGTTTTTGATGTATTCAAGAGTTTCATCTATTGAACCAAACAGTTTGTTTTCATCAATCAGGTCAACAATTCCGCTTCGGGTCAATTCAAAAAGAGGTTGTTTGTGGATTCCGGAGACCATCAACTCGGTGCCTTCTTTTTTTAATTCATTGATAAGGTCTTCGAGAGCTTTGATCCCGGAGCCATCAATTACCAGCAGATTACTAACTTCAAGAACAAGAATCCTTGGCTTTTTGTTCATTGTTCTGATTGTATCACGAAACTGATCAACTGCCCCGAAGAACAGAGTGCCATAAATCTCAAAGATTTCAACGCCATCCGGAACGGGTATTTTTGTTTGCCGCATCTTGTCAACCCCTTCATCAGGGAGATGAAAACTTTGTGTGATAATCTGAGTTTGGGTAACATCCGACATTTTTTTGATGAATGTTAATGCAGCAAGAACCAATCCAACCTCAATCGCCACAGTAAGGTCGATGAAAAGTGTGAGGAGGAAAGTATTCAAAAGAACAATTTTGTCAGAGGTGGTTCCTTTTAGAGTTTTGTGGAACGCATGATATTCACTCATGTTATAAGCAACATGAATTAGAATGGCAGCGAGTACAGGGAGAGGAATAAGTGATGCCAGATCGGCAAAGAGCAACATGATAACAAGAATTACCAATCCATGAATAATCGCAGAAACAGGAGTTTTCCCGCCATTTTTGATGTTGGCAGCAGTCCTTGCTATAGCACCAGTAACGGGTATCCCCATAAAAATCGGTGAAACAATATTTCCAACACCCTGCGAAATCAGTTCCATATTTGGTCTGTGTCGTGACCCCATCATACCATCGGCAACCACTGCCGACAACAAAGATTCAATCGATGCCAACATGGCAATTGTGAATGCCGGAGAAAACATCTTAGTGAAGATATCCCAGGAAATTTCAGGAATTTGAGGGGATGGAAGTGTGTTTGGAACAACTCCAAATTTCGAGCCAATGGTGTCAACCGGCAGTTTAAAGTAGTAAACCACCAGTGTGGCAATTATAATTGTTATTAGAGAACCGGGAATTTTGAAGTTGAACCGTTGCCAGACAAATATAAATATCAGAGATACCGCTCCAATGGCAAAAGCCGACAGATTAATATTTTGTATATTTTCGGCATAAACCAACCATTTATCGACAAAATCGGCAGGAACGTTGGTTATGCTTAAACCCAGAAAATCATTTATCTGGCTTGAGAAGATTATTATGGCGATCCCTGTAGTGAACCCGACAGTAAGCGAATAAGGGATAAATCTCAGTAGAACTCCAAATCGCAACAGCCCCATGATAACCATGAGGATACCGGCAAGAAGGGTTGCCACTGCCAAACCATTGTAGCCGTAAGTTTGGACTATTCCATAAATAATTACAATAAATGCCCCTGTGGGACCCGAAACCTGAACCCGTGACCCGCTCAAAACTGCTACCAAAAAACCTGCGACAATAGCAGAATAGAGCCCTTGCTCAGGTTTAACTCCTGACGCAATTGCAAAAGCTATAGCTAATGGAAGGGCAATTATTCCAACAATTAAACCTCCGGAGAGGTCAGAAAAAAAGGTTTGTTTGGTGTAGCCGTCCTTAAGGAGGGAGAATAATTTAGGTACAAGGTCGGAAGGATATTTGAAGTTAAATTTCATCGATTGTCTTAAAATAAATATTTTACACCCTAAAGATACAAAAAAAGAGAATTTTTATGCGGTGTGCGCTTCGTTAACGATTGGGATGCATAAAAATTTCAATCTGAAAAATCTTTCAGTTGGACGATTTAAATGACTGGGTCAAACGCTGAACAATAACCCTGCACCTGATTCTGAAGCTCAAATGATTCAGTATTTATAGTTCTGGTGGTGATGAAATTGCCTTCATCGGTAAACTCAAGCAGATTGTATTTTGCAAAGGTTGCATGTCCGTTTTTAATCGATCCCCCTGAATTGCTAAACACAATATTACCAATTTCATAAATTTTTTGATCATGGAAATGACCATGGAGGATGTGGGAAACTCCCCATTTTTCAAGAGTTGCAAGTAACTTTTTCTTTTTCCTCAACTTCATGGTATTGTTTTCAATTTTTGTAAGAATTTGCCCTGCGAATGTATCTTTTTGTCGTTTTATTTTGTAAAAGTGATGGTGAATTGCCAACAGAAGTGGACTGCCTTTCGACACAAAATTATCGAGCAATTGCTCTGCTTTAAGTTTTTGCTCCTTTTTAATAAATCCATTGGAGGCTGTGAAGTTTCGCGTGCTGAATTCTTCAATTGAATTTAAAGCCAGTATAAAAAATGCGCCAACCTGTTTGATATATGGATAGACATCATTTTCAGAAATTCTATGAGTATCAACCATCAATTCTTCAAAAAATGAGTGGAATCGTTTGAGGTTAAAATCATAATCTGTTCCTTTACATCTGTCAGGATATAAAAGGGCATCTTCTATACTGAGTGCTGTTCCATAAATGTCATGGTTTCCGACAATTATGGTCGTTAATGCCGAATCGAGATATTTAAATTTAATCAACAATTCTCTGAGAAAATCAAAATCCTCCAATCTTCCATCTTCTGAAATATCTCCTGAAATTACAAGATGGTCCGGTTCGAGTGAAGTTACTTCTTTGAGTAGATTCTCAACTTTTTTGTAGTTGGTGTGTTTGCCTTCAAAGTTTAAATGCAGGTCGGAAATATGTGCGATTGTCATGCGTCTAAATTATTTGTGGTTAGAAATTTGAGTAGTTTTTATTCTGTATTGATATTGGGGTTTAATCAAGCAACCTTATCCACGGGTCTTCTAAGGATATATCTTTCTTTTTTCTCCTGTTTCATTTTCGACAAGTCAACAAGAATCAACCCGTCAATGCAATTTGCGAAGTCGGGATCAACCCCAAAGTCAAGAAACATCACGCCGCCGTCATGACACAGATTTGTATAGTGTTTTAGGAGTGGAGGAATGGAAACATTAAACTGTCTGAGAGCATGTTTAAGTTTTTTCAGATCATCACTTTTATCAAGGGAGCAAAATAATTCCTCACACTGAAGTCGGATTTTCTCAGACATGATAAACCGGTTTTTTGAGATGGCTAATTGTTCGATTGAACCATACCACTTGTGAAAATAAAAAACCAACATTGCCTGGGCTTCAAGAGGGTAAGCACCACTAATGCTTACGCCACCAAAAAGATATTTCAGGTGTGGTTTGGTTGAAATGTATGAGCCGAGTCCCTGCCATAACAGATCCAGGGCATTGGAATTCCAATATTTGGTTTGAACAAAACTTCTGCCAAGTTCAATTGAGTCGGGCAGCATATTGATAAATTCATCGTTGTAATTAAATAGTGTAGAAGTATAAAGTCCGTATTTTCCTTTGAGTCTCATCAGGTGATTGCATAAACCTACCCTGTATGAACCAACTATTTCGGATTCCTTGTTATCCCACACGATCAAATGGTCATAAATTTTGTCAAATTTATCCATGTCCCTTCGAGTTCCTGTTCCTTCACCAACTTTTCTGAATGTTATTTCGCGAAGCCTGGCTATCTCTTGAATAACAATGGAATTATCTTCGGGTTCAATGAGATAGATCTGTTTTCCGTCGTGTGCCTCACCAATAAATTGCGATTGAATTATTTTTTTTCTAATGATTTTAACGGGCATTGGTTGAACAATTGATCTTGAGGTTGTAAAAATTCCCTTTCTATCTTTTCCGACCCTGTCCACATGTTTTTTTAATAATTTAATTTGAAGACTGTTTTTTTTGATGCTTCCAAAAATGGAAGATGGGGGAATCGGCTCACCGATTTTTATTGTGATATTTTTATGTTTTTTCCTGAACATTTCTCCGGGCAGGAGAAAGAGGGAGAATTTTTTCCAAACCGAGGATACGAGATAAAAACCCAAACTGTTTTTTGCGTGGATGAACACAGGTTGAATAATAGCGTCGTATTTTTTTGCAAAAAGTAAAACACCTTTGTTCCAGGGTTTGTCTTGCACACCTTTCGTTGATAATCTGGAAACTTCACCTGCAGGGAAAATGATCACCGCCTCTTCACGGGCGAGTGACTGCGAAATTTTCTCGAAATTACTTTTCTGAACTTTGTTTTCAAAGATATTAACGGGGAGAAACAATTCATTAAGGGCTTCAATCTCCATAAGTACATCATTTACGACTATTTTAACATCCGGTCTTACTTCAGAGACTAATTTAAGCAGCACCATACCGTCCAATCCGCCGAGCGGGTGATTAGCGACTATAATAACTTTCCCCTCACTTGGTATTCTGTCTCTCTCCTTTTTTGTGATCATGTAAGAGAAGTCAAGCTGTTCAAAAACTTCATCTATGAATGCGATTCCGGAGAGGTCATTACACTTCTCGAGGATAGTATTAATCTCATTGATCTTTAGAAGCTTTGCGAGGAGGAGATAAAAAACTTTCTGGAGGAATTCAGGAAAATAAGAGAGAAAACCGGGATTTCGCTGGAGGATGATCTTTTTTAGATCAATTTGCTGCATATTTAACTTTGCATCATTTGTAAAATTAATATGTAAAATTAATCTTTGGACTTTACGCCATTGTTAAGGCATTATTACGGAATGGTTAAATTATTAAACAAAAAAAGGCTGCTGCAAAAAAGCAACAGCCTTAAAAAAGAATAAACTATAGATCGTGTTGTCAAACTACTATTCTACAGTCCAAACATTGCCCTGACCGATGAGTTGATCAAAAGAAGTAACTTTTTTGGTCTCCTGGACATGGTTAATCTGATCAACCACCAGTTCTTCATAGGTCGGCTTCTCGTGTCTTCTGAAGCAACCTATCGGCACGGGAAGATCAGGATTTTCGATGAACTCAGCAAGGATGAAGGCTCTTACAGGTGAAGAATCCTCTTCTTTATGAACCCAGACATCGTTGATAGAATGAACACCATCATTAAGGTCAACCACAACAGGAATGTCACCATCAAGTTTTATTCCTTTATCGCGGTTTTTCCCAAAAATCATAGGCTGACCGTCTTCGAGTACAAGTACATGATCAGCTTTTGTTTCTTTATCAGTTAAGTGTGCATAAGCTCCATCATTAAAGATGTTACAATTCTGATACACCTCAATGAGAGTGGTCCCATGATGAGAAGCAGCCTTTTGCATCATTTCCTGCATATGTTTTGGTTCACGATCGATAGTTCTGGCATAAAAACTGATGCCGGCTCCGAGAGCAACCATTGCGGGTTTAAATGGATAATCAACACTGCCAAAAGGGGTGGATTTGGTTTTTTTACCCTGCTCTGAAGTAGGGGAGTATTGACCTTTTGTTAAACCGTAAATACGGTTGTTGAAGAGGATCATCTTAATTCCCACATTTCTGCGGCAAGTATGAATAAAATGATTTCCACCGATGGAAAGAAGATCACCATCTCCGGAAGCCATCCAAACAGCAAGTTCGGGTCGAGCAATTTTAACACCGCTTGCAATGGATGGGGCTCTACCGTGAATTCCGTGAATTCCAAATGTATCCATATAATAAGGAAATCTGGAAGAGCATCCTATACCGGAAACCCAAACAAAATCTTCCTTTTTTACTCCAAGAGTTGGGGAGATTCTTTGCATCTGGGCTAAAATGGAATAATCACCACAACCGGGACACCATTTAACATCCTGATCGGACGAAAAATCTTTTGCAGTTAACTGCGTCGTTGGAATTACTTCGGTTGGTTTTTCGTTACTCATTTTTGCCTCCGATAATATTTAAGATTTGTTCTTCAATTTCTGATGCTTTGATTGGCAAGCCCTGAACTTTATTAAACTGGACAAGTTCAATCAGATATTGATTTCTAAGAATCTGTGAAAGTTGACCCAGATTTATCTCAGGCAAAAGTACCTTTTTAAAGCGTTTCAGAACATCACCCAAATTTTTTGGGAACGGGTTGATATATTTAAGATGGGCATGTGAAACTTTCAGACCTCTTGCTTCAATTTTATGAACTGCTGCCGTAATGGCACCATAAGTTGAACCCCAGCCAAGCACCAGAAGTTCACCCTCTTGTTCACCTTTAACTTCGAGATCAGGGATATCATTTGCAATGTTTTTAATCTTTTGATCTCTCAGATTCACCATAAACTCATGGTTTTCCGGAACATAACTTACATTACCGTAGATGTGAGATTTTTCAAGTCCACCGATTCTGTGTTCAAGTCCGGGGGTTCCGGGGATTGCCCAAGGACGGGAAAGATTTTCGTCTCTGAGATAAGGATAAAATTCTTCTTTTTCAGTTCTGAATTCCACTTTCATATCGGGCAGTTCATCTTCTTTTGGAATTCTGAAAGGTTCAGATCCTTGTGAAAGGTAACCATCGGAAAGTAGAATTACAGGTGTCATAAATTTAGTTGCAATTCTCGCAGCTTCATATGCCATTATGAAACAATCTGCAGGTGTTGATGCAGCCAAAACACAAACAGGAGCTTCACCATTTCTGCCATACATTGCTTGCATCAGGTCCGATTGTTCAGTTTTAGTAGGTAGTCCTGTGCTTGGTCCACCCCTCTGAACATCTATAATCACTAATGGTAACTCAGTCATTACACTAAGCCCTACAGCCTCCATTTTAAGAGCCAGCCCGGGACCCGAAGTTGTAGTGAGTGCAAGATTACCGGCAAAAGATGCACCAATGCATGCACATATTGCAGCAATTTCATCCTCTGCCTGAAAAGTTTTAACTCCGAAACCTTTAAAATTACTCAATTCATGAAGAATTTCCGAAGCCGGAGTAATAGGATAGGAGCCGAGGAAAAGTGGAAGACCACCTTTCCATGAAGCAGCAACCATACCAAGAGCAGCAGCTTCATTACCCGTAACATTTTTATATTTTCCGGCAGGAAGTTTCACAGGATCAATAACAAATCTGGTAGTAAAAAGTTCTGTCATTTCGCTGTAATGATAACCCGCCATTAATGCTTTTTTATTTGCATCAAGAATGTCGGGTTTTACGCGGAATTTGTTTTCAATCCATTTTAATGTTGGTTCAATTGGTCTGCTATACATCCAGAACATTATTCCGAGAGCAAAAAAGTTTTTACATCTTTCTTTCTCTTTGATCGAGATGTTTACACCCTCGAGGGCGTTCATAACGGCTTTTGTCATCGGAACACGGAGCAGATTATATCCTCTTAGTGAATCATCATCAAGAGGATTACTTTCATATTTAGCAAGTGAAAGATTTTTTGAATCGAATGATGACTCATTTACAATGATAGTTGCATCCGGTTTAAGATCTTTCAGATTCACTTTAAGTGCAGCAGGATTCATAGCAACGAGCACATCCGGTTGATCGCCGTGTGTTGTGCTTTCGCCACTCGAGAAGTGGATTTGAAATCCTGAAACACCATTTAAAGATCCGGCGGGGGCGCGGATTTCAGCGGGGTAATCAGGTAGTGTATTTAAATCGTTTCCTGCGATTGCAGAGGAAGTAGAAAACTGCAATCCGGTTAATTGCATACCGTCGCCGGAGTCTCCTGCGAATCGAACGGTAACATCTTCAACCTTTACAAGTTGTTTCTCAGCCATTTGTTCATCTCTTAGTTTTAAAATGTATCCCCGCCTTGATAAAAAATAAACAAAGCGGTTTAGAAATTTAATAAATGTTGTTATTAAAAACTAATGATTTGCACCTGACTAAAAAAAATATTTTAGAGTGTGAAGGAATTTATTTTAGTAATATGATTTAAGTCACTATCTTTGTAATAAACCAATCTATTTATTATAATCAGAGAGTATTATATGACTAAAAGTCGTTTCAAACTTGTACTGTTTTTAATCATCGTTAGCAGTTCTTATTTGTTTCCTCAGGTATCACCCGATGAGGCTCTAAAGTTTCTTCAATCAGGTAATTCTCGCTTTGTATCGGGTAAACTTGATAAAAAGGATTTGAGAGGGGAGGTTAAAAATTTACAAAACGGGCAGTCACCTTATGCAGTTATACTTGCATGTTCAGATTCCCGGGTTCCGCCTGAGCTGGTTTTTGATGAATCACTTGGGAAACTGTTTATCATCAGACTCGCCGGGAATGTTGCAACTCCGGAAGCAATAGGCAGTATTGAATATGCAGTTGATCATTTGGGATCACAATTAATTGTAGTCTTGGGACACTCAAAATGTGGTGCAATTTCTGCAGCCGTCAACGGTGGAGAGGTAACACCAAATATTGAAAAATTGCTCCACTACATTGCACCCGCAGTCAAAGAAGCAAAGTCGATTGGCGAGGTACCTGATCTGGTCAAAGTTTGTGTAGATATGAATGTAAAACTGCAGATTAAAAACCTTTTTGCCCACAGCCAACTGCTCGAAGAAAAGGCGGCTTCAGGATCACTTAAAATTGTTGGTGGAGTTTATGAACTCTCAACCGGGCAAGTGAAGACATCAGGTCACTAAATAATTGATCCCCGTTTTGAATTAAAAAAGCTGCCAACTTGACTGATGGCAGCTTTTTTTTATTCTGATATGATTGATCAAGTAAACCCGAAGGATTTTCCCTCGAGAGTTACAAACAGCTTACTTGAGCAATAGAAGTTTCCTTACCTGCCTGAAATCACCGGCTTTCAATTCCACAAAATAAGTTCCAGACGAAAAAGCCTCTGCACTCCAGATAACACAGTAGGTTCCGGCTTCTTTTTCCTCTGCCAGAAGAATCGTCACAACTCTTCCGAGCATATCGTACACAGTGATTGTTATTTGTGAGTGATACGGCACCGAGAACTTAATAATTGTTGACGGATTAAATGGATTTGGATAATTTTGGTAGAGAGCAAATTCCGCAGGAATTAACTCAGATTCAGGTCTTTGTTCTTCCACCCCTGTTGGAGTACCAAAAGAAGTGAATACTGTTACCACACCGTAACGCAAACTTAAGGCAACAATCTGGGCTTTTAATGCCAACGCCTGAGTAGAATTTGGATCAAGTGAATTATATTGTATCAGCAGATCTTCAATGAATGTTTTTGCCCATATTTTTGTGAGAAACTGATATTCAGGTTTTGCACTGTCAACAATTGGAAGATCGTAAGTATAAACCACAGGCTGCCCGTATATTTTGCCCGTTAGAGTAACCTGGACAGGCTGAGAGACAGGTTCTGTGTATCTTCCTGTAAGAAGCATTTGCTCACCAATATAAAGATTTGGAAGTCTGGTCGGGTGAGTTTGTTCGATAACATTCGGCGAAAATGATACCACAGGTGCGATTAGTACGGGATTCTGAATTTTCAGGTAAAATTTTGAAATAACAGGTTCAACCTCATTATTCATCAGAAAAGTTGCCAATCCTGAATGGTTATTAGCAATGGTTTGAAGGAGTTGTTTATTTACATCAGTACCTACCCCAAATGTAAAAACATTCAAATTTACTGTAATGGGAGTGATCAGTCCCTGAATATGTGTCAACAATTGTGGTGTTGAAGTTATTCCAACTGTCGCCTGACCATCGGTGAGGAAGAGCAGGATATTTGCCGTAGAATCGGAAGCTTCATAAAAATCAGGGACAGCTTCCGAGAATGCTCCTCCAATATTTGTGCCGTACCTTGCTTGAAGCCCATTTATCCAGGTAATCGCTGCATTTATGTTGTCAGGAGTTACAGGAACATGATTTGGTCTAAAACTGGTTGCATAATCGTCAAACTCAATCAGATTAAACAGATCACCCTCATTAAGTCTGTTGACAATAAAAAGTGCTGCATTCTTCGCCTGAGCCATCTTATTTTCCCAGCCCATGCTTCCGGATCTGTCGATGATGAGTGTAAATCTTTTCCGTAAAATGGTTGTTGTATCTCTTGCGGGTTCAGCTACAAAGAGGAAGTAACCTCCATTTATTGAATCAGCCACAGAAGCAGTGTCACTCAAATAGGTCGAAAAGCTGAATAAACCAAGTTCGTTAGCCGCCAGCCGATACCCCATCTCAAAATCCATTGGTTGAATGATTCTTGATTCAATAACCAGAGAAGTGGTATCTCCGGATTGTGTCATAATTGCATCGTTGCTGCTGAGGCAATAGATTGAATCAACATTTCGGGTTGAGATCAATTTGATTCTGTTGCCAACAGGAATTGGTTGTGGGCAAAAGAATGAGGGGAGACTTGTGGGAATAGTCTGCAGAACCTCACCAAGATCATACTTAAGGAACTCCACATAAGTCATTTCTACAGTAATAGTGGAATCAACCCCGATTGAATCCTTTAGTGGATAGATAATACTCCCCGGTTTGGTGTAGTTGGTAACCTGATAGTGGACAGAACCACCTCCGCCGATATTTGTGTCTTGAGGAACTGCTGAAAATCCGGCTTCATACCAGATTCCCCGAAGCTCCCACCGTAAACGGATGGCACTTGAATTTTGCGGGATGGGGAAGATGTAAACAGGTTTTTGATAAGAGGTCGTGGTGTTTTTATAGACAGAGGTTACCGTTGTAATTGCAACCTGATTCTCGATTCTGGTGTCAGTCTTAAAAGATTCAATTTTCAAAACCTGACCCGTAGCGGGGTTTAGCAGCATAATGCCGCCGGGGAAAATCATACTCGTAAATAAAATTACGAACAATAAAAGTTGTTTCATAGATCACTCCTTATAAATTGATCCACCATTTCGATTGGAGCAGTTGTTTTCGATTTCAGTAATCACCGGTCTCTTTTTAGTAAGCACAGTGTTTGAAATAAGACTGTTCCCAAAAATATTGTATCATATACTGTAAGTTAAAAAAAAGAAGATCAAAGTCAATAGTTTCCCAAAAAATTGTATTATCAAATTATTAAGATTTTGTGTTTCTTAATATCATAAAATTGCCAATAATTGATTAGTTTAGTGGATATCGTAAAATATGATTGTGGCATGTTCACATCTGAAGCACAAAATGTAAAAAATAAAAAGAAAGGTTTTGTGATCATGAAAAAGGTATTTTTTCAAAGTTTGATCGCAGCCATCCTTATCGTGCCTGTTTATGCACAAACACTGAGCCAGGACGAGGAGATATTTACAAAATATTTTGCACAAACAGCCGGCACAATGGCTGTTTTAAATCCTGGTGAGGTTAACGACACCTCATTATTTAATGCACTGGAAGCCCTTGAGCGCATAATCAAGGAAAATCCATCCAGATACCTTCTCAAATTAATCCACCTCAACCTGTCGTCAGGTGAAAATATAAAAGCTGAACTTCTGAAATTTGTTGACGAGACACCCTCTGAGTTTGGTGACATCGTGATGCTTGCTTTATATGAGTATATAGTCAGTGAGAAAGAGTTTTATCCCGAGGTGGTTGCAAAATTTTCGGGACTTAAGGGTACCATCCCATTCCAGATTTCACCACCTTATCTCTATTTTATTGAGTGTTGGTCGTCAGTGCCCGCGAAAATGGAACAGGTTAATCCTAAACCCGGTGATTTAACAATTCTCAAAGATAAAAGTGAAGAGAACCTCCGGATATATCCCGATGAAAAGGAATATTTCAGGGAAAATTATCAAAAAGGATTGTCATATTTTAAATCACTTGAGATTATTGATGACAAAGAATTTCCACTCTCTCTCTTTAGGAAATATGAACCGGCTATTGCCGCTGAATTGGTAAGGCTCACAGGAGAAGAAAAGTGGAAGGAACCGGCACATGATGAGGCAGGTCAGAATTTAATTCAACTCTATAACAGCTTTTTTCTCCCTTTATTTGCTGATATCTATGACGAAGAGTATCTGTTAAAAACAGCCGGCCTGGCAGACGATGGGTCGGAATTTGCATTTGTGAATGAAGAAACAGTCTTCTGTTATCTCGCCGAAAATAACATTAACTCGCCTGTATTGCCCGGGTTATATCAGGACTTGAAGAACTCGATTGAAAATGTGTCGCCAACAACTTTCGACCGTGTTTGTGCTTATACACTTAAAAATCACGAGAAAGAGCTGATATCCCTTGTTGACAGATACTTAAATGCACATCCTGAATCTATTTCGGCATATCGATGGAAGAAGTATTTTTATAGTGAGATTAATCCCGATAAAAATAAAGTGCAGGAAATTGAGATCAAGATTGAGGAACTTACTCCCAAGGCATGGTCAGTAGAGACATCTCTGGAAAAGATCAAAAAAATGATCGATTCGCTTTATTACAAAGCTGCGGAGGATTCGCTGCTAAAAATGAAAGACGATCTTGAACAGAATTTGATGTTTATTTCTAATGATTATTTCTCGGTTTTATCGGTTTTAAGAGGTCTTTATATTCAAACGGGTGAACTCTCAAAATCACTTGATGTGCAGACAAGAAAATATGAAGTAATCAAACAATATTTTATGAAGGGAAACGAGCTCAGGATGAAAACGGAAGTAGAGCTCGCTGAAAATTATAATTTACTTGGTCAATTTACAGCATCAAGAGCCATCCTTCTTGAAGTTTTAGCAAATATCGATTCACTTGATATTAAAGAGAGTAACAGTTTTAGTGGTGCATTATTGGCGTTATCAGAAGTTTATTTGCTTTCCGGTGACCAGGAAAAAGGCGAAAAATTAGTGGATTCCGTCTATAACATGGTTATTTCAGGGAAGATCAGGGATAAAGAATATCTCAATGAATTAGTTATCAAATTATCGGATTTTTATCTAAAGTCCGGAAAACCTGAAAAAGTTGAAAAGCTGATTGAAGTTTTTAATCTGTTACAACCTGAAAAAGGGACAGGAAGCAGATACCGGGCAGTAAGAATGAAATCAGAGTTGGCACTCCTGAAAATTCAAAAAGGGAACAAAGAGGATGCGGGAACAATACTCGGGGAGATATCCTCTGATTTTATAGAACTTCCGGTTGCCCCCGATAAAGACTGGATGAGAGCTTTTGGAAACATAGCTGAACTTCATAACAAAATGCCCTACAATAAAGGGCACCGAAATTTTATCAAGTTTTTAAAGAGAAACTCAAATAAGATTCTCGAGGTGAGAGACCCGGCATTTGTTGAGGCACTTACAAACATTGTTGAGTTTTATCACAGGGAGGGGGATTTTAATCCTGCACAGGATTTTTTATTCCAGGTGATAAAAAAACAGAAACAAAATTTTGGTGAACTAAATCCTGACTACATTCTGATGACAGTAAAGTTGATCGAATTAATGGGAAGAAGGGGAAAGAGTGAAGAGTTTTTTGGACTTTATAAAGAACTCATAGATTTACAGGCAAGATACTTAAGGGAAGTTTTACCGCTGCTTACGGAGAGTGAACGGGAACTGATGATGCGGAAGTTTATCGGCATGAATGAACTCTGTATGAGTGTCTCAATCAAAAATTTTGAAATGGATATGGCTGTTTATGGGCTTTATTATGACAATCTTCTCAGAATTAAGGGACTAAAACTTGCGGCACTTAAAAATGAACGGCAAAGATTGAGGAAAATATATGACCCCGGGCAGTTGGAGATCATAAAAAAACTTAACGATGTAAAAAACCTGATAGGAAAACTTTATAATTTTTCAAAAGACGAATTGGCTAAAACAGGCTATGATCTCTCTTCACTACAGAATGATGCCAATACTTTACAAGCTGAGTTGAATAAAAATTTGAAGCCCGGAACGGATTCACTCATTGATCTTTCGATAACCTGGCACACTGTGAGAAAAAACCTGAAACCCGGGGAAGCAGCAATCGAAATTTTCCGTTTCAGACCATATGACAATGGGTTTCTTGATAGCGTTGTTTATTTGTATTTGATCGTAACACCGGAAACCATGGATCATCCTGAGATCGGATTTCAGTTTAACGGGAAATTTATTGAAGGAGAACCATTTCAAGCTTATCTTGATGCAGTGAAATCTTTGGATGTGGATATATTTGAAGAGATGGACATCAAGGTGCTTAAAGAAGCTTACAACAATTATTGGCTTCCTATTCAATACCATCTTCAAGGTGTAAAGAAAATTTATCTCTCTGCTGATGGATTATATCATAAGATCAATCCTGCTGTCCTGGTAAATCCCTCAACCAACAAATATGTTTATGAGGAGTATGAAATTGAACTCGTGGGGAGTACAAGGGAAATAGTGACTAAAAATTTGCCCAAGGAGAGCAACAATAAAGGTTCATGGCTTTTTGGTTATCCTGAACTCTATGATTTTAAGTTTAATGAAAATAAAAACCCTCTAAATCAGGAGCCTGACAGAGCAGTATTTTCGGGTGATGACAAATCAGAGTTACAACGATATTATTTATCAGATATTCCGGCAACAAAAACCGAAGTTGAGAAGATTGATTCATTATTGAGAAATCACAAAAAGGAATCGGTGCTATTTACGGGCGTAAAAGCAAGTGAAGAGAATATAAAAAATATGAAAAAGCCAACGGTTCTTCATATTGCTTCTCATGGATATTTCATAAAAGATGATGAAGTTTCATCTGACAAAATTTACGGGTTTGACAAAAGAGTAGTCGCACTTAATCCTCTACTAAGATCAGGATTGTTTCTCGCGGGAGCAGGGGCATTTCTTGAAAGTGATCCGTTTTCATGGAAAGGAAATGAGAACGGTGTACTTACAGCACAGGAGTGTTTAACTCTCGATCTTGATGGTACGGAACTTGTAACTCTTTCCGCATGTGAGACCGGACTTGGAATTGTGCAAAACGGCGAAGGGGTTTATGGACTTCAAAGAGCGTTAATGGTTTCCGGTGCAAAATCTGTTATTATGAGTTTGTGGAAAGTTCATGACTCTGCAACAATGGAGTTTATGGTTGGTTTTTATGCTGAGTGGTTGAAGTCAGGTGATAAAATTAAAGCATTTGACCTTGCCCGACAAACGGTGAGAGCGAAGTATAAACTGCCATATTACTGGGGCGCATTTATCTTGTTAAATTAAAAAATCGAGTGGTTTCTCAATTAAATTTGATGAGCACATCATTTCTGTTTAAATTTGTTTTTTGATTAATTAAAAATCGGGATTTATGGGCAGGATATTCGAAACGCGTAAACATGTAATGTTCGCACGCTTTGCAAAAATGTCAGTTGCATTTAATCGTGCACGAAAAGAGATCGAAATTGCAGTGAAGGCCGGTGGACCGGATCCGTCAACAAACTCGAAACTCAGACTGGCAATGCAAAACGCAAAAAGTGTAAACATGCCAAAAGATAGAGTTGAAGCTGCGATAAAGCGGGCTTCTTCAAAAGATACAACAGGCTATCAGGAAATCACTTACGAGGGAATGGGACCTCATGGAATCTATGTAATAGTTTCATGTGCAACCGATAACACAACAAGGACCGTGGCAAATGTTCGTCACCACTTCAAAAAGGGGAATGGGGTTCTTGGAAATTCAGGAAGTGTATCATTCAATTTTGAACATAAAGCCTTTTTTAAGCTAAAAAAAGGTTCTGTTGCCGATCCTGAAGAACTTGAACTTGATTTGATCGATTTTGGATTGGACGAATTGGATAGTGATGATGATTTCATCTACATCTATTGTCCCTATGAAGAGTTTGGGAAAATGCAGAAAGCTCTTGAAGATAGAAATGTAGAAGTTGAGAGTGCTGAATTACAGTATATCCCAAATGTTTACAAAGAACTCGAAGGGGAGCAGAGAACAGAAATGACAGAACTCCTCGACTTACTCGAAGAGGATGATGATGTTGTAGCTGTTTATCACAACATGCAATAGTTGAATTAAAATAAAAAAGGCTGACCCCGAAAAGAGTCAGCCTTTTTGTTTTTTAAAGCTATTTTAACAAAGTCATTTTACCGGTGAAGGTTTTACCTCCGGAGTTAAGGCTATAAAAATATATTCCACTTGTAACAACTGTCCCGGAATTATCATCACCATTCCAGGCGATGGAATAGTTTCCTTGTTGCAGGGGTTCTGCAATAAGTTTCTTTACCAAAATACCTTGCACATTAAAAATATTCAACTCCACAAAATTACCTGTTGCACTTGAAGGGATTGAAAATTTAATGATTGTTGAATTGTTGAAAGGATTAGGGTAGTTCTGCGCCAGACGAAAATCTTCAATTATACCATCATCGCCGCGATTTTCAAGCCTTACTGAGGTTAAAAGTGATGAACCTGTTCCTCTTGAATTACCGAGGGAATCTGCAAGGTACAAATTCACAAAATCCGGTCTGGATGCCTGGGCTAAATAGGTATTTATCCAACTGTCATCATCCAACCTAAGCATATTTGTTGTTGTATAATCGTAATAGCTTAAAAAAGGACCAACATAAGCCACATCAACACCTGCAGGATTTTTTGCAGTTACAACTCCAAGGTTTACATTTCCTGTACCCACATGTTTTACCCACCCAACATAATTACCATTTTCGTCCTGGCCGGAGGTATGAATATCGGCAACCACATACAGTTGTTTCTGAAAAAGATCCTCGGGAGCATAAAACAAGTGGTAATACCACCCATTATAGGGTGAACCATACTGATTATGGTCAACTTTAAGGAAGTTTCTTAAAAACTGTTGTTCCTGGCCGGAAAGATTTTGATTGGCGAGTTCTTTTTTTGAAATGGAAGCAAGTGTATCATTTGAGGAACGGAACCTGTCACACCAGTTCATCATTTCCATTTTGATATATTGATTATTAAACTGGAGAGGAACCAAAATTGTCTTAAAAAAGTCACCAAAGTCTCTTAGATCTTCATAAAACGATGGAAATGGTTCAACATAACCGTAGGGAAATGAACACACCCACCCGGAAGTATATGATTGTTTTGCATACAGGATATTATCGTGGCGGAGTTGAGTCCAGCTGCCTAATTGAGTATTCAGTTTTTGTTGCCAAAAGGCAGCAGTTTGCATAAACTGAGGCAACGAATCACGATCTTCGGGAGGATTGATTTTTCTTAATGAGTTGACCCACCTGTGGAAGAGATTTGCGTTCCAGAAACTTGTGTCATACGCTTCAATCAAATATCTCGCAGCGGCAAGATTTGTACCGTAATGATAACCATTTAATTCATCCTTGAGAAGTCTGATTGCGGCATTATTACCAAGCCCGCCCAAAACATCAAGAGTATTTGGCAACATCCTTTTGATCTTTCGTCCATTATAAATGATCCTGTCAAAAACGACTTGTGATGTTATATAGGAATCAATAACAAATCTTTGTCCCATTAACATAACAGCAGAAGCGGGATGAGTAGTTGTAGGGGAGAAAGGGTTGGTTAACAGCAATTGAGAATTAATCCTCTGAAAAGCAAACGGATTTGCGAGTAACGAATCCTGGAAAGCATAAAGTTTTGTGGTATCGTTAAATTGCAGAGGAGATGTAATATTCGCATTTTCAAGCAGATAAGTAAGATTATTGATCGTTACATTGTCTTGAGTTCCGACAAGGAAGTTGAGCAGTTCATTAATCTCCGAGTAATACCCAATTGCGGGGGTTGAAGAAGTTGCCTCTTCGAGAAAGGCAGCAAACATGCAGCCTCTTGCGGTTGATGGGTCTCGCTGAAAAGTTTCAGCAGGCGGTAGAAGTTGGATTTCTGTTCTGCCCAGCCAGATCATTGCCTTAAAATATTCATCGAGTAGAGGATAGTTCATCAGATTTTGTTCATCTGCGTAATGACCTCTGAGAGTGAACTGACTAAAATCGATATAATGTTCCTGCTCACCAAATAATGAGTAAAAAACCATCGTCTCGTCGTCGATAAACTGCAAGATACTGTCAATTTTTAAATTGTTTGATGAATACCATGGAGTGGCAGCAGGATTAAAAAGTTTCCTCGCAACGGTGTTATAAACATCCAAATCACGAAGAGCCACGCCACCAAGGGAATCACTTCCATAAAGTGTATTCAAACCTGAAATTTGAGAATGTATCGAATTAAGGAGAAGCTGCAGTTTTGGGATCAGGTATTCTCCTTCAAGCTGCATCAGGATTTTATCGTAAGAAAGATGAAGTGCGTGAAGAATGGCATCCGTTGAAACAAAGAGGGGAAGATCTTTATGGAAAATATCGCTGGTTGCGCTTAGAAATGTTGGGTAACTTAAGCGTTCACTTACCATAAAACCATGTTGATTAATTAATGAACGTTCATATTCTGTGAGATTATATTTTGTGCTAATAGAATCATAAAACAGAATATTACCGGCAAACGGTGTTACACCGCTGTTAAATTCACCGGTAGGGTACATCTCCAATATTTGTGCAGAACTCAGATTTTGATGCGATTGTAAAAATTCTATATAATTCTGGAGTGTAAAATTTGGATTCTGCGAATGCAACGGGAGGGTAAATATCAATACGATTGTGAAGATTAGTCTCTTCATGGTTTAGGTGCCTTTTGATTTCCTCAATGTGAAATAAAATTTACTACCAATTCCGGGCTTGCTTTCAACGCGGATTTTACCGCCATTTTTTTCGACAAATTCTTTGCAGAGCATCAAGCCAAGTCCGGTGCTTAGTTCTCCATCCGTACCCTCAGATTTAGTTTTTTCTCCCAGTTTAAAAAGTTTTTTTAGTTTATCTTTTGTCATTCCGATTCCTGTATCAGTAACCGAAATCTCGATTGTGGAATCATTAATTGTTTTACCGGAAACCGATACTGAACCACCCCGGCTTGTAAACTTGATTGCGTTGGAAATTAAATTCATCAGTATTGAATTAACCATTTTTTTATCAGCCAGAAGGGAAATTTCCGGTTCAATAGTACTAATCAGGCTGATACCTTTTTGTTCACACCTTGTCAGAGATGTTTCGATAATTGGGTCGAGAACATCGGAGATGTTAAAACTTTCAGGCTCAAAATCCATCGCACCTTTTTGCATCTGTGCCCATTCCAGGAGGTTTCGAAGAAGTACATAAAGATTTCTTGCGAGTTTGTTCAACTTTTTGCTCATTTCAACATACTCTTCGTGCGTATAATCCGCATCATCGTCCGTCATCATCTCTGTCAGTCCCCAAAAAGTTTGGAACGGACTCGACAAGTCGTGTGCGATGATTGAGAAAAATTTATCTTTTTCTTTAAGCAGGCTTGTGAGCAACTCATTTTTGTGGTTTATCTCTTCTTCAGCAGCTTTTCTCTCAGAAATATCCCTCATTAGCGAATATAGATATTGTTTCCCCTTAAATCGCACAGGTGTAAGCATTACTTCAACAGGGAGTTCACTTTTGTCAGCTCTTAAATGAGTCCATTCAAATTTGTGGTAACCTTCTTTAAGTGCATGTTTTACCATCTTTTTCGCTTTATCGGTCGATAATGTTCCATCTGGCTGTTTTTCAGGTGAAATATCTGAGGGGAACTTATGCAGAATCTCGTCCATGCTTTTGATACCAAGTGCTGAAACTGTTGAGGCATTTACTTTGGTAAAACCGGAATCTTCAAGTAACAAACAGAGGTCGGCAGATTGATCAAAAAGGATGCGAAACATCTCTTCACTTTCATGAAGGGCGTCCTCAGCTCTTTTCCTCTCGATGGCTATGGCAATCTGAGATGCGACTGAATCAAGAAACTGTACATCCCGCTCGGAATAAACATCAGACTCTTCGTAGTGTTGGAGCACCAAAACACCAATTGTTTTTGAAGGTGTTACCAATGGTACGCCAAGCCAGGAAGGAGAGTTCTCGCCAACGAGTTCAACCTCACCCAATTCGACCAACTCATCAAATTTTTGTTGTGAGAGAAGAAGTGGTTTACCTGTTTGATAAACATAGGTTGTGCAGCTTTTATACATCGGAGAAGGGTCTGGTTGTGGATCATATTTGTCGATATGATAGGGAAAACTGAACAAGTCGCTTTCGTCATTGTATAGAGCAACAAAACAATTTTCGGCATATAATAGCTCAGAAAGCGAGGAATGAATCAGGGTCAACAATTCATTCAGGTTTGCGGTAGTTGAAACACCCTGAATTATTTGATAGATAATCCGGGTTTCTCTCTCCGATCGTTCTTTACCGGCAGGTGACTCAGTGAAGGAAAGTTCGGCATTTAACCGCTGGTTTTCCCGCAAAAGTTCCAGGTTCCTGGTTTTTAGTATATTAATCAGATCGGCAATTTCCGACAGGCTATAGTGGGAGAGTGAATCTGGTGTTATTTGATCAGATTTTGATTCATCAGGATTAAGAGAGTTTGGAATTGCAGACTGATTTTTTATGTCATGCATTTTTCAGATTTTCTAATTTTCAAATTAATTGCGTTTAAAAATAACAAAAGAAACAAATTTTATCACAAATTATAAATATAACTTAATAATTATTCCCATTAAACGAACAAAATTGAAATTAATGAACAGATTGATTAAGTTATTTGTTGTGAAAGTAAAACTTAATAGAGATCAAATAAATCCATATTAAAGAGAAACCTTGTAAAAGCTGGAGAAGAGTTCCCTCACTTTTATTACGGAATCACATGCAACATTAATATATTTTCCTCACAACCGGTAATTATTTAAAAATGATGAAAGCAATAGAATCCAGCGGTCAGTCAATTGTATTTCCCTCGATAGCAGCAGTTTCAACAATTGAAATGCCAAATCGTGTTGAGCAGAGGAAAGTTAAAGAATATGCAAAAGAACTTTTTATGCCTTCTTTTCCGCAAGTCGAAAGGATTATGAGTGCTTTTGATAACACGGGTATCATTACCAGGAATTTTTGTAAATCAATCGACTATTATCTTGATTCACATACCTATCAGGAATTCAATCGTGACTACATCGAAACTTCGCTTGAATACTCAATAGAAGCAATTGAAAAATGTATCTCATCAGCCAAAATTGATAAAGAGCAGGTTACAGATATTATATTCGTTTCTACAACGGGGCTAGCAACGCCAAGTCTGGATGCATTAATAATTAATAAAATGAAACTGAATCAAAATACCTCCCGAATCCCGATTTTTGGATTGGGCTGTGCCGGAGGTGTAGCAGGATTATCGAAGGCGTGCATTCTTGCAAAAGCCAATCCCGACGCAGTGGTTTTATTGGTGGTTGTCGAATTGTGTTCATTAACATTCTTAAAAAGTGATTTCAGTAAAAGTAATTTTATTGGATCAAGTCTCTTTTCCGATGGAGTGGCAGCTTGTATTGTTATGGGAGCAAACCACAAGATTGAGAAGCCACACGAGATAAAATATCTAACATCCCAAAGTAAACTTTATTATGACTCACTTGATGTTATGGGGTGGGAATTCCAGGAGCAGGGTTTTAAAGTTTTATTTTCTCAAGATATTCCAACAATTATTTCAAAGAACATTTATGATGATGTAATCTACTTTTTAAAGAAAAATAATTTAGAGCTATCAGATATTAAAAACTTTGTTTTCCATCCCGGTGGTAAAAAAGTTCTCTCTGCGTACGAAGATGCACTACCAGTACCGGGTGATTTCTTAAAAAACACAAGGGAAGTGATGAATGAAAATGGGAATATGTCGGCAGCCACGGTTGTTAAGGTTCAGAAGAAAGTAGAATTTCATAAATTTAATTAAATAAATTTGGAGATTCCAGAAATGTCAAAAAGAACCACATATACAGCGGCAAAGAAGGTA